>Ga0315902_10010710_pt1 | contig 12114 bp, 10 predicted proteins | sample LakEriMetagenome_9_FD_203523 | JGI IMG/M metagenome (GOLD analysis project Ga0315902, IMG submission 203523) | Freshwater fungal communities from buoy surface, Lake Erie, Ohio, United States - Buoy 12 MA117 | ecosystem: Environmental > Aquatic > Freshwater > Lake > Lake biofilm | place: USA... | reverse complement strand
GAAACACATTGCCGCCACTTTTTCGGGATTCGGACCTGCGATGAGATTCAATTAGCGGTGAGGTAGATCACAACCACAGACTGATAGCATGAAACAATTCATGATTCGTTGGCGAGGACGGGAGGAGGGGCCCTACTCAACATCAGATATAGAGGAACGACTCAGCTCCGGTCGCATAGGGCTGCTCCACGAGATACTCACCGAAGATCGCTGGATGACTATTCGGGATTTCCAGCGCGAGCAAGAGCTCTCAAAACGTGCGGCACACGAGCTGTTGGAGGCCCAGCAGCGCCAAGAACGCGAAGAACGGGAAGCCAAAAAAGAAGAGGTGAAGCGGCATGAACAATATTGCACGGAAGTTTTCGCTGAGGGAAAGCGGCGAAACGATCTGCCCCAGACTTCCATCGCAGGAAACAAACATTTAAGGCAATTCAAAATGAACCATCGTTTAAAATAGTTGTCCATTCTAATAAACCGAAAATTTATTAGATCAATCAAATAAAATAAAACTCAAAATAATTCACTACAATATGTTGTGAAAAAATCATTATATCACTCCAGCCGATTTTGCGGGAGACTGACGCGGTCAGGTCATCCGATCCAGCCGTGGTGGCCTTATTTTGACTCTGGCGCTTCTAGGCTTTTTCCTAATACCTCCACTGTGTGTGGCGGCATGGATCATGGGAGCCGGCGATCTGAAGGAAATGCATGCAGGTGACATGGAGACGAGCGAAAGATCTAGTACAGGTCCTGGGTATCGAATTGGTATTGTCGGAACGATTTTCTGGATTTTGTACGTTTTTGGGGTGATCGCTTTCGTTGTATTTTCGCATGTCCGGGTGGGAACCGCCGGTGATTTGATCCTTGCTCCCCTAGCCTGATTGACCTCTTTACCACACATTGGTCTTAGCTCTCTTTTAATATGCTTTTTCTGAAATACCGACTGCATGCGATTACCCCTGACCCAACCCTCGATTTTTAATTGCATGGCTCAATTTTCCACTCGCCCCCCAAAAACAGGCGCTGGTTCCGAGGAGCCTCAACTTCTCGCATGGTCCCAGAGCGATATCGAGAATCGCCTTGGTTTTAGAGGAGGGCGTCACACCGGCGTCAACCACCTGTTCGCTTTCACCGTGGGAATTCTCCTCACCGGAGTAACCTATGGATTATCAGTCACAATCCTGCAAAAGTTTGAGTACACAAGGCCGCTGGCGACCATGATTCTCCGGCCGGGCAATCAATTTACAATGATCCCTGCGACTCTGTTCTTTTTTGCTGGAGTCGCCGTCCTTCTGATAAAAGACCGTAAGCTCAAGTTTCAGCGACGAACGTTGGAACTGTCAGCGGTCCCAGACGCCGCCGAATTCACTCTCACCGAAACCACCGCAGCAACAGTTCTCAGCAGGATTCACTCCCTAGTCGACCATCCCCGTCACTTCGTACTTCTCAATCGGATCGACCGAGCCCTTTCAAATCTAAAAAACATCGGACAGATCAACGATGCTTCGTCGATTCTTCGAGCACAGGGTGAAAACGACGAGGATCAGTTAGCCTCCAGCTACACCCTAGTGAATGGCCTTGTTTGGGCCATTCCTGTGCTTGGCTTCATAGGGACGGTGCAGGGTCTGAGCATGGCCATCGGACAGTTCACCCAGACCCTCCAATCGTCGGGGGACATATCTATGATAAGAACATCCCTTCAAGGGGTCACTGCGGGGCTTTCAACTGCTTTTGAAACCACACTGATCGCTCTGGTATTCGCCCTGATCCTGCAGCTTTGGATAACGGTGATGCAAAAACGAGAGATGACGTTTCTTGACGAGTGTAACGACTATTGTCATTCCCATGTAGTGTCAAAACTGCGTCTACTCGACAGAGCACCGGGCGGGGCGCCGGCCGCAGGCCAGGAGCTCAGCTGATGAGTAGTCAACTCCGCAGCCTAGGATCGACGCGCATCTCGTTCTTTGCCTTCCAGGACATTATTACCTCAGTCAGCGGGATCCTGATCCTCATCACGCTGATCCTATCGACGGATCTTGACCAATCCCAGGAAGGTCAAGCCGCGGATGCAGATCCGGAATTGCATCGGAAGTTAATGGAGACACTGGTCCACCAGCGGACCACTGACCTCGAGATCGATGACCTTCAGAGGATCCTTTCCGAAGCTGAGACGGCGCCTTCCATCGAGAAACTGACGGCTGACATCACCCAGCTTCAGAGCGAGCTTGAAAGGGAGAGACGTGGTAAGGATGCGGTTTCAACCCAACTGACCGACAAGGCTTCTGCAAACGATGCGGTAGACCGGAGGTTGGGGCTTACAAAGTTGAAGGTGAAGCTCGAGTCGACTCGGCAAGAAACCGCAAGCGTCGAGCGAGAGTTCCAAAAAGTCCGCACCCAGGCTGCGGAACTAGAGGAAAAACTTCGGGCGGCAGAAGCGAAGCTCCAAAGACTCCGAATGAGAGAAGGGAAGCTATGGATGATCCCAGATCAGGAATCAACCCGGAAGAGACCGATTTTGGTGACGGTGGATGGCAACGGAGTCCGGATGCAGCAGTTTGGTAGGCCAGAAGAACTCAGGGAGTTCCCAAGCAAATCTGCCGAAGATGATTTCGAGGCATACCTCAATGGAATCCAGACCAAGGATGCCTACATTGTTTTTCTCATCCGACCGTCCGGTATCTTGGCTTTTGAGGACCTCGTGGAAAGCGCCCGAAAACGGGGTTTTGATGTAGGATTTGATGCCCTTGAGGAGAATCGAGAGGTGCTATTCCAACCCCCACCTGCAGTTGATCAGGAAAGGGACACTCAAAGCTCACCTGACAAGCCAGTTGGGAATTCAGAAACCACCGCTTCTCGGGGAGGTGCAGCAACGCAAGACAACACCAAGTTCACCGAACCCCCAAGATCTTCCACCCCAAGATCAGCACCGAACTCCAAGCCGCCAGGCGCGGGATCGACGCCGCCAACGAACAAAAGTTGGTGGCAGCGACTCTTGGATTTTATTGGATTAAGCTGAAATGAGCCTCCGCCACAAACGCCCCAGCGATAGCCTAGACATGTTGCTCGACACGATGTGCAACACATTCGGCGGAATAATCCTCTTGGCAGTTTTGGTGACTATGTTGACCAAACGTGAGAGACACAAAGGCCCCACAAAAAATATAGAATCCGTCAAAGTTTTGCAGCACCAGCTCAGCATCGCCAAAGATTCCCTAAATCGATCTATCCAACTACGAGATCAGCTCAAGCAGAAGGCCCTTTCCGAAGATTGGAAGACCCAAATAGCGCTCCTAAGGTCGCGTCAGGCAATTCAATCTGAACTGCAAACCTTCAGTGAACAGAATCGCAAGAGCCTTCAGGTGCTCGAGACCGCAGCAGCGTTGACCCCGACAGATCGACTCCAAACGTTGAAAGAGGAAATTGTCACAGCTGAACTACAAAACCTCGAGGCGAAGAACCGACTGGCAGCTAGCCAGACCAACAGGATCCTCATCGGCAAACGAATCTCGGAGGTGACCCTGAATCAGGCCCTGTTAGTCAAAGACTCGGAGCAAAAACTACGCCTACCGATGGAACGAACCTCCGAACAGAAACCCAATTACGTCATCGCCCGGTACGGGCGAATCTTTCCCTGCAAGAATTATGACGGGAGTCGGAATTATGCGGATATTGTTTGGAGCGAAAACTCTGATGGTGAATTTGCTACACCAAGGCGAGATAGGGGATTTACCGATCCCGAGAAGCTTCAAGGCTACTTCCAACGAATTCCATCAAAGAGAGTCTATATTGTCTTTCTTGTTTATGAAGACTCCTTCTCGATCTTCAACAAGGCCAAGGATCTGGCAGTCAGAGCGGGGGTTACCTACGGGTGGGAACCGTATGTAGCATCTCGGTCCGTTCAATTCGTTGATGAAGGTGGATTCACTCCCAAACCTCAGTAGGCGCATCCGACGCACCATGAGCAAACCGTTCCGAGCCAAACTCGGAGAGATCAAGAGCATCCGTGCGCCGAACCCCATGGTGCCCACTCCGGCGTAAGGGTGTGATGATGCCGGCGCTATTTGTTTAGTGTGCTGCCATGTTCTCGAGCCTCAATGCAAGCTTGGACTAACTGACAGACATAGCCAGCTTGATCTTCGTTGATATCTAGGTTTTCAACAACGGAGCGTCTGAATTCAATGGCGCTGAGTAGGCCGCTGTCATCAACAAATCCAAACGTCAGAGTTCTATTGAGGAAGAAATACAAGAGGGCAACAATGGCACCGATCAGCATACCGCAGAACAGACCACCGAAAGAAAAACCGCCCGTAATCCCACTAGTTATACCGGCGATGATCAAAATCAAAACAATCGCGATGCCTAGCGACTTTTTCCAAGGCTTGTGGTAGCCATAAACCGAAGAGCAGACGCTGAGAAGTGGAATCACCCGGCGGATACTGCCTGACAAAGATACCTCAGAAAACTCAATTCTTGAGTCACTCACATTAATAGAAACGGTTGGGTCAAACCCAAATATTGCAAGAAACCATGATATAACCCCCTCTTCGCGAACTGTGATTGCGACAAAGTGATTATTGGCGTTAGGCTGATCTGCTGCGTGCCATGATTTAATGACGTAGGCCATAATTTTTATTATATAATTGATTGGTCGAGATTCGTTTTTTCGGCTCTCTAGGCGACGGGGATTTTTTACAAAAGAGAATCGAGCTTCGAATAAAATGTCAAGTTCCCAATCGGATGCCTGATTTTCAGACCACGGAATATCCCCGATCAGTCATCTGGGCGAGGATGTTGATGTTTACCGCAGTGTCACAATTGTCTCCTAGGTCGTGCAATCCTTCCCGACGGTCTAAACGTACCGTAAGAAACCGGGGATGCACTTTCCGCAGTGAACCAACAACCATGAACGAATGCTTAGGACTCTCGAACCCCCTGAAGCAGTCTCGGAGGCCCGGTCAGACCGACTTTCACATTCTGTCACCCGGGCGGTTGAAAGCCAGCCAGTGTCTTGGGTGTTTATTTGATAGGGTTTTTGAGGTTGAAGGGCAAGAGAGTGTTGGCGGATGGATTGCCGAATAAATGCGCCGTGACGGAGGAAGCCTCCGGGGATGCCGCTTCCGGGTTGGCTCCGGGCTCCGCCTCGAGCGCAACCGGCGACGGCTCAGACCGCTGCGGCACTCCGGGCCTCACGCACCAACCGGAGGATTTTCTGGGCGTCCTTGATGCCGGGAGCCAGTTCCACCCCGGATGAGACGTCCACCGCGTAGGGTCGCACCTGGCGGACCGCCTCCGCGATGTTGTCGGGTTTGAGCCCTCCGGCGAGGATCACGGGGTGGCCCAGCCGGCACGCCTCGATGGCGAGACTCCAGTCGAAGCGGGCCCCGGTGCCCCCGGAGGTTCCCGGCACGTAGGCGTCCAGGAGCCAGGCGTCGCTGGAATCCCGGTGGTGGGGCAACCGTTCAAGCGTTTCGGGCCCCCGCACCCGGAAGGCCTGGACGACCCGGACCCGCTGGCGCAGGGATCGGCCCACCTCCGGCGGTTCCTCGCCATGCAGTTGCACCGTGTCGAGCCTCGCCCCGTCGATCGCGGCCCGGATCAGGCCGGGATCCGCGTCGACGAAGAGACCCACCCGGCTGACGAAGGGCGGCAGGCCCCGCGTGATTTCCGCGGCGCGCCCGGGCTCGATGAACCGGGGCGTGCCGGGCACGAAGACGAACCCCAACGCGTCGGCACCGGCCTCGATGGCGGCGCGGGCATCCTCTTCGCGGGTGATGCCGCAGATCTTGATGCGCAGGGCCATGGGGCGGTTGGATGGAGCGGCGGGTCAGGCCGTCCGTGCGGTCAGAATTGACGATCGGTGACCGCGCCCTCGCTGGCGGTGCTCACCGTGGCGGCGTACTTGGCGAGGATGCCCCGCGTGTAGTTCGGCTTGGGCTTCTTCCACGCCTTGAGGCGGGCCGCCAGCTCCTTGGCCGGGATGCCCAGGGTGATCTCGCGCTGCTTGGCGTCGATGGTGATCGGGTCGCCGTTCTTGATGACCGCGATCGGTCCGCCGTCGAAGGCCTCGGGCGTGGTGTGGCCGATGACAAACCCGTGCGAGCCGCCGCTGAAACGGCCGTCGGTGATGAGCGCGACCTCCTTGCCGAGGCCCTTGCCCATGATGGCGCTCGTCGGAGAGAGCATCTCGCGCATGCCGGGTCCGCCCTTCGGGCCCTCGCCGCGGATGATGATCACGTGGCCGCTCTTCACCTTGCCCTTGAGGATGCCCTGCAGGGCCTTCTCCTCGTTCTCGAACACGATGGCCTTGCCGCTGAAGGTGAGGCCTTCCTTGCCCGAGATCTTGCCCAGCGCGCCGCCGGGGCAGAGGTTGCCGCGGAAGACGACCAGGTGGCTGTCCTTCTTGATGGGGTTGTCGAAGCCCCGGATGATGTCCTGCCCGGCCGGGTAGCCCGGCGCGTTGCGCAGGTTCTCGGCCATCGTCTTGCCGGTGACGGTCATCACGTCGCCGTGGAGCAGGCCCTTGTCGAGGAGCATCTTCATCAGGGGCACCGTGCCGCCGATCTCCACCAGGCGCGCCATCACGTACTTGCCCGAGGGCTTGAGGTCCGCCAGCACCGGGACGCGCTTCCCGACCCGGGTCCAGTCGTCGATGGTGAGCTTCACGCCCGCGCAGTGCGCCATGCCGATGAGGTGCATGACCGCGTTGGTGGATCCGCCCAGGGCGATCACCACCGTCATGGCGTTCTCGAACGCCTTCTTGGTCATGATGTCGCGCGGGCGGATGTTGTGCTTGAGCAGGTTCAGCACGGCCGCACCGGCCTCTTCGCAGTCGCGGGTCTTGTCCTGCGAAACCGCCGCCTGGGCCGACGAATTCGGCAGGCTCATGCCCAGCGCCTCGATGGCCGAGGCCATGGTGTTGGCCGTGTACATGCCGCCGCAGGAGCCGGCGCCCGGGATGGCCACCTCGGCCACCGCCTCGACGTCCTCGGCCGAGCACGCGCCGGCGGCGTTCTTGCCGACCGCCTCGAAGATGTTCACCAGGTCCACGTCCTTGCCGCCCAGTTCGCCCGGCAGGATGGTGCCGCCATAGACGAAGATGCTCGGGCGGTTCAGGCGGGCCATGGCCATGACGCAGCCGGGCATGTTCTTGTCGCACCCGCCGACCGCCACGAAGGCGTCGAAGCCCTGGCAGCCGACCACCGTCTCGATCGAGTCGGCGATGACCTCGCGGGAGACCAGGCTGTACTTCATGCCCTCGGTGCCCATCGAGATGCCGTCGGAGATGGTGATGGTGTTGAACACCACGGCCTTGCCGCCGTTCTCGTTGATCCCCTGGGCCACGCTCACGGCCAGCTGGTCGATGTGCATGTTGCACGGGGTGACCATGCTCCAGGTCGAGGCCACGCCGATCTGGGGCTTGCGGAAGTCGTCCTTCCTGAAGCCGGTGGCGTAGAGCATGCCCCGGCTGGGCGCCCGTTCGATGCCGTCCACCACGATGGAGGAGAACGGGCGGGGCAGGGAGTCGTTCGTGGCCTTGGTGCTGGTCGCTTTCGACGTGGATCGGCGTTTCATGGCGGGCGGGATCGTTGCGGAGCCGGCGGACGGGCGGAAGCGCGAAAATGGATCCTGCGCCTCGGCCTCTGGATGCCGTCCCCGGGCCGGGAAGTCCCAGGTCCGCGCTGTGCGGCAATTCCGCCGTTGCGGCAGCCGGGGACGGCCCGTAGCCTTCCCAGCGGGTAGGATTTTCCCCCTGAATGAGACACTTCCTCGACTTTGAAAAGCCCATCGCCGAACTGCAGCGCAAGCTCGACGAGCTCAAGGCCCAGCCCGGGACGCCCGCCCTGGGCATCTCCTGGGAGGAGGAGATCCGCCTGCTGGAGGGCAAGATCCAGGACGCCCAGCGGCAGCTCTATTCCAACCTGACCCCGTGGCAGCGGGTCCAACTGGCCCGTCATCCGCGGCGGCCCTACACCCTCGACTACCTGCGCCTGGCCTTCGAGGAGTTCGAGGAGTTGCACGGTGACCGCCTGCATTCCGACGACCGGGCCATGGTGTGCGGATTCGCCCGGCTCGGTGGCCAGCGCGTGCTGGTGGTCGGCACCCAGAAGGGCCGGGACACCAAGGAGAACATCCTCCGCAATTTCGGCTCGGCCCATCCCGAGGGTTACCGCAAGGCCCTTCGGCTCATGAAGATGGCCGACAAGTTCGGTCTTCCCATCATCAGCCTCATCGACACCGCCGGAGCCTACCCGGGCATCGGTGCCGAGGAACGCCATGTGGCCGAGGCCATCGCCGTCAACCTGCGAGAGATGATGACCTTCGAGGTTCCCATCCTCGCCTGTGTCATCGGTGAGGGCGGATCGGGCGGAGCCCTCGGCATCGGCGTGGCCGACCGGGTGTTGATCCTCGAGAACGCCTATTACTCGGTGATCAGCCCCGAGGGCTGTGCGGCGATCCTCTGGAAGGATCGCACCGCCGCGCCGAAGGCGGCCGCCGCGCTCAAGATCACCGCCGACGACCTGCGTTCGCTCGGTTTGGTCGACGCCGTGTTGCCCGAGCCCCTTGGCGGCGCCCACCTCGATCCCGAGGCCACGGCCGCCACCCTGCGGCAGGGGTTGCTCCAGCATTTGTCCGAGGTGCAGTCCATGCCGACGTCCGGTCGCCTGTCGGCCCGGTACGCCAAGTTCCGGGCCTTCGGGCACTTCACCGAACCGGACTCGAAGGCCGCGTGATGCTCGAGGCCCCGTTGGTCTTCATCCCCCTGCCCAAGGAGCGGGTCTGGGGTGGTCGCCGTCTGGAGGAGCGTTTCGGCAAGTCCCTTCCCCCCGGCGTGCCAATTGGCGAGTCCTGGGAGATTTGCGACCGGCCCGACGACCAATCGGTCGTGGCCGATGGCCCGCTGGCGGGAGCCAGTCTGCGGCAGCTCATGGAAGGCCATGGACCCGACCTGATGGGCCGGCCGGTGGCTCCGGGCGAGCGTTTTCCCTGGCTCGTCAAGATCCTCGACTGCCGGGACGACCTCTCGCTGCAGGTGCATCCGCCGGCCGACAAGGCGGTCGCCCTCCGTGGCGAGCCCAAGACCGAGATGTGGTATTTCGCCGAGGCCGACCCGGGAGCCGGGATCTACGTGGGATTCGAGCCCGGGGTCACCCGGCAGGCGTTCACCGGAAGGCTGGACGACGGCACGGTGGCCGGGTGCTTCCGGAGGATTCCGACCCGCGCCGGGGACGCCATGTTCCTGCCCAGCGGGCGGGCCCATGCCCTCGGGGCCGGCAACCTGGTCTTCGAGATCCAGCAGAACTCCGACACTACCTACCGCGTCTTCGACTGGAACCGCACCGGGCTCGACGGCAAGCCGCGCGAGCTGCACCGCGCGCCCGCCCTGGAATCCATCGACTTTTCCGACACCCACCCGGAACGGATTCCGGAGTTCTGGTCGAGGGTCGCCCCCGGGGTGGTCTCCCGTCCGTTGGTCCGGCACGCCCTCTTCGCGGTGGATCTCTGGAGGTTTCGTCCCGGGGCGGGGGCCGGTGCCACGGTGGCGGCGGGCCAGGGCCCGGTCGTGCTCGGCGGGGTGTCCGGGACTGTCCGGGTGCAAGTGGGAGACCGCCACCGGGTGCTGAGCCCCGGCCGTTTCCTGCTCATTCCGGCGGCGGTCGCCGGCCGGTTGAGGGTCGATGCCGTCGACGCTTCAGAAATCCTGCGGGTTGCCGATGGATCATGAATGACTTCAGGTCCCACGGGATCCCGGCCCACGCCGCCTGACCCCCATCAGGGCCTTCCTGACGACGAGCCCCGCGTGGAGTCGTCGCCCGAGGCCATCGAGAGCGACCTTCTCCGCATCCTGATCACCGATCCCCGCTTCCGGTGGGCGGCGGTGCTGGTCCTGCTGCTGGCCGGTTCGGTGGTGATGACCGTCGTGCCGATCTTTGTCGTCTCCACCCCGGAGATCGACCCACCCTTCCGGGCCAGCCTGCTCGACAAGTTTCAGGCCCGAGCCCTCATCCGCACGGCCCGGGAGGCCGGGGTGGCCGGCAGGTTGCCCGAGTCGATCACCGCCTGGAAGACGGCCCTGGCCAACGACCTGGCGAGCCTCGAGGCGCGGCGCGGTGCCCTGGAGACCCTTCTGGGAAGCGCCGCCTGGACGCAGGACGACGTGCGCTTCGGCTACGCCTGCGGCACCGAACTGCTCAAACGCACCGGCACCAACCGCCAGGAAGTGCTGCTCTTCGCGCGCTTCCTGGACCATGTGGGGCATCATCCGGCCAATGTCCCCCTGCTGCGAGACCTCGCCGCGACCGACACCGGCGAGGTCTCCGGTTGGTTTGCCCGGTCGTTGTTCCTCTCCCGGCGCATGGACCGCTTCGAGGAGCTTTGGCTTCGCCAGCGTCAGACCCTCGCGGCCACCGAACCGATGGCATTGATCGGCCCCGCCTGGGAGGCGGGATGGGGCCCGATCACCGGGATGCCGGCGGCCCGGGAACGCCTGGTCGCGGCCGAGAAGGATCCCAAGCGACAGGACGAGGCCTCGCGACTGCTGCTGCTGGTCGCCGAGAACCTGGGGGACGCGGTCGGATACGAGGCGGCCCTGGCCCGGCGGATCGAGCGGCGGGCCGACGCGTTGTCCGACCACCTGGGCCTCTGGAGGCTTCTGGCCCGCACCGGTCGCGGGGGCGAGGTGATGGATCGCCTCAAGGCCTTCCAACGCCCGCCCGCCAGTCCGGCCGAGGCCATCGGCCTGATCGAAGCCCTTCAGGCCTTCGGCCTGGGCGACCGCGCCGTGGATCTGGGACTGGAGCAGGTGAAGGTCTTTCCCTACGCCCCGGATCTCTGGTTGGCCACGGCCGAACTCCTGCTGGGTCGTGAGGACTGGACGCGCCTGCGGCAACTGGCCATCGGCATGCGTGGCGAAACCTCCCTCGCCGGTCGCATGGGTGCCTACAGTTGGTACCTCGACGGCCGGATCGACCTGGTCCAGAACCGATCCCTCGACGCCGCCAACGCCTTTGCCCGGATTGCCGAGGGGGCGAGCCCAGATGCCGTGCTCGTGGCCCGGATGGTGGCCGGCCTGCGCCGGGTGAACCGACCCCAGGAGGCCGCCAGCCTGCTGCGTCGGGTCGAGAAGGACTTCGCCCAGGACCCCACCTTCTGGTTCGAGGTGGCCGGCATCGCCGCCGAGACGCAGGACATGGACACCCTCGCCGAAGCCGTCGACCGGTCGTACCGGTTGCAGCCCGAAAACCCCGTCTTCCGGCACAACCAGGCGGCCATGCTCATCGCCACGGGCCGGCAGCCCGAGGAGGCCGTCCGCCTCACGCTGGAACTGCTCAACCGGTCGCCCGAGTCGGTGTCCTGCCAGGTCAACCACGCCTTGGCGCTCATCCTCCAGCGGCGCCTCTCCGATGCCGAGGAGTTGCTGGCCCGGATTCCCTGGGCCGGACGCAGCCCGACCGAGGAGACCCAGATGCACTACGGCTGGATGCTCATCGAGCAGTCCCGCGGGCGCCTGGAAGCGGCCAAAACCCACGCCCGCGCCCTGCGAGATCCGGAGTTGCTGCCCCCGCAGCGGGCCCGGCGGGAGGCCGTGCTGGCCACCGGCGGATCGCCCGGCAAGCCCGGTTGAAACCTCCAGGTGCCCGGCAGGGTCCCCGTGGCAGGAAATCCTTCGGGAACCGGTTGCGCCGCGCCCCAACGCGTCCACCCTGTCGGCCGCATGAGCATAGCCACCCGCACCGGCGACTCCGGGACCACCGGCCTGATGTACAACCGCCGGGTTTCCAAGGCCCATCCCCGGGTCGAGGCTTACGGTTCGGTCGATGAATTGAATGCCGCCATCGGCATGGCCCGGGCCACGGCCGGCGACCCGTTCATCGGTGACAACCTGCTCATCATCCAGAAGGACCTGGTCATCCTGATGGGCGAGCTGGCCACGGCCAAGGAAGACACCCAGCGCTACCTTGCCGACGGGTTCCAGGCCGTGACCCCGGCCCTGACGGCCAAGCTCGATGCCTTGGTCGCGCAGATCGAGTCCCAGAGCATCACCTTCAAGGGCTGGGCCACCCCGGGCATGACCCTGCACTCGGCCGCCCTCGACGTCGCCCGCACCACCTGCCG
>Ga0315902_10010708_pt1 | contig 12115 bp, 10 predicted proteins | sample LakEriMetagenome_9_FD_203523 | JGI IMG/M metagenome (GOLD analysis project Ga0315902, IMG submission 203523) | Freshwater fungal communities from buoy surface, Lake Erie, Ohio, United States - Buoy 12 MA117 | ecosystem: Environmental > Aquatic > Freshwater > Lake > Lake biofilm | place: USA... | reverse complement strand
TGCCCGAGGTGATGCGCCAGGGCATCAAGGTGGTGGCCAACGCCGGCGGCATCCACCCCCAGGGCTGCGCCGATGCGCTGCGCGCCCTGGCCGACAGCCTGGGCCTGAAGCCGCGCATCGCCGTGGTGCTGGGCGACGACGTGAGCCCGCTGCTGCCCGCCCTGCGCGCGGCCGGCACGCGCGATCAGTCCACGGGCCAGCCCCTGCCCGAGCGCGTGCTCAGCGCCAACGCCTACCTGGGCGCGCTGCCGGTGGCGCGCGCGCTGGCTGAAGGGGCGGACATCGTCATCACCGGCCGGTGCGTGGACAGCGCGGTCACGCTCGGGCCGCTGATGCACGAGTTCGGCTGGACGGCGCAGGACCACGACCTGCTGGCCGCGGGCAGCCTGGCCGGGCACCTCATCGAGTGCGGCTGCCAGGCCACGGGCGGCCTGCACACCGACTGGCAGGACATCCCGGACTGGCCCGACATCGGCTACCCCGTCCTGGAGTGCCACGCCGACGGCTGCTTCGTCCTCACCAAGCCCGAGGGCACAGGCGGGCGCGTGCTGCGCGCCGCCGTGGCCGAGCAACTGCTGTACGAGATCGGCGACCCCGGCGCCTACCAGCTGCCCGACGTGTGCTGCGATTTCCGCCAGGTGCGCATCGAGCAGCAGGGGCCTGATCGTGTGGAAGTCAGCGGTGCCCGCGGAACCCCGCCCACGGCGCAGTACAAGGTGTCGGCCACCGCGCTGGATGGCTACCGCTGCGCCGGCACGCTGGTGATCGTGGGCATGGACGCCGCGGCCAAGGCCCGGCGCACGGGCGAGGCCATCCTGCAGCGCGTGCGCCGCATCCTGCAAGCCCAGGGCCTGCCCGACTTCAAGGCCACGGCCGTGGAATTGCTGGGCGCCGAGACCCTGTACGGCCCGCACGCCCGCGCCGGCGCGGCGCGCGAGGTGATGCTGCGCGTGGTGGCCGACCACGCGATGAAGCCGGCCCTTGAGATCTTCGCGCGCGAGATCGCGCCCGCGGGCACCTCCTGGTCGCCCGGCACCACCAGCCCGGGCGGCGGCCGCCCCACGCCCTCGCCCCTGATCAAGCCCCTGGCCTTCTTCGTCGACAAGGCCGCGGTGCCGGTGCAGGTGGTGCTGGACGGGCAGGCGCTGGCCGTGGACGTGCCGCTGGCCGGGCCGGTGCTGCCCGTGGACCTGCCGCTGGCGGGCCGCGCGGCACCGCCGCAGAGCCTGCCCGAACCCGCGCCCTGGGGGGAGGGCCTGGCCGGGGACGTCGAGCCGCAGATCGAGGTGCCCCTGGTGCGCCTGGCCTGGGCGCGCAGCGGCGACAAGGGCAACACCGCCAACATCGGCGTCATCGCGCGCCGGCCCGAGTGGCTGCCGCTGCTGTGGGCGCGCCTGACGCCCCAGGCCGTGCACGCGCACCTGGCGCACCTGGTGCTGGGCCCGGTGGAGCGCTTCCACCTGCCGGGCGTCAGCGCCATGAACTTCCTGCTGCACGAGGCCCTGGACGGCGGCGGCCCCGCCTCGTGCCGCATGGACCCGCTGGGCAAGGGCCTGGCGCAGATCTTGTTAGACATGCCGGTGAGGGTGCCGGCTGAGTGGCTGGGATAGCATCGCCGGCCCAGGGAGACCGAAGAGGACAACATCAGCCCATGCTCACCCCTGAGCAACAGGCACGCGTGGCCATCGATCAACTGCTCACCGCAGCCGGCTGGGCCGTGCAGGATTTGAAGGCCTGCCACGTGCATGCGGCACGTGGGGTGGCCCTGTGGGCATTGGGGCCGAACCCTTGTCACGGGCGCATCAAGTGGAAGGACGCGCAAGGGCGGATGCTGAAGGCCTTGCAGGAGCAGGAGGCGGCGGCGTGAACCGCAAGTACATGGCCACCGGGCCGGAGGCGGAGTTTCAGCCTGGCTCTCGTGGCCGCGTGCTGCGCAACCGGCTCGGCATCACGCGCGTACGCGACATGAATGAGGCCGAGTCGCAAGCTCTGCTGATCGCGCAGGAGGCTGCGCTCGACCACTTCGGCCCCGAACACCCCTTCACCGCCTCGGACATCTGCGATCTCCACCGTCTCTGGCTCGGTCCCATCTACGAATGGGCAGGCGACTACCGCAGCGTGAACATCGGCAAAGGCGGTTTCCAGTGCACACACGCGCCGCTGATCGCGGGATTGATGCGTCAACTGCAACGCAGCGCGCTTGCACGACACACGCCATGCCACCCAGGGCGGGATAACGCGATTGCGGCAGCCCTGGCCGAGGTGCATGCCGAACTGATCCTGATCCACCCTTTCCGAGAGGGCAACGGGCGTCTTGCGCGACTGTTGGCCCTGCTGATGGCCTTGCAGGCGGGGCTGCCACCGCTGGACTTCTCACCGCTGGCGGGGCGTGGTCGCCCTGCATACATCGCCGCCATTCAGGCGGCGATGGGCCGCGACTATGGGCCGCTGACGGCGATGTTTGGCCGCGTCATCGCGCGTTCGCCCCAACGCGCTGCTTCCAGTGCTCGATGAAAGCTTCTGTGCTGGCGGGCGACGCGGACTGCGCCCCTTTGACGAACGGGGCGCGGATGCCTTCCACGGCCGATGACGTCCGGGCAGACACCCGCAGCGCAGCCTCACGGACTGCGGCTGACTTCAGGTGCGGGTTGGATTGCTTGAGCGTCATGCCAGCAATGGTACTTCGATGACCGCGGAAACGATACCTCGATGAATCCTTCTACCTTGGTCCAGTAGCTCTGGAACTGCTGCAACCTCCTGCGCGACGATGGGATGCGCTGTGGCGACGACATCGAGAAGCGGACTTGGTGCGCGCGCGCAGCCCGGTGCAGGATTCAGCCAGCATCTTTCGGGCACATGGGCTTGACACGGCACATGAGGTCGGGCGTATCGTCGATCCCCATGAGCCGCCCCACCCACCGCCCCGCCCGCCGCCGCTTCCTGCTGACCACCCTGGGCGTCGGCGCTGCCGCCACGGGGCTGGGCATAGGCTGGAGCCTGATGCCGCCGCGCCAGCGCCTGCTGCCTTCGCAGCCCCTGCCCTCCCCGGAAGGTGAGCGGCCGTTCAACGGCTGGCTGCGCATCGGCCTGGACGGCCGCGTCACGGTGATGGTGCCCAAGTCGGAGATGGGCCAGGGTGTGCTGACGGGCCTGGCCATGGTGCTGGCCGATGAGATGGACGCCGACTGGGCCCGGGTGCAGGTGGAGCATCCGCCCATCGACGCCATCTACAACAACCTCAGCACGGTCGTGGACGGGCTGCCTTTCCACCCCGACGACCAGGGCCTGCTCAAGCGCCTGGCCGGCCGCATGACGGCGCGCACGATGCGCGAGATCGGCGTGATGATGACCGGCGGCAGTTCGAGCATGAAGGACCTGTGGCTGCCCATGCGCCAGGCGGGCGCGTCTGCCCGCGCCATGCTGGTGGCTGCGGCTGCAGTGCAGTGGGGCCTGCCCGCGGCGGAGCTACGCGTCGAGGCCGGCCGCGTGCTGCACCCTTCGGGCCGCAGCGCGGGCTTCGGGGAACTGGCCGAGGCCGCGGCGAAGCTGCCGCTGCCCCGCGCAGTGGCCCTCAAGACGCCGGCCCAGTTCAAGCTCATCGGCCAGCCTGTGCCGCGCCTGGACGCGCGGGCCAAGGCCACCGGCAGTGCGGGCTTCGGTCTGGACACGCGCCTGCCCGGCATGTTGTACGCCACGGTGACGATGTGCCCCACGCTGGGCGGCCGCGTCGCCTCGTTCGACGGCCAGGCGGCGACAGCCTCGCCCGGGGTGAAGAAGGTGCTGACAGTGGACGGCCACGCCGGCGGCACGGCTGGCGTGGCGGTGATCGCCGACACCCCTTGGCATGCGCTCAAGGCCCTGCCGCTGGTGAAGGTGCAGTGGGACGAGGCCGTGCCTGCGACCTCCTTCGACAGCGCCGCGGCGCTGGACCAGTTGGCCCGGACGCTGGACCAGGAAGAGGGCTTCGCGTTCCACCGCGTGGGCGATGTCGAAGCCGCGCTGGCCCAGGCCCCGAAAAAGCTGCGCGCCGAGTACCGTGCGCCCTGGCTCGCGCACATGGCGCTGGAGCCGATGAACTGCACGGTGCAGTTCCGGGACGGGCGCGCCGAGGTGTGGGCACCCACGCAGATGCCGGGCCTGGCGCGCCGCGCGGTGGCCCAGGCCCTGGGCATCGACGCGGACCGCGTCGAGGTGCATGTCACGCTGTTGGGCGGGGGCTTCGGCCGCCGGCTCGACGTCGACTTCATCGGCCAGGCCGCGGCCATCGCGCGTGCGGCCGAGGGCGCGCCGGTGCAGACCTTCTGGAGCCGCGCCGAAGACACGCAGCATGACTTCTACCGCCCGGCCTGCGTGGCGCGCTTCGACGCCGGCTTTGATGCGCAGGGCCGCCTGACGGCGTGGCGCAACGTCTCGGCCGGACAGGCCATCGTGCCGGCGGTGCTGGCGCGCACTTTCGGTCTGCCGGGCGCGGGCCCGGACAAGACCACGTCAGAGGGCGCTTTCGACCAGCCCTACGAATGGCCGGCCGCCCGCATCGCCCACGCGGCCGTGCAGTTCCCCATGCCCGTGGGCTTCTGGCGTGCGGTCGGGCATTCGCACCAGGCCTTCTTCAAGGAGAGCTTCGTCGACGAGTGCGCGCACTTCGCCGCCCAGGACCCGGTGGCCTTCCGCCTGGGCCTGCTGGCCCGCCACCCGCGCGAGGCTGCGGTCCTCAAGCTCGCTGCCGACAAGGCGGGCTGGGGCCAACCCGTGCCGCCGGCCCCGGACGGCGCCAGGGCGGCGCGCGGCGTGGCCTTGCACCACAGCTTCGGCTCGGTGGTGGCCCAGGTGGCGGAAATGTCCCTGGGCCCTGATGGTGCGATCCGTGTGCACCGTGTGGTCTGTGCAGTGGACTGCGGCACGCCGGTCAATCCGAACCTGATCGCGCAGCAGATGGAAAGTGGCATCGTGTTCGGCCTGTCGGCGGCGCTGTATGGCGAGATCACCGTGGTACGTGGCCGCGTGGTGCAGAGCAACTTCCATGACCAGCCGGCGCTGCGGCTGGCCGCCTGCCCGCGCATCGAGACCCATGTCCTGCCTTCGGACGCGCACCCCGAGGGCGTGGGCGAGCCCGGCACCCCGCCCATCGCGCCTGCGGTGGCCAACGCGCTGTTCGCGCTGACCGGCCAGCGCCTGCGCAGCCTGCCGCTGAAGACGAGCTGAGGGCAGGCGGAACATGCCCTGCTGACACGGTTCTGCCGATTCGAACAGTGCGCTCAAGCGCCGTGGGCCCCGGCCCACCCCGCACTCCCGAGAATCGTGCGGTTGCCTGTTCACCAAGGAAAGCCCATGGCCAAGATCCTCGTTCTCTATCACAGCTACTACGGTCACATCGAGAAGATGGCCCAGGCCGTGGCCGAAGGCGCGCGCGAAGTGGCTGGCGCCACCGTCGACGTCAAGCGCGTGCCGGAAACCGTGCCCGCCGACGTATTCGCGGCGTCGCACGGCAAGGCCGACCAGGCCGCCCCCGTGGCGCAGCCGGCCGAGCTGGCGAACTACGACGCCATCATCTTCGGTGCGCCCACGCGCTTCGGCAACGTCAGCAGCCAGATGCGCGCGTTCATCGACCAGACCGGTGGCCTGTGGGCCACGGGCGCGCTCATCGGCAAGGTGGGCTCGGTGTTCACGTCCAGCGCCACCCAGCACGGCGGCCAGGAGAGCACCATCCTCACGTTCCACCCCACGCTGCTGCACCACGGCATGGTCGTCGTGGGCTTGCCCTATGCCGAAGCCCGCCAGATGGGGCTGGACGAGATCAAGGGCGGCAGCCCGTATGGCGCAGCTACCATCGCTGGCGGTCAGGGCGAGCGCCAACCTTCCGAGCAGGAGCTGGGCATGGCCCGCTTCCAGGGCCGACACGTCGCAGGCATCGCGACCAAGCTGTTCGGCTGAGTCAGAAGAGGGTGCCGTCGCTGTCGACCTTCAGCGACGGGGCGGTATCCTGACCGCGTCCACTCGACCCACCGAGCGAGAGCGCCAACCCAAGCGCTAGCGGCCAGTCGCTCATCGAAGCGGCGCCTGCGTGCTGACGGCCTGCTGCTTCCCGGTGCGCCGAACGTTCCGGAAGCCCGCGCACCAGTGCCGCCAGTTCGTCCATCAGCGTGACCGTGAGGGCGCGCCACTCGACCACGAGCTCGCTGGAGGGCTTGTAGGTCTTGCCCAGGTCTTGCGGGTGCCGAAGAACGATCACGCCGGCGTCCAGAAGTCTGGCCCCGAGGGCGATCTCCGGCAAGGCGGTCAGCGCCTCCAGGCCGCTGACCTGGAGGCCGGCCCAGCCCAGCGGCTCCACCAACGAGTAGGTCATCCACTGACCCAGCAGGTGGAAAGGCACCCAGCCTGAGGTCGCGCGGTCAGATGGGGCTGGCGCGGCAGCCCCACCTGAATCAGCCGCTGCCGGTGCCCTGCCCGTGGCAGCACCTGCCCAGAGGTGGGACCACACATCGCCGGCCGGCAGCCCGAGCACGCGGCTGCCGCTGGTCCAGGCCGGGGCGTGAAGGCGCAGCACCTCACGCAGCACTTGCGTGGCCGTCAGGCCCGGGCCACCTTCAGCACCGGTGAGCGCGTCGATCAACCGAGCAGGACGTGCCACGCCGCCGTGCCTCTCGGCCTGCTCCTGCAGCACCTCGCCCAGGCGGGTGAGCACCGCGGCGCGGGCCTCCAGACCTGGGAGCGGATTGGAGGGGCTGGACTGGAAGACGGCGCGCAAGGCGGCGGCATCCAGGCGCTTGAGTGCGAGGGCGTCCACACGCAGTGGGTCCGCCGGGTCAGAGGAGAAGACGCCCGCTACGAAAGCTCTGAAGAAGGCGACGCTCAAGCCTTCGGCGCCAGTGAAAGTGGCCGGCGGCCGCTGGGTGGGAAGCGGGTCTGCAGCCGGCGACTGGGCTTCCGGGGGCTCGGTGGGGGGTGGCTCCGTGGCAAGGGACTCCGAGCTGGGCGCGTCGGACCCCGGGGCCTCGGCCGTGACCGGTGCACTGGCTGCCGCTGGCGGCTGGGCGGCTGGTGCCTTGCCCGCGGCAGCGCCCAGCATGGCGAGCAGGTCTTCGCCTTTCTGGCGGTGCACGGGCAGGGCCAGAGCGTCCAGTTCCGGCCGCTCCGCGTACCGCCACGTTGCCCCGGCGCTCGTTGCCAGGAGCACGCCGACCACCGTCAGATCGACCTGGGCACGCAGCCTTTCGGCTGGGGAGCGTGGCGCCAGCAAGGCATCCAGTTCGCTCTTGCGGTCCACCCCACCGGCCCCGAAGCGGTGCCACTGCCCGAAATGGGGCCGCTCCAGGCCGCCGAAGTGCTCATCCACAAGCGCTGCGGCGCGCTGTGCAAGCGCGGGCAAGCGGCTGCGGTCCAGCTTGAAATGGCCCGAGCGGCCCTGCTCCACCGCTGCAGTCACGGCGGCGCAACGGGCACGGATGGTGGCGGGCTCGCGCAGAGCTCCGATGGGATCACGAAAGTTCATGGGGACCTTGTTCAGCTCCGGCTCAGCGGCGGACGCGGGCACCTTGCCAGACCTCGGTCACCCTTGCAAAGGGCGGGTCGAGGCGGCTAGGGACGGTTACGGTTGAAAGCGTCACTCAGGAGCATAGCGATTGGTGCGGCGGCAATGGCCATGCCTGGATCAGGGCCTGGGCTTGCTGCCGCACCGAAGGCGCCAGGAACGAGGCCTGCGCGGCCTTCACGCACATCTGCTGCACATCGCCCCATCCCAGCCCGGCCTCAGCCACCAACAGCGCCGCCTCCCGGCTGGCGCTGGTGCGCGACATGAGCCGGTTATCCGTGTGGAACGACAAAGACACGCCCGCGCGCCACAGCGTCGCGATGGGATGCGCGGCGATGGACGGCGCGGCCCCCGTCTGCACGTTGCTGGTGGGGCACACCTCTAGATGCAGGCCGCTCTCACGCACTTCCTGCAGCACGTCAGCGCCCTGCGGGCCCGTGAGGAGGTCGGCCAGGCGCACGCCATGGCCCACCCGGGCTGCTCCCAGGCGTGCGGCCTCCAGCACGCGCAGGCCCTCGTCAGCCTCGCCGGCATGCAAGGTCAGGGGCAGGCCCGCGTCGCGCAGCCGCTGCAGCAAGGCGGCGTGGCGCGTGGCCGGCCAGCCGGCCTCCGGGCCTGCGAGGTCAAAACCGATGACGCCCCGGCCTTGCCAGCGCAGCGCGAGTTCGGCGGCACGGAGGATCTGCGCATCGCTCTCCTGGCGCATCGCGCAGACGATCAAGCCGCTGGGCAACGGGCTTCGGGCCAGCCCCGCCAGCATGGCCTCCACAGCGGCGTCGCCCGCCACGCCCAGGGGTTCGAACAGCAGGGGCGCGATGCGGAACTCCGCCAGCACGCAACCGTCCTGCCGAGCGTCTTCCGCCGCCTCGAAGGCGACGCGCTCCAACGCCTCGGGCGAGGCCATCGCAGCCACGGTCAGCGCAAAGCCTTTCAGGTACTCCAGGAGGGAGCCTGCATGAGCGCGCTCATCAAACCAAGCCACCAGCCCGGGCACATCAGCAGCCGGCGCGGGCAGGCCGCGGTCGGCCAGCAGTTCCAGCAGCGTGGCTTCGCGCAGGCCCCCATCCAGGTGCTCGTGCAGCAGCACCTTGGGCAGGGTGCGGGCGGTGGCGATCAAGTCTTGCAAGGCAGGAGCGCTCATCGTCGGTGTGGGCCCAAGGGCAGCGGTCAGAAGCGGGACGCCCTGTAGGGTCGGGGGTCGATGGCCGGCGGCCGGTCGGCCAGCAAAAGCGCGCGACGCCAGTCGGGTGGCGCATCCACCGATGCGAGTTCCACCTGACCGGCGACCCGCAGACCCGCGCGCGTGGGCGTCATGGCCATCTTGCCGTCAGAGGGCATCACGGAGCGGGGCAGATGGACTGGCGCATCAGGCCACACCACGTGGTAGCCGCGCTCGCTGGCCAGCGGCACGCGGCGTCCATCGCGCAGCAGCGCCAGCGCGGTCATCGCACCGACGATGCCGGCGCCGTGGATGGCTACCTCGTGACAGCCACGGGGCACGTGGGCGGCAGAGTCAACCGTGTCGGGGGGCATCCGGGGATTCTGCATGCGCGTCTCCTTCGACGGCTGGCAGATCGCTCCACCTGCCGCCGAATCAGGGATGAGCGGGATACGCGCTCACCGCACGGCGCCGCAGAGGGTCAAGCGTCAACGCCCAAAAAATCTCGCCCCAAGGCCTCCGCCACCTCAATCCCATCCACACCCGCGGACATGATGCCGCCGGCGTAGCCTGCGCCCTCGCCGGCGGGGTACAGGCCGCGCACGTTCAGGCTCTGGAAATCGCGCCCGCGCGGGATGCGCAGGGGTGACGAGGTGCGCGTTTCCACACCTGTGAGCACGGCGTCGGCGCGCGAGAAGCCGGGGATCTGGCGCTCGAAGGCGGGCAGGGCTTCGCGGATGGCTTCCAGCACCGCGGGGGGCAGGCTCTCGCGCCCAGGTTCGGCCAGATCAGTGAGCTGGACGCCGGGCTTGTAGGACGGCAGCACATCGCCGAACTCGCGCGCCACGGCGCGGCCGTGACGGCCGGCGACGAAGTCGCCCACCAACTGCCCTGGGGCGCGGTAGCCACCGCCGCCCAGCTCGTAGGCGCGCGACTCCCACACGCGCTGGAAGGCGATGCCGTCCAGCGGCGACACGGGGCCGCTGCCGCCGGGGTCCAGGCGGTAGTCCTCGGGCGAGATGCCCACCACGATGCCCGCGTTGGCATTGCGCTCGTTGCGCGAGTACTGGCTCATGCCGTTGGTGACCACGCGCTCGGGCTCCGAGGTGGCGGCCACCACGGTGCCGCCCGGGCACATGCAGAAGCTGTAGACCGAGCGGCCGTTCTTGGCGTGGTGCACCAGCTTGTAGTCGGCCGCGCCCAGAAGCGGGTGGCCGGCGTTGGGCCCAAAGCGCGCCCGGTCGATCATGCCCTGCGGATGTTCGATGCGAAAACCCACCGAGAAGGGCTTGGCCTGCATCGCCACGCCCCGGCCGTGCAGCATGGCAAAGGTGTCGCGGGCGCTGTGTCCCACGGCCAGCACGACGTGGTCGGTACGGAGCTCTTCGCCGCTAGAAAGACGCAGGCCTCGGAGCTGGAAGCGGGCAGCATCGGGCGAATCGGCGGGCTGGGCTGTTGAACCACTGCCGGCGGCCGCGCCATCAAGCCCACTTTCAGCCGGGTCGCAACTTTCACGCAGGCGTCCCGCCTTAGACCGCTCACCTGGCGCCGGCTCCAACAGCAGATCGGTCACCTGCTGCTCGAAGCGGATCTCTCCACCCAGCGCCTCGATCTGGGCACGCATCTTCTCGATCATGCTCACCAGGCGGAAGGTGCCGATGTGAGGCTTGCTGACGTAGAGGATCTCCTCCGGCGCGCCGGCCTGCACGAACTCGGTCAGCACCTTGCGCGTGAGGTGGCGCGGGTCGCTGATCTGGCTCCAGAGCTTGCCGTCGGAGAAAGTGCCCGCGCCACCCTCGCCGAACTGCACGTTGGAGGCTGGGTTCAGCACGCCCTGGCGCCACAGGCCCCAGGTGTCTTTGGTGCGCTCGCGCACCGGCCGACCACGCTCTAGCACGATGGGACACAAGCCCATCTGGGCGAGGATCAGCGCGGCAAACAGACCGCAGGGCCCGAAACCGATGACGACCGGGCGCGGCCGCTGTGATGCACGGAAGTCCGCCGGGGCCTGCGCCACCAGACCGTAGCGCGTGTCGGGGCTGGGGCGGACATGGGGGTCAGCTCGCAACCGTGCCAGCACGGATGACTCGTCCTGCGCGCTGGCCAGTGTGCAGTCCAGCGTGTAGATCAGGACGATGGCCGTCTTGCGGCGCGCGTCGTAGGCGCGCCGCAAGACGTGCAGCTCTCGCAACGCCTCATCGGCCACGCCCAGGCGTTGCAAGACGGCCGCACGCAAGGCCGCGGGCTCGTGGTCCAGCGGCAGACGCAGTTCGGTGATTCTGATCATGGGCAGGCGCCGGCCGGCAGGGACGGCAGCGCTTGTGTGCCCGGGAATGCCCCGGTCATGCCGGGGTCATCACCCCGCTCAACCCTGGTGAGCGCGCTTGCCCGGGTTCTTCTTGCTGCGGGTATGGGAGCCGCGCTCCTTGCTGATCTTCTGGCCCTTGCCCGCGGTCAGGGTCACGCCCGTGGGAGCCTTGGAAGGCGGCGTGGCACGGCGGTCGGCTTCGGTGATGATCTTGTTGCCCATGGAAAGACTCCGGAACGAATGAAATTTGCGGAGGCGAGATTAGGCCACAAGCGAGGGCCTGTCGCGCTGGCCGGCCGCTGCCAGTCAGGTCTTCAGCGCTCGCCCTTGCGATAAGGCTTCATCAGCGCCTGCGGATAGGCTGCACGCCGCGCCATCACCACCAGCGCCACGATGGCCATGGCGTAGGGCAGCATCAGATAGACCTGATACGGCAGCTCCACGCCCAGAACGCCGCCGCCAGCCTGCTGCAGGCGCAGCTGCAGCGCGTCGAAGAAGGCGAACAGCAGCGCTCCCAGCAGCGCCTTGCCCGGCCGCCAGGAGGCGAATACCACCAGCGCCACGCACACCCAGCCGCGGCCGTTGACCATGTCGAAGAAGAAGGCGTTGAAGGCCGCCAGGGTGAGGAAGGCGCCGGCCACACCCATCAGCGCGGAGCCGGCGGCGATGGCGCCGATGCGCAAGCCATACACACTCAGGCCCTGGCCCTCGGCGGCAGCCGGGTTCTCGCCCACCATGCGCACGGCCAGGCCCAGCGGCGTGCGGTACAGCACCCAGGCCGTCAATGGCACCAGGGCCAGCGCCAGCAGGGTGAGCGGTGTCTGGGCGGACAACACCGGCACCTGCAGCCACTCCATCGGCGCAAACGGCGTCACCGTGGGCGGCCTGTCCACCTTGGGAAAACTCACGCGGTAGGCGTAGCTCGAAAGGCTGGTGGCGAGCAATGTGATGCCCAGGCCCGAGACATGCTGCGACAGTGACAGCGTCACGGTGAGCAGCCCGTGCAGCAGGCCCAGCGCCGCCCCGGCGGCCGCTGCCGCGGCCACACCCAGCCACAGCGGCGCGCCCTGGTACACCGCCAGCCAGCCGATGAAGGCACCAGCCACCATGATCCCTTCGA
>Ga0315902_10010704_pt1 | contig 12119 bp, 9 predicted proteins | sample LakEriMetagenome_9_FD_203523 | JGI IMG/M metagenome (GOLD analysis project Ga0315902, IMG submission 203523) | Freshwater fungal communities from buoy surface, Lake Erie, Ohio, United States - Buoy 12 MA117 | ecosystem: Environmental > Aquatic > Freshwater > Lake > Lake biofilm | place: USA... | reverse complement strand
AGGATTGAAATTGCTTCAAAAAATGCGCGAGCAGTTTGGTTTACATGTCATAACAGAAGCGCGTGATGCTACGCATATACAGGAAGTGATTGAATACACCGACATTATTCAAATTGGCGCAAAGGCCATGTATGACCAAGGCATTCTGAGGGCATGTGCAAAGACAAACAAACCCGTTCTTATCAAACGCGGTTTTGGCACTACCCTTCAAGAGTTGGTTCAGGCCGCAGAATTTGTGCTTTCAGGAGGAAATGAAAATGTCATGGTGTGCGAGCGTGGGCTTCGGACCTTTGAAACAGGAACGCGTTTTACCCTTGACTTGTGCGGAGTTGCATGGCTTCAAGAGAAAACGAACCTACCTATCGTCTTAGATCCCTCACATGCGATGGGGTATGCATACGGCGTACCTTCCCTTACGAGAGCATGTACAGCCATGGGAATAGATGGCTTGCTCATAGAAGTGCATCCAGACCCAAGCGTTGCAAAATCGGATGCTTCCCAGCAATTAAACCATGCGCAATTTGAAGAATTGTTAACAAGCTTGCATCCTGTAGCTCAAAGCGTTGGATTTAATTTGGTTTAAGATGTTGTTGGAACAAAACATCCACGGGCTCTGTAAAAAATTTGGGATTCATTTCGATGATTTCAAGTTGGACATGGAAATTGATCACGTTGGTGAACTTACGCTTCATGACCTTGAGGCGATTTGTGAGGAATATGAAGTGGACCTGCATGCCTTGCTTTTCAAGCCCATGTTTCAGCCTTTTCATTTGAAAGAAAAATTGCAAAAAATCCGTTGCCTAGTGTTGGATGTTGACGGCGTAATGACGGATGGTGGAATGTATTTTACCGAACAAGGAGATCAATTTAAAAAATACAATACAAAAGATGGCATGGCTTTGCTTGAATTAGGACGACAAGGTATGGAGTTAGCTATCATATCGTCTGGTTTTACTCAAGAAATGGTGCACGCGAGGGCTAAAATGTTGGGTATCAAACATTGTTATGTTACGAGAGAACCTAAATTGGGTGTATTGAAAACCCTTTGCGAAGAACTAGGAGTTGATTTAGAGCATGTAGCCGTCATCGGTGACGACATCAATGATTTAGAGCTTATTAAGTCTTCTGGAATATCCGCCTGCCCAATTGATGCAGTAGAGGAGGTAAAAAAACACGCACAGATTATTTTAACCAAAAAAGGAGGGAGTGGTTGTGTACGCGAATTTGTAGACAATTACCTCATGGCAAAATGAAATCAACGATGAATACAATTAAGATAGGTATATTAAAGGAAGGAAAAATACCCCCTGATAAACGCGTCCCACTTACTCCCAAACAATGCAGGAAATTACAGGAAAAGTACTCAAATGCTAAGGTGTACGTTCAGTCAAGTGAGGTACGAGCCTTTACGGATAAGGAGTATAGGTTGGAAGGCATAGAAGTACAACCAGACATTTCGCATTGTGATTACTTTTTTGGTGTGAAAGAGGTAAACGTAGCAGACCTTGTTCCATCCAAAAAATTTGTTTTTTTCTCACATACAATTAAGAAACAACCCTATAACCAAAAATTGCTCCGAGCTATACTGGATCAACGCATTCAACTGATTGATTATGAAGTTATGCGAGATTCAAGTAGTAAGCGTATTTTGGGCTTTGGCCGGTATGCAGGAATTGTCGGAGCATATAACGGTTTTAGGGCATTAGGCTTGAAGACAGGGTCTTTTCAGATTAGGCCGGCTCACTTGTGTAAAGACCGCAAAGAAATGGAGGATGAACTTAAGCATGTCATTCTACCCAAAGATTTTAAAGTGGTTCTAACAGGCTTTGGTAGGGTAGGACATGGCGCTAGGGAGATTTTGGAATTGCTTCCGATCAAGGAGGTTTCAGCTGAACAATTCTCAGATGTGCACAACGAACCTGTATTTACCCAATTAGAGGTGCAAGATTATTATGCGCATAAAGATGGAATTCCATTCAACAAGCCTCAGTTTTATTCCAATCCAGAAGAATACAATTCGACGTTTAGTAGGTTTGTAACACAAGCCGATATGTACATTGCTTGTCATTTTTGGAGCAACCGTTCGCCGTTCATTTTGACCAAAGAAGACTTGAATGTGCCGAATAGAAGGCTAAAGGTGGTGGCAGATATTTCATGCGATGTCGATGGGCCAATTGCATGTACCATTAAACCAAGCACCATTCAAGCACCAGTTTATGGCTACGATGTTTCCACAGGCAATGAATCCGACTATACCTCGAACGATGCCATGGCAGTTATGGCCGTTGATAACCTTCCTTGCGAGTTGCCAAGAGATGCGTCAGAGGATTTTGGGAATGAATTGCTTCGATTAATTTTTCCTGCTATTTTTGAGTCAGATCCTGATCGCATCATAGAACGTGCTTCAGAGACTTCGTTGGAAGGTAAATTAATGCCTGAATTTGAGTACCTTGCTGAATATGTCCAATCTGCTCAATAACGACATTCAAGAAAAAAAGACCATCAAAGGATGGGTCTTTTACGACTGGGCGAATTCTGTTTACCCTCTTATAATTAGCTCTGCCATTTTTCCGATTATGTTCGAGAAAATGACGAGCTACAAAGATGCCGATGGGAAGACGATTTATGATACGATTTCCTTTTTTGGATTTGAATTTAAAAATACTGTCTTTTACGCGTACCTCGTTTCCTTGTCCTACTTGGTTGTGGCGGTTATAACTCCTTTGTTATCCGGGATAGCCGATTATTCAGGAAAGAAGAAACGATTCCTTCAGTTTTTTTGTTTTTTGGGAGCCGTTTCAAGTGCCCTGTTGTTCTTTTTTGACCATAAAGCAGATGGCATTCAACCTGTTCAGATTGGCTTAACCATCCTTCCCTTATTTTTTGCAAGCATTGGCTATTGGGGAAGCTTGGTTTATTATAATTCGTATTTGCCGGAGATTGCCCCAGAAAAGGAGCATAATGCGATCAGTGCCCGTGGTTTTATCATGGGGTATTTAGGTAGTTCAATATTGTTGATTATTATCCTAACATTGGTAACCTTTACGAAGGTAATGCCTATTCATTATGCATTTCCGTTGGTCGGATTGTGGTGGTTGGGATTTGCCTTTTATACCTTTGTTCGCCTGCCTCAACCAATCATTAAGAAGGAACAGGGCCATGTTTTCTCCAAGGGCTTCAGGGAGTTGAAAAAAGTGTGGACTGATATTCAATCCCGTAGGCCATTAAAGCGTTATTTGGCCAGCTATTTTATGTTTAATATGGCCGTTCAGACCGTAATGATTATGGCCACTGCCTTTGCAAATAAAGAAATAAGAGGCATTCAAACAACGGATTTAATTGTCAGTATTCTGATCATTCAGTTTTTAGGAATTTTGGGATCGTTTTTATTTTCAAAGCTTGCCAATCGTTGGGGAAACAAAACCGGTTTAGGCATTGCTATCTGTATTTGGATTGCGCTCTGTTTGTTCGTTTATTTCGTTGTTTTCAAGCCTTGGCAGTTTTACATTGCAGCGGCAATTGTAGGACTTGTAATGGGGGGAATTCAATCGCTGGCCCGGTCTACCTACTCAATGATGTTGCCCGAAACCGAGGACAACACCTCGTATTTTAGTTTTTTTGACGTCAGTGAGAAAATTGGTTTGGCACTAGGGACTTTCAGTTTTGGACTGATTGAATCCTATGCAGATATCCGAACCTCTGTATTGGCATTGGTGGCATTCTTTGTATTGGGAATTTTGCTATTGCTCAGGGTTAAGAAAGAATGAAACAGTGTATCTGTTTACTGTATTCCTTGAATCAATTCCTCTCCCAATTCCTCGAAATCAATGCCATCAAAATTTCCTGATGACATCATCAGCAACGAACAGTTTTTCCAGTCTTTTGAATATAGAAAATCACGTATTTGTTGTGTATTATTGAGTACTAAGACGTTTCCGCCAAATCCATTTTCGACCTCTTCAACGGTTAAATCAGGAAGTTTTTTATGTTTAACAACCTCTGGGTTGAAGTATACCACGGCTTCGTCGGCATCGGACATGCAACCTTCGTAATGGGGTAAAAAATCTTTTTGGAGGGACGAAAAAGTGTGCAGTTCCATACAAGCGATAAGTCTCTTATTTGGAAATTGGTATTTGACCGCGCTTGTTGTTGCCTTTAATTTGGATGGCGAATGAGCAAAGTCCTTGAACATGATAAAATGAGCTGTTTCATTCACTTTTTGCAAGCGCTTTCCTGCTCCTTTAAAATCGCTTAGTGACACTAAAAACTGTTCGTTCGCAATACCCATTTTTTCTGCTACATGCATAGCACCCATTGCATTTTGGAGGTTGTGACGGCCAAAAATGTTCAATAAATAGGTGTTTCCTTTCCATTCCAACAGGGTTCCATTTTCGTGTGGAGTGAAGACAGGTGTTTTGTAGGGTATGGTATTCGTTTTTGTACTATATTTTTCTCCCAAGGATTTGACATGAGCGTCCTCCTCACAATAAACAAGCGTCCCATCTTTTGCAATGAGCGAACAAAATGTGTCGAATTGCTCAATGTAATTTTCGAAGGTTGGAAATACATTCACATGGTCCCAGGCGATGCCACTGATGAGCGCAATATTGGGGTGGTATAAATGAAATTTAGGCCTTCGATCGATGGGAGAGCTCAAGTATTCATCTCCTTCCAAAATCATGAAGCGGGCATCTTCACTGATTTTGACCATGCAGTCAAAACCTTCTAATTGTGCCCCGACCATATAGTCAATGTTCAAGACAAGTTTTCCTGTAACATGCAGCAACATGGCGGTAATACTGGTTTTACCATGGCTTCCTCCGATAACAATTCGTGTCTTGTTTTTGCTTTGTTCATACAAGTATTCGGGGTACGAAAATACCTTTAACCCCATTTGTTTTGCCCTCAGTAACTCAGGATTGTCGGCACGAGCATGCATCCCCAGAATAACAGCGTCCAAGCCGTCGTGAATAGTTGATTCATTCCATCCAATCGACTCAGGCAATAACCCATGGCGGGCTAGACGCGATTTTGATGGTTCAAAAATTTCGTCGTCGGAACCGGTAATTTGGTATCCTTTTCTGTGAAGCGCAATGGCAAGGTTATGCATAGCGCTTCCACCGATGGCGATGAAATGGAGGTTCATGTTGTTAAAGTTCAAAAGTAGTTGCGGGGACTAGTCACTTTTGGATTTTGCGGTTTCTGCTGCCCATTCAGCGGCGGAAATAAGATTTCCATTTTTTGTATATGTATTATAGCCATTTCCCGTGGTTAATTCGTAAATATTGATTTCACCATTTTTGACAACAGTTCGTCTAATTATCACACTCTTAACTTTACCCCTTGCGTCTTTGTTGATTTTTCTCTCCTCAGTGACGCCATCAGTAATGTCTTTTTTATCGTTTAAAGTGTTGGTATTTAAATTCGCTGTCGTTGTATTCCTAAGGTTTGTATCTGTTCCTAACGTTTTGTTATTTTGGATATTCATTTTTTCTATAATGGATTTGTTTCGTTCGTATGCCTCTTTGGATTCACTAAGTTGCGCTGCCTGAATCTTAATGTAATCAACGTTTTTTGCCATCTCTAAACGATCACTTTCTTGATAATTCTGATCTTTAACATGGTTATTGTACAAATCAATGTTGTATTGGTCTAAATTGAATTCCTTACCGTTGGTCGTATCTTTATATTGACCATTGTTCAATTCTTTTGTACCACCAGCGGTTGCTGTGTTCAATGTAATTGAATTAGATTTTTTTGTTTCAAAATCCCTTTCTCTTGTAGTATTTGAATAAAAAATCCCTTCCTTTATTTTTTCAATATCTATTTCTTCTGTAGAGTTGTATAATGAACTATCGTTGATTGTTTGATTTACATTATTTTTTTTCTTTGTCGTGTCTTCAAGATGGGGCATTGAACCTAATGTTCGATTTTTTATCGCATCGAGTATTTTCTGAGGCTCCGGATGCTTTGGATTTAAAACGATGTAGTTCTCAGCTAGTTTTTGGGCCTCATCCAATTTACCCTCATTTAAAAGGTCCCATGCTTTATTGATACCTCGGTCATAAATTTCATTTGTTGGATTCGTTTTTTTTCCTTGTGTGGACAATGCAGCAATAATCTTATTTTGCATATTGTCTCGGTATTTAATATCCTCATTATTAAGTGGAATACTCGTTATCTTTTGAAGTGGTTCGGTCTCCAAGAAGGTTAACTCATTTCCACCCGAATTGGAAACCATTGAAATATCAATCGGTTCCAAGTTTTGGATTTTGGAGGGCTCCACTTTGGAAAGGTTGAAAAGTACTTTTTTCGAGAAAAAACCATTCTTTTGAAAAGCTACCTCGAAAGTTCTCGTCACATCCATTTGGTGTTCTATTGCATAAATACCGTTTGTGTTTGAACTGACCTCTTTAATTTGAGAACCATTTTGGTATATCACAACACGCACACCTGATTCTTTTTTACTGGTGGAATGATTGATTATCTCACCAGTTAGTTTAAATTTGGAGGTCTGTGCTGTAGTCCAAAAGCCAATTAAGAACAGATACAGAAGGAAGAATTTTGAAGTCATAAAGCTTTTAAATAGTTAAACCAATTAAGAACAGTTTGCGTATAAATGTACTTACTTTTATGGAATTGTTGGCACACAGAACACATGATTTCTGCCCATGTTGTTTGAACAATTGAGTTTTTGGGAAAAACGATCCTATCTACAAGGGCTTGATTTTGTCATTGTTGGGGCGGGAATTGTTGGAACGACAAGCTCCCTGTTCCTTAAAGAGCGCTTTCCGAATGCACGTATTTTGGTGATAGATAAAGGAATATTGCCCCATTCCGCGAGCACCAAAAATGCAGGTTTTGCGTGTTTTGGGAGTCCTGCAGAATTATTGGACGATTTAACTAACATGCCAGAAGAAACGGTATGGGAAACCGTTGCATTAAGATGGAAAGGATTGCAAGACCTTCGAAGTCTTGTTCCTGACCGTAACATGGAATTTTTACAAAAAGGCTCTTATGACCTCCTTTTAAACGATTCTCAAACGGCATTACTTGAATTAGATGAACGTCTCCCGTATTTAAATCAAAAGCTGTTCGAAATTACCGGGCATACTTCCGTTTTTTCAAAGCTAGATTCGTTTGATTCCTTTGGATTTTCAGGTGTGAAGGCAATGTTCTTTAACCGCCTAGAGGGACAACTTAATCCCGTTTATATGATGGATTTCCTTCAAGCAAGGGCCAGGGAAAAGGGAATTCGTTTTTTATCTGGAATGCCCCTTCAATCCTTTCGGTCAGAACTGTATGGAGTTCAATTACTGACCCCTTTCGGAACAATACGAACTGCGAATTTGATCCTTGCCACCAATGGTTTTTCACAAGAATTATTGCCTGGTTATTCCGTTCTGCCAGCCAGGGCACAAGTTTTAGTTACCTCTCCGATTGAAAAATTACCATGGGAGGGGACCTTTCATGCCGATAGAGGCTATTATTATTTTCGTAATATCGAAAATCGAGTATTATTGGGAGGAGGAAGAAATTTGGATGTTGAGGGTGAAACCAATGTTGAACTGGTATTAAATGAAAAGATTCAAAGCCATCTGGAAGAATTACTGAGAAACGTGATCTTACCCGGTTCAACGTTTAGCATCGAACATCGTTGGTCTGGAATCATGGGAGTCGGTCATGAAAAGAATCCAATTATTGAAAAGATTCATGACCGCATTGCTGTTGGGGTACGAATGGGAGGGATGGGAGTCGCCATTGGAACAAATGTCGGTCGAAAATTAGCAGAATTGTTTTGACATGGCATAGTTATCCCCTGAATTCGGTACTTTTGCCAAAAAAATACAGGAAGTGCAATAGACCTGTCCATTCCACTTCCTCATCGAAATTGAATATTCGTTAACAGAAACAAGCAACATGAAAAATACGGCACTTACACACAAACACGTCGAACTAGGAGCCAAAATGGTTCCTTTTGCTGGATACAATATGCCGGTGCAATATGCTGGTGTGAACGCAGAACATGAAACCGTCCGAAACGGTGTCGGAGTATTCGATGTGTCCCACATGGGAGAGTTTATACTAAAAGGGCCACATGCCTTGGAACTTATTCAGCGCATTAGTTCAAACGATGCCAGCGTACTTTTTGACGGAAAAGCACAATATGCGTGCATGCCAAACGGTGAATGTGGAATTGTCGATGATTTAATCATTTACCGTGTGAATGAAGAGGAGTTTTTCCTTGTCGTAAACGCTTCAAACATCGACAAAGATTGGAATTGGATACAGAAGCACAATGTACATGGTGTGGAAATGCACAATGTTTCAGATCAGTATTCTCTTTTAGCTATTCAAGGACCAAAGGCGGCAGAGGCGATGCAAACGCTAACCAACATTTCCTTGAGCGAAATGGTTTACTATACGTTTCAATATGGAACATTTGCTGGAGTAGAAAATGTAATGGTTTCTGCCACTGGCTATACGGGTTCTGGAGGTTTTGAAATCTATGTTAAAAACGAAGATGCAGAGCACGTTTGGAACGAGGTATTTAAAGCAGGAGAATCGTTTGGGATTCAACCAATTGGACTAGCGGCAAGAGATACACTTCGTCTTGAAATGGGCTTCTGTCTTTATGGAAATGATATCGATGATTCCACCTCCCCATTAGAGGCAGGACTTGGATGGATTACAAAGTTCACGAAAGATTTTGTCGATGCTGCCTTTTTGAAGAAGCAAAAAGAAGAAGGAATTACCCGAAAACTTGTGGCGTTTGAGATGGTAGATCGCGGTATACCTCGCCACGGATATGAGGTGTATGATTCTGAAAACCAGAAAATTGGAATTGTTACCTCTGGTACTATGTCCCCAAGTATGAAAATTGCTATCGGTCTAGGGTATGTTGCTATTGGGCATTCCTCGTTGGACTCAGAAATATATGTATCCATTCGAGATAAAAAAGTGAAAGCCAAGGTGGTAAAACTTCCTTTTTACAAAAAGTAAAAGGCGTTGTTTTTGGCTTAACTGTTTCCTCTAGGAAATAAAAACCTTCGAAGAACGATGGTTACCAACATACTGTAGATAGTCGCCAACATGAGCATTGCTAGAATAGCCAAGGTCGATGTAAATCCTGCCGACATCCACTGCTTATTGTTCTGTTTTAGTTTTCGAACAATTTGTTCTTTGGTCATTACCTCGGCATCTTCGTGTTGCTTTTTGAACGCCTCAAATTGCTTTGGATCGTTAACCATTCGTTCGATTTCCACATCCTTTTCGGTAATTTGATGCTGGTAACATTCCGGATTAATCTTTCCGTAGTATAAATAAATAAACGCCCCAACCACTACCACATAAGGCAGTCCTGCACTCATGGCCTGCTTCATGTCAAGCAAGGCATTGCTTTCCTCCGTTGCTTGCTTTTTGTGAAGGTAAAGACCAACAACAACAGCAGTTAAAAGACCAAGAATATTTAACAACACAGCAGGAGCAGGAGCAGGAGAAAGTAAGTAAAGACCTGCTAAGTGCATCCCGTAGCGAATTAATATCCAAACGGTAGCTGCAATTAATCCAACTTTAACAGTAATCCTCATCTCAGTGTTTAACTGTTCATTGAAACGAGGAATTCCTCGTTGGAAAGGGTGTTTTCCATGTGTGATTTCATAAACTCCATTGCCTCGACAGGATTCATGTCAGCAATGAACTTCCGAAGAAGCCATATCCGTTGAAGCACATCTTTGCTTACCAACAAGTCTTCGCGGCGAGTACCGGATGCGGTTATATCGATTGCTGGATAAATCCTTCTGTTCGAAATTTTTCGATCGAGTTGAAGTTCCATATTCCCTGTCCCTTTGAATTCTTCGAAAATTACTTCGTCCATTTTAGAGCCAGTTTCTGTAAGGGCTGTCGCCAAAATCGACAACGAACCTCCGTTTTCAATTTTGCGGGCAGATCCGAAAAAGCGTTTTGGCTTATGTAACGCATTGGCGTCTACACCACCTGACAATACTTTTCCTGATGCAGGTGAAACCGTGTTATAAGCCCGTGCCAAACGGGTAATGGAATCTAGAAGGATGCAGACATCATGACCACATTCAACCATGCGCTTTGCTTTTTCCAAAACCATATTGGCTACTTTCACGTGGCGGTCTGCGGGTTCATCAAAAGTAGATGCAATGACCTCAGCCTTCACACTTCTAGCCATGTCGGTAACTTCCTCTGGGCGTTCGTCAATAAGGAGTACAATCAGGTACGTTTCGGGATGGTTTGCAGCAATTGCATTTGCAACATCCTTCAAAAGCATAGTCTTTCCCGTTTTGGGTTGAGCGACAATCATACCTCGTTGGCCTTTTCCAATGGGTGCGAAGAGGTCCATCACCCTGGTTGAAAGCGTTTCTTGCGAATGCCCGGTTAATTTGAATTTTTCATCCGGAAATAAGGGCGTAAGGTATTGAAAAGGAACGCGATCCCGAATGTACGAGGGATGACGTCCATTGATGGATTCTACTTTTACCAAAGGAAAATACTTCTCGCCTTCTCTTGGAGGACGAATGGTTCCCTTAACGGTGTCACCGGTTTTAAGGCCGAACAACTTAATTTGGTTCTGAGAAACGTAAATATCATCGGGGGAAGGAAGGTAATTGTAATCCGACGAACGCAAAAATCCATACCCGTCTTGGATAACCTCTAGAACACCTTCCGCAGAAACAATACCCACTAAATCATAGGCATCGTCCGATTTTTCATGTTGTTTTCGTTCATGTTGATTTCCATTGGTATGTGGATGATGCGGGGCTCTAGGTTTTGAAAATTCTGGACGCCTTGGTGCAGCGTTTTCTTCCGTTTGAACAGGTGTTTCTCCTTGATCTTTACTTTTAGGTTTTTGAGCAAGTTCAATTAAATTTCTGCCAGATTTCTCTGTATTTTGTGGCCGAAGGGATGGCTCCTTTTTCTGTTCTAAACGATCCGTTTTTGACTCATCCTTCTTATTATCGCTTGAAACAACCTTTTCTTCCATTGGTTTTTCTTGAAACAGCGTTGGCTGTTCTCCCTGGGAAGGAATGCGGGCGCGTTTTGGTCGACCTCTTCGGGGAGCGTCAATGTTTGGGGTTGTTTCTTGTGCCGGTTCAGCCTTCACCTCCTCGACTGGAGTCATAGCTTGGGCTGGTTTCGTAAGTTCGGCTATGAGTTCTGGCTTTTTTAAGGTATTGAATCCTTTAACGCCGGCATTCTTTGCCATTTCACGTAATTCAGGTAATTTTTTACCTAGTAAATCTTCCATAAGTTAAAAAGAAAATCATTTAAATCTTTAGAGGCCGTTAACAGAAAACAGAGGAAAGATGTTCCGATGATACCGAACGGATCAGTTGCGAAAATGTTCAGACAAATGTACACATTTTCTTTTTTGATTCAAAATAATCATCAGAAATGAAAACTATTTTTTTCGTCTTTTTGGGCGAATTAATTATCTGCCGAATTTATTTATCTTCACCGCATGAATGAAATGTTTCGGAACTGGTATTCCTTATTTTGGTACACATCTGCCTTTTGTGGTGTGGGATTTTTATTTTTTATTGAAGGATTAGTAGGCAGTCAACCATGGCTTTTTGCAGGGGCGAGATACCTCTTACTGGCATTTATTTTCGTGATTTCATTTAAACGGGGGAAGCTTTCCCTTTGGATCTTTTCCTCTATGTTGCTCGGAATTGAGGTAGGAATCGATTTTCCTGCCTTCGCTCTTGAAATGGAACGCTTCGGTAAAATATTCCTTCGCTTGATAAAAACGCTCGTCGCTCCATTAATCTTTGCCACGCTTGTGGTGGGGATAGCAGGTCACAGCAATTTGAAACAATTGGGTAGGATTGGACTGAAAAGCATTTTATACTTTGAAATTGTTACGACCGTTGCTTTGTTCATAGGTTTGCTTGCAATTAACCTCTCCCAAGCAGGAGTAGGTGTGCATGTGGAAGCCCGATCACAAGACAAAGATAAGTCCACTGAGCTCATGGCTCAGAAGAAGGAAAATAAAGACCACCTTGTAGAGATGTTTCCAGAAAACATTGCGAAGGCAGTGGTGGAAAACCAAGTACTACAAATTGTCATGTTTTCAGTCATTTTTGCCG
>Ga0315902_10010701_pt1 | contig 12121 bp, 10 predicted proteins | sample LakEriMetagenome_9_FD_203523 | JGI IMG/M metagenome (GOLD analysis project Ga0315902, IMG submission 203523) | Freshwater fungal communities from buoy surface, Lake Erie, Ohio, United States - Buoy 12 MA117 | ecosystem: Environmental > Aquatic > Freshwater > Lake > Lake biofilm | place: USA... | reverse complement strand
CCTTCGAAGAGTTCGAATCCCTCAACGACGCCTTCGATTATTACCGGGATAATCGCGAAAAATCCGTGAAACTCATCACGACTGCACGCCCTGTCCAAGAATAGCCCAGCCAAGCAAACGCCCTGCGAGTTGTAGATACGATGCGAGGTTCAGACGATGCATCCATTGAAAAAGTGCTTCCCGCGCATGACGTGGTAGTAAGGCACGCTCCAGTAAAGTTCTACAGCCTAGGGCTTTTCATGATGATCTACTGGCCGGCGGTGGCTTTGCTGATTTTGGCAGCAGGACTGGCGACGCGACCGTTTCTTAGTAGGAAGAGGCATCGCGAGTTAGGGCAGTCGATTCTAGCGAGAGCTTTTGGATCATTCATTTGGATCTTAGAAATGATGGGGATCGTCCGTGTTTCGGACGAGGAACTCAAAGGAGCTCGAAACATGAAGGGGCCGCTAATCATTGCATCGAATCACCCAGCGATGTGGGATGCGTTGCTGCTGATGCGAAGATTCGGCCAAGTGGGCTGTGTGATGAAGACAGAGTTGCTTTCAAATCCTTTGCTTGGCAGCGGGGCTAGATTCGCCGGTTTTATCGCAAGCACGCCAAGAACACATACCATACGAGTGGCGGCAGAGCGGTTGGCCGAGGGCGGCAGGTTGCTTTTTTTTTCCAGAGGGAACGCGCACTCGCAAAGAACACGGCGTGGTGAACTCGCTGCGTCCGGGGCTGGCGCTACTTGCGAAGGAATCAGGCGCGCCCGTGCTTCCGGTTTTTATTTCGACAGACAGCCGATATCTTGAAAAAGGATGGCCGCCGTGGAAGGCGCCTAAGCTACCCATTTCCATTTCTATCAGGCTCGGCGAGACGATGCAGATGGAGTCAGGAGAAGAGGTGCGTGATTTCACAGAGCGCCTCGAGGGGATTTTTAAGAGAGAGCTGAGATAGCTAATTCACTGTTCCGTCGTTTCGCGATTGCTATATCGCGCTGTGGTGAGCATTTGAACCTCGCATCAAATGAAAGCCTGCGTTCTCATCCCCTCTTACAATTCTGGCCCACTGCTTCGGCAGACTGTGGCTGCGGCGTTGAATGTCTGGGAGGATGTTTTCGTGGTGATCGATGGGAGCAAGGACGGTAGTGACGAGGGACTAGAGGATCTCGCTGGGACAAAAAGACTGCGGGTGCACCGGCTGGCGGAAAATGGAGGGAAAGGCGCAGCAATTCTTAAAGGTATTACGTTGGCGGAGGACGAGGGATTCACCCACGCGCTGGCCATGGATGCAGACGGACAGCATCCGGCAGATCACATCAAGTATTTCATGGAAATGGGCGCACAGTATCCAGAGGCGCTGGTGCTTGGTGTGCCGGTGTTCGATGAGTTCGCCCCAGCGCTGAGGGTTCAGGGTAGAAAGATTTCTAACTGGTGGGCGAATGTAGAGACTTGTTGGTGGGGCGTCCATGATTCGCTTTTCGGGATGCGGCTATATCCAATCGCTCCGTTGAAAAAAGTATTTTCAGAAACGCTTTTCGCGAGGCGGTTCGATTTCGATCCAGAGGTCGCCGTGCGGCTTTGCTGGAAACGCTTGCCCGTGATCAATCTGAAAACCCCCGTTCGCTACCTGAGTCTGGAACAGGGTGGAGTGAGCCAGTTCCGTTATCTGCGTGATAATATCCTACTAACTGGGATGCACATCAGATTGTTTACTGGATTTTTCCTGCGCCTGCCGATTCTGCTTTTCCGCGGGAAAAATCCTCTGAAGAATTTAGATCCTTTCGCAAATGCCTGAGTCCGAACGCATCGCCAACCAGATCTCCTCGCTTTGCGTAGGTTTCATCAACCCGCGCTACACACGATCGAAGCTTCTAACAGATCCGCTCTATGACGGCGTTTACCGCGAGTTGGAATTGAGCAAGCTACCACTGCTGGACATCGGTTGCGGACTCGGGATTCTGGCGATGTATTTGCGTGAACGTGGATGGATGAATCCAGTTTCTGGTTTCGATTACGACGGAGAGAAAATCAAGAGAGGAGAGACAATGGTATCGCGCGGTAAATATGCAGATATTTCTCTGGAGCAAGGAGACGCGCGGACGGGACTGCCGGATCATCACGGCGATGTGACCATTCTGGACATCATGCAATTTTTTAATGAAGACGAGCAGACAGCGCTCTTAGCTGAGGCGGTGAAACGCGTAGCTCCAAATGGACGGCTCATTATTCGCAGCGGACTAAAGGAACGGAACGCCCGTTTTTTCGTGACTTGGTTGGTGGATGTTTTTGCGAAATGCATGCTGTGGATGAAGGCGGCTCCCATCCATTATCCGACGGCTGAATTTTTCCAGCGCGTGTTGGAGTCCCAAGGATTCAAGGTGGAAATCCGGCCGTTCTGGGGAGGAACTCCGTTCAACAATTATATGATTCTTGCGAGCCGTCTGGAGTAACGCAGCGCCAGTTTTTTTCCGCCGCCATACGCAGGATGTCCGCGACAACTTCCTTCGCAATAGGAGTGGACTCGTGAGCAAGGATGATGCCGCCTTTGGTGGCTGATTTCCTGATCCGTGAGGTAACAAACTTTAGCGAGGCATTAATGCCATCGTAGCCCCGACTACTCCAGCCAACAAGCTGGAGGCCGAGATGCTTGAGAATGGGATGCACGAAAACATTATAGTGCCCGACCGGCGATCTGAAATACCGAGGTGCCACGCCGATGATATTGCTGACAGCCTTTTGGCATTTTGCAATTTCTCGATACGTGCGAATAGGCCCGAGACACCAAAAAAACGCGCGGGGATGACTCCAGCTATGATTGCCAATGCCGTGACCGCGACGATGGATTTCGCGAATTAATTCGGGATATTGCTCCGCTTTTTTTCCGATGACAAAAAAGGTCGCCTTTGCGTGATGTGAATCTAATAGGTCTAGAATAGCCAGCGTGTCAATCGGATCGGGGCCATCGTCTAGTGTGATCCAGATGTCATTTTCACAGTTCGTAATCACAGGACCGAAGAGGCGGGATGACGGATTCAATGTGCCTGCCAAAAGATAGCTCACGAGTATGGCGTGAAGTGCGATGGCAAGCCATACTTGTCCTGTTAGATAGAATGCAATTCCGCCGACTAAGAGGCAGAGGATAACAAAGACGCGAAATGTTAGGGCTGCGATCATTGGGTGAAAGCCTCCTCGAAAACGAACCATTGGAGTCCATGTTCCTTTAAGAACGGCAACAGTGAAGCCGCCCATGCACGCGCGAAATCGGGTTCTCTAAGTCGTGCTCCAGGCTTCAGCGGAGTGACGACAAGAGGTGGTTGGATAAGGATACGATAATGACGGTAACGGGTGCGGACAACATGCAGCGGAAAACACGGGCAACGCGCGATCGTCGCAAGTGCCATCGGGCCTTTTGGTAAACGGATCATCGCGCCGTTATTGCCGAAGGGCATTTCGATGGCCACCACGTCAGCGACGATACGGTCGCTTTGGATTGCGACAAGCTCACCATCCGAAAGTAAGCGTGCCAGCTCGATGCCGAGTAAGCTATCGGTAGAATTATAATGAACTTTGAAATATTCGTAACGCGATGAGTCAGCTTCGAGTTCCTTGCTTCGGATTTCCTGAAGAAACGGTGATCGCTCTGGGGCGCGAACGGTATGCAGGCTGCGCCCGAACTTTGGCGAGAAAAGCGCGGCGGCGAGATCGTAGTTTCCGGTATGGGTGGTGAGAATGATCGCCGCTCCAGGCTTATCGCGTAATTTCTCAAATTCTGGGATTCCATCAATTTCCCAAGAAACAACTTTCTGGCCGAGCCGAGTGCGCATGCCATCGATGGTTGTCCAACCGAAGTTCACAAATACTTGAAACGCAGCAACATTGCCTTCCGCCCAGCCCATATCGTCCCAGATATTAGAGAGGTTTCTCCGCACCGCACGGCGTTGCTGACCCGCGAGCACGAAAACGATGAACGAGAAAAAATAGAGCAATGCCGCCTCCATGAAAAACGGCATGCGCGGAGTCGCTCGAATTCCCGCATACATGATCCGTGTGGGGAAATCCCCGAAAACCCCAAAACGCGACACATCCGCCTCTTGATTTGTGTCGTCATTGTGTTTTCTTTTAGGAATCATCCGTCGCGGAGTTGAAAGGCTGGTGATTCTTATCCGTAAACCGAAATCAGATCAACCTTGCAAATGATGAACCCACGAGACCCGCGCCTGGTCGCAAAACAAGCTGATCGCTCAGCGGATTACGATGTGGTCATCATCGGTGGCGCATTTTCCGGAGCGGCTTCGGCCGTTCTATTGAAACGCCAATTTGCGGACTTGCGCGTGATGATCATCGAAAGGACAGAAGTGTTCGACAGGAAAGTGGGCGAAAGCACTTCCGAGGTGGCGGGTTGTTTCATCACCAAAGTTTTGCGAATGGGCGCCCACCTGCACATCAGCCAGGTTCAAAAACACGGCCTGCGCCTGTGGTTTCACAAGGATGGAACGAACGCCCCGGGACGCTCTACCGAGATAGGCCCCGCGTTCCAAGCGAGGCTGCCAACCTATCAGCTCAACCGCCAGAAACTGGATACAGAACTTCTCAGCCAAGCTGTGAAACTCGGCTGCGAAGTCGTGCGCCCAGCGACCATCAAAGATCTCGAACTGGGAGGGATAGGGAAAAACACGATCACTTTCAAAACCGAAGCTGGAGAAAAGCGCACTGTAACCGCGGGTTGGGTGATCGACGCATCGGGCAAAGCGGCAAAAATCGCTAAGATGCGCAAGACGTGGAATTCACTCGCTGAGGAACATCCTACTTCCGCGATATGGACACGCTTTAAAAACGTCAATCTGCTAGATTCCTCGGACGCCATGGAGCAAATGGAAGGCGTGAGTAAAATGGTGAAAGTGCTTCGTGGCGCGGCGACCAATCATTTGATGGGATTTGGTTGGTGGTGCTGGATCATTCCGCTCGATAGCGGTGAGGTCAGCGCGGGACTCACTTGGGATTCACGTCTTTTCACTCCCCCTACCAAAGGTAAGATGTGCGAGCGACTTTTGGAGCACATGCTGAAACATCCTGTCGGTAAAGTGATGTTCGAACACGCCGAGGCAGTTGAAAATGACAACTGCTATTACAAAGGCCTCGCGTATTGGTCCGATGAAGTCGCAGGCGAGGGCTGGACTTCTGTGGGCGATGCCTGCGGTTTCATGGATCCGCTTTACAGCCAAGGCCTCGATTACTGCACCCACACACTATATTCTTCATACGCGCTTATCCGCTCCTACTACAGTGGCGAGTGCATCAAGGACGGGATTGTGCTACGCAACAAGGAGTTCAAACGCAGTTACTTCGATTGGTTCAATGCGCTCTACAAAAACAAGTACTGGTATTTGGGCGATGCGGAGATCATGCATGCTGCTTTTCTGATGGATATTGGCTCGTATTTCATCGGTCCAGTCCGCGGCGTGTATTCGGATGAAGATGTCGAATTTCAGCGGATGCCATATAATGGGCCGATTGGAAACCAATTCGCAAAGTTCATGGCGTTCTATAACCGCCGCCTCGTTATGTTGGCCCAAAAGAAAATTGCTGCGGGGATCTATGGAAATAGGAACCTCGATGAAAGCTTTCTGATCACCGGTAGTTTCAACCCTGATCTCAGAAGTTTCAAGCTGCTTTGGCAGGGGGTAAAGCTGTGGTTGAAAATGGAAGCGAAGCTCGCATTCAAGCCTGTGGCCGAGGACGCAAAAGAGCCTTCAACGGCTTGCCCTCTTCCACAATCCGGGCACTACAAGCACGCTTAACGCCGTTGACAAAAGCACTCCAAGACTGCACAACGCGCCCATGCTGCGGAGCATTTCATTGGATGCAAATAGCAGAGATCCAAAGCCGATAGCAGTAGATAACCCACAAAAACAAATGGCTTTCCCTACTCCGTTCCAGACTTTATCAAAATTGCCATCATGTCTGCGCAATGAAAAAATGAGGTGGATGCTATAGTCAATACCCGTTCCTACGATCAGTGGAATCGCCATCCCACTGAGGAAATTCCAAGCTTGTCCCGTGACCACGACGTAGGCATTAACAAGCATCAAAACTGTTAGAAGAATAGCGATGCCAATCGCCGCGTCCCTTACAGAGCGGAATACGACAAGCAGAGTCAGCATAAGGACTGCAGTTGCAGGTAAAAAGATCATGTAGAAATCTTTTTTCACTGATGGCAGAATCGCTGCTTGGATTACGCCCCAGCCAGTGACGTTGAAATTGTCGGATGAAAGAGATGAGAGTTTAGGGAAATTCTCGACCGTTACTTTCTCAGCCACCAAGATCGATCCCGAAAGAAATTTCTTTCCGTGATCGGACATGGCCAGCGAGTGTTTTGCTAACTCGCCGATGTGCGCCCCTTCATCGGATTTAGCCAGTGATTCGAGCACCAGCCTGTCGAGTGTTGTTCCAGTTTCACTAAAGCCAGCTTCGCCAAGTTTTGCGACGAGCTTTTCTCGTTGATCTGAAATTTCTGTTAGAGCAGATTCATTGTGTTCATTGAATGCCTTACAGGGGATTAGATCGAGCGGCCATTGGTAATGGAGAATGACTCCATCTTCTTTCAGATTTGCCAACCTTGCTTCAGCTTCCTTCGATACACCGCGCAAGCCTTCCCATGTATCCGCGCTTGCAATCATCTGAAGATTCCTTTCCGACCACGCTGGAAATTTGTTCTGTATCTTATCGAAGGTAGCAGATGCCTCGCTCGTGGTTGGCTGCAACATTGAGAAGTTGAAACTGATTTCCGGCTCCCCCTTCATCAAGAAGACAACTACCGCAAAAAGTATACTAAAGCTGATCACGAATCGTGCGATCAGAGGACTGGCAAATGGAGCTTTCAACAGATGTCTCGCAGGTTTGGTTTTGAATTTCTCAAGAAACAGCGGTGTGAAAACAAGCATGACAGTTGCGCCTGTCGCGAGACCAATCACGATCAGCCCACCGAGTTGACGAACTCCATTAAAGGTGCTTAGTATCATTAATCCAAATACTATGGCCGTAGTAGCGGCAGCCCAAAAAATACCTGGAGCGATTTCTTTACGCAAAGCACTCGGAGATGAAACGCTACCGATTGATTCACGCGCGATGACAACTGCGTAATCGATCACAAGACCTAATAGAATTGCGGCGAAGCCGACGCTTACCAAGTTCAGCGTTCCAAAAAACCATCCGGCGATTCCGAGAGTGATGAAAAAAGTAAGCCCCATAAGTAGAGAGGCCATCACCAGTTGGCCGACATGTCTTTGAATGAGAAGAAAGAGCAGAGCTACCGCGATCGTGGTCAGAATAATCGTGCCAGACATGTCCTTTTCCATGCCCGCACCGATCTCCGAGTTAAAAACAGGACCGCCGGTCAGGCCGTATTCGAGGTGGAGTTCATCTAGCCCCGGCCAGTCATCGGCTGCTGTGCGTATTTGGGCCAGCCACTCTCTATGCTTGTGATAATCCATGGTAGGCTTTGGATTTCCGATCAACACCATCCACGATTTTCCATCCTCCGACTGGAAGCTTAGCTCGCTGTCCATGAACTGGCGCATCGCTGGATGATTTATAAAACCCAGCGGATCGTAGGCCGTGATCGTGGCTTTCTCTAGGTCGAAAGAAGTACGGATCTCATTCTTCACGGCATCGAGATGCGCAGCGAGCTGATTGGCATCAAGCAAGCGCGTCCTCATCGCCTCCACATCGGCGGGAGGGGCATAGCGCCAGATTTGTGCGAGGGCGTTGCCGAAGGATTCCTGGTTTTCTTCGAACTCAGATTTATAAAGCACATCAGCTGGAGCAAGATCCTTGCGGAGCTTGGCCACGAGTTTCTGCACGTCTTCCTCGAAAACTTCTTCATCCTCCGCGCTGCTCAAGAGTAGTAACACGTGTTGATTGTTATCGAAATGCTTTTGAGAAATTTTCAGCGTATCGACACTAGGCATGTGCTTTGGCAGAACTTCTAGGATATCGGTTTCAAATTTCAATTGCGTCAGTCCGGCGATAGAAAAGCCGATTACGAGCAAGAGCGTGGAGATGAAAATGAGCCGCTTAGTCACTCGGTAAGAGTAGGGGCGGAGTGACGATCTGCAATACATTCGTGGGAATCTCCCGCGGCACTTGCTTGCTGGGTAAATGCGTTGTAAGTGTCTGTATGACGTTTTGTGCAGCTATTGTTTTTATGTCGCTTTTCGTAACCTCGCTGCTCGCAGATGAGTTGGCACCGTTGAGGACCGTGCTGGAAAAGCAAGCACAATACAAGACCGTGAGAGTGGATGTGCGCCAGACGAAACGTATCCCCGCCCTCAGTGAGCCAGTCATCGAGTCGGGACATCTTTGGCTCGTGCCGGGCAAGTCGTTCCGGTGGGAACTTGGCAAGCCGCTAGCGCAGAGCGCGGTTTCCCACGGTGGCGTTGTCTTCCTTATGGATGAGAAAAAGAAAACCGGGCTCGTCCTTTCAACCGAAGATCGGCGTGCTAAGCCCCTGCTGATGATGCTCGGGATCGGCGAAGGGGCGACTTTTGAGGGACTTCAGAAAACGTTCACCATCGCGGGAACTAATACGGTACGTGAGCATTTTATCGTCAGTTTAGTGCCGAAGGGACAGTTGAAGCGAGCGATCACAGGGATGGTGATGCAGATTAACACGTCTACTTCTTTCCTCGAACGCATCGAGTGGAATCAAAAAGACGGCACCGTGGTGGTGACGGAGTTTTTCCCACCCGTGCTCAACGGTTCGATTCCCGCCTCAACCTTCGAAGTGAAAAAGGAAAACTACACTTGGGAATGAGTTTTATTGTACGGCGTAGAACCCAGCTTCCTTGACGTCCCAGATGAGATGCTTGGAGCTGTAATGGAGCAGCTTACGATTGTAGTTGGAGCATGTGCCAAATCCACCAGCCATGCTGGCGATGACGCGGGACATGTGGCGCTCCATGAGTTTCGCCGGATTGAATGCGTTTTTGCCTTCAGCTAATTTGCTGCCGGCTTCGTACATGCGAAGGATGCGACCGTCATAAAAATATTCGATAAGCTCCTGCCACGACTTGTGCCAGCTCCGCAGCTTGGCGCAGTAAAGATCGAGATCGCTCGGGTCGGGCTTCTTTTTTGAGAAAAACAAATTGTCGAGAAGGCTGGCAGATTCGAGTGCCATGAAGAGGCCGGGAGAGAGCATGGGATCGACGAAGCCGAAAGCGTCACCGAGCATGATCCAACCCTTGCCGTGACCTTTTTCGCTGATGAGTTGATAGTTGGTATAGCTCATCACGTCGCTAACGCGGCGAGCGTTTTTGCCTTTTTCTCTGAGCAGTGGCTCTGAGGCGATAGCAGCCTCAAGGCGTTGCTCTGCAGTATCGCCGAGTTTTTTTGCGGCTCCCTTGTCGATGACAATTCCGACTGAGAGTTTATCTTGAAGCGGAATACGCCACGACCATCCGTTTTTCAAAACAGAAATGATGACCTGTCCGGGATCGACCTCGTCGTGGACGAAGTTTTCATAATGTGCGAAGTAAGCAGCGTCCTTACGTTTCCCTTGTTGGGTGGGAAGGTCAAGGGTGCGAGCGAAAACGCGCGCGCGTCCGGTACCATCGATCAACCATTCGGGGTGAGCGGAAAGTCCGGCGAGGGCGAGCGAATCCGGAGAGAGCTTGATCTCGCGCGCGGGATGATCTGATTTCAAAAGCGACGCTTGGCTTCCGATGAACTGCACGCCCAATTCGGTGGCGCGTTCGCGAAGGAGCTTGTCGAAGGCTGGGCGCGGAACATTGTAGGCGTAGCCGGGGATTTTTTTGCCACGATCCCTAAAACTGAAATGCAGCTGCAATCCACTGCCGTGAAAGAACGACGCACCGGGTTTGTAAACGGATAATTCGCGCACGCGATCCTCGATCCCTAGTTTGCGCAATACAGGAATGACGGAAGGGATGAGCGATTCACCGACGAGTAGAGCGGGACGTTTGTCATTGTCGAAAACGACCGTCTTCACGCCGCGCATCGCGAGCAGACAGGCGAGAGTGCAGCCCGCGGGTCCGGCTCCAATGATGGCGATGGTTGGTTCACTTCCCGTCATATTCTATCGGCGTTTTACTTTTCCGTTCGCTGTTAGGTCAATCGAATTAACCTGCTCGATTCTTATCGGAATTTTATAAGTGGCAAGACTTGCGGCGCACCAACTTTTAATTTCCAAAAGTTTAGGCATGAGTGAAAAATCGGCAGGAACGATCTCGGCGCAAGGAAAAGATCCAAGGACAGGATGATGTTGCGCGAAGACTCGAGACATGCGAATGGCCGGATGGGCATCGAGCACGGTCTCGATTTCCTCGGGGAAAACCTTCATGCCACCTACGTTGATCAGGCTTTTGCTACGGCCTCGCATGGTGACGGTATTATCGGCATCGATTTCCACGATGTCCCCAGTGGCGAACCATCCATCGCGGAGCGTTTTCGCGCGGGGCTGCCATGGGCTCAGATAGGCATCGAACATACCGGGGCCTTTGATGAGCAACTCGCCATCGGTAGCTGTCTTGATTTCATAACCTGAAAGCGGCTGTCCTAGGGCGGTGGGTTGATCTTTTGCGTGCTTGGTGTTGAGCAAAGGAAGGCCAATCTCGATAATGCCCAATGCTTGGGTAATCGGAAGGGCGAAGCGTTTTTCGAAGGCCAACGCGACTTCCATCGGCAGCGCAGAGGCTGTGGAGATGGCCATCCGTAGATCCGGCAATGGACCGGCCTCGCCGCATTGCGCGAGCTGAGCAAAGTGGAACGGACTGCCATAGAAAAGGTTCGTGCGTAATTCGCGGGCAGCGCGGAAAATCAATTCCGGCTTATGCGGAGTTTCCAACACAGTCGTTACGCCGTGGTAAAGATAGAGAATGATGGTGACGGCGAAGTGATGTGCCATCGGCAGCGTCCAAAGCACGCGGTCGCCCGGCGCAAGGCGCAACCCGGTATTTGCGGTGAGGATTCTTTCCATGAGAGATTCATGCGAGAGCACAACGCCCTTCGAGTCGCCAGTGGTGCCAGAGCTAAACCGCACGAAGGCAGGGTTGAGCGCCTCGAACTCAGCGACGGGGAAATCCGGGGCAGGTGGTGAGAGTTCGGTGAAAACAAGTCCACCGGTTTCAGAAGGCGTGATGACGAGATCAAGTGCCGTGCGTTCAATGAGCGCCGTGCGTTCGACGTGTGTTAGCTCATCAGGAATGGAGACAAAGCACGCGCCTGCATCAAGCACGGCGAGGGCAGTGGTGATATACGCGCTGCCGTTGGGAAACAGGATGCCGATTCTGGGTCGGGCTTGCGTTTTGAAACACGCGCACGCGCGGATGCTTTTTTGGATTTCATCAACCTGATGAAAAAGCGCATCAAAGGAGATTTCCATGCCTTCGCCTTGTATCGCGATGCGTGAGCCATGGCACTGCCTGCGGATTTCCGAAACGATATTCACAGGCAACTGAAACGAGAATCTCGCGCCGATGGTGAAGCTAGACGCGTCGATACCAGAGTTGAGTTGGGTTGCTCCACCACATCCTGCTCGGAAAAGCTGACGACAGCGAATGAAAATTGCATACGGTTAGCTAGCCAATAGCAGCGGGACTGACAATAATGGATTGTGTAGAATGGATGTTCCGGAGTATCATCATCCTTAACATTAACTAGATCACGTATTTCAATATCAACAATCCAAGTCTAGCTAAATGTGTGGCATCGATCATTTTTTGCGCGATTCTAATGACCATCTTCGCCGTGACTCTATCGAGGTTGCCTGTGAGAAAAATTGAGACGCTGGTGGTTAACTGCTTATAGCGATGGGCTATTCACCCACAATAAGCTTTTTCAACATGGGCCCAACTTTATCGTCGACGTTACCAAACTTATTCATGTCTACACCGCTGGCTTGATATTCAACTGAGCCAATAATACTCTGTCCGCGATGGAGATCCGCCTTGAAATACCAAAGATACATAACCATGTCCCATTTCCAGTTCGCGGTATAGACCGTTTGCCAAAAGTCCGTGCGTAAAAAACCAAATTTTTTACTTGTACTATTTTGAACACCTCCTTTGATTATGCATCGGTCGCAAGCGCCATCACCCAAATCCCGAAAACTGCTCCATCCA
>Ga0315902_10010700_pt1 | contig 12121 bp, 17 predicted proteins | sample LakEriMetagenome_9_FD_203523 | JGI IMG/M metagenome (GOLD analysis project Ga0315902, IMG submission 203523) | Freshwater fungal communities from buoy surface, Lake Erie, Ohio, United States - Buoy 12 MA117 | ecosystem: Environmental > Aquatic > Freshwater > Lake > Lake biofilm | place: USA... | reverse complement strand
GCTTTTGGTATTTCAGACCAATAACGATAGAGGAATGAAACACCAACTAACTTACCTAATTCCAAAGCACTGGCCATTACCATCGCAGAGACGGCTGCTCCAGCAAACAGAGTACCAATACCCGTTACCGAGAATAATGCCGCGCATCCTGCGATTACTAATGCAGAAAATGAAACCAGTGTTTTGAAATTAAAAATTTTATTCATACTATCTCCAATTACCATTGTCTGGGAGTTCCCAAATATTTCATAGTATATTCTGGTGGCTCTTGATTATTTAGTAAATATGGGTGATGTTGTAATATTAAATCGTATAAAACATTTGCTATATTTTCATAACCTTGCTCATTTGGATGGTCACAAAATGATTTATTATCTCCAGACACATCCAATATACTGTTGTTATGTGGATATAATGTTTTGTACAACAAATTTAAACTTGCAGAACTTTTTATTAAAGAATCTAGGATTGTACCTTGATTATGGTCAACATTAATATATAAAAAATTATAATTTGATAACTTACAAATTGTTTGGATTGTATTAACATAAAAGTAAGTTTCTAATAACATATTTTTATGCACATCATCACCTAAAAACTTTACATAACTGTAATACAGGTCAGATGCACTATCAACCATCGCATTAAAACTGGTGATTTTACCTTTTTTATAGAAGCTCATTCTTTCTGCTAAACCAACCATCCATAATACCAGTACATCATATTCTTTAGATAGGTTATCATCACCGAATAATTCCATCCATCTTTTTACTAATTGAGAATTCGACGCGCCCCAGTATCCTAGATTCCATAAACTGTCATACTTTAGTCTTTTTTGTAATACAGACGGCCAGCCAAAATTGTGAAATCTATCTAAACTTTTACCATAAACTTCAAATTTTTTCCCAACACCACGGGGAAGTTTTTCATCGGTTAAAACGGATGGTTCGTAACAACCGACCCCCTCGGTGTAGCAATCCCCTAATGTAATAAGTAATCTTTTTTTCATAAATGAATAAGAAAAACGGGCCGAACCTTGTGAGTCCGGCCCGTTATATTTCTAGTGTCTCCTTAAATTAAGGGTTGGATACCAGACATAACCGATGGGATCACCTCCTGTTACTCGGTTATGTGGGTTGAACAGCAACTACACTTACAATCTACGCAACAGCACATACGAACCTCCTGTTGGTTAAAGTGTGAATTACTTAATCGTAACCTTTTTACTTTCTGGTTCCTTTGTCAATTTTTGGATTGTAACTGTCAATAACCCGTTGTCGAATTTTGCTCCGACTGCTGAGGCATCCAATTGGTCACCGAGCTTAAATGAACGACTGAACGAACTACGCTTCAGTTCACGAAGCAGATAAACGGATTTATCAGTTTGCTCGTTCAATTGAGATGCACCACCTGAAATGGTCAAGACGCCTTCCTTGACCTCAATATCAATTTCATCCTTCTTGTAACCTGCGAGTTCTGCTTCAATAACCACAGCCTCGTCATTTGAAATTACATTAACTTTTGGATATGCTGCCTTTCCAAAAGGTTCGGCCCCCCAGTGTTGGAAAAACTCTGGGAAATCCTTTCGAGCGAATTCATCAAACATCTTGTCAAATGTACTGATGAAGTTGTCCCGATTATTCAAAACCGTTGACCCGAATGGGCGAAATACTAAATGAGTCATAAAATGACCTCCTATGTTATGTGACCTCAGTATTGAGCGTCACGGTTGACTGACCCCGCAGTGTGCGCTGGTCTAATATAAATATAACCGTCCAAGCGATTTTGAACGGTTATATTAAACAATATTAAAATCGTGAATTATCGTTTTCTGATTGACTGGACATATGGTCTGCCCAGTGAATAATACGAGGAAGATTCGTTTTCATCGCATATGGAGCGTAATTAATCAGATATGACTTTGCTCCCTCGTCATAGATACCATCAGATAACTTGATACCAATCCATTCCTTTTGGGTAATCTTGATATCATAATGCTGAAGAAGATACAAAGCGCGGTCGGGAACCTTCATATATTGAATGTTCTCGTTCTGCTTGTACATTTCACCACGCTTACGGTGCCAATCCGAATCTTGGTCAACATAATATGGCCCTTCAACTGGATTACCTAACTTACCCAAATCGTGATGAAGCGCTGCAAATACAACTTCTTGCTTTGTAAAGTCTACATCTCCACCAATCTTCTTGTAAACCGAGCAGAGTTGGAGTGCAGTTTCGGTTACACGAACCACGTGGTCAAGATACCCGCCGGGGAACGCATTGTGGAAATATGTCTTGCCTGCCGCCGGTGCGGTGGTTAGTTCTGTGCTGAAATCTTCGTACATAGCGAGAAGTTTATCAGCTCGTTCGTCAGCTTTGACAAACTCTAGAAACTTCTCATACCGTTCTTTAAGTTGCTCTTCCGTAACCATTGTGTTTATCCTTGTTTAGTGATAGTGTCGTTTCTGTTGCCTAGTCCACAATTCAAATATAGTAGGTGCTGTCGGAATTTTCAAGAGGGTCATATTAATATCTTCTAATAGGTGATATGCCTTCTTGTTATTACACGAATTACAGCAGGTGACCACATTTTCCCAAATATCCCGACCACCTATGTGACGAGGTACCACGTGGTCCCGTGTAAGGAATTCAGAATGCTTAATTTGTTGTTTGTTGCGACCGCAGTACTGACAAGTATACTGGTCACGAATAAATAGATTTCGTTGTGTCAGTAGTGCTTTAGTCCGAAATACCATACGACCCTTTACAAATTCCTTTAGCACAATGCTAATCGGAACAGGGAACGTCTGACTCGGTGACCGCACCACCAACTCTGGATGTTCTTCGACAATCATAGCTTTACCTTCGAGGTAAAGTACAAGTGCCCGCTTGGATGATACAATTGTAATCGGTTCGTATGTGGCATTGAGGACTACGCATCGCGTAGATTCAAATCCCATAACTACTCCGTTGGTTTTTCGTTTATAACTTGTTCAATCTTCCACTTATTTAACAAATCTCGTGCGAACGCAGCCCGTTCATATTCTTCTGCTTTACTAAAATGTTTTATAGCATCCATTAGCACTTGCTCATAATCCGTTTGCTTTACCACTGCGATGTTTTCATTATGGCCACCGAATGAAAATAATTCCGTCTTATCCTCGTTCTGCTTAATAGACTTTGATATACTCAATGTCATATACCAGTATACTAACGCTTCATTGTCCTTAAGAAATTGTTGTATGACCGGAAACGGCTTGTTTGGTGGTAATTGGAGCATTTACTTTCTCCGTTTTGGAGTTTTCTTCTTTACAGTGATTTTTTTCTCTTTTTTTGGTTTTGGAGCTTCTGGTGTTTCAATTTCACCGGTGTCCTTCCCCTTAATAAATACTCGACCGTCTGTGTGAACATATCGTTGCTTCAATGCCCAACCACGGGGAAACTTTTCACCTTCGGGCTTCGGCTTGATACCTTCAGGTGGGGCCACTTGTTTCTGGACGCAATATGCACAAGTTACAGCTTTGATATCACTTGCCACTTCGACGGTAACTACATCGCATTCTTGGCACACTAGAGTTTTGCGTTCCATAACTCTAAGTTTACCACCAGTAAACTTCGTAACCTTTTTCTTTAGCATTATATACCTCTTCCTCTATTGCGTTTCCAGTATCTATACTTAATAGTCCATACCCGATGTAAGTCCGTCAGATAAGGGCGAGTCCACGATTCTTCTTGAACATCTATTACGCCTTGTTGGAAATCTCTAATAAGTTTACGAGATGCAAGTAACTTTGTCAAGTCGTCTGAACTTCTCACTTGTTCAAATATAAGTTTATATTCTTCAAGTATACACTGCCGACGAAGCGATGTTTCATAATTTTGTTCTTTAAAAAACAATTTACGAATCTGTCCTAAAATTTTTTTGTACATAGGCAACTCCAAAAAAATTGTGATTCGTAACTATTAGTGGACCCGCAGGGAGTCGAACCCTGGTCCGAGACTGCTTCCTACTAAATGTTTATGTGTGTAGCTGATTGTTAATTGTCTCCGTGTTTTCAATAATCAGCGAAACCACACGGACAAGAGTTTGTAAATTTGATATCAGATACCAACTCATCTTTCCGATACTACACCACATCAATGAACGATAGTAACCCTATGTGGGTCAGATTACTTCGTCAGGCTGCTTACGCAGCGAGGGCTAATTGATTGCCAGTTGAAATTTTTAGTCTGTTTTACCAGTATTACTAAACTGGACACAAAATCTAGTCATCTACATCCCGTCGAAACCGGTCGGGCCCTTATTTTACATCAAAAATCTTATCGGTAACTTTCCAAACACCTGTAATACCGAATACTCGTTGATACATTGATATATCTTTTATGCGTTTATTAGACGGGTCATAGATTGTTCCGTCTTTTAACATCACCACTGCGTGCATTCCTGGTGGATTACTTGACCAAACGTCTACAATATGAATTGGAGCGAATGGTTTGACCGGCCATTTTGGAATTAACAACTTATTCGGTTCGTATTCGTGGCCGATTCGTTGAACTGCATATCCGTTTTTAGAAAGATACTGGTCAACGATATTATCTTCAATCCCCGAATACCGTCCTTCGTTTTCCCAGTGCTCGTAAATTTCTTTGATGACCCGTGTGAGTGTTTTACCCGTGACCATTGCGAGACACGCAGGGACACAACTATTTGTCAATGTTGCTTTTACATATTTAGTTGGTTTCTGCATAACCTCTCCAAAATATAGACTTACTTAAATATCAGATTACTTCTGTTTTCTTTCCTTTTGACGAGAAATCTGTTCTTTTAATGCTTCAATATACTGTTCTCCGAGCTTTGTTGCTTCTTCCATAAACAATTCGGTGTTTTGTAATACATTTAATTCATTTGGATGCATAAACCCTCCTTTTAGGTAAAAAGGGATTCCATCAAAGTGACAGAATCCCTTTAAGAGCGGTTCCACGGAGTTGCACCGGACCTGTTAGCTGGACGCCAACCGTGCTATCTATTACACTAGAACCGCAAAAAAGGTAGGGACCGGCGTTCAAGAGTATGTCCCATTTTAATTTCCCCGTTTTCTAGATTCGCCGTGGGAAACCTTAAAAAATTACTTAGCTGCTTCGCCTTCTGCTGCTGGCTTTACTTCTGCTGACTTGATTGAATCAGTATCAATCTTGGTTGAGTCAACAACAACTGCTGCGCTGTCAGCCACAACTTCACCTTGAACTGCTTCTTCCTTTGCTGCACATGCTGAAAGACTGATTACTGCAACTGCGAGAATGAACTTGTACATTTGTACGCTCCATAAAAAGTTAATGTAACCTACTTCAAGTTGCCCCCCGTGGATTCGAACCACGATAGCCAGGTCCAAAGCCTGGCGTCCTGCCATTGAACGAGAGGGCAATGCGGGGTATGTGTTGTGAGATATCAGCTCACTCATTAGAAATATATAGGCGGACACACAACTCCGTCAAGTCTCCCCAACCGCCTGCTTGTTTATCAAAACTAAACGAGCCAAAAAGTCTCTAGGCCTAACGACCCTAGAACCCGCCCTATCATTTTAAAAGTCTTTCCATTCGCCCGAAGGCTGTTTACGAGGTGAAAGGTAGGGAAAAGGCCTCGGATAGTACTAATGTTTACGCTTTCTATTTTTCCAACGATTGTTTCGTTTCTTTGAGCCAATCTTACGACGACCCTTACCGCACTTTTTTGGATGTGGCATATACAGCTCCTTGAATATTCATACCGCCAAGGGGAATCGAACCCCTCTTACCAGAGTGAAAGTCTAGTGTCCTAGCCGATAGACGATGGCGGCGTAGAGAAATATAAATATAAACAACCATTTCAAATTTGTCAAGTGCTCTCGGAGAGACTCGAACTCTCAAGCCTTTGGGGCAGAAGTTTTTGAGACTTCCGTGTATACCATTCCACCACAAGAGCGAAGAGCGGGTAGCGGGAGTCGAACCCGCGTCACCAGCTTGGAAGGCTGGGGTAATAGCCGTTATACGACACCCGCGTATGGGTAGTGAGGGACTCGAACCCCCGACCCTCTCGGTGTAAACGAGATGCTCTAACCAACTGAGCTAACCACCCATTGAATACATCTAAATATATAGTATTCTCTTTAATTTGTCAAGTGCTTCTATTAAATTATGTTTAATAACTGAAGAACTGTCCTCCGCTTCCAAGCCCTGCTTGTTCTCTAATCTTAGATTTTTGTATAGATACAGGCTTGATAAATATCATTTTCTTATTTTCACCTGTCGGCTTGACAAACTTTTCCTTCAATTGTTCTCCACTGTCCCATTTCATCGAAGAAGATTTATGTTCAGGCAATCCAGCAGTATGCCCAATATGTTCCCAATTATCTGCCCGATATACTGCACCATTTTTATCAGCGCCTACGAAAGTCAAAATGTGAGTTAATTCATCTCCATATTTCTTTTTCCATTCAATAGGAGCATCGTTTCTAACTAACTTCAAAACTTGGGTACCCAAATTTTTAATGTGAGTAGATACACAGAACCGCCAGTTATTTGCCAAACTATTAAAGATAGGACGATATTCGTCTTTAGTCACTCCAAGATATCTAAGTAAATCTTTTGGCGGCGGATAAACAGATGAACCGATACCAATCATACCTACTACTTGATAATTGTGGTAAATCAACCAATCAATTCTCCGACCCACAGAATCCATTGTAGGTACATACGAATGATGTTGTTCCACAATCTTTCTAGCAATATCACGCTGTTCTGAACTAGTGATTAGCTGAATGTCTATGATATCAGAGGCCATATTGCTTGCGTATCTTGTTTTGTGGAAGTTTAATATCATCTCGAAGAATAATCCATCCCTTTCTAAGCTTATCCTTTCCTGAAGCTGTCATAGCTGCGGCGTTAGTGGTCTTTGAGCCAGGACGACCAACAGACAACTTCCAGTCATCACGCGTTAATTTATTAGTATAAAAAATACCAATAATTTCAGGAATCTCATCTACAGAAAATGACCACTGCACAACCAACACAGTTGTAGTCTGGTCATGATGCGATGACGCAGACACCTTACTAAACTCCCTATTGTGACTAAAAGATGCTTTAGTATCAAAACCACCTTCCGTAAAATAATTCCTTGTCGGAGACTGAATCCACGGCTTGGAAGATTCTGTTATGGGGAGAAAATCCGGTGCCCCCGACTCATGCGGATTCTTTTTCAAAGTTCCTGTAATATTTGCAAGAATTTGTCCAAAAACCTCTCCCACTGCGCCGCTGAGGTTTTTCATCGGAATATTCATCAGTAATGAAGCCTTATACTTTCTGGCATCATTATATTGCTCTCGAATGTCTTTATTCGCCTCAATGACCGCATCTTCTAACTGCTTGAAGTCAAACCGCATCCCATCATAGTAGGTAAGGTCATCAGCCGTTAAGTTCTTGTTAATCTTGTACATTTTGGTCATAAGGTTGGTTAAGGTGATATATTAAATATATCACGACACCAGAGGTTTGTCAAGTGTATATATAAATACCTTATATTACAGCCCTGCCCTTGTCCAGTTCCCAATCCCTTTCAGGACGCATTTCTAGGTTTTTCTGCCATACCGCATTTAATAATGGGGTATTTTGTCCATTCATATTTCCAAATTGGATTAAGGCATTTATGTCTTTTGGAAAACAGGTTCCACCAAATCCAAACTTTCCGTCATGCCCAGGTACATTCCAATGGGTATTACCCAATCGTTCATCTTGATTCAGTACAGTAATCATATGGTCATAATTAATTCCCGTCTTTTGACAGATTTGCCATATTTCATTTAGATATGCAACTTTTGTGGCGAGGAATGTGTTTGCCACATATTTAACCATTTCGGCTTCATCTGAACTAATCAGTATTATATTTGCTTCACCAAATCGTTCTCTGTACAAATCATTAACAACTCTGACTTCTCTAGCATTGTTGACATATCCCAAAATAATATTGACTTGGGACAAGAAATCATTGATATAATTCTTTTCTGTCAAAAATTCTGGGTTGAAGCATATGGTTAAGTTCGGGTATTGTTTTGCCAATCGTTTTGTTGTACCAGGAGCAATCGTTGACTTCAAAACACAAATAGGCGAAGACCCCTCGGATTGACTACAATTTGAAATTTCTTGTAGTACCGTTTCTACAATACTTGTGTTGCATGTTCCATCTGGATTCATAGGTGTTGGTACACAGATGAATATAACAGATGACTTTCTTGCTACATCGCCGATTGACCGTTCAGTACATTCTTTTGCGATATCATATGTAAGAACTTTAGTTATCGTTTCAAACCCTTTTAGAACTGCCGTTCCAACATAACCAAGTCCTATCACTCCAACATTTACCATAAAAACCTCAAATACCGTTCGGGGTCATTGACCATACAATTTCTTCTACATCGGTGTACTCATATAGAATATCATTAATTTGTGATTTGAATTCATCTAATGTTGAAACTTCATACACTATTCCACCATAGACATATTTGAACACACCGACTTGAGCCAAAATATCTGCTTTATTGATAATGAGGTCCGTGACCCCATTGATATTTGCTGCTTTGACCACTCCATCCAAATCTAACCACCGAACCTTACGCTTCCGTCCAGTAGTGGCGCCGAATTCTCCACCAGCTTCTTGAATCTTTTGAAGGTCTGGGTCGTTCTCATCTTGAAATGTAGTCTTGAACCCTGAGTAGGTTTCGTATGCCTTCATAATTCCATAAATGTGACGAAGGCGACGGGGGGAAATTCCATTTAATATAGCTGACCCCACGGTACAATGCGAACTGGTTACATATGGATAATCACCCCAATCAATATCAATCTGGAATCCTTGAGCGCCCTCACACAGTACACGCTTTTCTTTTCCAGAAAACAATACTTCATAAATATCACAAACTTTAAAGTCTGTTATAGAGGTTATATCCAAATCACCAATCCGTGTGCCTTGTCGTGAATACTTGTCCCGATATGCTGGACCGATTCCTTGACGAGTGGTACCGATTTTAGAATCCCGAGTATCTTCTTCAATATGATATCCAAACACCACGTGGGTGCGTTTATCAACAAAGATTAGTCCGTCCGTTTTTATTCCTTGTGCTTGTAGGTCACGGATTTCTTCTATAAGCTTTTGGATATTCACTACACATCCTAATCCAATATAGCTTGGAATACCAAACAGTACGCCGATAGGAACTTGATGAGTGACAATTTTCTTACCATCATGATAGACAGTATGACCGGCGTTCGCTCCACCGTTATATCGAAGAACCATATCATAGTTCTTTGCAAGAGCGTGGGCAACTTTACCCTTTCCGGTATCACCTGCTTGTAAATCTACGATTACATCGGCGTATTGAATCATAACCTTTATCCTCTATTTAGATACTATCTATTTTAATTCGTGTCATATCGAAAAACTCACCTGGGTCTTTCTTTCGTGGTCGTGGAAACGCAACTTGTGCGTGTGTATATAATGGTTTTCCCCGACTATTTGGATATCTTTTATGTAACATCACAACTAATGATTGTAAACTTGCGTATTGCTTGTCAGTATATGGTGTGGTATTTCTGCCTTGTAAACAAATACCAATACTAAAGTTGTTCCAACTTACCAATCCATCAAACCACGAAATCCCAGCATGTTTCGCAACATATTTGGGGTCAACGAATTGGTAAATCTTCCCATTTCTATCAATAAAATAATGATAGGAGAGTCTACGACGACGAAGAACTTTGTGTGTTGTTCTTGCATCCATACTTGCACCATCATTATGAATGACAATTAAATTATTTGTCGTATCTCGTAATGTTTTTGCCGGAAGCGGTAATTTAATCATTGGTACCGCTTGAAGTGCTGTTACGAGTAATAGTATTTTGTACATATGCACCTCCATAAAAATACAAATGGGGATTGATTTTGTCAACCCCCACTCATATACATATTTCTTAAAAAAGAATTACTTCACTAATTCGTAGAATTCCTTGAAGTGCTTGATGCGGTCTGGTAATCCGATTGTACCACCATTTACCTTCTTGGTGATTGCGGTTACGTCTGCATCGGTTGCTCCCTTATCTGCCAATTCATTGAGCTTACGTGAATTCCAGAACCATGCTGCTGAGAGAAGTGGGTACTTGGTTGCTACGAGGTCTGGTGTTTCGAGGATGTTTTCTGCGACAACCTTATCGAATGCTGCATAGTTGTCCTTACCAGTTAATTGAATGTATCCACGACCACGATACTTGTATCCTTCACCACTTGCTTCTGGGCCATTACCCATACGACCACCGTACACAAGATTTGCAATCTTTTCTGGCTTGCGTTCGTATTCTGCTGCCTTTGCATCGGTTGGAAAATACTTTCCGAAGATACCACGAAGTCCTTTTGCACCATAATTCAAGTTTTCGTTCACTGCCTTGAAGTTACCACTTTCATGACCACATTGTGCGAGGAAATGGCAAAGACGAAGTGGGGTGTTAATTTGGAACTTGTCCATTACTTCTGGAATTTGAGCAATAACTACGTCTGGAACGTGACCTTTGAGTTTACTGATGTCCATACGTTTCTCCTAATTGGTTAAGATTGTGATACGTCATTCATTGCCCAGAATGTCAAGTTTTCTGTGTACAGTTCTGAGGAATGGTCCTTTGCATCTCCTGCAATTAACTTGAAAATGCCGTGTGGTAAAAGCAGAGATAAAATGCGTTTCCAGCTAATTTTTCTATCAAACTCAACCGTAACCTTTCCGTCACTACCGATGTGATGCATAGTACCACAGTGATAGTAAAATGGAACAAATGGAACTTTTGTTACAATATCACCGTCATTAACCCAACGGTGATGTGTAATTTGACCATTAAATTCATTAATATACGCACGATTACCAACCCGTGGACTACCATAGGTAAATAATGTTGGGACTCTCATACTAATATCCAATACACAACGACGAGCCATTAAGGTTGCCATTGCTGCGCCTAAACTATGTCCAGTAAACCAAATGTCTTTGTTCTTGATTGGACTAATGTGTGACTTGATTGGTTCCCAAATTTTGTCGGTGTAGGTACGGAATCCCCGGTGAACCTTACCAATACCAGTGCGTGATGGCGTTAATGCAATACTAAGGTCAGCACGGATGTCGTTCCATTCTTTAACTTCGGTTCCACGACAAACGACTACGACATCATCTTTACTTTCAATTACATATGCGTTACTACCGTCATTTCCATAATATGTGACTTCTTCAAATCCTGCTTTTTTAAATAACTTGGTTGCTTCTTTTGGTGCTTGATATGCTAAATTACTAAATCTTGCAAATAATGCACTTTGTTCTGAAAACGGTAATTCTTTAATCATAATAACTCCTTATAGTGTTACCCGAGAACCGATGAGTAAAAAGTGTAGAGGTTTTCCTGAGGACGGAACCATTACTCTGTGTGCCCCTGTCATACCAAATCGCTTGGTAATCTTATAGTCTACTGAGTTACCAATCATTGCGCTGAGTTGGTCACTAAATGTAAACTTTGTCATATCGTTATATGAGACTGGTGCACCCAACAAAAATACTTGTGGAGAAAGTGTTGCTCGTTCGTTTAATTGAATTGGATTATGCATCCAAAATGCTGCAAGTGAGGTTGCGTAGCTGATTGCGGTTTTCTTTTCCATTTCATCTGGTACTGCTAGGATGATGACATTACCACTAACCCCAACCACACCCCACTTTGGACTTGGTTTGACCCAAGTTGCACCAGCCATATTCATCCAAGTTCCTTTAAGATATGCGGTAGTGTTTGCATACGACATAATATGTTTTAACTTACCCTTATCAAACTTCATCTTCGAATACGAAGCACTGATTGCTCCTTGGTCAAATGTCAACCAAAGAATACCAGTGACACCATAACTCTTATCACCTGCTAATGAAGATTGCGAGACACCTGTGGTCAACATCGCAGTTAAACTACCATCTGGATTTTGACCTGTGGTTAAATCGGATGCCACTAATAAGGGATTAACATTTTCACCACCTTTTTTCTTTTCTTCTTTCTTTTCGTCCTTTTTCTCTTCAGACTT
>Ga0315902_10010699_pt1 | contig 12122 bp, 12 predicted proteins | sample LakEriMetagenome_9_FD_203523 | JGI IMG/M metagenome (GOLD analysis project Ga0315902, IMG submission 203523) | Freshwater fungal communities from buoy surface, Lake Erie, Ohio, United States - Buoy 12 MA117 | ecosystem: Environmental > Aquatic > Freshwater > Lake > Lake biofilm | place: USA... | reverse complement strand
AAAATAAAGAAAGTGTTTGCTTCAAATAAAACGTCCCGTCTGATTCCAAAAAGCAAGACGGGACGTTTTTTTTTTAATTCAGTGTTTCTTTTCTCAAAATTTTTCCTGTAACTGTGTCTAAAAACTTAGGAATGAATATGATTTCTTTGGGTTTTTCATATTTATCTAATGAATCATAAATCAAATTGTCTAGTTCGTATTTTTCGCCTTCAATAACTAACACTACTTTTTCTCCTAATTCATTATCAGGTTTAGAAGCAATAAAAAAACGTTGACTAATTTTGGAACCTAACTTCTTCTCTATTTGCTCCGGAATTAATTTGATTCCACCGCTATTGATTACATTATCCATTCTGCCAAGAAAAATAAACTGATTTTCATTAACTAACTCTACAATATCATTAGTAATAATTACTTCAGGTGAAATTCTTAGCGCATGTATTACCAAACAATTTCTGTCATCATAAGAAACAGTAACATTTGGCAATACAGTAAATGCATTCTCTCCTAATTTTCTGGCAGCAATATGAGTAATTGTTTCAGTCATACCATAGGTTTCATAAACTTTGGTTGGTAACTTCAACATTTGCTTTTCCAAAGTTTTATTTACCGCTGCTCCTCCAATAATTAACTTTTTCACTTTTTTTAATTCAACTAAAGAATTTTGAGCTTGCAAGGGAACCATTGCTACAAAATCAAAATCAATTTCGTTGTTCTCTAATGGATTTGAACTTGGAGCAACAAACTCTAAATCGAGACCTAAAATCATAGCACGAACTAGCATCATTTTACCAGCTACATATTTTACTGGCAAACAATGCAGTGCTTTATTTCCTGGTTGCAATTCAAAAAAATCACCACTAGCCAATGCTGAATCTACCATAGCTTGTTTACTGACAGAAATTGTTTTAGGAGTACCGGTTGTTCCCGAAGTTTCCATTTCGATGTAACTTTTACTATCAAACCAATCCAATAGGAAATCGCCCACTGGCTTTTCAAAATCTTCACCTTCTTTGATAAAACTATATGCCACTCGACATAAATCTTCTCTATCAAGATGAAAACCATTCAACTTAAATAAATTATGCACATTTTCATAGGTTGGACTACTCATGACTTTCGTTTTTTTCAATTGGATTAATTACTTCAGCACTAATATTTCCGGTAAGTTTTTCTTTCCAATTGCTCCAATTATATTTTTTACTAAAGATAAATATTACTAATGGAAATACCACAACTATGGGAATCAAAATTTCATAACCAATTGATGGTTCAGAAATATCTTTAAAAACAGATTCCGTTTGAAGTGCCGACCATTCTGATGTAACCAACAATGCAGTTACAATATTATTGGCCGCATGAAAACCAAGAGATAACTCCATTCCATCATCCATCAAGGTAATAATTCCAAGAAATAAACCTGTGCCAATATAATAAACCATAATAATTGGCCCCATTTTTTCAACTTCTGGATTCATGATATGCATTAACCCAAATAAAGTGGAAGTTACTATTAAAGGAACCCATCTGTTTTTGGCAAGAAGACCAAAACCCTGCATGAGATAACCTCTAAAAATAAACTCTTCGCTACTGGTTTGAATAGGCAACATTGTCATCGCAATAAGAACCAAAATCAAAAAAGGGAACGGTTTAAAATTGAGCACAAAATTTTCTGGACTTGAATAATAAACAATTAAAGTTGAAAACAAGCTGAATATACCCCATAAAACGAAAGCAAAAAAAACTCTTTTCCAATCTACTTTTTCTCTTGTAGTTATGATATCAATCAATCTCATTTTGTGTATATATTTCACTACAATGATAATTCCCAACATAGTAAATACAAAAATCAACAGCATCAGAAACAACGTTGTGTTTGGACTGAAAAACTTCATCATTCCAGCTTCAGTAGTTGGCATGGGTTTTCCGGAACCAAATGATTTTACAATTAATGCAATTGCCAATGGAAATTGACCAATTACATAGAATAAAGCAATAATAAAAAATCCCAGTAAATACTTAAGGACGATATTGGGCGACTTGTCTATTTTTTCTAAAAACATAGTTTTTTTGTTTCGCCTAAATTAACTTTTTTCTATTAAATTAGATTACTTTGCAAAAAAAAAATGCTACAAATACTTCATAATCCAAGATGCGGAAAATCGAGAACTTGTTTGGCTTTCCTTATAGAAACTAAACTAGAATTTCAAATTATAAATTATTTAGAAAATCCGTTATCTGTTACTGATTTAAAAGTTTTACTTAAAAAACTGAATATCAAACCTATTGAGCTCGTTCGACAAAAAGAAGCAGTTTGGATTGAACACTACAAAGGGAAATCGTTACCTGATGTTGATATCATAAAAGCAATGGCAAAGCATCCTATATTAATAGAAAGACCAATTGTCATTAAAGGAAATAATGCAATTATTGGGAGAGAAATTAAAAAATTAAATAGTTTTATTTAACATACATTTGGGAACTATTTATTGATTAAACTATTTACATTTGTAACCATAAAAATTTGTATATACAAATATGAAAATCTTAACTCAAATTATCTCTTGTCTCTTTGTACTTATTTCATCATTATGTTTTGGGCAACAAAAACCAGTATTATCAAAAATTATTATAACCGGTAATATTATTGAAAGCACTACCAAAAAACCATTGGAATATGCAACTATTACTTTAAAAAACCCTTCAAATCCTAAATTGATTTTTGGTGGAATTACTGATAACAAAGGGAATTTTTCTGTAGAAGCTACAGCAGGAACTTATGATATTATATTTGAGTTCATATCATTTAAACCATTAAAACTCATTCAAAAACAATTAACTTCAAATACCAATCTAGGAAAAATAAGTCTAGAAGAAGATTTTACTCAATTAAATGAAGTAGTTGTTCGTGCCGAAAAAACCACTGTAGAAATAAAACTAGACAAAAAAGTATATAATGTCGGTAAAGATTTAATGGTGAAAGGCGGAACTGTGAGTGATGTTTTAGATAATATTCCCTCAGTAACAGTAGATGTCGAAGGTAATATTGCTTTACGTGGTAATGAAAACGTAAGAGTATTGATTGATGGTAGACCTTCAAATGCCATTAGTGTTTCGGAAGCTTTACGTTTAATTCCAGCAGACGCAATTGATAAAGTCGAAGTGATAACTAATCCATCGGCTCGTTATGAAGCTGAAGGTGGCGGAGGTATAATTAATATAATTCTTAAAAAAGGTAAAAATCAAGGAATCAACGGAACTTTTATTGGTAATGTAGGTGATCCAAAAAATAACAGTTTAAATGGTACTTTAAACTACAAAACCAAAGAATTTAATCTTTTCACAACTCAAGGATACGCTGATAGAAATAATCCTGGTAATGCACTTGTAGATTCAAGATACTTAAACAATGATAATTCTACCAGAGATTATATGAATGAAAGTAGAACGAATGAAAGACTCAATAAAACCTATAACGGTAGTTTCGGAATGGATTGGTTTCTTGATAAAACTCTTACTTGGACAAACATTGTAAATTATAGAAGAAGTATTGGCGATAATATCGATAATGTTTTTCAAAATTATTATGACCAAGATTTCGTTTTTGATTATACCCGAAATCGTATCAACAAAGAAGATAGCAAAAGTAAGAATATAGAGTACACAACAAACTTTACAAAAAACTTTAAAAAAGAAGGACATAAATTAACTATTGACGGTTCATTTTCGTCAAATATTGATAAGAATACAGCATTAATATCTGATAAAGCAACCAATACAACTACTGAAACTTTAGATGAAACAACCAACATTCAGGATCAAAGCAGAAACTTAATTCAAACCGATTATGTTTTGCCTTTAGCAAAAGGAAGTCAATTTGAAGCTGGATATCGTGGTGACTTTTTAACCATTACAACCGACTTTAGTGTAATTAATAATGGTATTCCATTTCCTCAATTTACGAATATCTTAGAATACAAAGAAAAGGTGAATGCTTTGTATGTAAATTATGGATTTAAAGTAAAAAAGTTTTCATTCCTTTTCGGAACTCGTTGGGAAGATTCTAACATAGAAGTTAATCAATTAGCAACCAATGATTTTAATAATAAACGATACAACAATTTTTTTCCAAGTGCTTTTTTAACCTATGAATTTGGTGATCAAACTAGTGCTTCTATAAGTTATAGTAAACGATTGCAAAGACCAAGAGGCAGACAGTTAAATCCGTTTAACAACTTGTCAAGTAACGTAAATATATTTGTGGGTAATCCCGATTTAAATCCATCATTCACAGATGCAATCGATTTAGGTTATTTAAAAAAATGGAGTAAATTAACATTCAGTACTTCATTGTACGGAAATAGAACTACGGATGCCATACAATTTGTGAGAAGAGAAAGTGGTGATTTTCAAAATGGAATACCAATTATCTTAAGTACTCCTATAAATCTAGCAACTGAATTTAGAACAGGATTTGAGTTTACCTTGAATTATTCACCCTACAAATGGTGGAAACTAAACAGTAACTTCAATTTTTTCTATGTTGAAACAGATGGCGACTTTAACTATATTGATTTTAATGGAAATCCCGTTTCTCAAAATTTTGATAACAGCGCCACTTCATGGTTTACTCGATTAACTTCAAAAATTACTTTACCATATAAAATTGATTGGCAAACCAATGCAACTTATAATGGTTCACAAAGAAATGCACAAGGACGAAGTCTTGGCATTTTCGCAATGAATTTAGCTTTCAGTAAAGATGTATTAAAAGACAAAGGAACAATTGCATTAAATGTTAGTGATGTATTTAATTCAAGAAAAAGAATTATGGAAACCTATATTCCCGGATTAGTTGAATCATACGGAGAAATGCAATGGAGAGTGAGACAAATAAATCTATCATTTACCTATAGGTTTAACATTCAAAAAAATGAAAGAGAAAAACCTAGAAAGTCACTACAAGATGATGGTGGAGATTTCCAAGGATAGTATAAAGAAAAAAGCCCCAAATTTTGGGGCTTTTTCATAAACAAAATCTTAAAATTAAGCTTGTTCTGCGTCTCTATTTGCTTTTCTTTCTTGCAATAATTCTTTAACACCACCATATATCCAATAAGGTACAACGAAAGTTACTAAGAACATCATAAGCCAAAAACCAATGGTTAAAATGGTTAAGAAAGCTAAGAAACCTAAATACTGTTGAAATTCAAACATGTTTTCCGGAATTTTTTTGAATTATACGCAAATGTAAGCTGAATATTTAAGCTAACCAAAAACAAAATCAATTTTTATTAAATAGTTTTTATGCGTAATTTTGTGGTGCTTTTTTAGGAGCTATTTCCCGCTGTCCGCGCTACACGGTAGCTCGCTCCCATCGGGGCTAAAAACGTAAAACTACTTATTAACATATAACAATACAAAATGGAATACAGAATAGAAAAAGATACCATGGGCGAAGTTAAAGTTCCAGCCAACAACTATTGGGGAGCACAAACAGAACGCTCAAGAAACAACTTCAAAATTGGTCCGTCAGCATCAATGCCAAAAGAAATCATAGAAGGTTTTGCCTATCTAAAAAAAGCCGCCGCTTATGCCAATTGTGATTTAGGTGTTTTATCAACCGAAAAGCGTGATGCAATTGCAGCCGTTTGCGATGAAATCCTAGCCGGCAAACTAGCTGATGAATTTCCTTTAGTAATATGGCAAACTGGTTCAGGAACGCAAAGTAACATGAATGTTAATGAAGTAATTGCCAATCGCGCTCAAGTTCTAGCCGGATTTAAAATTGGTGAAGGCGAGCAACTGGTAAAAGCAAATGACGATGTAAACAAATCACAATCATCAAACGATACGTTCCCAACCGGAATGCACATTGCTTGCTATAAAGCAGTTATAGAAACTACAATTCCCGGAGTAGAAAAACTACGCGATACTTTAGATGCAAAAGCTGCAGCGTTCATGAATGTTGTAAAAATTGGAAGAACGCATTTAATGGATGCAACTCCTTTGACTCTAGGTCAGGAAATTTCAGGTTATGTTGCTCAATTAAACTACGGAATCAAAGCCTTAAAAAATACGCTTTCGCATTTATCAGAAGTTGCCCTTGGTGGAACTGCGGTTGGCACCGGATTAAATACACCATCAGGATATGATGTAAAAGTAGCCGAATATATTGCCAAATTCACAGGTCATCCTTTTGTGACTGCGCCAAATAAATTTGAAGCTTTAGCATCTCATGACGCAATTGTTGAAGCACATGGTGCTTTGAAACAATTAGCTGTTGCACTAAATAAAATTGCAAATGATATCCGAATGTTAGCTTCGGGTCCACGTTCTGGAATTGGTGAAATCCTAATTCCTGAAAACGAACCGGGTTCTTCTATTATGCCGGGAAAAGTAAATCCAACGCAATGCGAAGCCTTGACAATGGTTTGTGCTCAAGTTATAGGTAACGATGTGGCGATTTCTGTTGGTGGTATGCAGGGTCATTATGAATTGAATGTTTTCAAACCCGTAATGGCAGTAAACTTTTTACAATCCGCTCGTTTGATAGGTGATGCTTGTGTTTCTTTTGAAGAACATTGTGCTAGCGGAATCGAACCAAATCACAAACGTATCAAAGAATTAGTTGATAATTCATTAATGCTTGTAACGGCTTTAAATACTAAAATTGGCTATTACAAATCGGCCGAAATTGCACAAACAGCACATAAAAACGGAACCACTTTGAAAGAAGAAGCCGTTCGATTGGGTTATGTTACTGCAGACGATTTTGATGCATGGGTAAAACCAGAAGATATGGTTGGCAGTTTAAAATAATTGCTGTCCAGTTCGCTAGCTCGAGCTAAATTAATAAAAAAAAATCCCGATTTACATCGGGATTTTTCGATCTGTCAAAATCAAACAAAACAATAATCAAACTATTTTTTCTTCATAAACATATTGGTGTAATATTTTTTTCCGGTTGTTTCATCAACTGTTACGGATATACCCAAATGAGTGTAATTTCCTTCGATGTTGTCTTTGTGTGCTGGGCTGTTTAACCATGCACTCACAGCGCTTTCTGCGGTCTGGTAGTTATAGGCAATGTTCTCGCCTACTCTATCTGCTCCTAATACTTGGATCAGATTGTTAGATCTTTGATGGAAATAATCGTGGTTTACAACAGCATTATCAATCATATAAATATTGTGCTCTTGCGATTTGTAAGAGATGTGATTGATAACTTCAAGTCTATTCAATCCAATACTTGCACGATAATCATTGATAATTGTAACAATTCTCAACTCTGTTTCATTGTAATTGTAGTTAGTTACAAGTTTGTTTTCAGTTGAAGAACCTTCTGAAGAGTCAGAAGAACAAGATACCATAGTGAACACGATTGCTAATGGCAACAATGCTCTAAACATTTTTGCTTTCATAGTAGTAGGTTAAGTTTTAATAAAGTAGATGTGGGGCAAACACTTTATTTCGATTAATTTTGACAGTTTTTAATAAAGTAGATGTGGGGCAAACACTTTATATAATTTTTTTAAAAGAACGTATTGTTTTATTTCGTTAGACAATTCTACAACTTTTAACGTTTAAAGTGCAAATAAAATCGATGAAATACACCTTTTTTATGTTTGTATGTGTATTTTTCTTACTTTAATGTACTTTATCGATATTTATTTTATCTGTCCAAAAAATAAAAAACCACTCGAAAGAGTGGTTAAATGATTAAAAATAGCACTAATGTAAATTTAAGGAGAAAGTCTATCAATCTTCCAATTGAAATCGTCTTGGAGTTTATACCTTATTCTATCGTGCAATCGATTTGGTCTACCTTGCCAAAACTCTATTTCAATTGGTCTGACTAGAAATCCACCCCAAAAATCAGGACGTGGAATTTCTTTTCCTTCATAAGTTGATTCCAGTTCTCTAAGTTTATTATCTAAGTAGTCTCTTGAAGGTATGACTTCGCTTTGAGGAGAAACTATAGCTCCTAGTTTACTACCATCTGGTCTTGAACTGAAATAATTATCTGAAATAGTTCCCGAAGTTTTCTCTGCTATTCCTTTAATAATAACTTGTCTTTCCATGCTGTGCCAAAAAAATGATAGGCAAATATTAGGATTGTTAAGGATAGCTCTTCCTTTCTCAGAATTATAATTGGTATAAAATATAAAACCTTCCTCATTGAATTTTTTAAGCAACACCACTCTCGATTTTGGGAAACCATCCATACCAATCGTCGCAACAGTCATTGCATTTACCTCATCTACTCCACCAAAGTCTTGGGTTTCATGAAACCATTTATGAAATAAATTGATTGGATCTTCCGAAATAGAATTTTCCAAAAGCTGGCTTCTTTCATAGGACTTTCTAAAATTGCTTAAGTCTTCCATTTTTAATTTTATTTTATGCTACAAAATTAAGATAATTACTTTTGGAAACATTTAATTAAAATTCAAATGTTTTACCATCATCAGCAAGTAATAAATTTGAAAATATTGTTTCCGCTTCTTGTCTAAATAAATCTATTGAATCATAACGTGTGCTATAATGTCCTAATAGTAATTGCTTCACTTTAGCTTTTACTGCAATAGTTGCTGCTTGCTTTGCTGTACTGTGCATTGTTTTCTCGGCTTTGTCAGCTTCCGATTCTAAAAATGTAGTTTCGTGATACAACACATCACAATTTTCAATTATTGGTATAATCGATTCATCATACATTGTGTCGCTACAAAATGCATAGCTTTTGGGTTGGATTGGTTCAAAGGTTAGTTCCTCATTTGGAATTACGGTTCCGTTATCGAGCGTGATATCTCTTCCGTTTTTAATTTTTTGATAATAACACGTATCTATTTTATAATCCTGAACAGCATCAATATTTAGTTTTCTGTCTCCAATCTTTTCCTGAAACAAAAATCCATTGGTAAATATTCTGTGTTTTAATGGAATTGTTTTTACTAGTACTTTTTCATCTTCATATATAATCTCACTTTCTTTAGATGTCAATTCGTGAAAATATAAATTATATCCTGTAAACGAATTAGAATAGCGCAATTGAAGTAATATAATTTCTTTTATGCCTTTTGGTCCGTAAACATGTAAATCTGTTTGACGGTTAAGCAACATAAAAGTTGAAATCAAGCCAACCAATCCATAAAGGTGATCACCATGTAAGTGCGAAATAAAAATATGATTGATTTTGGAAAATTTCAGTTTGTTTTTGCGCAACTGCACTTGAGTTCCTTCACCACAATCAATTAAAAACATTCTGTTTCTAATTTCCAAAACTTGAGAAGTTGGGTTAGTAATAGATCGTGGAGTTGCTGCATAACAGCCAAGAATGGTTAACTTCATTTTAAATTAATAATGAATAAATGAAAATTATTCTATTTGCTAAAATCCTAAATCGCGCTCAATTTCTTCCATTTCAATAATGTCATGAGCTTCAAGCTTAGTTGGAACTACGATGAGTTTTGAAGGAACATCATTAAGATTAATAGAATCTGTAACTATCACTAATGATTTTTTAGCTTTTTTATGCAATTTGAACATTTCCGAAAATAATTTAATATCATTCATTGTTAACGCTTTATCATGAGATAAATCAATTATCAGATTTTGAGATTTATAACTGCCGTACTCATGAATTAATTTTTGATAAAAATCAGCCGTACTTCCTTGTGTATTTCTAATAGTTGTGGTATGTCCCTTTTGCTCTACTTTCATTTTAGAATGCGAATATTATTTTATGATGCTAATTTACTAAGATTTTGTTACTATTCTTTGATTTGTTGCTTCGAAATTCATTTGGACGATGCAGTTCGTAGAAAAATATGACTTTTCATCGGTGAAATACCTCTTTTTTTAACATTTTATAGACGAACTGCATGAAAAAAACGTTCAAAACCCTTGAATTCATTGATTTTGTCGATTAAACGACTTTTCAGGTTAGTTATCGAAAATATTTTCAGCCAGAGAAGTGTTGCTGTAGTTTTGGTAAAGAAATAAGAAACAAACCCAATATTATGACAACAACTAATAACAACAGAACTCAAGCAAACATCAAATTATTTGTTTTATTTGTATTATTAGTTTTATCATCAACTGGAGCTTTTGCTCAAGCAAACACTACTAATGTTGTTGCTACTACTTCAACTGAGGTTTCAGTTTCTAAAGATGCTACAATCGTTATCTCTACTGAGAAAAGTGTAGCTGCTTCAATGGATTTCGCAGTTTGGTTTATGGGAACTAAAAAAACTTCAAACAATTCAACAAACGGATCATTCAGCAAAAAACAATTAATTAACTCTGGTATCAATACCAACAGTGTTTTAATTAGATCTTTCTTGAAAAAAGTTAGTACTCAAGAAAATGGTATAGCATAATTATTATTCTATAATATATTTTGGTTAGTTTAAAAAATAAAAGTCCCGATTAAAATCGGGACTTTTTATTTAAAAAATATTACTCTAGGAGTAATTAAATTTTAGCTTTTAACGCTTTATACTTATCAGTCATTTCAAGGGCATTATAAACGCTTAATAAGGTTTTCTTTGCCGATTCGTTATCTGGCTTTAATTCTACAGCTTTTTCTAAATAAGGTAATATTGAATTAAAATTCTTAGCTCTTTCAACTTTTAAAGATTCATATCTTTTATTATCTTTTTCAGATGTACCTAATTTATTCATTTCATTAACATATTTTTCATCATTTCTTAATTTTAATTCAGAAAGATTTAAAAGAGCATCGAAATAATTTGGATCTAATTCTAAAGCTTTTTTATAATAGCTAACGGCTTCCTCTATCCTATTCAAATTAGCATTTGTAACACCTAAATTATAAACCAAGTCAACGTTGTTAGGATCATTCTTAATTATTTCACTTACTAATTGCGTGTATTTTTCATTATCGTTTAATTCTAAATATAAATTTGCTTCAGTTAATAGTAATGATTTATCCTGTGGATTTGCATTCTTTGCTTCAACAATTGCAGCTTTTGCTTCTTCTGTTTTTCCTTTTTGGATAAAAATCAAAGCAATATTTTTGAAAATTTCTCCTCTTTTCGACTCTAATTTTTCGTCTCTAGGCTTCTCGTGAGTTCCTGCTTTAAGAAAAATATCTCTTTCATTTTTATTATTAAAGGTTTCTTCTTTTTTTGTTGCCTTATTGGTCGCCCAATATACTGTTCCTTCTCCAGTATAATTTAAAACTTTTAATTGATTGTAATAATCGTACGCTTTATCATAATTTAATGCGTTAACCGCATAACTAGCAGCATAAAATAATTTTTCTTGATCTTTTTTATCTAATTGATAAATAGCATATAATACATCACAAGCTTCTTCATATTTTTGAGCATTACCTAGACCAATTGCTAAATTAACTAGTTCTGGTTTAAATGAAGTTATTGTTTCATTTATATCATCTGTATATATTTTTTTACCGCTCTTTTTTTCAAAATCTAAAGTAGCATTTAATCCTTTAGCTAAATCAGCTATTGAAGTTGGATTTGCCAATTTCATTAAAGCTGACTGAATTTGAACAGGAGACATTGTTTTATCTATTGCTAAAGATTCTAATACAGGTATCATTGCTTTATAAAATCCTGCATAAATTTTATCACTTTCTTCAGTTGACAAAGGTTCAACTTTTGATACAAGATTCTTATATTCTAATAAGTCATTTCCTTTGATTTCATCTTTTTCATAAATCTTTTTTAACTTTTTTAACTCATCCTTCTGTGCAAAAGATGAAACAGAAACTAGTACTGCCGAAGCAAGTATAATGTGCTTTATTCTCATTTTTTTTATTTTTAATTTATAATTAAAATCACCAATTAAAACTTCTAATTGGTGATTTCTTTGTTATTTATTCATCGTCTTCTGAATCATCATCTGCATCGTCTTCGTCGTCAACTATTTCATCATCTTCGTCCTCATCATCTTCAACTGAGCCATCATCTTCAAGAACTTCTAAAACGGGCTTAACTCTTTCGATAGTTTCAACTTCAATTATATTTCCGTCTTCATCCAATTCTGGTTCAGAAACATCGTCTTTCATCACTTTAGTAACAGCTGCAATAGAGTCGTTTCCTTTAATATTAATAAGTTTCACCCCTTGTGTT
>Ga0315902_10010698_pt1 | contig 12123 bp, 10 predicted proteins | sample LakEriMetagenome_9_FD_203523 | JGI IMG/M metagenome (GOLD analysis project Ga0315902, IMG submission 203523) | Freshwater fungal communities from buoy surface, Lake Erie, Ohio, United States - Buoy 12 MA117 | ecosystem: Environmental > Aquatic > Freshwater > Lake > Lake biofilm | place: USA... | reverse complement strand
GCTTGCCTAATCCGTGAGTTCGCCTACCCCTTGGGCCGTCATCCCCGTGCAAACCCTCTCCTCGCTCGTTCCGGGCCCCGAGCCCCGCTTCCGACTTCCCGACCCGCGCGGCCGATTCGGGTCCTACGGCGGCATGTTCGTGCCCGAGACGCTGATGACGCCGCTGCTCGAGCTTTCCCGAGCCTACGACGAGGCTCGCCGCGACCCCGTGTTTCAGTCCGAGTTCGCCAAGCTCCTGAGGATTTACGCCGGAAGGCCCACCGGCCTCTACCTGGCGGAGTCGCTGACCCGCCACCTGGGCGGCGCCAAGCTGTACCTCAAGCGCGAGGACATGCTCCACACGGGCGCGCACAAGATCAACAATGTCATCGGGCAGGCGCTGCTGGCCCGCAGGATGGGCAAGACGCGCATCATCGCCGAGACCGGCGCGGGCCAGCACGGCACGGCGACCGCCGCCGTCTGCGCGCGGTTCGGCCTGAAGGCCGTCATCTACATGGGCGAGGCGGACATGGAGCGCCAGGCCCTCAATGTCTATCGCATGCGGCTGATGGGCGCGGAGGTCAGGGGCGTGGGGGCTGGCCAGCGCACGCTCAAGGAGGCGGTCAACGAGGCGATGCGGGACTGGGTCACCAACGTGAGGGACACCCATTACATCCTCGGCACGGCCTACGGCTCCCACCCCTATCCGATGATGGTCCGCGATTTCCACCGCATCATCTCGATCGAGTCCAAGGCCCAGATGCTCGAGGCCGAGGGCCGGCTTCCCGACGAGGTCGTCGCGTGCGTCGGCGGCGGCTCGAACGCCATCGGCTCGTTCTTCGAGTACCTTGACGAGCCCTCGGTCCGGCTCACCGGCGTCGAGGCCGGCGGACGCGGCATTCGCCGCGGCGAGCACGCCGCCCGCTTCGCCGGCGGGAGGGTCGGCGTGCTCCAGGGCTGCATGACCTACCTGTTGCAGGACGCCGAGGGCCAGATCGAGGGAACCCATTCCGTCTCCGCGGGGCTCGACTACGCCGCCGTCGGGCCGGAGCACGCCCATTACCACGACGCGGGCCGGATCGGCTTCGGCTATGCGACGGATGACGAGACGCTGGACGCCTTCCAGCTGCTGTCCCGGTCCGAGGGCATCATTCCCGCCCTCGAGTCGAGCCACGCGCTGGCGTGGGGCTTCCGCCGGGCCGCCGAGCTCCCGGCGGACAAGGTCGTTCTCATCAACCTTTCCGGGCGGGGCGACAAGGACGTCTGGTCCGCCGCGCGCGCGATGGGGGTTGAGATCAAGCTCTGATGCCCGGCCTGCGTTCCATGACGGGCTTCGGGCGCGCCACCGCCCCCCTCGCCCGGTCGCTGATTGTCGCCGAGGCCTCCTCCGTCAACCAGCGAGGCTTGGCCGTGACCGTGCATGCGCCCGGCGATTGGGCTGGGATGGAGGCCGAGCTGAGCGCGCTTGCCCGCGGCATGTTCCAGCGCGGCAAGGTGACGCTGCGAATCTCCCTGGACATTCCCGACGGCACCCCTGATCTCGCCGAGCCCCTCGCCCATCTGCGGAAGCTGGCGCACGCCCACGGCATCCCGGGCGAGCCGGACTGGGAGGTTCTGCTCAGGCTGAGCGAACGGCAGACCGGAGCCGTCCCGCCCCTCGACGACGCCGCCCGCCAGTCGGTCCTCGCGTGCTGCCGGGCGGCCCTGGAGGCCCTCGACCTTTCCCGCGCCCGCGAGGGCGAGGCCCTGTCCGCCGATCTCGCCCGCCGCCTCTCCACCCTCGCCGAGCTGGTCTCCCGGATGGAATCCTCGGCCGCGCAGGGCCCCGCCCGCCAGCGGGACCGCCTGCTTCGCCGTCTCGCCGACCTGGGTTTGCAGCTCGATCCCTCGGACGATCGGGTTCTCAAGGAGCTCGCGCTTCACGCCGACCGGTCCGACATCTCGGAGGAGATCACCCGCCTGCGCAGCCACCTGGCCCAGGGGCGGGGCCTGCTGGACTCGCCCGCGCCCGGGCGCACGCTCGATTTCCTGACCCAGGAGCTCCTGAGGGAGGCCAACACCGTCGGCAGCAAGGCGTCCGAGATACCCACCACCCAGGCCGTCCTCGAGGCCAAGGTCGAGATTGAGCGTATCCGCGAACAGGTGCAAAACGTCGAATAAGGCCGACCTCGCGCCGGGGTGCCCGCAAGATTCGTCCCAGCAAGCATTTAGGAGACTTGCCAAGCACGCCTTCCGTGCTTCGATGACCTTCGTCAACCGATTCCTCCATGCCGCAAAAGCCCGCCAATCTCACCAAGCGCGAAATCGTCCTGCGCATCTTTGAGGAGACCAACCATCCCCAGAAGGCCATTCGCGACGCGGTCCAGCGCACGCTGGAGATCATCCAGCAGGCGTTGCTCGAGGGACGGGATGTCGAGCTCCGCAACTTCGGCGTCTTCGAGGTCCAGGTCCGCGAGAGCCGCATCGGCCGCAACCCGAACCGCCCCGAGACGGATGTCGTCATCCCCCGCCGGGCGGTCGTGAAGTTCAAGGCCGGCAAGGAGTTCAAGAAGGCCCTCAGGGAGAACGACCTCGCACGCTACCAGCATCTCGGCGGCGACGCCGCGTCCGGGACCTCCGCACCGTCCCCCGACTCCGGCACACCTCCCACCGCCTGAGCGCGCGGGCCACGGCATGTCCAAGTTCGAGTCCCTCCCCGGCTTCCGCGCCTTCTATCCGGAGGAACGCGCCCGACTCGGTCACATCCAGGATGTGTGGCGCCGGGCCTGTCGCCGACACGGTTTTCGCGAGTGGGAAGGCCCCGTCCTCGAGCCGCTCGAGCTGCTGACGGCCAAGTCCGGCGACGAGATCGTCCGCCAGCTGTTCAATTTCACGGACAAGGGGGAGCGCGCGGTCGCGCTCCGTCCCGAGATGACGCCGACGCTCGCGCGCTTGGTCGCGGCGCGGGCCAACGCGCTCCCGAAGCCCATCCGCTGGTTCGCCATCGGCGAGTGCTATCGCTACGAGAAGCAGCAGAAGGGGCGGCTGCGCGCCTTTTACCAGCTCAACGCCGACCTGCTCGGCGAGGCCGGCCCGGGCGCCGACGCCGAGGTCATCGCGCTCTGCGCCGAGTGCCTGCTTGGCTTCGGCCTCAGCCGCGACAGCTTCGCCATCCGCCTGTCCGACCGCACCCTCTGGTTCCGCGTGCTCGCCGCCCTGGGCGTCCCGGACGAGGCGGCCCCCGCGGTGCTCGGCGCCGTCGACAAGCTTGGGCGATCCACCGACGCCGAGCTGCTTGCCCAGGTGACGTCCGCCCTCGCGGGATCCCCCGCCGACCCCGCGCGCGTGCTCGCGGAGTCGCGTCGCCTCGCCGCCGTGCGGTCCTTCGCCGAGCTCGAGGCCGCCGCGGGCGCCGACCCCGCCGTCGCCGCCCGGCTTGCCGAGTGGCGCGAGCTGCTCGGGCTTCTCGCCGGCCTCGGCGTGGGCGACCTGGTGCGGGTCGACCTCGGCATCGTCCGAGGTCTCGCTTACTACACCGGGTTTGTCTTCGAGGCCTTTGACGCCGAGGGCGAGCAGCGCGCCCTGGCCGGTGGCGGACGCTATGACGGCCTGATTGAACGGATGGGCGGACCCGCCATGCCCGCGGTCGGCTTCGGCATGGGGGACGTGACGGTGGCCAACCTGCTCGAGGCGCGCGGCCTGCTGCCTTCCTACGCGGAGGGCCCCGACTTCTTCGTCGCCATCCTCGGCGCCGACGCCCGCGAGGCCGCGCTGCGCGACGTGGCCGCGCTGCGGTCGGCCGGCATGCGCGTCGAGTACAACCTTCGCGACGGACGGTTTCCGAAGCTGATGCAGGCCGCCGAGTCGGCCGGCGCCCGGTTCGCCCTGGTCTACGGGGGGGAGGAGGTGGCGCGGGGCGTGGCCAAGGTGCGCGAGCTCGCCAGCCGCTCCGAGGCCGAGGTGCCGCGGGGCGACCTGGTGCCGGCGATGCGCGCCGTCCTGGAGGAGGGCTTCGGGGCCGTCCAGCCCTGACCCATCGCGATGTCGGAGCAGTCGCGGCAGTACCGGTCGATGGCCATCACGGCGTCGTGGACCCTGGTGTCGCGCGTGCTCGGGCTGTTCCGCGACCAGCTGATGGCGGCGACCTTCGGGGCGGGCGCGGTGGCCTCGGCCTTCCTCCTGGCGTTCCAGATTCCCAATCTCTTCCGCCGGCTGCTGGGCGAGGGCGCCCTGTCATCCGCGCTCGTCCCGCCCCTGGCGGGAAAACTGGAGCGGGAAGGCAAGCCCGCGGCGCTCGCCTTCCTGAACCATGTGCTCGGCCGGGTCCTGCCTTGGCTGAGCGGCGTCGCGCTGCTCGGCATGGGCGTGGCGCTGGCCGCGTCGCTGCTGCTCGAGGAACGCTCCGCCCTGGCCGCGGAGCTGACGGTATGGACGATGCCCTACCTGCCGCTGGTCTGCGCCGCCGCGCTGGTCACCGCCTCGGTTCAGCTCCTCGGGCGCTTCGGACTCGCGGAAATCGCCGCCGGCTGCCTCAACCTCTGCCTCATCGCGTCGATGGCCTGGATCGGCCCCGCCGTCTCCCCGGACGACCTGCTCGGCCAGGCCCGCGTGCTTTGCGCGGCCACCGTGGTGGGTGGCGCCCTGCAGCTGCTCATCCCGCTGCTCGGCCTGCGCCGGCTCGGCTGGCGGCCCGCGCGCGGCGTCCCGGACGCCGCCGCCTGGTCCGAGCTGAGGGCGACCTTCCTGCCGGCCCTCCTGGGGGCCGGTGTGCTGCAGCTCAACCTGCTGGTCTCGCGGCTGCTGGCCTTCGGCCTGGATGACGCCGCGCTGACCTACTACCACGTGGCCAACCGGGTCACCGAGCTGCCGGTGGGCCTCTTCTCGGTCTCGATCGCCACCGTGATCTTCCCGGCCCTCGCCTTGGCGAAGGCCCAGGGCGACCGGGAGGCCCTCGGTCGCAACTACGCGCGCGGTGTCCGCCTGGTCATGGCGGTCAACATCGCCGCCGCGCTTGGATTGGCGGTGTTCGCCCAGCCGGTGCTCGAGGTGCTCTTCCAGTACGGCCGCTTCACGCCGGTCGATGTCGAGAACTCGGCCGGCCTGCTCGTGCTCTTCTCCGCCGCCATGCCCCTGTACGCGCTCTCGGCGCTGGCCGCCCGGGCCCTGACCGTGGTGGGGCGCGCCGACCTCACCCTGCGCGCGGCGGTGCACGCCCTGGCGGTCAACGCGGCGCTCTCCGCGGCGCTGGCCCAGCCCTTGGGCGTGGAGGGGCTTGCCTGGGCCAACCTGGCCTCGGCCGCCTGGCAATACGCCGTGCTTCGCCGAAGCCTCGTCCGAGCCGAGCCCGCGTACGGGGCGGAGGATCTCGTCAAGCCGCTCCTGCACGTGATGGTCGCCTCGCTCGTGATGGCGGCGGTCGCCTACCAGAGCCAGCGCTGGTTCGCCGACCACCTCTACGGGATGATGTCGCCCAAGCCGCTTCTCCTCCTCACGATGTCCCTCGGCGCCCTCCTCGGCGGGGGGCTTTACGCCTGGCTGCTCGCCCAGTTCGGCTATCCGGAGAGGGATGTGCTCACGTCGCTGCTTCGTCGGGCCAAGCCGGGCAGCTAGGCGCCGGGAGGCCGTGGGCGGCCCTCGTCGTGGTCGATGAAGTCGAAGAAGGTGGCGATGCTCCCGTCCCGGGGATAGCCCGCCTCGGCGATCGCCTGCCCAAGCTTGTCCGACGCGTCGTCCCTCCAGCCGCGCTTGCGAAGGAAGTCGCTGAGCACCTCGATGTCGCCCTCGGTCGGCTTGCGCCCGCGCTCCTCGGCCCAGGCGAGGAGGGATTCGTCGCCCAGCTCCGGATGGGAGGCGGCGTGGTCGGCCAGCAGCCGGTAGTCCACCCGGAGGAGCTCGCAAACCCTGCGGTCGAAGCCCCGGCCAAGGGCGCCGACGTAGGCCGGCGGCAGGAGCCCGCGCGCGTGCAGCCTGGCCTTGTCGATCATCCTGGGAAAATGGACGAGACCGCGAACGGCGTCGCGCGGGCCGCGAAGGCCGGGCAGGGGTTGGCGTGTCATGGGGAGTCGGGATAGGCGGCCAGAAGGACCCTGAGGATGGCCGTTGTCTCGCCGTCCAGGATGCCGTCGACCCGCGAGGGACGGTACCTCCTTTGGAAGGCCTCGAGGGCGTTGCGGTCGGCGGCTTCCCATGTCGCCCCGACGCCCACGGGATAGCCCCATTTCCCCAGCATGGACCGAGCCTGGTCGGGGGAGGGCAGGGCGGCACCGGACCCCAGCTCCGCCCGGAGACGGTCGGCGGCCGGCCAAGTGCCGATGCCGCGCTCGCGATGAAGCTTCTCCCAGGGGAAGAGGACGCCGGGATCGACCTTGCGGCCGGGGGAGACGTCGGAATGGGCGACGACATTTCGCGCATCGATGGCGTGGCGCCGGATGAGGTCCTCCAGCAGCGTCGCGACCGCCGCAATCTGGCTCTCCGAGTAGGCGTGCCGATTGCCGTCGGGGTTGACGATCTCGATGCCGATGGAAACGGCGTTGAGGCGATCGCGACCTCGCCAGCGGCTCACGCCGGCGTGGTAGGCGACCCGATCCTCTGGGACAATCGCGATGACCCTGGGGGGCGACTCGTCCGTCACCACGTAATGGGCGCTGACTCGCCGTGCAGGATCCCGGCCCGACAGGATGGACAGCGATTCCTCGAGCCCGACCGCCGTGTGGTGAACCATGATATGGGTCACCCGCTCGGTCCGGGGTTGGCTCACCCAACCGATCCCGCCACCCGGGGCGACGTCACCCGAGGCGCATCCTGCCTTAAGAAGGGCAAGACAAGCTAGCAGAACAGGGGCTAGGGCTTTCACGGAGACGAGGATTCTCCCAACCCGGAACAGCAGGAAAAGCGTCAAGTTGGTGGCACATCATTTGCCTTCGGTGTGCCCGCCAATATTGGCTTTGTAATGATTAGACATAATGTATATTGTGCGACTTAACTAGGGATGGCAAACCCGGGGATGAGTGGCCCCTAATTGATTGATACCGCTCATAACCAAGTCCAAGGTTGGGTGCCGATGAAGGTACCCAGGCACATTGTCGATGCCCGTCGCGAGTCCATCGCGCAGCTCATCGTCGAGCGCGGGTACCTGCCCGTCCAGGACATCTCCAGCCGTTTCGGCATCTCGGAGGCAACCGTCCGGCGCGACCTCGTCCACCTCGCCTCGCAGCGTCGGCTGACCCGCACCCGAGGGGGCGCGCTCAACGAGTTCAACCGGCGCCTTGCCTCCGTCGACGAGCGGAGGTCGAGCGAGGCCGTGGCCAAGCTCGCCATCGGACGGTCCGGCGCCGCCCTGGTCAGGCCGGGCATGACGATCTACATCGACGCCGGGTCGACGCCCCTGGCCGTGGCGGAGGTCCTGCTCAAGCTTGGCATCGCCAAGCTGACCGTGGTCACGCCCAGCCTGGCCGCGGCCGAGATCCTTGTCGGCCTGCCCGACGCCTCGGTGCACGTGCCCGGCGGCCTTTACCTTGGACGTCAGCGCATGGTCGCCGGGGCCTCCTCGGCGAAGGCGCTCCGGGCATGGTCCTTCGACCTGGCCTTTGTCGGCTCCGAGGGCGTCAACCGACGGGGCCTGCACAACTCGCAGGCGGACATCATCGCGGTCACCCACACCCTCCTGGAGGTCAGCGAGCGCGTCGTCCTCTGCCTGACCCGCTCAAAGATCGGCGCCTCCGGTCCCGTGCGCGTGGTCCCGACCCTCGACGGCTTCACCCTGCTGACCAACGCGACCGCCCGGGAGGTCCGCGCCGCCCGCCTACCCCTGGGCGGCTGCCGGCTGGTTCACGTCGCCACCCCCGAGCGATGAGCGCCGACCGCGAGCGCCGACTGGCTGAGCTGCTCCGCCTCTCCCATGAGGTGGGCTCGCCTGCCCTGCGCATGGCCATTCTCGGCGAGGGCAACACCTCGGCCCGCCTGGGATCGGCGACCTTCGCGGTGAAGGCCTCGGGCTGCTGCCTGGGCTCGCTGCAGGCGGATGGCCTGACGGAGTGTCGGTTCGACCGCCTGCTGCCCCTGCTCGACCGCGCGGGCGTCTCGGATGACGAGGTCGACCGGGCCTTGCTCGACGCCCGGGTCGACCCGTCGGCCCGCAAGCCCTCGGTTGAGGCGATCTTCCACGCCTGGCTCCTCGGGCTGCCTGGCGTCGAGACCGTCGGGCACTGCCACCCCGTCGCTGTCAACCGGGTGCTCTGCTCGCCTCGCGCGGCGGAATTCGCCCGACGCCGGACGTTCCCCGACGAGGTCGTCTGCTGCGGCACGGAGTCGGTGTTCGTCCCCTACGTCGACCCCGGGCTTCGCCTGGCCCGGGCCATCCGTCGGGAGACGCTCGCCCTCGTCGAGCGAACCGGCCGCCCTCCCCGTCTCATCCTGCTCGCCAACCACGGCATCATCGCGGTCGGGCCCAACCCCGGCGCCGTCCTTTCCTCGCTGCAGATGGCGGAGAAGGCCGCCGAGATCTTCGCGGGGGCGGCCGCCCTCGGCGGGCCTGTCTTCCTCAACCCGGACGAGGTCGGGCGCATCGCCGGCCGGCCCGATGAGCATCACCGGCAGCGCATGCTCAATCTCTGACCCCACCGCCATGTCACGCCACATCGCCATCGACCTCGGCGCCGAGTCCGGACGCGTCATCCTCGGCACCCTCCAGCGGGGCCGCCTGCGCATGCGCGAGGTCCACCGCTTCCCCAACGGCGCGGTCACGGCCGACGGCACCCTTCGCTGGGATATCCTCAGGCTCTTCCGCGAGGTGCGGGTCGGGCTGGCCAAGGCGGCGCGGAGCGGCCCGGTCGACTCCGTCGCGTGCGACTCCTGGGGCGTCGACTACGCCCTGCTCCGCGGCGAGGGACCGCCCCTCTCCCTGCCCTACACCTACCGCGACGAGCGGACCTTCCGGTCCTTCGCCGAGACCGGCCGGGTCGTCTCGCCCAAGGCCGCCTTCGCCGCGACGGGCATCGCCTCGCTCAGCATCAACACGCTCTACCAGCTGGCGGACGACGCGCGCCGACGGCCCGGCGTGCTGCGCCTCGCCGACCGCTTCCTGCTCATCGCCGACACCGTCAGCTGGCTGCTGTCCGGCGTGTCCAGGGCCGAGGAGACCCTTGTGTCCGGCAGCCAGCTCTGGGACACGCGAAAGCGCCGCTGGGCCTGGCCGATCATCGCCAAGGCCGGCATCCCCCGCCGGATCTTCCCCAAGGTGGTCAGCCCCGGCACCCGGCTCGGCGGGCTTCGCCCCGAGCTCGCGCGCGAGACCGGGCTTGGCCGCGCGACCGTGGTGGCCACCTGCGCCCACGACACCGCCGCGGCTGTCGCGGCCGTGCCCGCGGCCAGGGGTGACGGCTGGGCCTATCTCTCCTCCGGCACCTGGTCCCTCCTCGGGGTCGAGCTGAGCCGGCCGCAGGTGGACGCGGCGGCCCAGCGCGCCGGTTTCACAAACGAGACCGGGTATGCCGGCACGACCCGCTTCCTCAAGAACCTCGTCGGCCTCTGGGTGCTCCAGGAGTGCCGCCGGGAGTGGCAGGAAAAGGGCGAGGTTGCCGACTACGGCGAGATCACCCGGCTCGCCGCCGCCGCGCCGCCCCTCCGCTCCCTGTTGCGGCTCGACGACCCGCGCTTCCTCCGCCGAGGCGACATGGTCGCCAAGGTCCGAGCCTATTGCCGCGAGACCGGACAGCCCGCGCCCCGGACCCACGGCGAGGTCGCCCGCTGCGTCCTCGAGTCGCTCGCGCTCCTGTACCGCCTTGAGCTCGACGCCCTGGAGACGCTGACCGGCCGCAAGCTCCACACCCTCCACATCGTCGGCGGGGGCTCAAGGAACGCCCTGCTCAACCAGGCGGCGGCCGACGCCACCGGGCGGGTCGTCGTGGCCGGCCCCGTCGAGGCGACCGCCGCCGGCAACCTCCTCGTCCAGGCCGCCGCCGTGGGCAAGGTCAAGGGCCTGGCCGGCATCCGCGAGGTTGTCCGCGCCTCCTTCCCTGTCGCCACCTTCCGGCCGCGCCCCTCGTCCGCGTGGGCGTCCGCCCTCCGCCGGCTCCGCACCCTTCCCAACAACCGAACCCAACGATGAAAGCGCTCAAGCACGTATCCCACCTCTGGTCCGACGCCGACGTCGCCAAGCTCGACCCTGTCGCCCGGCTCGTCTACCGGTCCAACAAGCTCGGCGCCGACCAGCGCGTGACCAACACCGGCGGCGGCAACACCTCCTCGAAGCTGACGGAGACCGACCCCCTGACCGGCCGACCTGCCGAGGTCCTCTGGGTCAAGGGCTCCGGGGGCGACCTGCGCACCAGCACCCGCGAGAACTTCTCCTCGCTCTACCAGGACAAGCTGGTCGGGCTCCAGGCCGCCTACGGCGCGCGGAAGGACAAGGGCCTGAAGTCCAGGGCCGAGGACGACATGGTGGCGATGTACGCCCACGCGACGTTCAACCTTAATCCGCGGGCGTCGTCCATCGACACGCCCCTGCACAGCTTCCTGCCCGGCCGGCATGTCGACCACATGCACCCCAACGCCATCATCGCCGTCGCCGCCTCGCGCAACTGCGAGCGGCTGACCCGGGACATCTTCGGCGGCCGCATGGCCTACGTGCCCTGGATGCGGCCCGGCTTCGAGCTCGGCCTGGCCATGCAGGCGATCTCGCGCGAGAACCCCTCGGTCCGCGCCATCATGATGGGCCAGCACGGCTTCATCTCATGGGACGACGACGACAAGGCCTGCTATGAGCTGACCCTGTCGCTCATCGAGGAGGCGGCGGCGTTCATCGAGAACCGCTACCAGGCCAAGGGCGGCCACGCCAAGGCGTTCGGCGGCGCGCGCTTCCAGACCCTCGAGGCCGGCCGGCGCCGCGCCGTCCTCGCCTCCGTCCTGCCCTGGCTGCGCGGCCAGATCTCGCGCGAGCGCCGCTTCATCGGCACCGTGCAGGACGACGAGGCGATCCTCCGGTTCGTCAACTCCCACGACGCCCCGAGGCTCGCCGCCCTCGGCACCTCCTGCCCCGACCACTTCCTCCGGACGAAGATCCAGCCCCTGTACGTCGACTGGAATCCCCAGTCGGAGGACGAGGCCGCCCTGCGCCGCAAGCTGGCCGAGGGCCTCGAGCGCTACCGTTCCAACTACAAGGCCTATTACGACCAGTGCCGTCGGCCCGACTCGCCGGCGATGCGCGACCCCAACCCCACCGTCGTGCTGATTCCCGGCCTGGGCATGGTCGCCTGGGGCAAGGACAAGTCCGAGTCGCGGGTCACCGCCGAGTTCTACAACTGCGCGGTCGAGGTGATGCGCGGCGCCGAGGCGATCGACGAGTACGTGGCCCTGCCGCTCCAGGAGGCCTTCGACATCGAGTATTGGCAGCTGGAGGAGGCCAAGCTGCGGCGCATGCCCCCCGAGAAGGAGCTCGCCCGGCAGGTCGTCGTCGTGGTCGGCGCCGGATCGGGCATCGGCCGCGAGACCGCCCTGCGGCTGGCCAAGGAGGGCGCGCACCTGGTCTGCGTCGACAAGAACGCGGAGGCCGCCGCCGCGACCGCACGCGAGATCACCGACCGGCTCGGCCAGGGCATCGGGGTCGCCGGCAGCGGCATCTCCGGCTGCGGCCCCGCCGTCGGCCTGGGGGGCGACATCCTCGACCGAGCGTCCGTCCGGGCCATGCTCGACGAGGTCGCCCTCGCCTACGGCGGCTTCGACTCGATCTGCGTGACCGCCGGCATCTTCGTACCGCCCGACACCGCCGGCCGCATTCCCGACGACAAGTGGGCCCTGACCTTCGCCCTCAACGTCACCGGCAGCTACCTGGTCGCCGACGAGGCCTTCCGGACCTGGAAGGACCAGGGCCTGCGCGGCAACCTCGTCCTCACGACGAGCGCCAACGCCGTGGTGGCCAAGAAGGGCTCGGTCGCCTACGACACCTCCAAGGCCGCGGCCAACCATCTGGTGCGCGAGCTCGCCCTGGAGCTCGCCCCGCTGGTGCGCGTCAACGGCGTCGCCCCCGCGACGGTCGTCCAGGGTTCGGCCATGTTCCCGCGCGACCGCGTCATCGCCTCCCTGGCCAAGTACGGCATCCCCTACGCCGACGACGAGGCCACGGACTCGCTGACGGCCAAGCTGTCGCGCTTCTACGCCGACCGCACGCTG
>Ga0315902_10010696_pt1 | contig 12124 bp, 2 predicted proteins | sample LakEriMetagenome_9_FD_203523 | JGI IMG/M metagenome (GOLD analysis project Ga0315902, IMG submission 203523) | Freshwater fungal communities from buoy surface, Lake Erie, Ohio, United States - Buoy 12 MA117 | ecosystem: Environmental > Aquatic > Freshwater > Lake > Lake biofilm | place: USA... | reverse complement strand
GCCTGAGGGACCACACTGTCGGCTCGTTGGGCCTGAGGGGACCACACTGTCGGCCCGTTGGGCCTGAGGCAGGCCCGCAGGGCCGATACAATGACTGCCGTGGCTCAACGAGCCACGGTCTCCTTGCCCCCGAGGAGCGAAAGGCCTGAAAGGCCGACACAATAATCATCCCCTTCGTGGGCAGCGCCCAGTGAGCAGTAGGAATCTCACTCTTGCATGCGAGCGCGAAGCGATTCCAGCTGACTTTGAAGGGGTTCCAACTGAGTGGACGGAACGGACGAGCCGGAAAGCTGGGGAAACTGCTCGTTGGCGAGATGCCAATCGACGGTCGCCCCCTCGGTTTCCTTTTGTGACCATCGAAGCTCCGCGCGCGCCAAAAGCGATTCGATCCAGTCCATGCGGTACTTGGCATCTTCGGGAAAATCCGTGACCAACTTCGCAAAGCGATCGACAGCGAGATCCAGCATCGCGGACGCCGACGATGGCTTCCCTGCTCCGATATGTGCTTTCCCATATCCGAGCGCAATGATCGCCGAAAAGTACTTCGCCTCCCTGTCGGTCGCAAGGAACGGGTTGGCTTCCATGCTGCGGGTCGCTCTTGCGAACCACGACTCGGCATCGACCCAGCGTTCGCGATTCAAGTAGTAGTAGCCCAACACCTGCGCGGTTTGGGCCTGCCACAGCGCCGACCTCTCTTTCTCCTCTGCCGGCGAGAGTTCGACCAATTTCTCCGCGGCCTCGAACGCTTTTAAACTCGCACTGAGGAGTCGCGCATCGTCCTTGGATTTTCTTGCCAAGCTAGCCTCGCACTTGGCATGCTCCATGGCGAGTTTCGCGACCGCAGCACGATCCGGGAATCGAGCCTGCAGGTCCGCGAGGGCTTGGTCCATTTGTTCCGCATAGGTGATCTGACGCTCTTCGGTCGTCCCTGGGGTTGGGAACGTGACTCGTTCGATCAGCAGACTGCACCATGCGGTTTCGAAATCGAAGTGGTTCGGATGCCGCTTGCGGGCATCGACGAGCAGGGCTTCCAGTTCATCGGTGACAGCTCGGCTTTTGTCGATATCCCCGAGGGTCCATTCCGCGTCGGCGAGATAGTCGAGCGTCTCGACCAAGGCCTGGGCGGATCCCAGATCGTCGGGTCGCAAGGCGAGGAGCCGTCGCTGCAACGCTGCGGAATCCCGGCTCATCTGAACCACGAGCTGGGTCGCCTGGGGAACATTGTACAGTTCGTCCCGAGCGCGACCCACGATCGTCTGCAAGGCATCCTGGCTCAGTTCGAATGATGCGTTGGATGCTTGGACGGCCTGACCCAATTGCTCGTTGCTTTTCAACGTTTTCTCGTAGGCGGTTCGGATTGATGCCGCCGCAATCCAGCCCCCGACCGTGAGGCATACCACTAGCAACGCGATCATTGCCAACAGAGACGCGATCCATCGGTGGCGGTCGCACCATCGCTGCAAGCGTCCCCAAGCCGACACTGGTCGAGCTCGAATCGATCCTCCATTCAAATAACAGTCGAGGTCATCGGCCAGACTCCCGGCAGTCGGGTATCGCTGCGATGGCTTGAAGGCCATGGCATGCAGGCAGATGGTTTCGAGCGCGGCAGGAATGCTCGGATTCAACCGGCGCGGAGAAGGAATATCTCCTTGAACGATCTGATGCAGCATGGCTTGCGATGAACCGCGAAACGGGGCTTCACCGGTCAAGAGCTCGTAGAGCATCACCCCGAGCGAGTAGATATCGGATGCGTTGTGAATCCCTTTGGGATCGAGAATCTGTTCGGGGCTCATGTAAGCCGGGGTGCCGGACACGACCGAGGATAAGGTGATTTGCGAGGTCTGGTCGACCGGTCGCGCGAGCCCGAAGTCGGCAATTTTTGGGACCCAGCCCCGCTCGCTCAGCGAATCGGCTTGCTTGGTCGGTGCGGCATCGCGATTGCCAGACGCACTCGTTGACTGATGGATGAGGATATTGCTGGGTTTGATATCCCGATGGACGATGCCTGCTTGGTGGGCAGCATCGAGTCCGCGCGCAACACATGCAACGATCTCGCACATCAATCGTATCGGTAACATTTCGCGTCGCGTCGCGTCGCGAAGATTTCCTTCCGACGCGTACTCGGTCACGATGTAGGGGAGGGCCGATTCGGTTTCGCCTACGTCGTAGATCTGAAGAATATTCGGATGCGAAAGCTTGGCCAGGGACTTGGCTTCGCGCGCAAACCGTTGCCGCGATACCTCATCGGTATCGAGCCCAAACTGGATCTTGATCGCAACCGGGCGTTGGATACGTGAGTCGACCGCTTCGTACACGATCGCCATCCCCCCGCGGCCGATCTGTCGTATGAGGTTGTAGGGACCAATGGCCTTGAGATTTTCGGGTAGCCGATGGAGAGGCTCGGTGGCGGCATCATTCCGATCGGGACCGGTGTCGGAATCGCGCCTGGTATCGATGGCACGGACATCGATGGCATAGGCAATCTGCGGATTGCTCTGCAGTTTGGCCATAAAGCGTTGGAATTCCGACTCGCTCGTGAACGATTGCAATTGCTTGCGACGGGCTCGCCAGGATTGAGCGATGGACTCGTCGGTGACCGCTTCACTGGCATCGCGATCGACGTTGTCCTGAGGCGGATGCGGGGATGTCATAGGCGCTGGCCCCCACCGGGATGGGTTACGAGTTTCGTTGGAAGTTCGGGATATCTTCGCACAGGAGGAGCAGTTCCTCGCGCAAGCGTTTGAGTACGCGCGATTTTGCGACATAAACCTTTTCGACAGGCAAGCCTAAAGCCTGCGACGCTGCTTCGGGGGTGCAGTCCTCGATCCAGACGGACTGGAACGCCTGCCACGTCGAGGGCTCGAACAGCGGCTCGATCCGTCGAATAGCTACATCCAAAAGGGCGGTGTGGAAATGCTCGTCCCAATGCGATTCCGACGGCGCCCCGTTCGCTTGGTCAACATCACGGTCGCTCAAAGCCAGGGACGCTGGATGACGCCCCTTGGCCTGGAAGAAGCGAGCGATCTCGTTGCGGGTGACTCGACCTAGCCAATGACGAAATCCGCCCCGGACCGGGTCGTATTCGAATCGCTGGATCGCACTGGAAACGCGGATCATAACTTCCTGGGAGACATCGGAGGCGTCGGTTTCCTGGAGGGAACTCCGGCGGCAATAGCTGTAAATGATCGGTCCGTAGATCTCCGCGAAGACACCCCATGCGGCGGCGTCTGCTGGATCCCGAACCCTCAACAAAAGGCTCGGACGAGTCGCATCGTCGATCGATTCGCAAGATCCTTCCATCACCAATACCTCCAAGAGTACCCCACCTTGCATCTCCCTCCATGATAATTCTTCCAGAATTTTCCGAGGAGCCTGCGTAGGAAGTTTTTTTCGGGGCGGGTACGGCTCACTGACCGGGGGACTGCGTCGCCCCGGCATTCCTTGTGTCGGCCCATTCGGGCCTAACTTCATGGCAGAAAACCTCCGAATAACTTTAGTTCGGCATCCCCTTCTCAAGCAATTTCTCTGAAATTCTCCAACAAGCCTGCGCAAGAAGTCGTTTCCGGGTCGGTATGTCTTCATGCCCCCCAAACGACCACTTTTCCTTCTGCACAGGCCTTCTGTTCCCACTATGTTTCATCGATTCAAGTCCCGGAACGCGCCTCATCGCAAAGTCCGCCGCTCCCAGTTTCGGCAGTGCCTGCTCGAACAATTGGAGGATCGCCGCATGATGGTGGTCGGTGGCTGGCACAACGTTCTTCAGCCCCTAAGCGTTCTCGAGGACCCGTACCAGCAAGTTTCCCCCCTCGACGTCTTGGCGGTCATCAATGAGATCAACGGCCGTCGATACAGCGATGCCAACGGCCGACTCCCGGACCAACCTCCCAACGGAGAACGCCCCCCATTCTTCGACGTCAACTGCAACGGTTCCGTCGAACCTCTTGACGCCCTTCAGGTCGTCAATCACCTCAACGGAGGACCGAAACCGAACGGCTGGCGTCCTATCGATCTTGATTCTCACGCCGGTGCCGGCTTTATCGCGAACGCTAGTTGTTCGCCGAAATTGGTCGAAGGGCACTCGCTTCGCACAACACTGAAATCCACCCTCGTTCTACCCGACGATTCCTCCGCCGTTCGTGTTCTTTTCGAGAACCCAGTCTTCGACACCACCAGCGTCGACTCGATTCGCGACGCATTTGAAATCGTGGTCACCGATTCTAGCGGCAACCCGATCGTGTTGCCTTACTCGCCTCGCCTAGAAGCCACGTACAACATTTCTGAGTCCATGGCTTCGATGCACGGGCCATCGCTTGTTCCTGGAGTCCTTCAGCAAACCCCTTCGGCGACCATCAATCTGACCGGTCTCGCAGCTGGTACCGAAGTCAATGTTGCAGTCCGATTGCTCAACAATGACGGCGATAGCAATTCTAGTGTCGTCCTGCGCGCGATCGAGGTCATCGACGCAATCGGTCCAAACCCTACTTCCTCCATTTGGAGTACTGCAAACAGTGTGCAAGCCTCTAGCCCCATCGCATGGCATCAGTTGGAAGATTTGAGCGGTAGTTTCTTTGCAAACTACGGCAGAACGACCTACACGCAAGATCGTCAATCCTTGATCACCAATCTGTCAATCGAGAACCGCAGCAACTCAACTTCGACTCGCGAATTGCTAGCCGTTATCGATTCGCTTTCCGATTTGAGTGTATCCGTCGTTGGTCCCGATGGTTGGCTTGCGGATGGTCGTCCTTACTTCATCATGAGCAATACAGCACTGGCTCCGGGAGGAATCACCGCGTCCCGTGAGTTGCGATTCGCGAATCCCTCCCAGCAACGTTTCTCCTTTGAGATCAAGACTTTCGGCCGACTACATCAAGGCACCGTTTCATTTAGCTCGATTCCTATTCGCGAGATTCAATCCGGCAACACTTATCGGTACGCTGCTAAAGCAGAGAGCCCCGACGAAACAGCCATCGGCTATTCCTTGGTCGAAGCGCCGCCAGCCATGTCCATCAATTCAAGCACCGGCCAAATCGTTTGGGACACACAAACTGCAGACATAGGCCGACATTCCATCACGGTCCTTGCGACAGACATCTACGGATTATCGGCACGCCAGTCGTTTTCCGTCGACGTTCGGAGCGTGCTCGTCAATCGACCACCCATCATCACCAGCACACCTGAAACAGACGCTGTCGTCAGCAGCCCATTCGAAGTGCAAACCTATGCGACCGGACTTGGGCCCGTTGCAGTCGATGTCCTGGTTCAAACCAATGGAACAACAAGTCTCGTGACTGCTAACCAAGATGAACAGCAACTTGGTTATCTCGCCGGGGATTCCCGACGTTTCGGAGGGTCGCAACCGATCAGTATTGGTGAGCCCCACCCTTCGATCCTGAGCACTCCATTCAATACTGCCTATCCAATCGAATTGGGACTCGCACCCAATACGTTCGATAATAACCGACGCGACATCCAAGGAGTCACCACCCAAGATATCAATAGCGACGGAAATCCGGATCTCATTGTTTTGGCCAACCTCCCTTCAAGCGGAAACTGGAACGATGATCGCGATGCAGGTTATGTCATCGTCCGGCTGGGCAACGGAGATGGGACGTTCCGCGAAGGTTGGCAGGCTAGGTTGCCAACGGTAACAGGAAGAATCGGGCGAGCTGCATCAGCCCATCTCAAAGACGTGACGGGTGATGGAAGATTCGACTTGATTGTCACTACGATTGCTACCAATCAGACACTTGTTTACCCAGGAAACTCTTCGACGCTCTTCGATGCCACGCCCATCGTTTCGGCAAACGATGGCAACTACGTCGTCAATACTCAGATGGCGGATCTCAATGCTGACGGAAAGCTCGATCTTGTTCTTTTTGAAAATGTACAAGCACAGATCAGTGGCCGCCAGGGGATTGGAATCCAGTTAGGCGACGGGACGGGACGTTTCTCCGGATCAACTTTACTCGCTGCGGCGAACAACAACGGCGGCTATGGATACGTGGCGGATGTTGATGGCATTAACGGCCCAGACCTCATTCGACTCAACTACAACGACACTCGCTTAGAAGTTCGCTTAAACAACGGGAGTGGGCAATTCGGCGATGTCATCAACACTCTTACCAGAAGTTACTTCAATAGCAACAATACGGGTGGCCGCAACGTCAATCCCACCACCGCTTACATCGATGACTTCGATAGCGACGGCAAGACAGACACAATCGTGAGCGGTCCTGGCGGGATCATCCTGCTAAAGGGCCAAGGCAACGGGTTGTTTGGCAACGGAACGCAGTCCGGTAACGCAGTTATATTCAACAGTAACTTCGACGATCCCAACTCGCCTGGAATTGCCAATTCCGACGGACGGGGAAAAGACCTGAATGGTGATGGAAAGCTTGATTTCGTCTTTGGCGACATGGCCAGCGCAGGCAACATCATGATCGGTCTCGGCAGCGGAAACGGGTCGTTCTCGCTACGGCAATACAATGCGTCTTTTGGCGATGACATTGGCCAGGGTATCGAGAAGTTTTCGAGGACCACGCAGTATATTGCGGTAGCGGACTTCAATCGAGATGGTGTGTTCGATTTGGCTGCAGGTGCGAGCCAACGCAGTGAACAACCGGGCTCAGTCGGCATTATCCTTGGCGACTTGCCTGGCACGCTCCGAACACCCAACTTTGTGAACGACTATTCTTATACCCAAAGCTATTCGGCCGTTAAGGCTCGCTCTGGCGAGTCTGTGACAGGGGATTTCAACGGCGACGGCTATGTGGATATCGTCACGGGTGGAGCCGCAGGTTTTGGATACGCACTCTTCTTTGCAGCAGGTAACGGCGACGGAACCTTTGCCCCTTACCAGTCCGCTTTGGGAGTTTTGGCAGATGCTTCGCTCACTGCATTGGATATCGATCGGGATGGGATTCTCGATCTAGCTTGGTTTGACGGAAATCGATTTGGCCAAGCGTTTGGCCTAGGAAACGGCGCCTTTCAATATTTGCCAACAATCCCTTCCCAAGGAGGAGGCCAAGCTGGAGTCAGCAAACAGATTCTACAAACCGATGATTTCAATCGCGATGGCTATCCCGACCTGGTCTATCGACTACAAACCGGCAATATAGATTCCAACGGAAATACGAAAATCGTCGTATTGATTTACGACCCAGCCAACCGCAGGTATCGTGAACTTGCGGACGCGAACAACTTGATCACGCTCAATCCAAGAGCCTTCGGATTCTATTTAGACGAAGCACTGGGGATGGGAGACCTCAACAACGATGGTGTCAATGAGTTCTTCACGTTCAGTCGGAATAACCCCAACACCGGGACTCCAGCTCGTTTCTCCATTTACGAAAAAACCGGCGGTGTTGGCAATGACGCATCGGACCTATTCCGAAAGACGGTCATCGATAATCCATCATTCATCCCAGCGGCGCAAAGCATCTTTACCTACTTGGTCGATGACTTCAATCACGATGGCAAGAACGATATCGCCTACTCATCCGGTCTTGCGAATATGGTTGTCATGTTCGGCAATGGCGACTTTACATTCAACAGCCCTACGACCTATTTGTCCAATGGGTTTCTCCTCAATGGAGGTGACTTTAACGGGGACGGAATTACTGACATTGCCACGACATGGGGCTATGGTTTTCTTAACAACTCACAACGGCCTTACAACGGCGTATTCCTAGGACGATCAGACGGAACCTTCTCTGAGCAACACAACTACACGACGGCGACCTCGCAAACGAACGGTTTGTTCGTCGGTGACTTCAACGGCGATGGAGTTGATGACATCACCGGCTTAGGTGGGCTCAAACACAACGAAGCTTTCATCGGCAGGACAAAAGGACTGTCCGACATCGCTACGGGTGATATCAATGGAGATGGTCGCCCCGATTCGGTCACGGTCGTCGCAGGCTTGGACCGCGTGAAGGTTCTGCATGGAGTGATCGACAAGACGTTCGCACGACAGCCCGATTTGTTTACCGATTTATTCCCAGTGGCTGTAGAACTCGTGGATGCAGACAATGATGATCTGCTTGACATCTTGACGGCCAATCAAGTTGGCAAGTCACTATCGCTTTTCAAACACACCAGTCCCTCAACGTACGCTCGCACCGATATCGATCTGCCTGTTCGGCCAACGGAGTTGATACTCGGTGATCTCAACGGCGATGGAAAGAAGGATGCGATTGCCATAAGTTCACTAGATCAAACCTTAGTCGGCCTACTCGCTGGCAACGATACCTTTGGCATCAGCCTCATCTTACCGCTCGGATTCAGCCCCAGTGGCGTTGCAGCGGGAGACGTCTCAGGCGATGGCAAAGTGGATCTCGTGCTGAGCGATTCCGAAGGAGATCGGTTGATCATTCTGCAAGGTCGCGGCGATGGAACATTCCTTACCCCGTTTGTAATTCCCGCAATCCATGCGCCCGGAGCCATTGGTATTGCGGAATTGAACGCAGATGGACGCCCAGATATTGTTGTCGCACAACCCGAAGACGATCGTGTTGCCATCTTGTTCAATCGCGATAGCGGACGATTCACTTCTCCTCAGTTCATCACAGTTGGAGACAATCCAGTCGCAATTCAAGTCCGCGACGTCAATAAAGACTCGAAGCCTGATATTCTGGTTCCGAACCAAGATGAAAACACGATCAGTGTGATCCTGAATCGATTTGATCCCAATCAAGTTTGGACTTACAAGCCAACAGCCACCGATCCTGATGGCGATACCGTCACATTCGATTTAACAAGCGCACCTGGCGGAATGCTCTACGACAACGTGTCCAACACGATCTACTGGGCACCTATGCCCGAGCAGATCGGCAGCAACTCGGTCGTCCTCACAGCTAGCGATGGCAATGGAGGCTCCACCGACCAAGGCTTTGCCGTAACCGTTACTGCACCCGTCACGATCGTGCCCCCAATCTTCACCAGTACCCCCGTGACCACGTTTGGCGCAGACTCGATATATCGCTACGAGCCAAATGTTCAAACAGCAGACAACGGTCCGAAAAGGTTCTCCATTGTGGAAGGTCCAGAGGGAATGACCATCGATGCAACAACTGGAGCCATTCAGTGGGATAACCGATCCCAAGGTATCAAGCTGTACGCAAACAATGCAGCTCCAGAAAGCCCCGTTTCTAATCGAAACTATGGCCAAATCAGAATTCCGGATTCGCCAAGCCTACGATCCACAAGCGTTACGGCCGAGGGTTGGTTCAACTTCCAGGATCCCAGGGGTGCCCTTTGGGATCAATTGCTTTCCAAGCAACTATCTGCATCAACCTCCTCAACGCCATCATGGGGATTGGAGTATTTCTTTGGAACACTTCGCGCCCATGTTGGCAAACCTGGACAATCCACGAGCCTTGCAACCATTACGGCCCCCTCTCCGATCGAATTCAACAAATGGACTCATATTGCATTGACGTTCGACGATACCTCCAAGGTTTTGACACTTTACGTGAACGGCAAAATCGTCGGCTCTGCAGTCAGCCCCGAATCGATTGGCTATAATGACCAGCCGCTCTTCTCCGGCGGAAACTATATCACGGTATCGCGAGTTAAAGTATGGAACACTGCACGCACCTCATCTGAGATCGCAGCACAAGCATTGGCCGACATACCAAGTAACACACCCGGCTTGGTTGTCGACCTGAAGTTCCAGGAGTCTAAAGATGTTATCACGATCCTGGATTCTTCAAACTCGAAGAACCATGGCAATCTGATAGGTACCCCCGACCTCATCAACTTTCCAAGTCGCTTTCCTGCACTTGCGACCCAAGGCAATTACCCGGTGACGATCCGCGTAGAAGATGGAAAGGGTGGAGTCACCGAGCAGTCGTTTACTGTTTCCGTGAAAGCACCCTCAATCACGCAAGCCACGGGTACAGTTTTCGACGATGTGAACGGCAACGGACTTTGGGATCGTCGTCCCGATGAGAATCTCGTGTTCAATGGCGACTTTGGTTCCGGCGCCGTGGGGTTCACCACGGATTTCATCCCACGCACCAATCAGTCCACGTTTGGATGGTTAGGCGATGCGCAATCGACCCTGTCCAATACGACGAACGTGTTTGCGAACACCCCATCCTACACGGCCCATACTAACGGCTCAACTTCCGATCTCATGCTCCTAGCCAACGGTGATCGACAAGATCGAGTTGCATGGCGCCAAACGATACCCACCGTCAGTGGCCAATCTTACGAGTTTAGTTTCTGGGCCATTCGTGCGAATGGTTATGAAGCACCGCGCCTCGCAGTACGAGTGAACGGTCAAACGTTAGGTACGACGCTTTCCTTGAACGACATCGGACCCGATACTTGGAAACGGTTCTTTGGCACACTTCAAGCGGATTCGAGTAATGCTTTGATTGAAATCGTCCTTCTAAGAGGCACAGCCGTTCCGAACCCTGGCCTGAGCGGTGCCGAGAACGTCGTGGGTATCGATGATATTCTTTTGATTCCAAGTTCGTCGCGTCGCGTCATAGTCTCAGCCAAAGCCAATCCTTACCTGGCTGGTATGCCTAACGGCACTACGGCATTCGGCGGAACAGCACCGCTATCATCGCCCACATCGGTCGCAATCGCCGCGGGACAAGTGCTACGATTCAATGCAACGGGTCATACCTTTGCGGATGGCGGTGTGTATCGTTCGCGTTCCGCGGACGGCTCTGTCCACCTTACTTCAGGACTTGTGACTCAAAGTGCACTCCATGGCATCTCCCAGTATTCAGCACCATTTCATGGTTCCCTGATTGGAGTCTTCCTCGACGACAACTCACCGGCGGGTCAAACTCCGCCATCTGCCCTCGACTTCCGAACCACCGGCAACGTCCCAGGAGGAGTCAACTACACTTCCTTGCAACCGGTTCTGCGTCAAGTATTTTTCATCGGTGACGGACGTAATGCTGATGGAGTAGAACAAACGATCACCGCTCCCGCGGGCGCCACACGTCTGTTCTTAGCCAACTCCAGCAGAAACGGGTGGGACAGCCTCAGCGGGGAGTTTGAAGTACAAGTTTTCGACTCAGCCTCTGAACCCGTTCAAGCTAATCGTCAAGTCTTTATTGACAGTAACTTCAACGGTCGTCTAGATGCCGCAGAACCCTCGACGCTTACCAACGCAAGCGGAGTTTATGCACTCCCTGTTCCTGGAACCGCAGCTCAAATCGGCTTAGTTGGAAAAGAAGGTGAACAACAAACCTTTCCTGGCATTCCGTATCGACCCTTCGATCTAAACACCGACGTATTCCCGGGCGATTTTGGTTCTCGCAGCATAGACCCCAGCGAATCCACTCGCTTTACCACCCCGCCGGTAACAACAGCCATTACCCCAGGCCTCTATCGTTATCAGTCGTTTGCTCAGTCGCCATCCGGCAAGCAAATGACCTACGCCCTCGCCGTCGGTCCGCAAGGAATGTCGATCGACCCATCCAGCGGCTTGGTCCGATGGAATCCAATCGCATCCAATCGCGGTGACAACGAAGTGATTCTCAAGGCAACGGATGCCGATGGCAAAATGACATTGCAACGCTACACGATCAATGTCGAGGTCAACACAAGCCCAATCGTGACGTCGACACCACCAGCGATTGCACTACAAAACGTACCGTTTCAGTATCGAATTTTCGCCCAAGATGCCGAGCAATCGACACTTCGGTATGCACTGACCATTGCGCCAGCCGGCATGACAATCGATGCCGCTACGGGGTTAATCGAATGGCTCCCATCGTTGCTTTCTACCGAAAATATAACCGTGAAGATCGATGACCAACGCGGCAGCATTGCAGAGCATACGTTCTCCATTGCTGTGCAAACTGCCGGAACGAACCATGCTCCAGAGTTCACTAGTGGTCCTCGAGCTAAAGCAATATTGGGCCGAGAATTTGCAAGCCGCATCGGTGCGACCGACGAAGACAACGACGTTCTCAGCTACTCGCTAGTCAGTGGACCAAGCGGTTTGACCATCTCCGCTCAAGGTGAAATCTATTGGCAACCGACCACTACAGGCTCCTTCGACTTCGTTGTTAGAGTTAGTGACGGACGAGGTGGAACGGGCGAACAATCGTACACGTTGAGTGTTGTCTCGCGAGCACCGACACCCGATTTG
>Ga0315902_10010695_pt1 | contig 12127 bp, 17 predicted proteins | sample LakEriMetagenome_9_FD_203523 | JGI IMG/M metagenome (GOLD analysis project Ga0315902, IMG submission 203523) | Freshwater fungal communities from buoy surface, Lake Erie, Ohio, United States - Buoy 12 MA117 | ecosystem: Environmental > Aquatic > Freshwater > Lake > Lake biofilm | place: USA... | reverse complement strand
AGAGCGAAGGGAACGGGTGCTTTACATCCAGATCCCTGATTCCGATCCCGCCGGTGTGGTGAGCACGGCCCGCGACTTCATGGAGAACTTCGGAGTCGATGCTCCTCTGCCCCATGACCTGCGATCCCTCGCGGTGCGCATCGGTGCGCTGTGCGCCGAGGGATGGATTGTGGCGCTCGATGAGTTCCAGTACTTCAGTCGTAAGGCTCTCTACCCCTTTACGTCCGAACTTCAATCCGAGGTGGACCGGCTTGCTGCCACGCCCGGGATTAATGGTGGCCTGATTGTCCTGGGGTCTCTCCACACCGAGATGCAGGCTCTGCTGGAGGACCGCAGTGCGCCCCTCTATCAGCGACTCACCGACACCATCAGCCTCGGCCATCTCGACATCGCGTCACTGCTGGAGCTGCTTCAGGCCCATGGGGAGACAACACCGGAGCGCTTGCTGTTCCTCTGGAATCTGTTTGAAGGCGTGCCAAAGTTCTATCGCGATTGCTACGAGCAGGGGGTGATCGCCGCCGATCGGCACGCCCTGCTGGAGCGCATGTTCTTCAGCAGCAGTTCGCCGCTGCGCACCGAGGCCGATAACTGGTTCCTGCGCGAGCTCCGGGGCCGGTACGACCTTGTGCTCAAGTACGTGGCCCGTCACCCGGGTTGCACCCATGCCGACCTGCAGGCTCACGCCGATTCCGTGGCGCCCGAGCTCGGCAGCCAGGTGGCGAGCTACCTGAAAACGCTGGAGGAGAAATACGAGATGGTCGAGAAGCGGCTGCCGGTGTTCGCCAAGCCCAAGGCCCGCAAGGGCCACTACACGATCCGCGACAACTTCCTGCGCAGCTGGCTGGATGCCCTGGCGGTACCCACGGCCGCCATCAACTTCCGTCCGCTGGAGGGCCTGGTTGAGCAGGCGGACCAGCGGTTGATGACGGCGGAGGGGTATGGACTTGAGCGTCTGGTGGGGCAGCTCTACGAGGAACGGAGTCGGCTGGGGCTGGGGGATTTCCCGCTGACCTCCCGCATCGAGGGCTGGTGGGATCGCACCGACATCGAGATCGATCTGGTGGCCCTTGACGACAACGAGCGGCGGTTGCGGCTCGGCAGCTGCAAACGATCCGCCGCCGCATTGGTGGCCGATCTGAGCCGCTTTGATGGTCATGTGGCCGGCTTCCTCAAAGCCTTTCCCCGCTTCTCCGCCTGGCAGGTAGAGAAGGTGGCGATTGCCCCCTCCTTGAATCAGGAGGCTCGCCAGGCGATCGAGGCGATGGGCTATGTGCCGCAGTCGCTGGGCGATCTCACCACAGACCTGTTGTGAAACGCCCCCTGATGGATTCGAACCATCGACCGGCTGCTTAGAAGGCAGCACATCCGCCTGCAAGAACTCAGTTGCAGCAACGCTTTGAGCGATTGTCAGGGGTTGATTGGTAAAAACGGGGTAAAAAATATTCGTGACGTCATGGGGCTGTAGGCCTGATGGGGACTGGGGTTTCCGCCGGGGGCGCCTCTGGTGTTCTCGGCTGGCATCCCGCCTCGTTTCGGGGCGATAGAGGTCAGGGCAATCGACCGCATGTCTTGAAAGCAGCCGGTCTGTTGTGCCCAAGGCTGCATTGGCGCATTGGTCCCCATGGGGGCGCTCTGCCACGCAAGGGCGATCAGGAGCGCTCCCGGTTCGCGAGGGCGGACCAGATCAGGACCGCATCCCGCCAGGATCAAGCACTCGGATCGGTGGCTGGACCTAGCCGGTGGCGGGGCCAGGGCGCACCTGGGGCCAGGATGCAAAACGTCACGCAAAACTCCATTAAAAAAAAGGTGCTCGCAAACCTGTGGGCCATACAGTTAGGGTTCCCGAACGGCAACCCGTTGCAGAGCCTTCAGCACAAGCTCGATGCCGCCCGGGTGCAGTTCGGCAAGTTCCTGCGCAATTGGCGACGCAGCAACGACTGGTCGGTGACCACCGCCCAGGACTGGGCCAAGGCCTGCCCTGCTCTGATCCCCTGGTCCTTGCGGGTGGCCGGCGGGCAGTGGGGGAACCTGGAGAACGGCAAAGTCCACCAGCCCCAGCCCAGCACCTTCATTCAGCTGGGGGTGCTCAACGAATGCCTGGCCCTGGAGGACCGGGGCCCGATCAAGGACCGGACCCTGCGCGATCGGGTGCAACGGGCTCAACCTGTCCGGCACCCCGACGGTCGCCTCTGGGGCGCGGAGGACTGGTTCGCCTGCTACATCGGCAAGCTGGAGGGTCCGGCTGGGCTTTGGCCCCGCCAGGAGGAGATCGACGCGGAGATCGAGACCAAGCTGCTGCGCAACCTGTTTGAGCGGGCTGTGGAGCATGTCGGCTTACGCCCGGTGTCCGCAGCAATGCAGGTGTTGCGCGGTGCCGGTGATCTGCCGATGGAGCAGGTGGAGGCGATCGAGAACGCCCTCTTTGCCGGCGAGCGGCTGGCACCGGCCATCGTCCCCATCGCCCGCCAGGCTCTTGATGCCTGGGTGCGGGAGGCAGCGCCGGAGCTGATCACCTCCGAGGCGGAGACCGGCGCCTCCTGAGCTAGGCGGCAGCACGGGGTCGGCGGTTGAGGCCGTGACGACCGCTACAGCGACAGCAATTATGCGTAGCCGGAATACATGCCTTTAGCGTTCCCGAAAGGAAAGCAATAGGGGTAGCTTTGGCGTCGACCTCTAAGACCTTGTGGATCGCGCCGAACGCGGGACCCCTGATGCCGATTCCAGGCCCACTGATGGCCTGAGGACCCAGGATCCCCCTCGCTCCGATCTGGAGCACTACACCCTGATCCAAGCCTCCTTCTCTGCTGCCCTTGCCGGATGGCAGCAGCGCTGGCCGGCCATCACGACTGAATCTCTGGCAGCACTGGCCAGCCACGGCATCGCCATCAGCTTCCGCCAGAGCGTCTGTGGCGGCTACGTGGCCACCCTGCTGCACTCCGGCGGCGGCGGCATCGATTCGGGCCTGTGCCCGTCGCTGCTGGAGGCAAGGCGGCTGGTCCTCGGCCACGGCCAAGAGGACACACCATGAGCAGCATCTCCCTAGCGGACTACCACCGCCATCCCGCCTGGTCTCCCACCGCCTTGAAGGCGGCGGTCACCGGCACGATGCGGGCCTGGTGGCAGCGCTTCGGGCCGGGGGCGGCGCCGTTCGTTCCCTCGCCGGACATGGTCAAAGGGGATCTGGTCGATGCCCTGCTCACCCCGCCCTTCCGCATCGAGGAGCGCTTTGCGGCGTTCAAAACGATCGCCCGCAACACCAAGGCCGGTGCCGCCAACTGCGCCGAGGCCGAGGCGGCCGGTCTGACGCCGGTCAGCCACGAGATGGTGGAGCAGGCGCTGCGCATCCGCGATGCCCTCCACGAAGATCCGGTGGTGGGGGAGGTGCTGGCGGTCCTGGACCCAGCAGCCAGCCAGCAGCCCCACTTCTGGGATGACGAGGCCGGCCGGCCCTGCCGCTGCCTGCCGGATGTGGTCACCAGCGACGGCCGCCTGTTCGATCTCAAGAAAACGCGCAGCGCCATGCCGCGCCGCTTCTATTGGCAGGCAAAGGACCTGGCCTACGGCCTGCAGATCGCCCATCTGGCCCTGGGCCACCAGCACCGTTGCGGCAGCGAACCGGTCGAAGCCGGGGTGATCGCCTTCGAGTGGCCGAGCGATCCGGCCGCGGCGATCGACTGCAGCCTGCTGATCTTCGATGGGCAAGACCTGCAGACGGGGCTGCAGCGGCGGGAGGAGGCCTTCCAGCGAATCGCCGCCTGCCAGTCCAGTGGCAGCTGGCCGAGCCACGGGCGCCACACCTTCCGTCCCGTGTCCAGCGGTTTCAGTATTCCCGAACGCGAAGACTTTGATCCGGATTCCATTGATCTCTTCTGATGAGCAACTCCACCCTCACGGCCGGCGCTCCTGCGCCCTCCTCTTCTTCGCCCTCCGGCTCGGCCCTGGCGGCCAGCAGCGAAACCCTGCAGGTGTTCAGCGGCATCGCCGCCTTTGACGCCGCCCAGCGCATGGCCAAAGCCCTGTGCTCCTCCACCCTGGTGCCCAAGGAGTACCAGGGGCAGCAGGGCCTGGCCAACAGCCTGATCGCCTTGGAGATCGCCAGCCGCATGCGCCTCTCGCCGCTGGTGGTGATGCAGAACATGACGCCGATCCATGGGCGGCCCACCTGGAGCAGCAAGTTCCTGATCGCCACGGTGAATGCCAGCGGCCGCTTCTCGCCTCTGCGCTTCGTGTTTGACGACAAGGAGAAGCCCGCACGCTGCCACGCGGTGGCGACCGACAAGGCCACCGGCGAGGTGCTGGAGGGGGAGACGATCACCCTTGAGCTGGCCCGCAAGGAAGGCTGGTGGAGCCGCAAGGACCGCCAGGGCAACGAGACCAGCAAGTGGCAGACGATGACCGGCCAGATGTTGCGCTACCGCGCTGCCGCCTGGTGGGCGAACGTTTACTGCCCGGAGATCGCCCTGGGCTTGATGACCCAGGAGGAGGCACTGGACATCGAGCCGGTCACGGTGCGCGAGGCGAGTGAGGCCATTCAGTCGGCAACGGCCCTGGGCCCGGCTTCACCCGGTCAGGGCGATGGCAAGCAAAGCTTCGCTGTGCCTGCTCTTTTGCGCCCTCGCGAAGACCGTGCATCTCAATCGGACTCCCTGAATGATGCGCTCGACCCGCCGCTTATCGGCGGCGGATCCGCAGCAGATCCGGCTCCGGAGCCAGCAGCTGTGCCAACGGCAGAGCCAGCGGCGCCAGTCCAGGCGGTGGAGGCCGAAGTGATCGATAGCGCTGGCAGAGAACCTGCCGCTGCCGCTCCCGCAGCACCGCGCCGCTCCCGCAGCCAGGTGAAAGCGGCAGCCAGCACAGCAGCAGCCACGGGGGCTGCAGGGGAGCTGACGCAGGCGACTGCCCAGGAATTGGCGGAGACGGCGCCGACACCTGTATCACAGGACCCCGATCCGGTGGCAGCCGGGCTGCAGCAGATCCCGCGCATCGCCACCCTGCTTGAGCTCGATGCCGCCTACGGGCGGGTGAACCAGCTGCTCGGCTCGGGCCGCATCAGCGACGACAACGCTGAGCGGCTGTGGAGCGCGATCGCAAGGCGCCGCAGTCAGCTGGAGGCCGCGGCCCCGTGCGCGGATCCCATGGCGGACGCCAGTGAGGTGGCGCCATGAGCACCACCCTCTATCTGATCCAGGCCCAGCACCTGCTGGAGCTGGCGCTGGATCAGGCCCGCCAGGAGCGCGACCGCGGCGTGTTTGAGATGGCCCGTGGGGAGCGCAGCCTCAAGCAGCTGCAGCGGCTGGTGGAGCGGGTCGCTCTAGTCCAGGGCCTTTGGCAGCAGGTCCGCAGCCTGCTCGGCGCCCAGGAGCAGCCCCCGGCACCGACGCGGTTCCGGCCAGGTGAGCACTGGCGGAGCCCAGATGGTCTCTATCGAGTCGAGCCCTGCCCGCTCATCCCCAGTTGCGTGCGGCTGATCCCGCTGAGCAGCAGCGACCAGGAGCCGATCTACCGCCACCCCAGCAACACCACCCGTTTTCAGAGGCTCTGGCCATGAGCGCACTGCCAACACGACCGCGGCCCCTGCGCCAGCGGATCGGTAACCACAAGAAGACGATCACCATGAACAACGACACCTACGAGCGGGTGAATGCCTTCGCGCGTCGCCACAACATCACGTGGAGTGGAGCACTGCATGAGCTGGTGCGCACCCATCCTCTGATCGGCCTGTCCTCGCTACTGGCAGCCCAGGAGCGCGTCGACGCCATCAAGAGCGCGGCTCAGGAGGTGCAGGCATGAGCATCAACGTGGTCGTGCTGGTCGGCAACGCCGGCCGGGATCCGGAGCTGCGCTTCTTTGAGAGCGGCAGCTGCGTCTGTGAGTTCAGCCTGGCCATCAACCGGCCGCCGCGCGATGGCCAAGAGCAGGCACCCCTGTGGGTGAACTGCAAGGCCTGGGGCAAGACCGCCCAGGTGGCCGGGGACTACGTCCGTAAGGGCAGCAAGGTGGCGGTGGTCGGCCGGCTGGAGATCGAGCAGTGGACCGACCGCAGCAGCGGCGAAGTCCGAAGTAAGACCCTTGTGGTGGTCGACCGCCTGGAGCTTTGCGGGAGCCGCGGCGGCGGCGACGGCGGCTTCAGCGGTGAAGCAGAGCCGAGCAGTGGTGAGCACCAGGGCAGGCCGGCGCCGGTAGGCGGGGCGCACAGTGCAGCTCATGGCGCAGCGACTTCCCGGCCAGCAGCCCCCAGCTCCGGCGGCTGGGGCAACGACTGGACCTCGCCTCCCGCCGGGGCCACTCCCCTCAGCGATGAAGAGGTGCCGTTCTGATGGAGCGCCCAACCCGACGCCTGGACCTGCCGGCGTTTCCCCGCAGCCGCAGCCGCCCTCGCCATCCGGGGCAGCTGATACTGAGCCGCCTGCGCCGCATGGGGCGGCTGCAGCTGCTGGTGCTGCTGCTTCAGCTCTGCAGCCTTGCCCTGCTGCTGCGAGTGGCTGACTAGGTCGAGCCACCGCCACGACACCGATTGAGTGGTGGTGTGGACGCTCAGAGCGGTTCAGCACCTTCACCCAGGATCGCCAGGTAAGCGTCGTAGGCGAAGAGACGATTGCGCTGGCCGCCGGTGATCTCCCGGGCGATGCCGAGTTCCACCAGCGTCTCGAGGACCTTGCCGGCGGTGGGGAAGCTCAGGCCGCTCAGCGCCTTGAGCTGCTTGGTGCTGGTGAGCGGCCGCCGGCGCAAAGCCGCATAGCCCTGGCGCACGCTCGCCCCGGATCGACCGAGGCCCGCCAGTCGTTCCTCATCAGCACGGAACAGGGCAAGCAACCGCTGGGCAGTGGCCACGGCGGCCGAGGCCGTGCTCTCGACACCCTCCAGAAAGAACTCGATCCAGGCCTCCCAATCGCCCTGCTGGCGCACACCATCGAGCAGCTCGTAGTAGCGGTTGCGGTGCTGCTTGAAAAACAGGCTGAGGTAAAGCAGCGGCTGCTCGAGCACACCGGCATCGATCAGCATCAGCACGATCAGAAGGCGGCCCAGACGGCCGTTGCCATCGAGAAAGGGGTGGATCGTCTCGAACTGCAGGTGAGCCAGGGCGGCACGCACGAGCACCGGCAGGCTGTGCTGCCCCTCGGGGCCGCCGTGGATGAATAGCTCCAGCTGGCCCATGCACTCCACAAGGTGCCCCGGCGGCGGCGGCACGAAGCGGGCATTGCCTGGGCGGGTGCCGCCGATCCAATTCTGGCTGCGCCGGAACTCCCCCGGCAGGCGATCGGCGCCGCGACCACGGGCCAGCAGCCGGCCATGGATCTCGCGCAGCAAGCGGCAGGACAGGGGGAAGCCCTCGCTCAGCCTGGCCAGGCCATGCTCCAGCCCGGCCACATAGCTGGAAACCTCCACCACGTCGTCAAACGGAACGCCGGGTGCCTCCTCCAGCTCAAAGAGCAGCAGGTCGGAGAGGGAGGACTGGGTGCCCTCGATCTGGGAGGAGAGCAGGGCCTCGCGGCGCACGTAGGCGTAGAGGAACAGCTCGGGATCAGGCAGCAGGGTGGAGACGCCATCGAGGCGGCCGCAGGCCAGTAGCGCCCGCTCGTGCAATCCCTGCAGTGGACCCACAAGCAACACCGGGGGTTCTGGCGGCAGCGGGTCGGGCACAAAAGCCCGCACGGTTTCACCGGCGGTACTGGTGAGCTCGTAACGCCCGGTGCTCTCGCGCTGCACGGAACCTCCCTGGGGCGAACCTTGAATACAGGTCAAGCTTATTCAAGCAAGTGCGGCTTGCGTTAAATAAGAGTGCATGTGGGCAGGCGACCTCGGTTCCCTCTCGCCGGCAGCACAAGGGGCGATGAGAATCGCAGCAGACCAATCGCAGGTGCCAGGCGATGACGCCGCGTCTGATCGTCTCCGACAACCGCGACGACCCCGGCAACCCACTCGTTCTCGATGGAGAAGCCATTGACGCGGCAGCCAGCGACCCTGTGGCGATCGGCAAACTGATGGTCGATCAAGTGTGGGCCGAGGGCACCGATCCCACAGGTGGTGGCCTCTACTACGAGCGCAACAGCAGCCGGCACCGGCGCCTGCAGGCCTTCGAGACAGACTCAGAAGACTTCATGACCGGGGGGTGGGTGCGCGTGCTGGCCAGTGCTGAGCAGGTGTGCAAGGAGCGTGCCGGAATGGAGCAGGCCGCCAGCCGCGGCCTGGTCAGCATCCACGGCAGCCACCGAGGAGTCCTGCTGGTGGAGTTCCTGGATGTGCGCTGGAGCTGAGGCAGGCAGGGTACGGTTTTCTGCCGTATCTTTGGATCAGTCCTTGAGGGGTGCCGTGGCTGCCTGTGAGCGCCTCGATCTCAAGCTCAGCGCTGCTGACAAGCAACTGCTGGCCCAGGGTGCTGCCATTGAGGGGCTGAGCATGGCGGCTTTCGTGCGGCTTGCCGCCAGGCAGCGCGCCGCGGAGGCCGTCCAGCGGGAGCAGCAGCTCGCCCTGTCGCAGCGCGACTTCACGGCCTTTCAGTCCGCCATCAGCCAGCCATTTGCCCCCAATCCGGCACTGCAGGAGGCGCTGGAGCAGGCCCGCACCCGCGTGAGCCGTGTTTGACGAGCAGCAGCTCGACCCTGCCCTGCACAACCGCAAGGCCTTCTCCTGTGGTGCCCCGGCACTGGATCGCTTTCTGCAGCAGCAGGCGCACCAGAACATGCGCCGCGGGGTGAGCCAGACCTTTGTGCTGGTGCCGGCCAATGCACCGGCAGAGATCGCCGGCTTCTACACCCTGGCTCCGGCGGAGGTCCGGCTGGCGGATCTCCAACCGGCGGATGCAAGACCGCTGCCTCCCTATCCGGTCCCCTGCTTCCGGATGGGGCGCCTGGCTAGGGATCAACGCTGGCAGGGGCAGGGGATCGGCCCCCTTCTGCTGGGCCTGGCCGTGCAGCGCTGCCTCGATGCCAAGCGCTCTGTTGGCGGCTACGCGCTGATCGTGGACGCCAAGGACGCAGCCGCCGAGGCGTTCTACGAGCGCCATGGCTTCCGCTCGTTTCAGGACACGCCTCAGAGCCTCTATCTGCCCCTGGGCACCTGATCCCACCCCGGCAGCGGGGCGTGATGGTGTCACGCGGCGCAAGGGCTTCGCGAGTCGGTGAGGCCGCTGCGCGGTCACCGACCCTTGCGCTCGCGTGATCTCTTGCCTCCTCGCCGCCTCCGGGATGGGTGGCTCAGGTCACGCAGGCCCGGCGCTGCTCCCGCGGCTGCGGTGCCCACACAATCCCAGGGCCAGGGTGATGGGTTGGGGCACTGAGTTGGGGTAATTGAATCCGATCGCGAGCCTCGCGCGGCTGCGCGGCCGGTAATCCAAAAAGATCGTGCGTGATCAAGTTGCCGCGCTTGATGTTGATTGATGCGAGGCGGGCATGGATGGCCCTGATTCTCCCAGAGCCATTGCGGCACAGGCGGTCTGCCTGCCCATAAGTGCATCTGTACTGATAGAATAAGGGTTGCGCCAAAGGCCCCAAGCCCATCGCCTGCGGCAACCTCATCCCCTGGTCTCGCCATCACCGCTGCGTAGTTCTGAGCGGTTGTGATGCCCCGATCAGTTGTCACTTGTCGCACCGATCGGTGCGCCTAGCAATTCGGCAACTGAATCCATGGCCTTATGTAGTCCATCGCGGCCGGAGATTGTTCCGGCTCGCTCTCTGGTGATCGCGGCCGGTGGTGGCCGGGATCTGGCCTGGCCCCATCAGCGCATTGCCGCTGAGCTGCTCGCCCGCAGCGGCGGCCGGCTGGTGCATCTGGTTCTCCATGGCGGGGCTCGCGGGGCCGATGCCGCCATTGGCCGGGCCGCTGGTCAGCTGGGCTGGTGCTCCCTGGCGATGCCGGCCCAGTGGCAGCAGCACGGCCGCGCCGCAGGGCCGATCCGCAACCGGGAGCTGCTCCAGCAGGCCATCGCCCGCGCAGAAGCCCACACCTTCCCGGGCTCGCTCGCCTCGGTGTTGGTGGTGGCTTTCCCCGGCGGCCCAGGCACCGCCTCGCTGGTGCAGCAGGCCCGCCGCATGGCGCCCCGCTCCCCGGTGCCGATCTCGGTGGCCGAGGTCAGTGCAGCTGCAGGGCTCTGGGCCGTGCCGGTCGGTGTCGGCTGCTCCTAATCCCACAGCACCACAAGCCTTTCGCGCCCCTGGCGCTCCGTTCCATTTCGTCCATTCCATCCCCATCACCTCTCACCGTCATGGCCGTTCTCACCCCTATCCCTGTCGAGTCAGTCGCTGCCCCCTCGGCATCCGGCCCCTCCTGCTCGATCCAGCGCTCAGGCTCTCTCTGGCAGCTGGGCATCGAGGCCCAGGAGCTCACCACTGCCATCGGCCAGCTGGCCGAGCAGCTGGAAACCGACGACCAGGAGCAGCGCGCCCTGGCCCTCGCCGAGCTGGAGGCGGCACTCCTTGCAGAAGAGGGCAACAAAGCCGCTCTCTCCGCCAAGGCCGATGCCACCTGCTGGGTAATCGAGCACCTGCGCGGCCAGGCCGCCTACCGCCAGCAGCAGGCCAAGCGCCTCAGCGATCTGGCCCGCAGCGATGCCGGCCGAGCCGATGCCCTGGAGGAGTCGCTGATCTTTGTCCTCACCCAGCTGCAGCCGGCAGCCACACGGTTCTCGTTCCCGAATCACGAGCTCAGCAGCCGTAAGTCCTCCGCCGTCGTGATCGACGACGAGGAGGCCCTCGATCCCGAGTGGCTCGCCGTCACCACCACCAGCAAGCCGGACAAGTCCGCCATCAAAGAGGCCCTCAAAGCGGGCCGCCATATCGAAGGCGCCCAGCTCCTCTCCCGCCGCTCCTGGCGCATCCACTGAGGGGGCAAGGCCCCCTTTCACGCGGGTCTGTTGCAGGAGCGGGCCCACGTCGCTCCTCCCAGAGCCCACACAGCCACCGATCACCCCATCGCCAGAGCCATGGATCTCTCCACCTACACCAGCGCCACGGCCTCTACGACACCCACGACACCGAGGCCCAGGGGCCACATCTGGTCCACGCGGCTCGCCAGCTGGGTGGTGCCGATCACCCGCAAGCCGGGCCGCCGACCTTCACCCGATCACATCCACTGCAGCGAGCCGCCCTGCTGGGTGCTGATCGAGCCCCTCGAGCCAGAAGTCGCTGCGCTGCCAAGCGCACCTCACGGTGCGACCAGCTGATCGCCTCATCTGCAATCACCACACACCTCACCAGATTCCCCACCTCAGCCCATCGCCGCCATGACCTGCACCTTCTCCACCGAGCAAATCACTGCCCTCGCCGCCCCGCTGGATCGCGCCAAGGTGCGCCAGCGAGAGCAGGGCCGCAGCTCCGTCAGCTACCTGGAGGGCTGGCAGGTAATCGCCGAAGCCAACCGGATCTTTGGCTTTGACGGCTGGCAGCGCGAAACCGTCGCCCTCCGCTGCGTCAACCAGAGCGAACGCACCATCGGCCGGGAGCAGCGCCCCGGCTGGGGAGTCACCTACACCGCCCGCGTACGCATCACCGTCGGTGAGGGCACCGGTGCCCAGTTGATCCGCGAGGGCTGCGGCGCCGGCCACGGCATCGACGTCGACCTGGGACAGGCCCATGAATCAGCCCTCAAGGAGGCCGAAACCGATGCCATGAAGCGGGCGCTGATGACCTTTGGCAATCCGTTCGGCCTCGCGCTCTACGACAAGCAGCAGCGGGAGGTGACCGGCGCTGCTGCGGCCGGCGGCGCTCGTCCCTCCAACCAGCCAGCGGCCCGGCCTACAGCGTTGCGGGTGGTGCCCACTGCGTCGGTTCCAGCTCTGCACCGAGCCCCGTCCGCGCAGGAGGGCCAGAGGGAGGCGACATCGAAAACCGAGCCACCCTCAACTGCGCCAGCACCGTCATCAGGCCTCGATCCCAGCCTGACCCCTCTCGATCCAGCCACGATCCGCCAGCTGCACGCCACCATCCGGGCCCTGCCCGTGCCGGTGCTTGAGGGCTTCAGCAAGGCCTTTCGCAAGCGCTTCCAGGTACCGCCAGATGCCCCCTCGATCGCCGATCGGATCTGCCAGCGGCGTCACCACGACTGGATCGAAGCGTTTCTGGTGTCGCACCGATCGGTGCACCCTGCGGGCCAACGCCAGGCGCTGGCGGCCTGAGCATCAGCGCTGCAGCAG
>Ga0315902_10010693_pt1 | contig 12128 bp, 12 predicted proteins | sample LakEriMetagenome_9_FD_203523 | JGI IMG/M metagenome (GOLD analysis project Ga0315902, IMG submission 203523) | Freshwater fungal communities from buoy surface, Lake Erie, Ohio, United States - Buoy 12 MA117 | ecosystem: Environmental > Aquatic > Freshwater > Lake > Lake biofilm | place: USA... | reverse complement strand
GTAGATGACCAAGGCCATTCAGTAGGCGCTGATGATGCGTCTGATGCTGAACCACAAAAACGTGGTCGTGGACGTCCATCAGGCACAGGCAGCAAAATGGGTGCCAAAGGACCATCAGGCAAGTCTAAACTGATGACTAAAGAAAACGACTTTGACCCAGCAGAAAAAGGCGAATATGATCAAGAAGGCGACATGGCAAAAGACAGTATCAAGACTGTGGTGCGTCATGCACAGGCCTTGGAAAAGATCTTGGGCGACAACGACAATTTGCCAGAATGGGTGCAATCCAAACTGGCCAAGATTGAAAGCATGATGACTGCGGTAGACGACTACATGCAGAATCAAGCAGGCGATGAAGAAATGGCCATGGGCGAAGAGTCAACCAACCGTCGTGACAGTCGTGCTGAGAAAGCCGGCAAGAAAGTTACCAAAGATATCGAGTACGACGAAAAGAAAAAAGATGGCATCCACGGTAAAAAGCGTGGGTCAGAAGATGCCAAGGCCGAAAAGGCCGGCAAGCGAGTTGCCAAGGACATTGAGTACGACGAAAAGAAAGACAAAAAAGAAGACAAGCCTAAAAAAGTCAAAGAGCAAGGCGGAGCCGAAACTCCAACAGCATCGAGCGGCTTCTCATATGGAAAAGGCATTTACGATTCAATGAATCGTGAACTGGAAAACATGATTGCTGAGTCAATGAGCGTGAACATGAGCGACTCTACCGAAGGCGGTAAGAGCTTGACTATTACTGCCACAGACGAAGATGCACTCAAACTGGCTGGCTTGTTAAAAAATGCAGGCTTAGGCGGTGGCGAGTCCATGGGGCAAGAAATGGGTCACGGTGATGAACATGGCGAAGAGTCATGTTCCAGTTGTGGCATGAGTGACTGCGGTTGCGGTGATATTGACGAAGCCCTAGCTGAAAACAATCCAGACTGGCCTACAGACCAAGAAACCAGTGATGATGCACTACAATACTCTGGTGGCTTGAATGGTCCCAAGTCAACCGGTCAAACCACTATACCTGTGATTGCCAGCCAAGAAAACCGTCAGGCAACATACGAAGAAGATGAAGCTCTTCGTAGAATGATGGAAATGGCCGGTGTTCAACAAGACAATCTCAAGCCATGGGAACGCACCATGAAAGAAGATGCGGAAGAAGATGTAGAAGATGCGGAAGATGCTGAAGAAAAACTTGACGAAAGTTTTGAAGAGATGTTGAGCCGCATGCGTGACATTGCTGGCATCCAAGAAGCCAAGAAGCCAGACTTTTTAGACATAGACAAAGACGGCGACAAAAAAGAACCAATGAAAAAAGCTGTTGCTGACAAAGAGAAAAAAGTCGAAGAAAGTATCTTTGCTTTGACCAATCAATGGACAGCCTACAAGGGGTAAAATAATGACACCGTACAGTGAAATTGCAGCCGAACTGGCGCAACGCAAAGCCAATGAATATGTACCTCCGGCTATTCCTTCAGTGAGGCAACAACCTGTGGAAATTCCCGGAGTGATGTATCAAACTCGTGAACTATTTCAACCCGTGGTCAGTCAGCCCAACAAGGATAACAAATAATGGCCAATGTATATACTACCTTAAGCAATACTACTGTTTACACTGACAAACTTGAGATTAGCACTAGTACCGCCAATGCTTGGTTGCAGGTGTATGCTGTTGCATTAGGAACAGCCAACGCAGTTGGCAATTTGTATTCTGCACCAGTTAATATCCCAGCCAACACTTCATACCAAACTTATGTTGGCGCTGGTAACAAAGTAACCATTGTGAGCACTGCTGCCTTTACAGCACTAGAGCTTGGCACAGCCAGTTCAGCCACCGCAGGCGTGATTGGTTATGGCAGTGCCTGATGAGAGCACTTGAGTTCATTGCTGAAAATGGCGCTGGAAAGATTAGCAAACGCAATCAAAATGCCACTGTAGGTCTACATAAATTTCGAGACAAAAATCTCGCGGATCGTGTGTATGAACTCAATAGAATTATGATGGCAACCGCAGCCACTGATGGAACTTTTGTTCCCACAATAGACAATGAAAGTTGGGCTGGGCGGTATGACGTTGCTGCGCCTTACACAAAAGAAGAACATAACATGCTGTTGATGGCATATAAAGCTGCTGGATCTAATTTTAAAGATCTAAACAAAGGTGATTTACACAGCCAAGAACATCCAGGAGTGAATGTGACTAGCCCTGTAACAGCGTTCCGAGGCTATCCACGATGAGAGCACGAGAATTTCTTCGTGAGCAAGCTGCTACTTTGCCACCTGAGCAAGCAAATCCTATGCGTTACACTTATACAATTCCGGGACTGAGTGCTTCTGATCCCTACAACAACTATAGATTTGGTGTGGCTCTTGCTCGAGCACGCAGTGATGCTGGAACAGATGGCCTTAATGACCACATACCCGACTGGCACTCTGAAACTGCATTTGGTGAACACGGCGTGGTAGCAGGCATGAGCCCAAACATTGCACAACTTATTGATCAGGCGTTGACCATGACCAACACCCCAGGTGGCAAAAAAATAGTATCAACTCCTGACAGCACAGAACCCAACTTTGTTGATAAAACAAGTCCTGTAAAAGCATTCAAAGGATATCCAAGATAATGGCCGTCCCGGATCCGACCCAAGTAGCACCGTGGTATCTACGCAACATCAATCAAGCACTAGAACTTGATGAAGTCACTGGCAATGTATTTGTTCGCACAGGACTAGCCACTGGCGGCAATATTGTTATCACAGGAAATGTGACCATTCCTGGGGAAATTGATACTCATATTACTGCAATTGGATCTTTAGGAAACATTACCACACCATACATGCCCATTGGTGGCAATGTAATAGTCTCTTCTGGCAATATTATCGCGGTGGTATCAGGAACAGTAGCAGTATCCAGTATAGCCGCCAATGTTACAGTGGTCGATGGCGGCGGAAGTATCACTGTAGATGGCAATGTAAATGCCACTATCACAGGTGGCAATGTTGCCACAACCATTGGTGGTACAAACTTGGATGCCTTTGGTCGACTGCGTGTGAGCAATCCTGTTACCCTGTTTGACAGTCAAAATCGTTACATAGACGGTGATCAATTTTCAAGCATCACAGCCACAGGTGGCAATGTGGTGTATGTGGCCAATGAAAGTTCATTCAATCTAAATGTATCTACTGCCAGTGGAAGCAGTGTGATTAGACAAAGCAAAACAGTACAAGGATATCAACCTGGCAAGAGCCTGTTGATCATGAACACATTTGCCATGGCCACACTCAAGGCCAACTGTCGCCAACGTGTGGGCTATTTCACAGCCGACAACGGCATTTACTTTGAAGCAGTGGGTACTCAATTAAATCTTGTGATTCGTAGTAGTACTACAGGTAGCATAGTTGAAGAAAGAATCCCACAGGCCTCATGGAATGGCAACACATTGTTGTCCGGAACAGTACTAGATCCTACTTTGACACAGATTTTTTGGTGCGATGTTGAGTGGCTGGGTGTGGGCAATGTGCGAACAGGATTTGTGATCAACGGTGAATTCATTGTGTGTCACACATTCCAACATGCCAACCAGCCAGGCAACACCACAGTGTACATGACCACTGCCACTCTAAATCCTCGATACGAAATAACCAACACCGGTGCCACTTCAGGTGCCAGCACTATGAAACAGATTTGTAGCACTGTGATCAGCGAGGGAGGTTATACACCCTCAACCAAGATTGGCTACGTCTCCAACAACACAGTTCCAACTCGAATCAGTTCGGCCAACACTGTCACAGCCTTGTGCAGTATACGATTGAATCCAGCCTATCCTGACGCAGTGGTTGTACCAGCGCAACTGGACCTCCTGTTGATTGATGTTAGATACGGCCAGTTCCAACTGATTGAAAATGCCACCTTCACTACCAGTTTCAGCAATGTGGCTGGATCAGTGGTACAAACAGCCGTACACAGCAATGTGATCACTGATGGCACTGTGGTCTATTCTGGCTTGACCAGCAGCCGAGACGAAGTAGAAATTGGTGATGATGTTAAAAAACGAATTCAACTATGGAGAACAGCGGCCGGAACAACCAGCACCTTGACTCTGGCAGTGGCCTACACAGCGGCCAATGCTGATCTGCTTTGGAAAATGGGCTGGGAAGAACTCTCAAATTAAAATTATGAAAAAACTACTTCTACTCTTACTTGTATTACCTGTGCTGGCCCTAGCACAACCCAAACAACGACCTGGCGTTACCTATGACGCTGTGATCACCAGAGTAATCGACGGCGACACAGTGGGTATTGCTGCTACCTGGTTACCAGCACCACTTAAACCAGAACTCAGTATTCGAGTGTTTGGTGTAGACACACCTGAAAAAGGATTTAGAGCACAATGCCCCAGTGAAGCACAGCGTGGCGAAGCTGCTAGTGCATTTACCAAACAACTGATTGCTGCCAGCACTAAACGTCAGATTGTGCTGATGGACTGGGACAAGTATGGCGGCCGTGTGTTGGGTGACGTGCTGTTAAACGGTGTTAGCCTGCGTCAGCAACTGATCGCCAATGGTTTTGCACGTGAGTACTACGGCGAAGCCAAAACATCTTGGTGCAATTAAAACACCCGTAAATACGGGATGAGCAATTTCTTTTGCGCAGCACCTTGGCGTGGTCTGCATATCAATCCCCGTGGCGATGTCAAAACTTGCTGTGCAGGTAATCCTAACATGCTGGGCAACTTGAATACACAAAGTATAGAGCAAATATTAAATTCCAATCTCATGACAGAGATACGCACCAGTTTGGCCAAAGGTGAGCCACACGAATACTGCTCTAACTGTGTGCGAGCCGAACGCTTTGGTGCAGATTCTGAACGCCAGTGGCACAACAATGTGAATCCCAACTTTGACTATGCCACTGCTGGTGATCAGTACCACTATCCTGTGATTGTGGATGTGCGATGGAATACCACATGTAACTTGAGTTGCAACTACTGTGGTGAATCATGCAGTTCAAAATGGGCGTCAATAAAAGGCATTCCATTCAAGTCAGGTGCAAGACCTTATTATGATTCAGTGTGTGACTTTATCGAACAACACTACGAACACATACACGAAGTAGCACTTGTAGGTGGCGAGCCTTTGCTGCTGCCAGAAAACAACAGACTGCTAGATGTCATACCCAAGGATGCCATTGTCACGCTGATCACAAACTTGAATGTGGACTTGGATTCAAACAAGATATTTCAAAAGTTATCAACCCGCAACAAGGTAGGTTGGTCAATGAGCTTTGACAACACAGGTGACCGTGTGGAATATGTGCGCCATGGTGCCAGCTGGGTGTTGATCAAAGAAAACTTGAGTAAGATCAAACATCTTATGACCACACAAGGTCAGTGGGGCGGCATTCATGCTGTGTACAACATCTACAATGCCACACGCATTTGCGAACTGCGACAGTTTGCTGAAGATACAGGAACCACAGTGCTGTGGCAAAACTTGTTTCAACCTGAGCACCTTGATCCGTTCTTGCATGGTGCAGGTGTTGCTCAGGAAGCCATAGCAGAGATTGAACGTTTCTATGCTATGGATATTACTACTCCTGCCGAACGTCAGTTTTTCGACACAGCATTAGCTACTTATCGCAATAGATTGGGTGAGAACAAAGTCGGCAAAATTGACACAGCGTTCTGGCAACACATACATGACAACGAGACCAAGTATCATCCAGACAAAGCTGGCAAATTTCAACGACTGTGGCCGGAACTGGCATTCTTATGCAAATAACACCTGTTGACGAATACAATAATCTTTTTGAAGTAAAAGATATAATGTCTCCAGAGCTTGTGGAAAAAGTAATGACCACCCCATGGTTAGACTTGCCCTGGATACGACAAGAAGGACAAGAACATTGGGCTCGACGGCGTATTTTAAATGAACATATACTCTGGACCAGAGAATGGGACAACCACATAAACACAATATGGTCCAAAGTAGGCGAAGCTATTGGAAGAAAATTAGAAATATCATATGGTTCCACCTGGTGGTTGGACGAGCCAGGATTTACATGTTTGATGCACACTGATGGTGAGTTGTCTGGAGCCATGCAGCTGAGTTGGATTGCTGCTCATGAGCAACTGGGAACTTGTTTTTATCACAATAAAAATGGAACTCCAATAAGAAAACAATTTTTATCTGTGCCAAACACCGGTTACATAATGTTAAATTTTCCCAAAAAAAACGAGTATACTCATTTGCACTGGCATGCAATGTTACGCAAAGTACCACCAGGAACTTTTAGACTAAGTAGCTATACTTTATTAGCGCCAATGATCTAATGATAACTAAAAGTCCTACATTTTGTCCAGCACCTTGGACCAGTCTCAACATTGATCAAGCAGGCGAAACCAGTCCATGCTTTCATTGTGTTGATATGATTGGCAACAACAAAAAAAATACCATTCAAGAAATTATACATGGTCCCAAAGTTACCAGCATGCGAGAAGCCATTGCCCGCGGTGAATGGCACGAAGCATGCGCCTGGTGTAAGAGACTAGAAGAAACCACAGGTGCTAGTGGAAGAACTGTGAGATACGCAAGTCCAGAGACACTGGCGGCAATTGACGCTGACATAGATTTTTTTAAGCTGGAACATTTAGTAGTTAATTGGAGTAATCTTTGCAATTTAACCTGTGTGTATTGCAACGCTCAAACGTCAACAGCTTGGCAAAGCATTAAAAAAATTCCCATCAATCACGTCAAAAACGAACACGACGATTTAATTGAGTTGGCCAAGACACAAGGTCATAACATTCAAGGACTGTGCTTGGGTGGCGGGGAGCCCTTGCTACAAAAAGGCCTTGATGTATTTTTAAGTCATCTCAATCCTGACACAGTATCAGTAATGGTCACAACCAATCTCAGTATGGAAATTACAACCAATCCTATCTATCAAATACTCAAAACATGGCCTAAGGTAGAATGGATGATCAGCTTTGACAATGCCAACAAAGAAAAGTTTGAATACGTAAGAGACCGAGCAATCTGGGAACAGTTTGTAAAAAATATAAGACAGATGAAACAAGATGGACAACAAGTAAATGCACATCCTGCGTACAGTATCTATTGTGCATTGGATCTTGAAGAATACTATGATTTTTGTGTAAGTGAAAATTTGGGTATTTACTGGTGCGAGCTTAATCATCCAATGGAATTGGACATACGGAGACATTCTCAAACATTGCGAGACTTGGCGGTTGAAGAAATCAATCGGGTGATAGATAAGTACGGTGATAGAAGAAGTTTAGCAATTGATGTGTTGAAAACTTACCGTAATACATTACAAGACAATAGCTATCTCAAGTATCAAGAAAATTTTAAATCATCAGAAACGTTAGCATGGCACATAGAGATAGAAAACACTTTGAAAAAAACAAACAAGTTTGTTGAGTTATGGCCAACATTAGCAAAGGAAATACAATGAGACGCTTTGAAAATCCTCCCTGGCATCCGGGAGTTAATAATGCCGGCACTACATCAGAGTTTATGCCAACTGATACTAAGGAATCATTTGAAAAATTTTGCCAAGTACCTGAGTATCGTGAATATTTTCGCCAACAAGGTTGGTTAGAACCAGGTGCTATTACTTACAAAATAAACAGTTATGGGTTTCGCTGTGATGAGTTTGATAATAGAGATTGCATGTTAGCATTGGGTTGCAGTTTTACCATTGGCATTGGGTTACCAGTTGAAAGTACTTGGCCGCAAATAGTTGGCCGGCAGTTGGGACTTGTGCCGTATACTATGGCCTGGGGCGGAACGTCCGCAGACACTTGTTTTAGACTGGCAGAATATTGGATCCCTCGTCTAAGACCCAAGGCAGTGTTTATGTTAGCACCGCCACCCAGCAGATTTGAATTAATAAGAGCGTCGGGTGTACCTCCAATTGAAAATTACATGCCGCAAAGTGAATCACGCAGTGCAACTGAAATTGATAGTTTTTTAAAACACTGGCACACCATGGAAGAAAATGCCAGATTGAATCAGAAAAAAAACAAGTTAGCAATTCGAGCCATGTGTGCCAAAGTTGGTATTCCGTTTTTTGTGTATGATGCATTTGACCACATGGCCATGAGTAGAGAAGAAATTGGCTATGCAAGAGATCGCATGCATGGTGGTCCAGGCGGGCACCAACGCCTGGCGGAAAGGATGTTAGATGATTGGTCTAAAAAGTAATTTAGAAACAGTACTGGTCAAAGCACCACACAGGGTAGAGACCTACACTGAACAAGAACTCACAGAGTTTGCGCTGTGTGCTGATCCTGTGAACGGTCCCTTGTACTTCATGGATAACTTTTTCTTTATCCAGCATCCCACACGCGGCAAGATGTTGTATCATCCTTTTGACTATCAAAAGCGATTGATTGCTACCTATCACAACTATCGTTATTCAATATCGCTAATGCCTCGACAGACAGGCAAGTCAACATCAGCTGCTGGGTACCTGTTGTGGTATGCAATGTTTGTGCCAGACTCGACCATTCTCATTGCCGCACACAAATACACTGGCGCACAAGAGATCATGCAGCGTATTAGATATGCATATGAACTGTGCCCCAATCACATTCGAGCAGGTGCTACCTCTTACAACAAAGGATCAGTGGAGTTTGAAAACGGATCACGCATTGTGAGTCAAACCACAACAGAAACAACAGGCCGGGGTATGTCAATATCCTTGTTGTACGCTGACGAATTTGCGTTTGTTAGACCCACAATTGCCAAAGAGTTTTGGACTTCAATTTCGCCCACACTAGCAACTGGTGGTAAAGCAATTATCACAAGCACTCCTAACTCAGACGAAGATCAGTTTGCGTTCTTGTGGAAAGGTGCCAACAAATGTGAAGATGAACACGGCAACACCACAGAGCTTGGTATAAACGGATTCCGGGCATTTAGATCATACTGGCGTGAACATCCTGAACGCGGCGATGCTTGGGGTTCTGAACAAATGGCTCAGTTAGGCGAAGAACGTTTTCGCAGAGAAATGGATTGTGAATTCGTTATCAATGACGAAACACTAATAGCACCTATCAAACTGATGGACCTGGAAGGCGCAGAACCCATGCATAGAACTGGACAAGTGCGTTGGTATAAAACTCCAGTCAAGGATGGCATGTACGTGGTAGCATTAGATCCCAGCCTGGGCACAGGCGGAGACCCTGCTGCCATACAGGTATTTGATGCTAGAACTACAGATCAGATTGCCGAGTGGCGCCACAACAAAACTGACATTCCTACACAGGTACGAATTCTAGCAGATATTGTTAAAGAATTACACAGTGTGGTCAAAGATGAAAAAAGCATTTACTACTCAGTAGAAAACAACACCATTGGCGAAGCTGCGTTAATCAGCATAGAAGAATATGGTGAAAAAAATATTCCAGGATATTTCTTAAGCGATAACTCAGTGGTAGGCACAACAGGAAGACGATTTCGCAAGGGCTTTAACACCACAAACAAAAGCAAAATTACAGCCTGCAACAAGTTTAAAATTTTGGTAGAATCTGGGCGTATGACCATCAACTCACGGCCCCTAGTGTCAGAACTCAAAACATTTGTGGCCATGGGCACCAGCTATGCTGCAAAACCCGGCGAAACTGATGACCTAGTTATGGCCAGTTTGTTGGCGGTGCGCATGCTGTTGTTGTTGCAGACCTACCATGCAGACCTAGATACACACCTTAAAGACCACGGTGATATGATTGTTGAGCCGTTTCCGTTCATATCAATGATGCGATAAATAACACACTATGGCTATAGAAAACATTTCCCAAGATATTGCTGACTTGCTGGCAACCAAAGACTATGACGTCAAATACACTGACGGACAAGGTAAAGACTCCTCACCAGAAGAAGCCAAAACATTTGCGTTTGACTGGGTTGCAGGATCTGGAAAAAACTACGGCACAGTGGTGATTGTGCTAGGCGATGACAACGACTTGCAGTTGTTCTTTGGAGATAACTTGGGCAAAACCATGGAAAATCCCCAGGACAAACTGGATTGGTTTGGCTCAGAACGTGAAACAGGCTTCTTGCCCGAACTCAAGAATTTTGCCACACAGCACAGATACACATTTAGTCCCAAAGACATCAATCAACTCAAGCACACCATGCAGGGCATGGCTGCCATTAAAGAAGGTTTATTTGAAGGCTACTACGGCACACGCAAGGTCAGCTATGTGGGCGAGCAAACAGAAGCTAGACTGGTAATCAAACACAACCGCATGATTGGCGAAGATGACAAACGTTATCGCTATGTGGAAAGTTTGTTTATTGAAACTGTGGATGGAGAACGATTCAAACTGCCGTTTGTGAAACTGTCAGGGGGCCGAGCCATGTTGGAACATGTGAAACAAGGTGGCAGACCATATGACATTCGCGGTCAACACATTAATGAGATTGTGAGCGAAATGGCTGTGCTCAGCAGATTCAACCGAGCCAGTCAACAACGAGTGTTTGAAGGCATCACACAAGAACTGGTAGAAACTGTACAGCACTACTATAGTGAATTGCGTGAAAGTCTACAACACATGGCCACAGGCCGTGGGTACGCACAATATTTTGAATCATGGACACCAGCAGACATTGGGGATGAAACTGCGTTAGTAGAAGATCTCAAGACCATGTTTATTGAACAAACATTAGATGCCAGAATAGAGGCAGCATTGCCCACACTGGCCAAAATACAACAACGAGGAAACGCTATGAAAGAAGCAGAAATTTTTGAAAACTGGGCAAACCAGATCATGGAAGGCACCTGGGCTTTGCCAGACACTCCAGAAGCACAAGCCAAACTGGATGAACTTATGAGCCAAGAACTCATTGTTGGTCCAGATGCTACCAATGCCAAAGAACAACTGTATGATGTGATAGGCGATGATAAATTGTTTGACATTCTTGCTGACTTGGCTGAACAAGACCCTCGTGCTAACTGTTGGGATGACACTGATGTGCAGGCCAGATTGCAAGAACTTGGCATTCAAATGAACACCACACCTGATGCTGAACAACAACAGCCAGTGGCACCCCCTGCTGGTCAACAAGCACCAGGCACTGCTCCTGAACAAGGCATGGCTGAAGATCAGTTGGATGAATTGAGCCCCGGCACACTCAGCAACTATGTAAACCGAGCAGTCGATGATGTAGCTGATCGCAGTCATGGTACTGGATTTCAGAAAGGTGCCAGAGTTGCATTTAATGCAGTGGCCGGCGGCCTTCCAAAATCAGGTAGATTTGAAAAAGATCCTAAGATCGCCAATCGCAAAGTTGGTATTAGCCGTGCTATAGGTAGAATGGAAGAAAACACAGAACTCAATGCCATGTTGAAATATGCTGGCGTGCCACTTCGAGAAAGTCGTATCCATGAAAACTCTGAATACACTTATGAAAAAGTTGCTAAGATTTTGGCCCGTGAAAACCCTGGCCTGGCAACAGACAGAGGCAGCAACGAGTTCTACAGTGCAGTGTATCATGAATTGATTGCTATTGGTATGACACCAAAAGCTGCTCGCAATTTGATTTCGTATGACGAGGACTTTATAAGTGATGTGGCAAGCGCATACGATCACTATCAAAAAAATCCAGGATTGGACGAAAGCAACTCAGGTATGATCATGCCCGAAGCAGATCCAATGGCCACAGTTGAGGCCATGCCCGACTTGAGCGCACCAGTGTTAGAAGGCTCTTGCAACTCAACCATGGAAGGCGAATACTGCCCAGAACACGGTCTAGCCGAATGTGGCATGTATGAAATGGGCACAGTGGCAGGTTCAATGGCTCCTGTTATTGGTGAAGCACCACAAGACCCAATCAACTACAATGCAGCTATCACAGGTGCCTACTACGAAAGCAAATCTGATACTGCACTTCTGGCAAGAATAAAATCATTAGCTTTGCTCAAATGACATAAATACACTTGACACCAAGGCAAATAGCGCATATACTACATGGTGTATGCGCTTTATTGTTTGTGCGTCACAGGCAACAAAGATCTAATTTTAGATAGGCAACACATAGGCAACTTTTTAAGGAGAAACAAACTATGGCATCTTTAGCAGAAATCCGAGCAAGACTACAGGCA
>Ga0315902_10010691_pt1 | contig 12129 bp, 20 predicted proteins | sample LakEriMetagenome_9_FD_203523 | JGI IMG/M metagenome (GOLD analysis project Ga0315902, IMG submission 203523) | Freshwater fungal communities from buoy surface, Lake Erie, Ohio, United States - Buoy 12 MA117 | ecosystem: Environmental > Aquatic > Freshwater > Lake > Lake biofilm | place: USA... | reverse complement strand
CCGGCCCAGCGTCAGGCCTGTCTGCCGGACGCTGCGTGATGTCGGGCAGGTAGTCGAGGTTGGATTCCCGGCCCGTTATCTCCTCGTCGTAGTAGTGCGTCTCGGCCATCTCTTCGGACGAATGCCCCAGCTGCTTCTTGGCCGACACGCCTGCCTTCTTGAGGTACGACGCAGTCGATTTGCGGATGGAGTGAAACGGGTGGTACGGCACGCCGGCGGTACGGCACAGCACCCGAAGGCTGCCGTAGATGGACAGAAACTCCCTGTCCTCCACCCACGGCCATACACGCTCGCTAGGAGCCCCTTTGCACATGGCCAGCATCTTGGACAGTTCCGGCGTGATCGCCCGCGTAATCGTCTCTCGGTGGCCTTTGCGGGTGGCAGCCAAGAACGTCAGCGTGTGCCGCTCTAGATCCACCTCGGACCACCGGAGCTCGAGCACCGCGCCGATCCGCTCGCCCGTCTGGAACATGGCCAGCAACTTCGTCACCCAGTACCAGGCGGCTGGCTTGCCCGCTACGGTGCCTTTCCTGTGCCGGGCTGCATCCACCAGCCTTGCGAGCTCCTCGGCCCTGTAGGCCTTCGGTACGGGCCGTGGGACGCTCGGCCGCTTGTAGTCCGGGAACTCCACCAGTTCCCCGTTGCTCCGCTTCCACCGCTTTTTCGCCAGCCACGTCCACAGGCTGCGGAGGTGGGCGGAATCCTTGGCAAGGCTGGCCGGCGAGATGAGGCCTCGGCTCTTGCTGTGGACCGTGCTGCCTCTCCACCGGATGAACTTTGCAGCCGTCAGGTCGTCGAGATCGTCCACCGTGGCCTCATGCCCGAGGAAGTCTCGGAACCTGTCCAAGGTGCTCAGGTACATGGCCACCGACCTGTCGGACAGCCCTTTGAGCGGTGCAATCCGATCCACCAGCAAATCCCTCAGAGTCATCGCCAGCCTCCCATTTTGGTGTCAAAAAGGCGATGCTACCGCATAGTGTACAAATGTTCAAACTGCACCCCATCCGTTAGAAACATCGCCGCGGATCTACTGTACAGAGTTTCTAGTGCAGCAGGCAAGGCGAGTTAATCCGTATGATTGATCGGACTGCGTGAACTGGAAACATGGCGAAGAAAAAACGGACAACCGCTGGGCAGCCCGCTAAACTCCTGGCCATGGACACGGCAACGGAGACAGAGCGGGAACTGGTAGGCACCACTGAGGCCGCCGAGATCCTGGGCGTGGGCGTGGGCTACCTGCGGCAACTGGCCCGCGAGAAGGAAATCTGGTCAGACCATAGATTTGGCAAACGATGCCCCGTCTATGACGCCATTGAGCTTCGAGAGCGTGCAGACGTGATCGCGGCAGAGCGCGCCGCCGGCACACGCCAAGGCCGTCCGCCAGCTGGCGGAAGAGGCTGATTTCATAGGCCGAGAAAATCTTCTCAAGTCCCTATTGACGTTTCGCAGATAACTGCACTACCCTTCCGCACGCATGGAGAACGTCATGAGCAGAGTGTCTTGGAACGACGCCGTGGTTGCCCTGACGCTGGTGCACCTGGGCCAGCAACTGGGGACAGAAAGCGCCCTTGCTCGAGCGGTGTTCGACATTGCCACGATCGTCGCCTCTTTTTTTGGTCGCATTTCGTAGATACCTGCACAACGCAGAAGGCTCGGAAAGGAAAGGCTGTGCAGGACACTCACTGGAATCTTCGTACAGACGCTTGCCTCGTAGGTGGACGCTTGTACACTACCGCAACCACATCGGGTGGGTCTGCCACCACGCTTCAATCGTCAACCCAAAACGCTTCTGATTCGACAAGTTACGCACGGCGCAAAGCACGGGATTTCTCTTTTTTTCTTGGCCCTTTGGCATGAGTATTGCCCCCCCCCCCCCCATTTACACTCCTCCCCGCAATGGGGTTGGTGGACATGGGAACACAAAAGGAATCGCAGCAATGGACGCACACGAAAACGAATACCTCGCCGCAGTCGCTGGCCTGCACGAGCAGACGGTCAGCCCCGCCCACAAGACGCGAGAGCCAGCCGTTGGCGATTTCGTCAGCGGCAAGACGGCAGGCCGCTACTGGAGTGGCCGCGTCGAGTGGGTGAACGATCGCGGCGAAATCTGCGTGAACACGGATGGCAGCTGGGTCTACGTGCCGGTGGCCGACATCACGCACTGACAGACGAAAGGACCGCTGCCCGGTGGAACCGGATGGCGGAAGGAGTCGAGCGGAGCTCGAGCAGCAAGGACGCAACCAACCACCCGCAGAGCAGGACGCCGAGCGGGCCATTTCCACAACGCAGAAAGGGACGCGATGACCACAGAGATCAGCACGCAGCGGGCAAGCGGACTTGCCCTTGAATCGTTCGATGACGCCTACCGCTTCGCCAAGATGGTGGCGGCCAGTGACTTCGCACCGAAGGACTTCAAGGGCAAGCCCGAGTCCTGCCTGCTGGCCATACAGCACGGCAGCGAAGTCGGGCTATCCCCGATGCAGTCGCTTCAGAGCATTGCCTGCATCAACGGGCGGCCAAGCGTGTGGGGTGACGCAGCCCTGGCACTCGTCATGGGATCGCCCGTCTGCGAGCACGTCAGCGAAGGCATCGACGGCGAAGGCGAGCAGATGGCCGCCATCTGCGTGGCCAAGCGGCGTGGGTACGAGAAGGCAACCGTGGTGCGGTTCAGCGTGGCCGACGCCAAGAAGGCAGGCCTGTGGGGTAAGAGCGGCCCGTGGACGCAGTACCCGAAGAGGATGCTGCAGCTGCGGGCGAGGGGCTTCGCCCTGCGTGACGCCTTTCCTGACGTGCTGAAGGGCTTGGTGACGGCCGAGGAGGCCCAGGACTACCCGCAGGCGGAAGCGGCCATTCAACCGGCCAAAGAGCCCGTGGTGGTGCGTCCCAAGTTTGATCCGCCACGCCTGGAAGACGACGCCGTTGGCAAGGCCCGCCTTGCGGTCAGCGCAGCGGCCACCATCTCCGCTCTTGACCGGCTCCGCACGCTGGTTGAGCAGCGGCTGACTGAGGGCAAGTTCACGCAGGCCCAGCACGACGAGATTGTGGAACTGATGAAGCACAAGGCCGAGATGCTCATCGGCGATGACAACGGCACGGACTTCCCGCACGAGGCCGCAGAGCACGAGGTGTCGGCATGAGTGACATCATCCACATCGAAGCCCTGCTGACGCTGGCTGATCGTGAAGTTGTCGGCCATGAGCCAGTACCGCAGCGGTGCGGCTCGTACTACGCCCTGCTCCATGAGTCGCTGCCGTATCTGCGTGAGCTTCTGGAGCACAAGAAGGCCAAGGCAGCAGGCCTGGCCGTGCTGCGGCGTGAACTGGAGATAGCCGAGTCAAACGCCACCGAGCGTAGCGACCCGGCCAGCAACGAGGAGAACGACGCTGAGGTACGGCGTCTGCGTGAGGTGATTGCACGTCAGGAGGTCAACGTATGAGCGAGCCAATCCGAGATCCCGAGGCCGTTGCCAAGCATCGAGCAGACGAGGCCAAGCCAACCGGCGACGAGGTAGAGCAGACGCCAGCAACGGCAGCGAGGCCGTGCCCCGTCCCTGTGCGTCCCGGCTACGGCCAGGCGGCGTTCAAGGCCGGCTGCGAGGACGAGTACATCGACAGGATGCGGGCACGCTACGGAGATGAGTGGTAGGCCACGCCATTGGCAGCGGCTTGCCTCCATCAGCCGCATTGGCCGCCCAGCCGTAGGTGGCGAGTAACCACGGCATTCGACGCCGCAGATCCGGCGGTGAGTCGGACGCGCCCGGCGTAACCGGGCAAATACACGAAAGGACTTGTGATGAATCACTACGGAATAGAAGACGCCGACGCCGGCCCGCTGTTCGCAACGCGAGCCCCCAGCGTGAACGGCTCGGCCACCTCGGCCGCTGCTGCGGACTCGCTGGGGCCGGCAACGCTCAACGCCATGCAGCGGCGCGTCTACGAGTTCCTGCTTGAGCGCGGTGCGGCTGGTGCCACGGACGAGGAGATGCAGAACGGCATGCCGATGCCGGCTAGCACGCAGCGGCCACGACGGGTGGAACTGGCACGCAAGGGACTCATCGTGGAGGGCGGCACCAGGCGGACGAGCAGCGGGAGGATGGCGGGGATTTGGAGGTGTGCGTGATGCGGCCAGACATTGACGAATACAGCCGATACATCGCTAGCCATCAATGGGCTTGCAAGCGAGATGCCCGCAAGGAGCTCGACTCGCATCGATGCCAGACGTGCCTGCACGACGGCACGCTCTACAGGCTTGAGGTTCACCACAAGACTTACCAACGATTCAAAAACGAAGACGTTGAGCAAGACCTAATCACGCTATGCGTGCAATGCCACGAGGCAGTGACAAACGTAATCCGGTCCCGTCGGTACGACGGCAAGCCGGTTCCTGTTGGTTGTGTTTCTGAAGGTTCATCATCACGAAAGGATGTGTGCTATGGCTTGGAAGACGCTGACGTATCGGATCACCGGAGACGCGCCGCTGATCATGCACAATGGAGCTCTCGCAAACCCGCTTTCCGCTGCCTCTAAGGCACTGAAGCAGGTGACCTCCAAGAAGAAGAAGACGGACGCCGATTTCGAGCGGATGGCAGAGATCGAGTTTAAGGCTGGCCTCTACATGGACGAGGACAGCGGCCCTGTCATTCCTGGCGAGAACATCGAGGCCACGCTCTACAACGCGGCGAAGATCACCAAGGAGGGCAAAATCGCCAAGTCTGCCTGTTTCGTGCCGAAGCACGCAGTGCTTCAGTACGACGGCCCTCGTGACGCGGACGGGCTGTGGCAAGACGAGCGGTTTCGCAACTGCGTCGGCGTGAAGGTCGGCATGAGCCGTGTGATGCGGACGCGGCCGATCTTCAAGGAGTGGGCAGCCATCGTCGAGGTCGAGTACGAGGACGCGATTGTCAACGAGGAGCAGGTTGACCGCTGGGTGCAAGCGGCTGGCACCCAGGTTGGACTGTGCGACTGGAGACCGAGGTGCGGCCGCTTCTCTGCTGAGAAGATCGCGGCCACCACAAACAAGAAGCGCAAAGCGGTTCCGGAGGCTGTCGGCGCGGCGTGAAATCAAGGTGCGGCCTGGCACGGTAGGGCGAGTTGTGTTGATGTGCGGCATGCCTTTTACCTCTCTCATGGTCGGCATGGTGCGTCTTCAATGGCGCGGAGAGGCATGCGGTCGGTTGTTTCGTGGTCTGTCAATGTCAGCCTAGTCGCGTTGCGTCGCGGCGAGTTGGGGCATGTCTCTGAAACCACCTACACGGTCGGCGTGGTCGCGGCTTCAATGCCGCAAGGTGGGATGGATCATGGTTAGTCAAGGTGCGGTGATGTTTGGTTTGTCGGGTTGTGTCGTGTTAAGGCACCGCATGAATACCACCATCGTGTTGGCACGGAGGCCGATCAACGCGGCCGTGGTGGCATCAAGCCAGGCGAGGTGGTGTACGGCGAGTCGGTGTGCGGAAAGGCGTGTTGTGTTTTGGCAAAACCACACCCGTGCAGGCACGGTTCCCGATCAACGCGGGAGGTGTGGGTTGAACTATGGCATGTTCAGTCAGGTTGCGGCGTGCTTTGTCCCGTTGCGTCCCGGCGGGTCTCGGCTTTTAACCAAGCTCGTGCAGGCACGGTGCCGGATCAACGCCGGCGGCTTGGGATGCACCATGGAATGGTGCGGCGGGTTGATGTTGGTTCTGGCAAGTCATTGCCGGGCTAGGTGAGGTTTGTTTATGAGTTCTTGGTTGAAGATGCGACACGACCTGGCAGACGATCCAGCGGTAATCCGGCTGGCGTCGCTCTGTGGGCTGGATGAGGATGCTGTTATTGGCAAGCTCTTCCGTCTCTGGTCTTGGGCGGATCGGCACACGCGAGACGGCAACGTCGAGGGTGTTGACCTTGCCTGGGTGGATCGTTTGGCTGGGTGCGATGGGTACGGTGCCGCCCTTGTCAGGGTGGGCTGGCTGGCCGAAACCGGCGAGGGGCTGAGTTTCCCCCGGTTCGACCGGCATTGCAGCGACACCGCAAAGACCCGTGCGCTCGGCAAAAACAGGGCTGAAACACACCGTAACGCTGCGAGCGTTACGCCGTGCGACGATCCCGTAACGCTTGATGCGTTACCAGAGAAGAGAAGAGAAGAACTTCCTCCTCTACCGCGTGAGGGATTCGACAAGGCGGCATGGCAGACGCTCCGAAAGGCGTGGAACGCTGGCAAAGGCAAGCCGTGGAAGCCGGTCAACCCGCACCCCAAGGCAGCCGAGAGGCTTTCTGATCCAGGCTGGCTGGCTGATGCGTTGCTGGCGATTGAGCGGCTGGCCAGGTGCCGGTACTTCAAAACTCCTGTTTCGCTGGGCCAGTTCTGCGGCCCGGACTTCGTGACTCTGTGCAACGGCGGCGACTACGACGAGCGAAACGAACGCAAGCAGTCTGGCCGTGACTTTGCAGACGCACCCGCACCGCCACGAGCATTCACCGGCGACGTAGCCGAAGCGTTTGACCGAACCCGTAGAAAACTTGCAGCCGCCAAGGAGGGCACATGACCCCAGAGAACACCACCACTAGCGAGCGTCTGCCGCTCACGCCTTCGCAGAAAAAGGCGTACGACTTCATTGCCAGCACCGCCGGCATGTGGGGGCCAAGCGTCCGCGAGATCGCGGCCGGGCTTTCGTACAAGAGCCCGCACGCTGTGACCGGAATGCTTGAGCAGCTGGAGCGTAAGGGTTGGATTACACGCGAGCCGGGAAAGTCCCGTGGCATAAGGGTGCGAACATGAAACCGGAAGCAACCGTCAAGCGCCTGCGGCGTCTCTACCGTTACCACTCGCTGGCGTCAGAGTCTTGCGAGAACTGGGCGACGCACGACGAGATTATGCGGCAGGCTGCGTGGATCATGGAAGGCATCTCGCTCATTGAGAAGCTGCAGGCAGAGAACCAGCAACTGCGCGAGCGGCTTGTGAGGCAGGCGTGCTACTTCGAGCACATCGAAGCCCAGGAGCAGCCCAAGAGCTGGCCGCTGCTGGAAGACGAGGGCTCACTATGACGCTCTCTGACTTCGTGTGGTTGGCAATCGGTGAAACACTTCTCGCGGGCACTTTCGCTCTCGGGATTCTTGTAGGGGTAGCTCTCAATCGAAAGGGGCCAAGGAATGGCGACAGCAACACGGGAACGGAAGACGAGTGGAATCACGCTGGCAACGTCAACGCTACGGGCGGCACTTGCCGACGTGCTCAGGGCTGTGCCGACAAGGCACGCGAAGCCCATCCTGGCCAACGTCCGGCTAGGTGACGGGCTGCTGACGGGCACGGATCTTGAGGTGCGGATCGACCGTGAGATCGACTACCACGGCGACGCCATGCTGCTGCCGGCTCATCGGCTGGCGGCGATTCTCAGGGCCGCCACGGGTGACGAGGTTGTGCTGATTCAAAACCAAAGCAGCGTCACAGTGAAGTGCGGATCAGGAGAATGGACGTTGCGCACCGAAGACGCTGGCGAGTACCCAACGTGGGACTCAGGCGAGCTCAGGGCAATCTGCCGCCTGCCGGCTGATCAGTTCTGCAGGGCTGCCAAGGCCACGACGTACGCCACGGACACCGAGAGCAGCCGATACGCACTGGGTGGAGTCATGCTTGACGTGGAACCAACCTCAGACGGTTCACGGCAGCACTGGGTTGGGACTGACGGGCGACGCCTGGCGTGCGTGGAGACTGAAAGCGACGATGCCGTGGACGCCTCACAGACGGTTCTTCCCGGCCGCTTGGTGTCGCTCGTGGCCAGCCTGGCTGCTGGTGACGGCTCGGTGCAGGTGGAAGCTGACGCCAAGGAAGTGCGGTTCAGCCTAGACGGATGCACGATCTCGGGCCGGCTTGTGGAAGGCAAGTTCCCGCGATGGCGTGACGTGCTCGGTGAGCCGGAAGGCGAGCCTACTGTGATCGACGTGGTGGAGCTGCTCCAGGCGGTGCAGTCTGCGGCAATCGTCACCAGCGAGCAGTCAAAGGGCATCAAGCTCTCGTGGACAAAGTACATGCTGAACCTTTTTGGCAAGTCAAGCGAGTACGGGCAGAGCAAGATTGAATGCCCGATCATTGCTGCAGGATCAACGTCGAGCACGAATCTAGACCCGAAGTACCTAGAGCAGTTCCTGGCAAACCTGCCGCAGGACGAAGAGCCGCACGTTGACGTGTACATCAAGGACGCTCAGAGCCGAGTGCTTGTGAAGTGCGGCCCGTACACGGGAGTCATCATGCCGCTTTCGGAGGAGGGCTGATGGCACACCGCTTGGACTACACCGAGATGAGGCGGCTGCGTGATACCGGCATGCGAAACGAGGATATTGCCGCCCGGCTCGGATGCTCGGCCAACACCGTCACCGATGCGGCCAAGCGTTTCGGCTGGCCTCGGCGTGCTCGTGGAACCAAGAGGGCCATCGACGTTCCGCAGCTGCTCAAACTCTGGCACAGCGAAATGGAAACGCCAGACATCGCCTTCGCTCTTGGCGTGAGCCTGTACACGCTCAACAAGATGCGACAGAAACACGGGCTGCCGAAGCGGCCACGGGTGTCTGTCATGCTGGTGGCGGACCCGACGCCAGACGAGATTGCTAAGCGGGCCAGAGAGTGCCGTGAGCGGCACTACGCTGAGCGTCGTGGCGAGACTGACGAGACAACGCTGCAGTGGCGGAAAGGTGGGGCGGCTTGAGTGGAGAACACGGAAGATCAACGGCGGCGAGCGAACGACATGACTACACCGCAAGACAATGGCGAGCCGTCCGTTGCATCGCTTGGTTCTGCCTGCTTTGAGTGCGGCGGTCTTGCCGACGTTGAGCATCACGTTGTTCCGAGATCACGAGGCGGCACGAAGACGGTGCGGCTGTGCGAGGATTGCCACGGCAAGGCGCACGGAAGGGCGATGACCACGAACGCACTCACGCGAGAGGCTCTTGCTCGCAAGCGGTCGAACGGCGAGCGAACTGGGCAGGTTCCATTTGGGTTTGACCTCGCCAGCGATGGCGTGACGCTGATTCCCAACGCCGGCGAGCAGGAGTCGTGGGGTGTTATTCGGGGGCTGCGAACACAGGGCATGACCCTTCGCGAGATTGCGGCTGAGATGAATCGGCGAGGCATCCGAACGAAAAAGGGCGGGCCTTGGGTTCATTCGACGATCCAGAGGCTTGTCGGCTGACATAGACAGAACACGCAGGATAAGCGGCGGCTCTGCCGTCCGCTTCATCCGCTGGTTCTGTGAGCGTAGAATCGGGCGAACAAAGGAGGCTGCGATGCGACACGCATTCAAGATACTTGAGGAGTTGGGTGCCGAGTGCGACCGGCTCGGAGTGCGCGTGGTTGACGTTCACGGCGAGAGAGGCTCTGCTTCAGAGTTCCTTGCCAAGATCGTCCGCTACATTGAAGCACGAGAGAATGAGTGCGACGCGCTCCGTGCCACTCCAAAAACCGGCGAGTAGCCACAGAACCAGTAATTCTGCAGAACCCCATAACACCCGCCGTGCTGCATAGTACGCCACCGCTTCGGCGTCTCTCCGCAGCGTGACGCAACCGGCGGACGTTACTGGTGCCGCATAGTACGCCGGCCCGGCTTGCTTGACACATTTGCCATCCTCCTGACTGTGGATCGTTTCTCAGTCACAGGAGGACTTCTATGCGTTTCTTGGTTGCCTTGCTCGTTTGTTTGTTTGTGGCCTGTGCCGTCACGGCCAACGCCGACACCACCGTGGTGGCTCGTCGTGGCAGCGTCATCAGTGCCCAGGACCACGCCGTCGTGATCGCCCGTCGTGGCTCGCTGGTTCACAGCAGCTGCGGCCAGTACGAGGGGATCGGCACCGGCTCAACGCCAGAGGCAGCACGTCGCAACTGCTGCTTCTACGGCACCCGTGTCATCGTCGAGGAAGGCGTGGCCTACTCGCCCGTGGCCCGTCGCTGGTTTGCCGTCATTCGCTACCGCTGATGTCATCCGTTTCGTTCAGCGTCGCCGGGCAGCCCGTCCCACAGCCGAGGCCGAGAGTCTCGACTGCGGGCGGGTTCGCCCGTGCGTACGTGCCCAAGGATCACCCGGTGCATGCCTACCGCCAATCGCTGGCAGCGGCTGCTCGACGTGCCGGACTCACAACAACCGGCGAGCCGCTGAACGTCGTGATCGACGCCATCTTTGAACGTCCGAAGTCGCACACGAACAAGTCTGGCGTGAAGGCCGACGCACCACGGTTGCCAAGGCCCGACGTGGACAACATCGCAAAGGCCGTGCTGGACGCCCTGCAGGACGTGATGGGCGATGACTCGCTAGTTGGCCGCCTGGTGGTGGAGAAGAGCTACGGCCAGGAGGCACGAACAACCGTGCGGATCTCGTGAAGTTTGGCGTTAGCGTCTACATCCCGAATCGGAACCACGCTGCGACGTTGCCGGCGGCGATCTACTCAGCGGCCAGCCAGATGCCGGTAGAGGTGGCCGTCATCGACGACGCCAGCACTGATGACAGCGTGGCAGTGGCCGACGCTGCGGCGATGACGTACGACAGCGTCTGGCTGCATCGCAACACCGTGAAGGCACCATGCTGGGAGCAGGCAGCCGCTGAGCAGTTCACGTTCTTTGGCGGCTCCCACATCATCGGGCTTTCAGCCGATGACGAGCTCCACCCTGGCGTGGTGCAGAGCACGATGCGGCACCCCAACGCCGCCGTCATCTTTCACTCGTACTACTGCAGGAAGCCTGGCCGAGATCCTCATGCTGCTGTGCCAATGCCGTTCCACCAAGTGACGGCGATGACGAAGGCCGAGGCATGCCAGCACCTCAGCAGCGACGCCTTGCCGGTCGAGACGGGCATTGGCTCGGCCATTCGGTGGAACTGGCTCATGTGGCTCTGCCAATACGAGTACTGGCGGATGGGTCCGTGGGCTGACGCTGTCGGCTATTCGGCAGTGGCCGCCATGGGCGGGTGCGTGTACGTGCCGCAGGCTGGTGCCATCTTCACCGAGGACGATGCCGGCTACGGCGTAACACAACGTAACAGCACCGATTCAGGTCGTTACATGGTCGAGTGCTGGGCGTTCCTCAAACGGGCAGGCGTTCCGCAAGACGTGGCAGCCGCCATCTGCCGAAAGCGAGGCGTGGATGCCTGAGATGCCGTCTCGGCTCTGGATGCCGCATGAGCCTTTCGTTGACGCCTATCGCGAGCGTGTGGCCCAAGGCACCGAGCGTCTGCGAAATGCCAACGTGGCCTTCGTGGGCCTTGCCCGTAACTGTGCCGTGCGCCTCGCAAGCAACCTTGGCCGGCTGGACAAACTTCAAGAGATCGCCGGGGCGTGGTCGCTGCACATTGAAAGCAACGACTGCGAAGATCAGACGCTCGAGGTGCTGCACGACTACTGCCGTGAGAAGCCGCAGGCGACGTTTCACTACCAGATACTTGGCCGTGACCAGTACGGTGCCGAGTTCGCCGGCCGTCGCACGATTGCCTTGGCCGAATACCGAGACGCATGCCAGCGGTGGGTGCGGGCTTGTGCCAAGGACGCCGACTACGTCTGCGTCGTGGACTTCGACGCATGGGGCGGCTGGAACGACGAAGGCGTGCTAAGCGGGCTCGGGTGGCTCGTGGAGTTGCAGGGTGCATACGGTATGGCCAGCACGTCGTTGTTTCAGTACGACTTCGGCGGCGGCCCGCAGTGGTGCCACTACGACTTGTGGGCACTTCGTGGCATTGGGCAACAAGACTGCTACTTCGACACGTATCAGAACGGCTACGGCGGATTCGGCTTCTCGTGGCTGCCGCCTGTCGGCTCGCCGCCCGTGCTCGTCTCGTCTGCATTCGGCGGCATGTGCATCTACCGCACAGATGCGTATCTGAAGGGAACGTATGACGGCGTGTCAGACTGCGAGCATGTGCCGTTTCATCAGAGCATTGCCAAGGCGATCGGCCAGCACCTGTACCTGAACCCGTCGCAGCGAATGCTCATGAGTTGGATGGAGTCGTGCGAGGCGTCACCGCAACCATCAGCCTGACGGCGTTCCGTGCCGATTGGATGACGCACATGCCCATGCGGGCGTTGTGCGAGCGGTGGACTATTTCCCGTGACCAAGTCATCCGCCTGGCCGTCGTGTGGGAGTTGCCACGCCGGCACGACCGCAAACTGCGTGCGAAGCCTG
>Ga0315902_10010690_pt1 | contig 12130 bp, 8 predicted proteins | sample LakEriMetagenome_9_FD_203523 | JGI IMG/M metagenome (GOLD analysis project Ga0315902, IMG submission 203523) | Freshwater fungal communities from buoy surface, Lake Erie, Ohio, United States - Buoy 12 MA117 | ecosystem: Environmental > Aquatic > Freshwater > Lake > Lake biofilm | place: USA... | reverse complement strand
CTATCCTGTTATTGTTAGTAGGATAGTCAACTACAATGCTTGTAATCTGACCGCACAATACTGGCGTGCTGTAACTAGGAGGTAGGCTGTAGTATAGGTAGTCCCCAACACTTACAATGCTACCAATCTCAGTTAGGTCTGGGCTAATAGGGAACGATACGTTCAATGCAGATGCAGCACCAGTTACGTTCTGACTTAAGCCAATCCCATTCACAGATCTAAGCGCATACTCAGAAGGCTGCGCAGGCACCGTTCCAGCGTTTCTAACGAACGCAAACCATGAGGCTTCCTTCTTCTCATACCATGCTGATTCGATGAAGCCAGAGGTCTGTATATCAGTCTCAGCAAGTGTTGCCCAACTCTGGTTGCCCTCTAGGTTAATGGTCTTAAATATCTTATTCTCAAGAGGCGATGTGTTAAACACGCTTTGAATTCGAGATGGATAGTTTGTTCCATAGAAATTGTTTCTAGTCTCATTCACATTGTGACGATACAAGTTCCCGCCCTTGAAGGTATAGAAATAGTTATTCATCCCAACCATGTAGTCTGGAATAAAGGAGTAGAACGATGGCCACCCCTGACTTGATTCGCTATATGATAGTGTATAGTTTGCCATAATTATTAAGGACAGGTTCCAAATGCAATAATAACTCCACTGGAATTTACCTGAAACCAATTGTTTGCTCCAGCTGCCGTGGTCTTATAGTATCCTGTACCTAATTTAAATTGACCATTAGAGTCACTGAATACTAAATCATATAATCCTAAAACTCCAGAAGCTCCATTTACATAAGCCACATAGTAAGTCTGATCAATAGCATCAGCACAAGCAGCAGCACTGCTCGCATTTACTGTGCTTGAAGCAAATGATGGTAATGCAACAGGACACGCTACAGATAAATTAAAAGCAGTTCCACTACATGGTCCAATAAAACTTAAACTCAATATAGATGGACTAGCAGCCGTTTTCGGTATCACCATTACAGTGTTACCAGGGGCTAGTGTAGTCAACTGCATTTGACCAGATGAAATACTAACTACTGTAGTTGTTCCTAATGGAGCAAATGTTGTACCATCGTATTCAAACTGAGGAAGAGTAAGTGGTGAACTAGCAACTATACCACAATCAGCACCTATCTGACCTATATAAGTTGGCAATCCAGCAGATCCTTGTAGCCATCCATACTGAGGAGATGATACACCATTGTATATGACGCTATTATATGTTGCAAGTATTCCATCTGGCACACTAAATGGGTCAAATCTCACAACAACAGCGCCTGTACTTGTACCTAAATCTGTTTCTAGGTAATATATTCCTTGGCTACCACTACCATTTATTGTCCCCCCACAAGGAACTGCGCATACAGGACAAGTTACAGGTGGCAACAATACCCCAGCTAACTGCTGTCTTGAAATAGATCCATCAGAATAATACCCATTAGGAGCCACTACTGTTAAAGCTGCATTTGAGTATATCACCGTAGCGGTACTAAGTGATGGTGCGTCTAAATAAAATGTTCCTGATGTTGCCATATTATACTGGTTCTTCGCATCCACAACATGCATCCTGAGTAGTTGTCGCAGAATAGCATAGTGTTAGTGGTAATGAATTTCTGTAATCCCAAATTAAGTAAAGGTAATCGCCACTATTAGGTACAGTAAATGATCCTGAGAAAACTCCAGCACTTCCTGTTATTGGAGCAACTACTGTAGATGCTGCAATCAATGAAGAAATTCCCACAGAAGTATTTGCATACAAGGTATTGCTACGAAGATATCTAAACTTATCCTGACCTAATACAAAATTAAATGTATCTGGAACAATCTTATTCGATATAATCCTTAAACTAGACCCATCTGTTGGGATTCCTCCAAACCCCTGAGGACCTGATACTGTATCATACTGAGATACCACAGGACTTGAATCATCTACAGCAAAGGTAACAAAAGTAGATTGCAATGGTGACACATAGGTACCATCAGTATATCTATATTCGTTATGTATGGTCTTTCCTGCATCCACAACACTAGTCAATGTAACTCTTACAATAGTCAGAGTCTCCTGAACAGGGCAGTTAGGAACCACAGTAATCTCAAGTGGGCCACTAGCAACAATAGTTATAGTCGCTACATTCACGTTGTTCTTATCCTTATTAAACTGCAAACTGCCAGATGTGGATACAAGCCCAGATGTTACAGTATCTCCATCATAAGTTGCAGATATAGTAAAGTTAGATGCAGATCCAGCAGGGACACTATAGTTAATGGTTGTTGTACCAACAGGCTGACCTAAGTCAACGCAGTAAGTGAACGTGTTTCCAGTTGGTATAGTAAACGTCTGAGATACTCCGCATGCCAAACACTCAAGTGGTCTAGGCAACTCCTCAGAGTTTGTAGTCAAAACGTATTCATTTAGATACGGATCGTAACCTCCTAGTTTCTGAGTATTGAATGAATCAATGAACTCATCTCTAAACCATGTGCGCATACCGAACTCAGATATAACAAGCAACTGATCACCCTTTAGATTTAGCACAGCACCACGCTTAACGTCAGTAAAGAACCTGTCAGGACCCCACTGAACGTAACTCTCCGGGTGGAAACTGATTCCATAGTCTTCTAGTCTAGCTATTTGAGTTCCAAGAACTTCTGGAACAGATGATATTGCACCGCCACCAGCAGAGTCAGATATCAAATTCTTGCTTGCAAGCACATAAGATATCTTATCTTCTTGCAGCACAAGTATATCAGTCTCTCTTGTATCTAGAATATAGATAGGTCCGAATGCAACCTCAAGGTACTTGTAGTTAAGTAGACCAAGATTGAACTCGTTTAACTTATTAACATTTGACTCGAAGTTATACACACCGCTGTAGGTGATATCAGCAAACCTTCTGATTTGCTGGTAGTCCTGAGCAGATACGGATGTAACCCTTGTTCCTAAATTAAATGTCCTTCCTACAATTGAATCACGTATCTTATAACTCTCTGCACCGTTACCAAAACAGAAGCAATTAAAGAAGTTAGTATCAATTATAGCTGGTTGTACTCCTGTTTGGTTTTGAACATTACCAGTATGGAATCCATTTACTATAGGGAATGATAATTCATTTTCAAAGAATACGTCTGGTAATGCATTCGATGGCTCAGTTTCAAATATCAATGTAGTATCAGCCCTGAATACTTCAAATGTTGCAGTAACGCTTGATCTTCTTTTCTTGCTCTCAGTAATTCCATTACATCTAATTGTTCCGCTAATTAACAAAACAACCTTATCCTTATTTGGCCCAGGAGTACTTGGATATTGATAGAACCTGTAATAGTTTTTAGTTTCATTGTCAATCGATGGTATAGCAGCTGATATAGATCCAGTTGCAAGCGAATCATCATAAACATTTTCAATAGGGGCCTGTCCTGCCCCTAACTCTGATGTGCCATCATCTAACACATTAGCAACATTTTCTCCATCCCACCAATCCTTCATGTTGTTATATGAAGCAGATGAAATAAATTCTTTCTCAAGGGTATATATACGTCTTCCGCAATTACCATTACCTTGACCTGCCCCAAGCCTTTCGAACTCAATCTTCATCTTAATACGGCTACCAGCAGGTACATCATAAGGAACCCATGAAGTACCATCGAATCTATTCATTGGGTATTGCAATACAGGATAATCTCCCCCATTATTCTCATCCACCTCAATGGTTCCCGGAGCAATTATAGCATTCTGATCTATAACAACAGAGAAATTATTAGGATTAATCTTCATGTATACTCCTGATGGAACAGGAATATTTACATTTGGATCATCTTCACTAGGTATTTCAATAAAGTCAGAAGCCTTAGATTCTTTCTCAAGTACTGTAGCGTATGTACAAGTATTTGTTGGACCACTAGTATCAGCCTTTACAATAAGCCTATCTCCAGTCTCAATCTTTCTAGCATTCTCTCCCTCTAAAAGAAAGTATGCATTGTTAGTAAGAGGGTCATTAAAGTATATACTAGTATATATTGTGTCGTAATTCTCCTCATCTGGCTTGATTACAAACTTGTATCTTGTGGCCCAGGATGGAGGTTTCTGTGCAATAGGTATTGTTACTTGTATAGAATTTTTTGTATCAGATGCAGAGCATGGTACACTAACGGTATTGTTTAGGCTAACCAATGCAGTGGTTGATCTGTTAAAATCATCCATATACACGATTCCAATCTCATACCCACGATTACTATGCAAACTCTTTGATGAGTTTATTTTCTGGTAGAATGCTTCCACATAAGATATGGCATAATACTCATACACACTAAATGTAGGTGTAGTAGTATTGTTTACATATCTCATTGTCAACAACTGTAGACCAATTGATGAACTAGCAGGAGATGTAATTATACCAATCCCCTGACCAGCAGACCCAATACCACTTTGGTATTTAATTAAAGCATCTAAGTTATTTACTAGAGCACAGTTAAACTGGTCAGTAAATGTGGTTCCATTGCAAGAATTAACTACGGTCTCAATATAACCAGTTCTTCCTACTACATCTTGAAACTCCAAACTGGTTGCCAACTCATAAACAGAGTTGTAACTTTTTGGTAATACAAATGAAAATGTAATTGAAATATTATCAGCTGTCTCTGTAGGGAAAGGAGTATCACCAGCAAAAGAATCATGATCAAATCTTAGCTCGACAGTTATAGAAGAACCTTCAATCAAATCTACAGATTCTAAATCTATATAAACAACTGAGTCATTAATTGTTTGAGGAACCCCAAAATTATAGGTTCCAGTGGCAAGTGTATTTGGTAATTGAACAATGCCAATATCCTCTGAAATTAATGTAGTGCTATATTCAAGTTGAACAGGATTACCATTCACGTCCAGCATGTCGTATCCTTCAACGTAGTTGCCATACATCAGCCTATTTCCCATAATAGTCTGAGCCTTGGCAAGCAATGGTACGTTGTCATATAGCCTAAGTAACTCACTATCTGGAAGAATAGTAAATATCTTACTATTTGTAAATGTGTATGTACGATTAGTATTATCTGTAAATCCGAGGTCAGCCTTGTTGAGTTTCTCAATGACCTTAATCACATTGCTTGTGGTCTCCTTAAATAGTAAGTCAATCCCCTTAACAAGTGGACCACCAGTATTATAGGTTACAATCGCAGTATTGAACTGGTTCTGCATCCCATCGTTAAGGTAACTGTTGATGCTAAAGTCAAAAGCCTTAGGTTGAAATGCAGGAGCAGACCACTGAGATATAGCCGAGTACTCACCATCCTCATACTGATACCGATAAGCAAAGCAAATGAACCTACTCTCCAAGTAGTTCTCCTCATTGCCAGTATTGATAAGCTCAACGCTAGGAGACTCTACAGGTGGCTTCTTGATAACTAGGATAGACTCAGCACTAAACTGGTCAATGTTCCCTACAGGATCTGCATAATTCTTATCTAGGTTAATTACCCTAGGTGGGTTGTAATCGTCCGTAAAAAATAATAGGTTGTCAATAATGTTGACACCAGTAATTAGGTAGCCCGGATTAAAGTTCAGAGTAGTATTATCCCCACCACCATCGTTGATACTAATAACGTGGTACGTTAGTATATTATTGTATACATTAAACGATACGATAAGGTCAAGTTTGCCAGTTGCTCCAACACCAAAGTTAGAGTCATGGATAAACCAGTATACAGTCTCCTTGCTGCTATCAGTAATCGTGCCTATGCATCTAGCAGATGCACTAAGAGCAGTTCCATTAATGTACTTTAGCGTGGTTAGTTTGGTGTTCCCTTTAGTGTTCTCAATCACACCAATCTCTGAGTTCTCAGTAGAACCCATGCGAACATTAAGAGCATCGATATACTCTCCATCAGGAATGAGTCGTTCATCAACGACTTTATTCATTCTGCCAGCTATGAAATTCCTAGTAATATTCGCCATATTATTTCAACCACTTGTCCATTCCACGTAGGTTCATCAATAGTCTACCCGGATGGATGTTGCTTATTCTTATTTTAGCATTTCTTAAAAGCGAAGACTTCTCTCTTCTGGCACGAGCAACAATGTACTCCTGTACACCAAGCTTAGCATTCAGTATTTCGTATTGAATGTACGCATAAATAAACTTTTCAAACAATTTATTCACGCTAATAATTGAGTCATCACCATTCTCCATACCATCTGATATGTATTCAAGGATAACTGACTGACCATACATGTCTGAGTTGAAGTTAATCACACCACTCTTAGCATCCACGTTGAACGTTGGGTTGAAGTTAGCGGTCTCAGTATTAAGACCATATCTCTGGCCTAGTCCATACTCAAAGCACCAGTTGCCATCACCCAAGTCCCATCCCTCTTCACCATCATAACGGCTATCTGGGTTCAAGTATATACTCTTCTTGGTACCAGCCAATCTCTGCAAGTCAATCTCTGAAAACTCAGGAGACAATGCGTTTCCTGCCTGATCAAAAAGAATCTTACCAGTCTGGTCCTGCAAGTATGCCTTAGCAGACAACACCTGAATGTTCTCGGTAAGCGGTCTTAAGTACCCATCTCTGTATAGGTTAACTCGAACCCAGTTCACATAGTCAGATGGTAGGATGTATTTAAGCGTATCGTCAACAGTCAACTCAAGAACTTTTATTTGCTTAAACGCATCATAGTTTAGTTCTTGTATTGCTCTCTTAGCATGAAACAGAATTTTATATCGCTCCTCGTTATTTATCAAGGAATGGTTGCCAGCGTACATCAACAAGAAGTTGTTGACAATATCCTGAATGCTAACGTACTGATAGGACCCCCAGTTCTTATCTACTGGTTGACTCCCACCATTTTCGTAATACTGATATTGAGTGATGTATGCCATGATTATACAGATTGTTTTTGTTCCTCATTACCACCAAACTGAACTGTCTCAATCTCACGAATAGACATACCAGCGTACTGAAGAATCTTTGAAACTAATTTTATCTCGTCCTCGATAGGGACCTCAAAGTCTTGGTATCCCAATCCCGGAGATTGATTGAACACAGGCTCACCATTAGTCAACGTAGTGAACGTCCACTTAGGGTCCTTAGGATATCTAAAGTAACTGGCATCCACCTCGTTAGCCAAGTTAATGGTAGTAGGATATACCGTTAGTATACTCCCCTCCTGCGTGTATGCTGGGAAGTTCTCAGTAGGTGCAGTCAAGTTAGAGTTTACTAGCAATGTAATCTTTCCATGAGTAACCTTCTCCGCCTCTGCCTTGAATACCCTAGTAACACCAGATGCATCGTAGCACAAGACCTTGTTTAGCATAAAGTAATCGAAGCCAGTCGTAGTTACCGATGGTAGGTAGAATCTGTTTGTGGCTGGAGCAACCTGAGAAAGTGTTGATGTAACTGCAAATAGTTCTATTGCCTCTTCTAATGCCTTCCTCTGATTAGCATAGTCTGTACCAGATACACGAGCGTTCTCCTTGTTAATCAAGTCGTTATACCCAGAGAAGTACTCTTCAAAGATTTCTAGCTGTGCCTGCTTGGCAAACAGGTTGAAGTCAGAAGGTGAGATGTATCCGTAATTATTCTTGTTCAGAATTGCCAATACGGTATTTCTAACTGAGTTAATCATTCTAGTCTTTTTACAAATATAAACAAAAAAAAAGAGGGTGTTATTACACCCCCATTTTTAAACATCTATCTATGAAAAACTACGTTACAAATCTAAATTATTTTCTAACATTTTCAAAACAGTAATTCCTTCATCTGTCTTTAAATATTCAGCAACACAGAAGTATGGGTCCTCACCGAAAGGAACAGTCAACATCTTTCTCTTATTAGATCCAGTGTTAAACCAAACCTCCTTGTTGCCATTTCTGAAAGTCAACAACTTGTTCTCGAAGAACACGTGTACGTTTGACTGCAACTTAAGCATTGGGTCATTTAAGATATTTAGGAAACCTCGTGGGTCTCTCTTGGCATAGATTAATACGTCACGCTTCAATTCAGCGGTAGTAAATCTATTTGGGTCCTTGTTGAATAGCACTCTTGATACCACCTCCAACTGCTCGATGCTAAGTTGTCTGGCTTCAATCAATGCGTCAACCTCAGATGTAAGTCGCTCTACCTCAGTAGCTGCATCCTTCTCATTGTCAACTTCAACAAAGGCTCTGCCATTAAGTGGGTGGTAGTGTAAGAACTGCTGTAGTAATGGGTTGTTTCTAGGGACACTTAAAAATCCATTCTCGAAGATTACTGGCTCAACGATGGCATTACCATCCTGCTCATCTTCAAATGGTGACTTCTGATTGATAGCGTATCTTAGAGCCCTGTTAACATTGTTTTCTTCATCAAAGTAAAGGAGAGGATATCTCCTTGTGTTTCTTGATGGTAACGTATAAGATAACGGAGCGGCTTCTCCTTTTAGCTTATAGATTTTATCTGTACTAGTGACATTTTTTTTCATTTGATTTAATTTAAATTTTGAAAATAGAGGGAGTCACAGCGACCCCCTCAGTTAATTAATATGGATACTTCGCTTTAATCACAACCTTCTTGGTGTTTAGAACAGGCTTGTTTTTAGTAGCCGCTGTTCCAACCATCATCTTAGCTGCTTTCAACTCTGCTGCCTTCTTCTTATCGCTTACCAATTTCTTAGCAGCCAATGCTGTAGTAGCAGCCTCTTTTAACTTTTGTCCGGGCATTACGCTCTTCTTTGGACCAGGGCCCATTACTTTCTTTGCCATTATCTTGTTTATTTTAAAGTTAAAGGAGAGGCCAATCGGCCCCTCCGTTATTTACAATTAGGCTCCGTATCTGAACAATACGAAGTTGTTTGCACCCAAGGTACATACACAACGCTCAGACAAGAAGTTGACCTCCATTGCATCAAGATCGCTAGTCTGTGCACCACCAGCAGAACCAGTGATCCAAGTCTTGTATCTACGATCTTCAGTCTCAGACGCTCTGTAACGAACGTGCAAGAATGGACGCTTAGCGTTCTTACCAAGGATTTGGTCATACACAGTAGTAGATCCAGCAGGAACCAATAGACCAGTTACGGTACCAGTTGCAGATGCACCAGTTGGCAAACCACCGCGCATGGTAGGATCGTTCAAGTATTTCCAGTCAGACTTGTAGAAGTCATAACCTCTACGGAATCCAGTAAAGCCAAGATTCAAAGCCATGTCCTTATCGTTGTTGAACAAACCATAAGAAGTACCACCAGCACCATAGCTGTTCTGTGCTGCCAACATATCATCGATGTCAAAGCTGAACGCTCTGTTAACGAAGATTACGTTCTCCTCGATAGATCCCTGCTTGTCAAGACGAGAGATGATGCTATCAAAATCAGAAAGAGTAGTTGGGTTACCACCACCCCATACGTTACCTCTGTTGTTCACAACGTAGAAGATACCTTCAGAACCTTTGTTACCAACTTGAGAGTTAGCAGTTTGAGTTGCTACACCTGAACCAGACTCAGCAGGAACTGCTTCAATCATTGCAGTCTCAAGGTAGTCCTCGAAACGTAGACGAGTCTCGTGCTCAGACTTCAAATACCAAAGGTATCCAGTAGCACCATTCTCAGTAGTTACTTCTACCCATCCAATCTGAGCCATGTCAGAACCAGATACAGCGTACTTGTCCTTGATGATAATTGGAGAGTTGTCGAAGATTTCGTCTTCAGCTTCCAAAGAACCAATCATTCCGTTAGTTCCTTTCTTGAACTCAGAACCGTAAATCCATACAGAAAGAACAGCAGTTCCGGAGAAAGTCTGTCCACCACCTTCGTAGTAAGCTACGTCAAATGTACCAGCAGTAGTGTTTACAGCGGTAACGATACCCTTGTTAGAAAGGCCGGTAGCGTTGTCAGAAATAAATACAGTCTGACCAACACGGATAGCGATACCACTTACGTTAGCATCGTTAACAGTGATAGTAGCGGTGTCAGCAGCAGCAGAAGCAGATGAATCACAGTTCACATACTTGGTGTGCAAACGACCTTGCTCAGCCCACTTGATCATGTCAGAGTTGGACGGCATCTCAGCACCTACCATTCTAAGGAATGAAGCTACTGTTCTGTTACCATAACGCTCGAATTCTTTCTCGTAAGTATCAGGAAGATACTGGTTCAAGAAGTCAAAGTTGGTAATGTAGTTAGTTGATAATGGGACCTGCTCAGCACTTGGCTGCAACTGAAATCCCGGGCTTGATAAAACTGGCATTTTCTTTTTTGTTTTTTAGTTGTTACATTTTTTTAATACTGCGGATTTTTAGACCCCTTCCGGAATCTGGAGCAACCGCCTTCACCTGCATTCCTCCCTTAGTAGCAACCTCTGGAGCCCTACGCTCAGACATATTTATATTTTTGGTCTTACGTAAAACGTCATCAGTAGCATCAGCCTGACCTTGCTCATAAAAGAACTTGGCGAACTTCTCAGGATTCATAGCGATAGACAAAGACCTATGGTATCCAGCCGCATCCTTAACTAACCCACTGTCATCCAAAAACTTATTAACAAAGTTCATTGGACTAGACTGAATTGACTTTAGTTCAGCAGCCGATGCCGGAGCAAATACAATCTTTCTTTCGTTGACATCGAACTCAAATCCTTTGAAGTCTTTACTAAAGACCTCATCTGTTTTTTGGTCGAACCATCTACGCTTCCGATCACTCTCCTCCTGTACAGTCTTTGACTGTTTTGTATATTGACGATAGGCTTCAAACTCCTCCTTCTCCTCCTGAGATAAGCCCATTCCACTTGACTCAAGCGGGAACTTATATTTCTCTTTCTGTGAGTTGAAGTAATTCTTCGCCTCGGCAATAGCCTTCTTTCTTGCAATCTTTGTACGCTTAATGCTTGACTCCTCATCCAAGTCCTCATCGAAGGTATACTCCTCCATTAAGACATCGATATCATCAGCGTCAAGGTTCTTCTGCGTATCTGCAAGATACTCTCTAAGCAAGGTGTCTGGGTCCATGGCATCGTAATCCTTCTTGAGTTTCACGAAGTCATCGAAGCCACGCCCAGTCTCCTTCTTATAATTCAAATAAGCAGCGACATCCTCAGGCAACTCTTCATTGCTCTGTCTCTGGTCCATCAACTCATCAAATGAGTTTATCTGCTTGTTGTATCTCTTACCAATATATGAAAGAACTTTCTCTTCAGATAATTCCTCTTCTTCAGGCTGTACATTCTCAACTGCATTGTCAATAGCAGAAGTATCCAAGCCAACTTGTACTTCACCGTTGATTTCCTTTTCATGCTTTTCGAGCAACTCTTGCTCAACTTGCTGCATACTCTTTGGCTCAACTGCATCTAGTGATCTTACTTTGATTTCCATTTAATTAAATTTTATGTTTACAAATTTATAGATTTTTTTTTATCGTGGCTCAAACTCTGCCAAGTCAAACCCATCCAGCGTATCCTCGTTAGATTCAAAACTCATTGGAGGTAGGTTATTCTTTCTTTGGTTTATGAGTTTAGATTGCTCAGTGTTCTGCTGGCTGATTCTCTTAGCCTTAGAATCTTCCTTCATCTTCTCACGATCAGCAAGAGAGGTTTCTTTTACACCTGCTAACTGCATGCTGTAACTAAATTCCTCAGCCATCAACATTCGCTTCATCTCAGCCTCAGCCTTCAACTTCTCAATATCGAACGCCACCTCTGCCTGCTTGAACTGCATCTTAGCCTGGGCCTCCAACTGAATCTGTTGCATAGCAGTCTGTGCCGCTAACTCCTGAGACTGCATCTGCTGCATCGCTGCCATCTCTTGCTTCTGCATGGCCATCTTATCCTCACGCTCCTGCTTCTTAACTCTCTTTAGTTTCAGCAACTGGTTCGCAAGTTTGAGGTTCTTAATCTCTCTGATGTCAATAGCATCCTCAAGGTTGATGTCACCCTTAGCCAATGCCACCTGAATGTTCTGCTCAAGTTGTGCCTTCTGCTCCTCGTCTGGAGAAATCTCAATGAAGATACCAAAGTCGTAGATGTACAAATCCTTGATGTCATTCAAGATAGACACATTGTACTTTCCAATCTTGTTAGCGAAGTCATCCTTAAAGTCAGCGTACTGCAAGATGTCAGCCACACGATACGTAAGTGCCTCAGCAAGTGAGCGATAGATAAATAGACCA
>Ga0315902_10010686_pt1 | contig 12132 bp, 9 predicted proteins | sample LakEriMetagenome_9_FD_203523 | JGI IMG/M metagenome (GOLD analysis project Ga0315902, IMG submission 203523) | Freshwater fungal communities from buoy surface, Lake Erie, Ohio, United States - Buoy 12 MA117 | ecosystem: Environmental > Aquatic > Freshwater > Lake > Lake biofilm | place: USA... | reverse complement strand
GGCGGAGGCGGGATCGGCCGCGTCGATGCGGGCCCCGAGCAGCGTGATGCGGTCGCCCCCGAGCTCGGAGCGGAGGGCGGCGACCGCGGCCTGGCAGTCTCCCGTGGTCAGGCCGGGACCGCCCACCACCTGAACAAGGAGATGCTCGTGCCGCCCGGCCTCGGGACCGTGCGGGAGGAGGGGCGAGGCGAGGGCGGCCCGGGCGGCGGCGAGCACGGCGCCCTCGCCCTCGGCGCGGCCGGTGGAGAAGGCCGCGCGCGAGCCAGGGGAGGGCAGCAGGGATCGGAGCGCGCCCGGGTCGAGGGGCAGGAGGGCGCCTTGGGCGAAGAAACCGGAGATGGCCTCGATCGCGGCGGAGATCCAGCGCCCGGTCTCGGCGAAGAGCTCGGAGACGGGGGCGGTGGCGGGCGCGAGCTGCAGGAGGGCGTCGTTGCGCAGGACGACGGTGCCGTGGGCGGCCCGGTGGAGGGCGACGAGCGCGTCGCGGGCCGAGGCGAGCCGGCGCTCGCCCTCGTGCGAGAAGGGAAGCGTGGCGAGGGCGAGGACGGTGGCGCCGGTCTCGGCAGCGAGGGCCGCGAGGACGGGGGCGGCGCCGCCGCCGATGCCGCCGCCGAGGCCGGCGACGACCACGACGACAGGCGCGCCGGCGAGGCGCCGGCGGAGCTCGGAGGTCTCGGCCTCCGCGGCGTCGGCCCCGAGCCGGGTCTCGCCGCCGGCGCCCAGGCCGCGGAGGGAGGAGCGGCCGAGCTGGACCTGCTCGGCGACGCCGCAGGCGGCAAGGGCGGCGGCGTCGGCGTCGACGGCGAGACAGCGCGCGGTGTCGGGCAAGGACCCCGCGAGGCGGCCGACGAGCGAGGAGCCGGCGCCGCCGACGCCGACAAGGAGGATGGGGGCGGCGGTCGACATGCTCAGCTGCGGAAGAGGTTGCGGAGGGATTCCCAGAAGCCGGCGGGGCGACGGCGGGGCGGGGCCTCGTTGACGAGGGCGGCGGCGACAAGGCCGAGGACGCAGGCGTACTCGGGCCGGCGGAGCTGGGCGGCCTCGGTGGCGGGGATGGCGCAGCGGGCGGGGAGCCCGAAGACCTCGCCGGCGGCGACGGGGAGGTCGGCGAGCTGGGAGGCGCCGCCGGTGAGGATGAGCCCGGAGGGAAGGAAGGCGGGGGTGAGGTCGATGTCGCGCGCGAAGATCTGCCGGAGACGGCCGGCGACATCCTGGCGGACCTGCTCGAGGAGCTCGCGCACGCGGACGGAGGCGACGAGGTTGATGGTGGCCCGGTTGAACTGGAGCTCGCCGCCGGGAAGCCCCTCCTTGACGATGGTCTTGTTGGCGTCGTCGGGGTGGTGCACGGCGGAGGCGAACTTGAGCTTGATGTCCTCGGCCACGTCGCGCCGCACCCGCAGGGCCGAGCAGAGGTCGTTGGTGATGTGCTCGCCGCCGACCGGCACGCAGCCGGCGCAGAGGATGTGGCCGCGGTAGTGGAGAATCCAGCTGGTGGTGCCGGCCCCGAGGTCGAGGACGAGGCAGCCGGTGCGCTTGTCGCCCTCTCCGGCCACGGCACAGGCGGAGGCGTGGCTGCCGAGGAGGAACTCGCTGATCTCGAGGCTCATGCCGTTGAGCATGCCGATGCGCTGGCGGAGGGAGCCCTCCTCGTGGGTGACGCGCCAGAAGCTGGTCTCGAGGCGCTCGCCGGTCATGCCGACGGGGTTGGCGACCTGGCGGCCGTCGAGCAGCGTGGGCTGCGCCATGTAGAGCAGGGTCATCCGGCCGGGCGGCGGCTCGATGCGGCGGGCGGAGGCGGCGGCCCCCTGGGAGTCGGCCACGGTGACGCGTCGGTCGCGGCCCGGGACGGTGAGGATGCCCTTGACGCGCTCGCCGTCGACCTGGGGCCCGTTGACGGAGGCGTAGACGTTGCGGAGCGTGAAGCCGGCGCTGGCCTCGGCGTCGGCGACGGCGCCGTGGACGCACTCGGTGAGGCGCTCGAGGTCCTCGACGACGCCCTTGACCACGCCCTCGGTTCGGCGCTCACCGAAGCCGAGGAGCCGGACGCTCCGGTCGACGACCTGGCCGACGAGGACCACGGTCTTGGCGGTGCCGATGTCGACCGCGGCGATGCGGGGGGGAAGGGGGACGGTGCGGCGCTTGCTCATCGGGAGGCGGCGGGTACGAGGCGGGGTTCCATGGTGACGGTGCCGGGCTGGGAGCGGTTGCGGACGTGCAGCTTCAGCACGTAGCCGCGGGCGGTCATGCCCGGGCGGCGGAGGAGCTCGTCCAGCCGGAGGCCGGCGAGCACCGCGAGCTCGCGGTTCCACTCGGCGTTGGAGAAGACGATTTCCTCGAGCGCGGGCCGGTCGGCGGGCTGCGAGGCGGGGCGCACGATGACCCGGAGGGTGGCTCCCGGGATGTCGGTCCGGCCGTCGAGGCAGTCGCGGAGGGAGACGGCCTGCCACTCGGCGTGGAGCTGGCCGTGGCCGGCGCGGGCGGCGGCGAGGAAGGCGGCGGCGAGCTCAAGGCCGGCGGAGCGGCGCTCGCCGCCGGAGGACTCGGCGGGAAGGTCGGTGACGAGGGGGAGGTTGCGCACGGCCTGGCTGGGATAGCCGACGCCGGCGAAGGGCACGCCGTCGGCCCCGAGCAGGCGGACGGAGGGAACGGCGCCGGGCGCGGCGACCGGCTCGAGCCGCGCGACGGCGAGGCGCTCGCGCAGCTCGACCTCGAGGGTGCCGTCGGCGAGGCGCCGGACGCGGGCGCCGAGGACCTGGGAGTCGGCCTCGAGGGACTGGCGGATGGCGGCGACGTCGCGGGCGGCGGAGAACCCCGAGGGGAAGGCGAGGGTCCGGACCGCGTCCTCGGGCAGCCAACCGTCGGTCCGGACGCGCAGCGCGGAGGCGCGCGGACCGGCGGGAGCGTCGTCGAGGGCGAACCAGGTGAGGCAGGCCATGCCGGCCAGGAGCAGCGTGATGAAGGCGGCGCTGAACCAGGAGCGGGCGGCGCGCCGGCGGCCGGTGGCGCCGGCGGGGACGCGGTGGACCTCCTGGGAGATCAGCTTGCGCCAGTCGCGGTCGTCGGCGCGCGCGAAGGCGTCGGGCGTGCGCATCCCGAGCATCCGCCGGACGATGGGGGGAATCACGGGCGCGCTCCTTCCTGGGCCCGGCGAAGGGCGGGCGCGGCCATGCGCGCCGCAAGCTGGGCGTAGTCGATGCCCCGGCAGCGGGCGCTGTCGGGCAGGAGGCTGGTCTCGGTCATTCCGGGCAAGGTGTTGATCTCAAGGATAGAGAAACGCCCATCGGGCGAGAGCACAAGGTCGACCCGGGCGAAGTCGCGGCAGCCGCAGGCGGCGAAGGCGGCCTCGGCGGCGCGGCCGAGGCTGGCGGCGAGGGCGGGAGGCAGGTCGGCCGGCGCGATGTGCTCGGAGCCGCCGGGGGTGTACTTGCTGGCGTAGTCGTAGACGCCGCCGGGGGCGAGGATCTCGACAACGCCGAGCGCCTCCCCGTCGAGGAGCCCGACGGTGATTTCCCGGCCGGCGAGCAGGGGCTCGGCCATCCAGCGGCCGGCGGGGGGCAGCGAGGCCAGCGCCTCGGCGATCTCCGCGAGCCCGCAGGCGCGGCGAAGGCCGACGCTGCTCCCTTGGTCGACCGGCTTGAGGAAGACCTGCTCGCCGAGGCGCGCCGCCAGGTCGCGGGCGGCGGGGGGCTGGCCGCCGAGGAACTCGACCTCGTCGGCGACGGGAAGGCCGGCGGGGCGAAGGCGGGCCTTGGTCGCGACCTTGTCCATGCAGAGGCGGCTGGCGGCGGAGTCCGAGCCCGAGTAGGCGACGCCGCGCCGCTCCAACGCCTCCTGGAGGCCGCCGCCCTCGCCCCAGCCGCCGTGCAGGAGCGGAAGCACGGCGTGGGCGCGGGGATCGAGCCAGGAGGGGAGCGCGTCGGCGTCGAGCTCGACGAGGCGGGCGGAGGGGAGGGCGCGCGCGGCGCAGCGCCCGGAGACGAGGGAAACCTCGCGCTCGGAGGAGCGCCCGCCGCAGAGGATGACGAGCTGGGGGCTCACAGGACCTCCCCCCATTCCTTGCCGAGCAGGAGAATCTCGGGCTCGAGCTGGATGCCGCTGGCGTCGCGGACGCGGGACCGGACGCGGCGCATGAGGGCGAGCACGTCGTCGGACGAGGCGCCGTCGGGATTGACGATGAAGTTGGCGTGGACGGGCGAGACGAGGGCGCCCCCGGACGAGAGGGACTTGAGTCCGGCGGCGTCGATGAGGGCTCCGGCCTTGGCGCCCTCGGGATTGCGGAAGACACAGCCGGCGCTGGGCTCGCGGGGTTGGGAGGCCCGGCGGCGGGCGGCGAGCTCGGCCATGCGGGCGCGCACGGCCTCGGGTTGGTCGACGCGCTCGGCGCGGAGGACGGCGGAGAGGACGAGGGCGCCGTGAAGCTGGGGGCAGTCGCGATAACCGGCGTCGAAGGCCTCGCGCGGGGCGGAGCGCCGCTCGCCGTCGGCGTCGAGCCAGTCGACCGACTCGACGCGGTCGAAGATCCAGGCGCCCATGGCGCCGGCGTTCATGCGAAGGGAGCCGCCGACGGTGCCGGGGATGCCCTCGAGGAACTCCAGGCCGGCCAGGCCGAGGCGGGCGGCGGCGCCGCAGAGCTCCTTGAGGCGGGCGCCGCCGCCGACGCGGAGGCGAAGGTCGCCGAGGGGCTCGACCCGCGTCCAGGCGTCCGCGGCGAGATGGATGACCAGGCCCTCGTAGCCGGCGTCGGGCACGAGCAGGTTGGAGCCGCGACCGAGGACAAACGCGGGAAGGCCTGCGCGGCGGGCGGCGCGGAGGAGCGCCGACGCGTCGGATTCCGAGGCGGGCTCGGCGTACCAGGCGGCGGGGCCGCCGACCCCGAGGGTGACGCGGCGGGCGAGGGGCTCGGCGCGGCGGAGCACGCAGGCCGGGGAGAGTTGGCCGGCGAGGCGGGCGGCGAGGTCGTCCTCGGCGCGGGCGAAGGCGAGGGCGTCGCGATCGACGTCGCCCGCGCCGACGAAGGCGACGGTGGCGGGACCGTCGGCGAGAAATCGGCGGAGCAGGGAGGGAAGGCGGGCTCGATCGGCGACGAGCTCGAAGCGGGGGTCGGCGGCGGGAAGGAGGTCGGACGAGGCGCCGCCCTCGACCGGGGTCTCGCCGGCGGAGTAGACGGGGAGGAGCAGGATGCGGTCGGCGACCGCGAGGGCGTCGCGAAAGGCGGCGGCGTACTGGCGGGTGCGGGTGTGACGGTGAGGTTGGAAGACCACGGCGAGCCGGCCGGGGGCGGTCTCGCGGAGGAGCCCGAGGAGGGCGGCGATCTCGGTCGGGTGGTGGGCGTAGTCGGCGACGACGCGCAGGCCGGGCTGGTCGAGCAGCGTGTCCTGACGGCGGCGGATGCCGGCCCAGTCGCCGAGGGGACGCTCGCCGAGGTGGCCGGCGACATGCCAGGCGACGGCGAGGGCGAGGCCGGCGTTGGCGCGGTTGAAGGCGCCCTCGACGGGCAGCTCGAGGCGGGCGCGGGGCCAGAGGCCGGAGAGGGTCGCGCGCGAGCGGCCGGGGCCGGCGGAGGCGCCGTCGAGGGCGAGGTCGCCGCCCGGCCCCACGGTCAGCACGCGGGCGGCGCAGCCCTCGGCGAGGCGGCGCAGGCGGGGGCTGTCGGCGGGGATGAGGATGAGCGAGGTGGTGCGGCGGAAGAGGTCGGCGAAGACGCGCTCGAGGTCGGCTTCCGAGCGGTAGTAGTCGGGATGATCCCAGTCGAGGTTGACGGCGACGGTGACCTCGGGCGAGAAGGCCCCGATGGAGCCGTCGCTCTCGTCGACCTCCGCGACCAGCCAGTCGGAGGCGCGGGCGGCGCGGGCGGGCGGCGCGGCGGGGTCGCGGAAGAGGCCCCCGAGGATGTGCCCGAAGTCGGCGCCCGCGGCGTCGAGCGCCGCGATGACCATGCCGCAGGTGGTTGTCTTGCCATGGCTGCCGCAGACCGCGACGAGCCGGCGGCCGGCGGCGGCGCGGGCGAGCAGCTCGCCGCGCCGGACGAGCTCGGCGCCGCGGGCGGCGGCGAGGGCGCGGAGGGGATGGCCGGGGGCGATGGCGGCGGAGTGGCCGACCACCTCGGGCGACCAGCCCGAGGCCCAGGGGTCGCGATCGAGGGTGATGCCGGCCGAGCGGAGGTGATCGAGCATCGGGCCGCGCGGGGCGTCGTCCCAGGCCCTCACCTCGTGCCCGGTGGCGCGAAGGTAGAGCGCGAGCGGGCCCATGCCCATGCCGCAGGCGCCGAGCATCCAGTGGCGGCTCATGCGGCCGCCTCCTTTCTCACCGCGGGGAGGTCGGCGAGCACGGCGGTGAGCAGGCCGTCCCAGCGGTTGGCGGCGTGCACCCTGCCCTGCCCCGCGCGGAGCGAGTCGAGCTCGGCGGGATGCGTGAGCAAGCCGGCGACAAGGGACAGGAGCGAGCCGATCTCTCCCTCGGGGCAGACCCGCGCGGCGCCCTCGGCGGCGGCGACGCGGGCGTTGGCGGACTGATGGTCGTCGGCCGCGGAGGGCAGAGGGACGAGCACGGCGGGAAGGCGGCAGGCGGCGAGCTCGGCGAGGGTGCCGGCGCCGGCGCGGCTGACGGCGAGGTCGGCGGCGGCGTAGGCCTCGGCCATGCGGTCGCAGAAGGGAAGGAACCGGGCGACCGAGCCGGCGGAGCGCTCCTCGTCCGAGCGACCCCCCGGGCCGCTGAGGCAGAGGAGGTGGACGCCGAGGCGGGCGAGCTCGGGGAAAGACTCGGCCGACCAGCGGGTCAGGGCCGAGGCGCCCTGGCTGCCCCCGACGACGAGGAGGAGGCGGCCCTCGGCGGGGAATCCAAGCGCGGCGCGGGCGGCCTCGCGCGGACGCGGTCCGATCTCGGCGCGGAGGGGGAAGCCGCCGGGGCGGAGGCGGGAGGCGGGGACGGAAGGGAGGGAGACGCCGGGCGGAACGTGGATGGTGGAGGCAAGCCGGGCGAGAAGGCGGACGGCCTTGCCGGGAACGCGGTTGGCCTCGTGAAGATGGACGGGGATGAGGAGAAGGCGGGCGAGGAGCGCGGGGGCGAGCGAGAGGTAGCCGCCGAAGCAGACCACGGCGGCGGGCCGGCGGCGCAGGAGCAGCCAGAGGCTGTCGGCGAGGGCGACCAGCCCGAGAAGAAGGAAGGCGAGCCGGCCGCGGAGCCCCGGGCCCCAGCCGCGGCCGTGGCCCCGGCGGAAGGCGAGGGCGGGGTAGCGCGCGGCCATGCGGGTGTCGACCCCCTTGCCGCTCACAAGCAGGAGACAATCGGCGCCGCGGGACGCGAGCTGCTCGGCGAGGGCGATGCCGGGAGCGAGGTGGCCGCCCGTGCCGCCGCAGACAAGGAGGACGCGGGTCATGGGGCGGAGGCGGGCACGATGGCGGGCCGCAGAGCCGGGCGACCGCCGTCCCGGAGCGCGTTGAGCATCAGGCCGATGAGCACGGCGGAGGTGACAAGGTTGGTGCCGCCGTAGCTGACGAAGGGCAGCGAGATGCCCTTGGTGGGAAGAAGGCCGGTCACGACGCACATGTTGACGAGGGCCTGCAGGGTCAGGAAGAGCACGCCGCCGAGGGCGAGCGACAGGCGGAAGAGGTCGGTGCAGGCCCGAAGCTCGCGCATGACGAGGTGGAAGACGAGGAGGTAGATGCCGGCGACACCGACGGTGGCGACGAGGCCCCATTCCTCGCCGATGATGGTGAAGACGAAATCGGTGTGGGCCTCGGGGAGGTAGGCGCGCTGCTGGAGGCCGTTGCCCGGCCCGGCGCCCGTGACGCCGCCGACGGCGAAGGCGAGCATGCCCTGGAAGAGCTGGTAGGACTCGTCGCCCTGGCGGCCCTCGGGGTCGAGGAAGGAGAGGAAGCGCCGCAGGCGGCTGCCCCAGTTGAGGACGAGGTAGGTGAACGCGACGCTGCCCAGGGCCAGCGTGGCGCCGAGGTAGCTCAGGCGGGCCCCGCCGACGAAGAGCATGGCGAAGGCCACGAAGCAGCAGAGGACGATGGTGCCGAGGTCGGGGCCGAGCGCGATGCCCGCGCAGATGCCGAGGAGGGGGAGCATCGGCCGCAGGAACCCGTCGCGAAGGTCTTCCCACCGGCCGCGGGTGAAGAGATAGGGCTGGCGGCCGGAGAAGGCGAGAAAGGGCTCGCGGATGGGCAGCGAGCGCCGCTGCCAGCGGGCGATGTGGTCCGCGATGAGGATGACCAGCGCCACCTTGGCGAGGTCGGAGGGCTGCAGGCGGAAAAGGCCGAAGTCGATCCAGCGCCAGGAGCCGTTGACCATGCGGCCGATGCCGGGCGTGCGGGCGAGGACGAGCAGGAAGATGACGAGCCCGAAGATGGCCCAGCGAAGCTCCCGAAGCCGCTCAAGGTCGACCCGCCAGGCGAGCCAGCCGAGGAGAAGGGCGAGGGGAACGTAGGCGAGCTGACGCGCGACCGCGGCGGTGGGCTCGCGGAGGGACATCGAATAGCCGGCGCTGAAGAGGGCGATCAGCCCGAACGTGACGAGCAGCAGGATGAGCAGGGGGACGAGCAGGGTGGCGCGCGCCACTCCCGTGGGCGCGCCAACCTGCTCGGCCTTGAACTGCATCGACCTGGGTGGAGGGTCTTATCGGGTGCCGGAGCCGAAGCCGCCGAAGCCGCCGGCGGGGATGCCGTTGGCGGGAGCGGGCGCGGCGGGAGCGGCGGGAGCGGGCTGGGCCGGCGCGGCGGGAGCCGACTGGGCAGGCGCGGGCGCGTCGGCGTTGTAACCGGTGAAGCCGCCGAAGCCGCCCTGGGGAATCACGGAGGGGGCGGGGCGGGCGGCGGGGCTTCCGGCGGCGGGGGAAGCGGCGCCGGCCTTGGGGGCGGGCGCGACGTAGTCCTTGGCGGGGATGGTCAGCTTCTGGCCGATGCGGAGGAGCGCGTTGAGCTCAAGCCCGTTGGCGCCGGCGAGCTGGGCGACGGTCACGCCCTCGCGGCGGGCGATGACGAAGAGGCTCTCGCCCTTGGCGACGACGTGCGTGCCGCCGGGGCCGGCGGCCTGGACGACGGGACGGGGAGCCGCCTCGACGGGCGCGGGGCCCTCGTTGAGGCCGGCGGGGGCCGGCGCGGGCGCGGGCGCGGCCGAGCTAGTGCCGGACGTGCCGGAGAAGGCGCCGAGGTCGGCGGTCTTCTCGAAGCCGGTGGTTGTGCGGCAGCCGTTGACGCCGACGAGGACGGCGATGACGCCGAGGTGCAGAAGCACGACGGCGCTGATGGTGAGCATGGGTCTCATGGTGGTGGTTGGGTTTGGGTTTTGGGTTTCGGTTGGGTTTTCCTGGGTGGAAAGGGGTCTCAGGAGGCGCGAAGGGCGAGGCCCTGGGCGGCGCGCTCGAAGACCAGTCCGCGCTCGGCGTAGCCGCGGAACATGTCGAGGCTGGCGAAGCCCGGGCTGAGGAGGACGGCGGTGCGGACGGCGGCGGGGTCGCGCCCGGCGGCGACGGTGGCCTCCTCGAGGGTGGCGTGGAGCTCGGCCGGCTTGCCGAGCTCGCGCAGGATGCCGTGCAGCTCGGGGCCGGTCTCGCCGACAAGGTGGGCGCGCTCGATGCGCGGGGCCAGGCGCTCGGCGAAGCGGCGAAGGTCGCCGCCCTTCCATTTGCCGCCGCCGATCCAGCGCACGGGGCAGTCGAACTCGGCGAGGGCGGCCAGGGTGGCGTGGAAGTTGGTGCCCTTGGAGTCGTTCCAGAACTCGACCAGGCCCGCCTCGGCCACCTTGCGAAGGCGATGGGGGGCGGCGCGGAACAGCCGGGTCGCCTCCTCGAGGGCGGCGACGGGAAGGCCGCGCGCCTCCCAGTAGCGGAGGGCGAGCGCCCAGTTCTCGCGCTGGGGCCAGGTGTCGAAGGCCGAGCCGGAGGGGACCTTGCCCGCGACATCCTCGCGGCGCGCGACCAAGGTCTCGGGCGGGAGCTCGATGCCGAGGGCGCGGGCGTGGTCGACGACGGACTGGCCGACGACGAGGATGCCCGCGGGGAGCAGGCGCTCGACCAGCTTGTGCTTGGCCCGGAAGTAGGACTCCATGTCGCCGTGGCGGTCGAGGTGGTCCTCGTCGAGGTTGGTCCAGAGCACGGCCTCCGGCGCGAAGTGCCGCAGGTCCTCGGCCTGGAACGAGCTGACCTCGACGACGGGCAGGAGGCCGCCGGCGGCGTCGGCCGCCACGGTGGTGAAGGGCAGGCCGATGTTGCCGCAGGCGACGGCGTCGCGGCCGGAGCGCTTGTGGGCGAAGGCGAGGAACTCGGTCAGGGTGGTCTTGCCGTTGGTCCCGGTGACGGCGACGGCGGGGCCGTCCCAGAGCAGCGCGGCGAAGTCGAGCTCGCCGAGGCAAAGGCAGCCGGCGCGGCGAGCGGCGAGGACCCAGGGGTGGTTCTGGGCGAAGCCGGGGCTGAGCAGGGCGAGGTCGTGGCGGCCGGCCTCCTCGGCGGCGAAGCGGGGATTGGCGCCGCGCGCGTCGTAGACGGCGAAGGCGCGGCCGGCGGCGGCGAGGGCGGCGGCCATGGCGCGGCCGCTGACGCCGTCGCCGAGGATGGCGGCGGGACGCGCGAGGCGGCGGGCGAGAAGCTCCGGCAGCGGGTTCATCGGAGCTTGAGGGTGAGCAGGCCGAGCAGGCCGAAGAGGAACGAGAGGATCCAGAACCGGACGACGACCTTGGTGGAGGGCCAGCCCAGCTTCTGGAAGTGGTGGTGGATCGGGGTCATCAGGAACAGCCGGCGGCCGCCGGTGCGGCGGAACCAGGCGACCTGGAGGATGACGGAGAGGGCCTCGAGGACGAAGACGCCGCCGGCCACGGCGAGCAGGAAGGGTTGGTGGATGAGGCAGGCGACGGCGCCGAGGAAGCCGCCGATGCCGAGCGCCCCGACGTCGCCCATGTAGACCTCGGCGGGCGCGGCGTTGTGCCAGAGGAAGACAAGGGCGCCTCCGGCGAGCGCGCAGCAGAGGACGCCGAGCTCGCCCGCGCCCGGGACGTGGGCGAGCCGCAGGTACTCGGCGTGCCGGATGTCGCCGACGAGGTAGGCGACGACGCCGAGGACGAGGGCGACGACGAGGATGCAGCCGGCGGCGAGGCCGTCGAGGCCGTCGGTCAGGTTGACGGCGTTGGAGGCGCCGACCGAGACGAGGGCGAAGAAGCCGCCGGCGACGAGAAGCGCGACGGGCGCGGCGAGGCCGGCCGGAGGCCAGACGGGCTGCGGGAACCCGGGCACCCAGACCTGGGCGAAGAGCTCGCGGAAGGCGGGGTGGACGAGGAGGAGGGCGAAGGCGAAGCCGGCGACGGCGAACTGCCAGGCGAGCTTGGCGCGCGCGGAAAGGCCGTCGGCGTTGCCATGGCGGACCTTGAGCCAGTCGTCGGCGAGGCCGATGGCGCCCATGCCGAGGAGCGCGACCAGGGCGGAGACGACCAGCCAGCTGGGCTTGGCCCAGAGCAGCGCGGAGGGAATCATCGCGGCGGCGATGAGCAGGCCGCCCATGGTGGGAACCTTGCCGCCCTGCTTCGCGAGGTCGCCCATCAGGCGCGCGTCGCGCTCGGGTTGGCGGAGGGCCTGGAGGCGGCGCAGGACAAGCGGCGAGAGGAGCAGGCCGAGGACGAGGGCGGTGAGGCCCGCGAGGATCATGCGGACGGACAGGTAGTCGAAGAGGCGGAAGGGGCCCCAGAGGTGCTCGAGCTGGCTGAGTTGGTGGAGCATCAGTGGAACGAGACGGCCGAGCGGACGGCGACGGGGAGCGCGCGCTCCAGGGCATGGGCGCGGCTGCCCTTGACCAGGACGGGCCCGGGGTGGGCGGCGATGGCGGCGGCGACGGCGGCGAGGTCGGGCGCGACCTGGCCCCCGCAGGCGGCGGCGAGCGCGTCGGCGTCGCCCCCGAAGGCGAGCACGCGGTCCCCCGGGCCGAGGGGCAGGGCGGCGCCGGCCTCGGCGTGGAGCCGGCGCGAATCCACGCCGAGCTCGGCCATGCCTCCGATGACGAGGAGGCGGGGGCCGCGGGTGCGCCGGGCGAAGGCGGCGGCGGCGTCGGCGAGGGAGGCGGGGCTCGCGTTGTAGCAGTCGACGTGGATCTCCCGACCCGCGTCGAGGTGCACGGAGCCCCGTCCGGGCAGGGGGGACCAGGTGGCAAG
>Ga0315902_10010684_pt1 | contig 12133 bp, 9 predicted proteins | sample LakEriMetagenome_9_FD_203523 | JGI IMG/M metagenome (GOLD analysis project Ga0315902, IMG submission 203523) | Freshwater fungal communities from buoy surface, Lake Erie, Ohio, United States - Buoy 12 MA117 | ecosystem: Environmental > Aquatic > Freshwater > Lake > Lake biofilm | place: USA... | reverse complement strand
GTCAGGGCGAGCACGGATGAGCACGGCTGCAGAACCAGCCGCCGCGCCGCGTCGATTTGGAAACCGCACGTGCCGGTCGGCGTCAATGCGGAGCTTCCAGAGTGAACCGTCCCGGTAACGCCTGCCATGAGAACGCCCGTGCAAGGAAACATGGTCGCACCGGCAGAACCCATGACCCTCAACTCACGGGCCACACCGCCTGTCTTGCGGAAGACCGCAACGCTGACCGTGGCGGCCGCGCCCGGAGTCGCGGGCAAGTCGTTCGGAAACAGCGTCGCCCCCCAGCGGAGCCCGGGATTGAAGGCCCGCCCGTCCGCGGCGAAGGTATTGACAGGGTTCGTGGTCGTGGAGGACGTGACATACACGAGGTCGTCGTCCAGCGCCAGGCCCCGGCCGCCTGCGCTCGTGTCGAGTCGCTGGGCGACGACCGGCGAAGGGCTCGCCGCAACGAACGTGTTCCAGGTTCGCCACGGGGGAGCGTTCGCTGCGGTTGAAGACATGGATGTCGAGTTCGCCGTGTTGAGCGCCGTGAGAACCTCGCCGAACGCGTAGCTGGGCGGGCTTCCGCTTCCGGTCAGAACAGCGCCACCGGCGTAGGTCCGAAATGAGTAACTTGGCGAACTTGCGCTGCCGACGACGTCCGCCGCCACGAGGCCGCGGTTCACCAGTTCGGCCCGCACGCTGGCCGCCAGCGCGCCCGCCCGGTCGGCCTGGGTGGCCTGGGCGAACCGCGAACCCGCCGCGGGCAGCAGGGCGGCTACGCTCGCCAGGCCGATCGCCAGGATGCCGCAGGAGACGAGCACCTCCAGGAGCGTGAGTCCGGCGGGCTGGCGGTCGGCGGACACGGCGGGTGATGGCGGGTGCATGGCGTTCATTTCCCGATCGCGACGAGGGCCCGGGCCTTGGCGCGGGCGGCCCGCAGGGCCGTTGCGTCCTTGGCCGTCTGGGGAACGTTGGACGCAACGGAGACGCGGCCGGTCTGCGGATGCACGACCACCCAGAAGGCGGTTTCACTCGCCAGGGCCTTGTCGGCGACGACGTCGTCTCCCTTGGCGACGAGCAGGTAGACCGGCGACGTCGGGTGCGACGGTTGCACGGTTCGCGAGGCGGGCGTGAGCACCTGCTGCATGAGCGCGTCGACGCCGCCGACCGCGTCGAACGTCAGGGCGATCACCCCCTTGGCCGCCAGCCCACCCCAGGTCGTGGCCGGATCGTCGCCGGTGCCGCTGTAGCGGAGGTCGATGGCGGTGTTGCGCGGCAAGTCGAGCAACTTCTCCCCCTGCCCCGGATACCGGGCGATCGTGACGTCGAGCGTGCCGCCCGCCAGGGGCTTGGGCCAGATCGTGTTTTGCAGCGTCTGGCCGCTGCCGGCGCGGAAGCTGACGACCGACGACGCGAACGCCATCCAGGCCGTCGGCGGCTGCCCGGGCCGCTCCTCGAAGCGGATCTTGTAACCGTCGGCCAGGTCGGTGGCGTCGGCGTTGGTGGGGGAGATCGAGACGGCGGCCGACGTGACGGACAGGTCGGCCGGCGGCATCCCGCTCGAGCACACGCCGCTGATCAGCGGCCGCATGTCGGCGGCCGCCAAGGCCGCGGCCGCGCCGCCGGTCGCCGGCACGAGGATCACGCCGGCACCGGACGGATTGCCCAGGGCCCGCGACTGCACCTGCAGCAGCACCCCGGCGATCGACTGGGCGGCCTGCCGGACCTGGCCGACGTTGCTCGGCCTCGAGATGGCGAGCACCATGCCGAACAGCATCCCGAAGATGGCGGCGACGATCAGCAGCTCGATGAGGGTGAAGGCGGCGCGGCGGGTCATTTGCCGACCTCCGCGTCGAAGTTGGTGAGGTTGTCGCCACGGCCGTCGGAGCCGCCCGTGTCGAGGCCGCCGAAGGTCGCGATGGTGGCGTCCGCAGGATCGCCGCAGGCCACGCCGGCCGCCAGGCTGCCGTTGCCGTTGACGAGGATGGCATTCCGCTTGTCGGGTCCGCCGGAGAAGATCAGCGGCCGCATCGTGCCGCCCTTCGCGGCCGCAGGCACGCCCGCGGAGAACGGCGCGGTCGTGGAGAAGAAGCGGCCCGAGCCGGGCGGCAGCTCGAAACCCGCCGGCCAGAGCACATAGCGAATCGGCTCGCCCCAGGCGTCGTGAAACTCGGACGCCCCGTCGCCGTCCTTGTCGCCCATCTCGGCGTCCACCAGATCGCCGCAATCGAGGCAGTCGGCGATGCCTCCCACCATCACGATCATGAACAGGCACTCGGCGTCGGCGAACGTGTCCGACGGGCTCACCGAGCTGCGGTAGCCGACGTAGGCCCGTTGGGGTGCCGTCGAAGACGGCACGGCAGCCGAACCGCTGGCCATCAAGGCCACGTCGTTCCAGTTGTCGGGCATCTCCGCGCTGGCCAGCCGCCGCAGCTTCTCTGCCCGGTCGGCGGACGACGTCGCACTCGTCACCACCCGCGAGGCATACGTCGAATACTGCTGCTGGATCACCCGGTCGATCCGCGCGATCAGCGCCTGCGTGGCCTGCTTCTTCTGGCTGCCACGGGCCCCGGCGATGCCGGCGGCGAGCATCCCCATCAGCACGATGATGATCGTCACCACGACCAACAGCTCGACGAGGGTGAACGCCGGACAGAGGGCCACACCCGCGCCCCGACCCGCGGCCCGCTGGAGCGGGCGAACTGGGACGGGGCCGCGATCCCCGGGAGTCCGGGCCCGGCCGACGACCGGCTCGACGGGGAGGGGCTGCGGGCTCATTTCTGGAGGGTCTCGATGAGCTTGATCAGCGGCAGGAAGAGGGCGATCACGATGAAGCCCACGGCGCCGCCGAGGAACACGATCAGCAGCGGCTCCATGAGGCTCGTCAGGCTCTCCGTGAGCACCGCCACCTCCTCGTCGTAGGTGTCGGCCACCTTGTAGAGCATGGTGTCGAGTTCGCCCGACTCCTCGCCCACGTCCACCATGTTGACGACGAGGTCGTCCACCACCGGCTTCTTGTAGCGGAACAGGTACACCAGGGCGCCGACCACCGGCACGAAGAACGTCCAGAAGAGCAGGGCCACCGCGTTGAACGGCGGCACGGCGTAGGTCTTGAGCGGCTTGGCGATCGCGTCGCCGTCGCGGATCGAGTCCGAGACCTTGCCGAACAGCCGCTCGAACATGGTGTTGCCCGAGGTCTCCTTGGTGATGTTGAGCGCCTCCAGGATCGGCACGCCGCTGGAGAGCAGCGTGCCCAGCGTGCGGGCGGAGCGGGAGAGGATGTTCTTCTCCACCAGCTGCCCGAAGACCACCACCTTGAGCATGAACAGGTCCCAGCCGAAGCGGCCGTAGGGGATCATCTTGATGAGCTTGATGATCAGGTTGATGCCCAAGGGGATGGCGGGGATCAGATACCAATAGGCGACGATCCAGTTGGACAAGTCGATGAGCACCTGCGTCATCGCCGGCAGCGTGGTGCCGAAGTCGTCGAAGATCTTCTTGAACTGCGGCACGATCGAGATCATGATGAACGTGAGGATGGCCACGGCGACGACCACGACCACCACGGGGTAGACGAGCGCCCCCTTCACCTTCCGCTTGAGCGACTCGCTCCGCTCCATGAACTCGGCGAGCCGGCGGAGGATCACCTCCAGGGCCCCGCCCGCCTCGCCGGCGCGGATCATGTTGCAATACAGGCGGTCGAAAGCCTTCGGGCTCTTGGCCATCGCCTCGGAGAGCGTGGCCCCGCCCTCGATCTCGTCGCACACGTCGAGCAGGCAATTCTTCAGCCGGCCCGGCTGCTGCATGTCGGCGAGGAGCTTGAGGCTCCGGAGGATGGGCAGGCCGGCGTCCTGGAGGATGGAGAGCTGCCGGGTGAAGAGCGTCAATTCCTTGCCCCGCACGCCGCCGATGACAAACGACCGCCCGGGCTTGCGGCCGCCGCCGGCCGCCGCGGCCGCGGGCTTGGCCTTGCGGGCCTTGAGCTTCGTCACCATGTAGCCCATGGAGCGGATCGTGGCCTGGGCCTCGGCCTCGCTGGCCGCGTCCACGGTGTCACGGACTTCCTTGCCGGTCGCCGCGTCGATGGCCTCGTACTGGAAGGTGGGCATCTTCAGGCCTCCAGGATCGTCTCGCGGATGACTTCCTCGGCGGTGGTGATGCCGCCGAAGACGCCCTCCATGCCGGATTCGCGGAGCGTCACCATGCCGTTCCGCCGCGCCGCCTCGCGGAGATCCTCCGTGGAGGCGTTCCGCATCACCAGGTCCCGCATTTCATCGTTCATGATCAGCAGTTCGAAGAGGCCGAGCCGCCCCTTGTAGCCGCTGCGATTGCACCGCTCGCAGCCCCGGCCCCGGTAGAACTTCTTGCCGATCGTCTGGTCGCTCGTGAGCTCCAGGTCGGCGAGCACGTCGGCCCCGGGCACCACCTCCTCGCGGCAATTCTCGCAGATCCGCCGCACCAGCCGCTGGGCGAGGATCGCCTCCACCGTGGCCGTGATCAGGAACGGCGGCACGCCCATGTCGCGGAGCCGCGTGACCGTGGAGGGGGCGTCGTTGGTGTGGAGCGTGGAGAACACCATGTGGCCGGTGAGCGAGGCCTGGACGGCGATCTCGGCCGTCTCCACGTCGCGGATCTCGCCCACCAGGATGCGGTCGGGATCCTGGCGGAGGATCGCCCGCAGGCAGGCGGCGAAGGTGTTGCCGATCTCGGCGTCGATCGGCACCTGCACGATGCCGTCGATGTCGTACTCGACGGGATCCTCGGTGGTGATCAGCTTGTCCTCGATGTCGTTGAGCTCGGAGAGGGCCGAATAGAGCGTGGTGGTCTTGCCCGAGCCGGTGGGGCCGGTGACGAGCACGATGCCGTTGGGCCGCTTGATCACCTCGCGGAACCGGCGGAGCAGCGCCTGCCCCATGCCCACCTTCTCCAGGTCGAGCGACACGACGCCGCGGTCGAGCACCCGCATGACGACGCTCTCGCCGAACAGCGTCGGCAACACGCTGACCCGCAGATCCACGGGATGGCCGCCGACGTTGAGCTCGATGCGGCCGTCCTGCGGCAGCCGCCGCTCGGCGATGTCGAGGCTGGCCATCACCTTGATCCGGGTGGTGATCGCGAAGGCCAGGTGCTTGGGCGGCGGCACCATCTCCTGGAGCACGCCGTCGGCCTTGAGGCGGATGCGAAACTCCGTCTCGAACGGCTCGAAGTGGATGTCGCTGGCCCCGTCGCGGATCGCCAGCAGGAGCACCATGTTGAGGAGCTTCCGCACCGGGGCGCTGTCGGCCAGGGCCTCCACGTTCGTCAGGTCGGCGGGGCCGCCGCCACCGGCGGCGGCCGCCGCCGCCGCCAGCTCGTCGTCCTTCTCGAGGTCCTCGACGAGCGACTCCACGCTCTCGGTCGAGGACGAGTAGAGCTTCTCGATGGCCGTGTTCAGCTCGGGCTCCGTGGCCACGCAGACGTGGATGTCGTAGCCGAGGAAGGCCCGCAGCTCGTCGGCCACCTGGATCTTCTGCGGCTCCGCCGAGGCGACCGTCAGCCGGTTGCCCTCCAGCGCCAGCGGGATGACGCGGTAGAGCTGGGCCATGGGCTCGGAGAGCAGGCGGGCCACCTCGGGCGGGATCTGCCGGTCGTAGAGCGTGACGAAGGTCGTGCCCCACTGCTCGGCGAGGGCCTCGCCGAGCTGCTCGTCGGTGTAGAAGCCGAGCGACACGCCCACCTTGCCGAGCAGTTCGCCGCCCCGGGTGGACTGGTCCTCGAGCATCGTGGCGAGCTGCTGCTCGTCGATCAGTCCGAGGTCGATGAGGATCTGGCCGATCCGCTTCAGGGCCATGGTCAGCGCTCCAAATCCTTGGCGGCCTTGCGGGCCACCGTCTCGGCGTCCTCGAAGATGCCCTGCTTGGCGTTGGCGATGCGACGGGCGAGGTCGTCCACGTTTTGGGCCTTGGCGAGCACGTCCTCCTCCGTCACCTTCTTCTCGTTCCAGAGCTTGAAGAGGTGGTCGTCGAGCAGTTGCATCCCCAACTTGGCCCCGGTCTGGATGGCGGAGTTGATGCGGAAGGTCTTGTTCTCGCGGATCAGGTTGCCGATGCCCGGCGTGACGACGAGCGTCTCGAAGGCGGCCACGCGGCCGCCGCCGATCTTGGGAAGCAGCGCCTGCGAGAGCACGCCGAGGATCGCCGTCGAGAGCTGCGTCCGCACCTGCTCCTGCTGGTTGGTGGGGAAGGCGTCGATGATCCGGTTCACGGTGCCCTGGGCGCCGGTGGTGTGCAGCGTGCCGAACACCACGTGCCCCGTCTCGGCGGCGGAGATCGCCGCCTCGATCGTCTCCAGGTCGCGGAGCTCGCCCACCAGGATGACGTCGGGATCCTGGCGGAGCGCCCGCCGCAGGGCCTCGGAGAAGCTCGGCACGTCGGTGCCGATCTCCCGCTGGTTGACCGTGCTCTTCTTGGAATAGTGGTAGAACTCGATCGGATCCTCGATCGTGATGATGTGGTGGTCGTAGTTGGTGTTGATGAAGTCGATCAGGCCGGCGAGCGTGGTGCTCTTGCCGGAGCCGGTCGGGCCGGTGACGAGAAACAGGCCGCGGGGCCGCGTGGCCAGCTTCTTGCACACCTCCGGCACCCCCAGCTGCTCGGGCGAGAGCAGCTTGTTGGGGATCTGCCGCAGCACCATGGCCACGTTGCCGCGCTGCTTGAACACGCTGACGCGGAACCGGGCCAGGTCCTTGAAGGCGAATCCGAAGTCGCAGCCCCCCTTCTCCGCCAGTTCGGCCTGGCAGCGGTCCGGCGTGATGGCCTTCATCAGGCCGTTGGTGTCGTCGGCCGTGAGCACCTTGGTCGCCTGGGGCTTCATGTGCCCGTCGATGCGGAACACGGGCGGGATGCCGGTGGTGATGTGGATGTCGCTCACGCCTCCCTTCACCGCCGCCATGAGCAGCTTGTCGATCTGGATCGTGCCGGCAGCGGCCTGCGGCATGGCGTAGGCCGATTCGCCGTCGCCGGGCGTGACGGCTTCGGCGGGAGCGTCTTCCATCAGATCGAGCTCGAGCGGGGCGGGCTCCGCCGCCTCCGGCGGCTTGGCCGCGGGCCGGATGACGAGCACCCTCGTGCCCTGCACGTCGAGGATGGCGCCGGCACAGTCGCCGAGGGCCGTGACGAAGGAGAACCGGGCGGGGTCGCCGTCTGGGGGCAGGATCGCCGCCGCGATGGCGGCCACCTCCTCCGCCGTGAAGGGCCGCGTCTTCAGGGGCCGCATCTGGCCGTCGATCCGCAGCATCGGCGGCGCGCCGCCGGAGAGCCGAACCTCGGTGCCGCCGTTCTCGGCGGCCACCTTGAGCAGTTTCTCGACCTGCGCGAGGAGCGGGGATGTCGCCGTGCTCATGATCGCCACTCCTCGCAGCGGCAGGCTGCGGACGGGAGGCGCGGCAGGCGGAGGGGGAGCCCGGACACGGCGGCGATTTCGCTGGACGTGCGGCACGGGCCCCTGACAGCCGCCGACGTCTCTTCCGATAGTATGCGCTTCATCGGGTGAAAAGTCTCCTCCTGCCCAGGAAAAATCCCCCGGCCCCGAAAAACCCGGCCGCGGGCCGGTTCGGGCCGGTCGCGATCAGTTCTCCGCCCGCTTGGAAACACGGAACACCTCGTCCAGCGTGGTGATGCCCCGCAGGGCCTTGGCCACGCCGTCGTTGAACATCACCCGCATCCCCTGGGTGATGGCCGCCCGGCGGATCTCCTGGGTGGCCGCCCCCTGGAAGGCGAGTTCGCGGATGGCGTTGTTCATGACCATCAATTCGAAGATGCCCAGGCGGCCCTTGTAGCCCGACTTCTGGCAGTGGGCGCAGCCACGGCCCTTCATGAAGGTGGCGCCCTTGAGCATCTCGGCCGTGATGCCCGCGGCCTCGATCTGGGTGTCGAGCGGCTGGTAGGGCTGCTTGCACTTGGGGCAGTTCACGCGGACGAGCCGCTGGGCGAGGACGGCGATCACGCTGGAGGCCACGAGGTAGGCCGGCACGCCCATGTCGATCATCCGGGTGATCGCCCCCGGGGCGTCGTTGGTGTGCAGCGTGCTGAACACGAGGTGGCCGGTGAGCGAGGCCTGGATGCCCATCTGCGCCGTCTCCGTGTCCCGCATCTCGCCGACGAGGATCACGTTGGGCGCCTGCCGCAGCATGGCGCGGATCACGCGGGCGAAGTCGAGGCCGATGGAGTGGCGGATCTCCACCTGGTTGATGCCGGCGAGGTAGTACTCGACCGGATCCTCGGCGGTGATGATCTTCGTGTCGGGGCGGTTGAGCTCGTTGAGCGAGGCGTAGAGCGTGGTCGTCTTGCCCGAACCGGTGGGGCCGGTGACGAGGATGATGCCGTTGGGCCGGCGGATCAGGTTCTTGAACTGCCGGAAGTCGTTGTCGGAGAGGCCCAGCTGGCGGATGCCGACGCGGATGTTGTCCTTGTCGAGGATCCGCATCACCACGGACTGGCCGTGGTTGGTGGGCAGCACCGACACGCGGAGGTCGTAGTCCTTGCCGTCGGCCGTGAGCTTGATGCGGCCGTCCTGCGGCCGCCGCCGCTCGGCGATGTCGAGCTTGGCGAGGATCTTGATGCGGGAAAGGATCGCCCCGAGCAGCCGGCGCGGCGGGTTGTCCCGCTCCACCAGCCGGCCGTCGATGCGGTAGCGGATCCGCACCCGGTCCTCGAAGGGCTCGACGTGGATGTCGCTGGCCCGCAGTTGAACCGCCTCGGTGATGATCAGGTTCACGAGCTTGACCACCGGGGCGTCGGACTGGTCCTCCGGCCCCTGGGCGGCGGCCTGCTCCACCGCCGTCTCGGTGAAGTCGATGGCCGTGTCGGTGAACTCCTGGAGCATGGAGTCGGCGCTCTCGCCGTCGGAGAGGCCGTAGCTGCGGTTGATCGCCTCGACGATCTGCTCGCGGACGGCCAGGGCCATCTCCACGTCGCGGTTGAGGATGAACCGCAGCTTCTCCTGCGTGTCCATGTCGGTCGGGTCGCAGGTGGCGACCCGGAGCCGTCCCCCCGACTCCGACAGCGGGAAGATGTTGTTCTCGCGGGCCACGCTCTCCGGCAGCAGCTCGATCACCTCCGCCGGCACCTGGATGTCGGCGAGGTTCACGAACTTCAGCCGGTAGGCCTTGGCCAGGGCCTTCATCACCTTCTCGCCGGGGGCGTAGCCGAGCCGCACCACCTCGTCGTGCACCTTCTTGCCGGAGTTGCCGGCGATCCGGGTGGCCTCGGCGAGCTGCTCGGCCGAGACGATCCCCTCGGAGAGCAGGATGGTGGAGAAGGCGTCGGGCATGGCGGGAAGGGCCGTCGGTTCAGGCGGGGGATTCGAGGAACGTGTCGGTGTGCTCGTAGCCGGGGGCGCAGGTGCAGAGGAAGACGAGTTCGGCGGGCCCGGTGTTGCGGATCGTGTGGCGGCAGCCCGGCGGGATCGCGATCGCGTCGCCGGGGCCGACGGCGCGGGTCTCGTCGCCGAGCGTCATGGCGGCGGTGCCGGAGAGGATGTAGTAGATCTCCTCGGTGACGGCGTGGTGGTGGGGGGTGGTGGCGGCACCGGGGCCGAGCCGGGCCTCGGCCAAGCTCTGCTTGCGGATCGCGGAATTGCGATGGGCGAGCAGTTCGCGGATCGTGGAGCCGTCGGCCGTGACGAAGGGCTTCGCGTCCTGCTGATTGACCACGTCCATGGCTGCGGGGCCGAAGGTGCGCGTGCGGCGGAGAGGAACCGTTCCCGCCCCTCAGGATACCAGACCGCCCGCCAAATGCAGGCATGCCGGAGGGATCGGCCGGGCCTCCCAGGCCGCGGGATCGGGGAGGTCGGCCGCGGCGAAGGACGTGTCGGCCTCGACGACGATCCGGCTGCCCGCCGGGGCGGCCCGGCGCAGGACGGCGATCAGCGCGAGCAGTTCCGGCCGCCGCTCGTGGCCCGCGGCGAAGAACTCCCAGGGCGGCGACACGAACACGATCCACGGAGCGTCGCCCGGGAGATCGGGGAGCCTGCGGGCCCAGAGCAGCACGTCGCCGGAACGAACCTCGACCCGCTCCTCCACGCCCAGGCTGCGGGCCGAATGCCGCAGGGCGTCGGCCGTGGGAAAATGCCGCTCCACGAAAATCGCCCGGGAGGCGCCGCGGCTGATCGCCTCGAAGCCGAGGGCGCCGGTGCCGGCGAAGCAATCGACCGCGACCGCCCCGCGGACGTCCGTGCCGAGCAGGTCGAAGAGCGTCTCGCGGACACGATCCTTCATGGGCCGCGTGCGGCCGTGCGGCAGGAACTCCAGCCGTCGGCCGCGGAGCGTGCCGCCGATGATCCGGGGGGCGCTGACGGCCTCGTCGGCGGTCTTCCCCGGCGCCGCGGCCGCGGCGCGGCGGCCGGTCGAGCGGCGGGGATGCGGGCGGCTGGCCATGGCGACGAACCCGGTGGGGAAACCTGCTATCGTACCGGCTCCAGGAGGAACGCGAGATGCATGCACGACCGGCCGCCGGCCGACGATGGACGATGACGGCGTGGGCCCTGCTGGCCGCAGCCCCGGCCGCGGCGGCCCGGGCGCAGGTTGCGACGCCGCCGGCCCCGGGCGACGCGGCCGCGGCCCGGGCGGAGTTCGCCGCGGCATCCAAGGAGATGAAGGATCTCGTCGGCGAGCTCACGGTGCTGCAGGCGATGTACCAGCAGCCGCAGGCCGACAAGGCCGAGTTGGAGCGGAAGTTCGACGCCGCCAAGGCCAAGGCCGAGGCCGCCAGCCAGCGGCTGGAGAACGCCGCCTTCACGCTCGCGATCGCCGATCCGAAGAACAACGCGGATGCCGTGGAGATCAGCGGTGCGGTCGTCGCGGCCGCCCTGCGGAGCGACGATCCGCGCAAGGCGCTGGATCTCGCCGACCGGCTCGACCGGGCGGGGGCCGCCAACGGCGACGTGGCCCTCATGGGGGCGACGGCCGCGATGTTCCTCTCCGAGATCGACGCGGCCCAGGCATGGCTGAAGAAGGCCGAGGCGGCGGGAGCGGCCCGCAAGCGGATCGGCGACCTGCGGGAAGCGGCCGAGCGGGAGCGGGGCAAGGTGGAAGCCGAGATGGCGAAGCGGAAGACCGAGGCCGCGGCGGACGACCTACCGCGGGTGAAGCTCTCCACCAGCCAGGGCGACGTGGTCGTTGAGCTGTTCGAGAACGAGGCGCCCAACACCGTCGCCAACTTCATCAAGCTGATGGAGAGGAAGTTTTACGACGGCACGCCGTTCCACCGCGTGATCGGCGGCTTCATGGCCCAGGGGGGCGACCCGACCGGCACGGGCGGCGGCGGCCCGGGCCACGCGATCCCCTGCGAGTGCGAGGCGGCCGGGGCGCGGAAGCACTTCCTGGGCACGCTCTCCATGGCCCACGCGGGCAAGGACACGGGCGGCTCGCAGTTCTTCCTCACGTTCCGCCCCACCGAGCACCTCGACGGCAAGCACACGGTCTTCGGCCGCGTGATCGAGGGCTTCGACGTGCTGCCGAAGCTGACGCGGACGCAGGACGAGGAGGGCCGCACGATGCCCGGCATCAAGCCCGACACGATCGTGAAGGCGGAGGTGGTGCGGAAGCGCGACCATCCCTACGAGCCGAAGACGCTCCCCGACCCGCGGCCGCGGTGAGGCCTAGGTTCTGTCTGAAAACTCGGCCAGATTGGCTGCGACGCGGATTTTCGAGTGGATCGAGGCGGCCGAGCCAAGCCGTATCAAGGCGATACGGCGGGCGAAGCCAACGAAGAGCCGCTCGAAAAGACCAAGCAGACGAACCCGAAGAGTTTTCAGACAGAGCCTACTCCGCGGGAAACATGCGGAGGAGCGGCGCGGCCCCCGGCTCCCGTTGCTCGCGGGCATAGCGGACGGGCCGCGTCTCCACGGCCGCGCCCGTTTCGTCCCGCTTGACGACGAGCCGGCCGTCGGCGGCGAACTCCTCGTCGGCCTCCGCGCCGGGCCGCGACCGCGTCCAGCCGAGCAGGTCGCCGCGGGGGGAGTAGCGGTAGGTGTCGGTCCACACGCCCGGCGTGAGCACCATCGGGTCGGCGTAGTGAGCCGGGCCCGTCGCCGGCAGCCGCTCGATCGACACGATCCGCCGCGGGCAATCGCCGTTGACCTCGTCGGCGCGGTCGGCCGCGGCGTCGGCCGG
>Ga0315902_10010683_pt1 | contig 12133 bp, 9 predicted proteins | sample LakEriMetagenome_9_FD_203523 | JGI IMG/M metagenome (GOLD analysis project Ga0315902, IMG submission 203523) | Freshwater fungal communities from buoy surface, Lake Erie, Ohio, United States - Buoy 12 MA117 | ecosystem: Environmental > Aquatic > Freshwater > Lake > Lake biofilm | place: USA... | reverse complement strand
TGACTCGATGAGCAAGGAGGATGGGCTGCCACCGGCCGCATGGATCTACAGTTGGCGGATCTGGGTACCATCACCATTTCGGCTGCAGGCCGCAGTGCGGGCTTTGGTACCATTGAGCAGCGGGTGAACGAACGCAGCCGGGAGTATTTCTCACAGTTTGATGTGGCCACCAACCTGCAACTGGGTAAACTGCTGCCCAAAACCGCGGCAATTGATATTCCGTTTTATGCCAGCTATTCGCAAACGGTCATGAATCCGGAATATGATCCCTATGACCAGGATGTGAAGTTTAAGGATAAACTTAAGTCTGTTTCCAATAAAGACTCCGTAAAGAAGATTTCACAGGACTTTGTGGGTATAACAACTATCAACGTTACCAACCTGCGGAAAAATAAAACCAGCAGCAAGCCGGCGAAGGTGTATGATATTTCCAATTTCGATGCCAGCTATTCGTATACAAAAACAGAAAGAAGGAATCCCCTCATTGAAAGCGATGTGGTGGAGAAGCATTATGCCGGACTCGGCTATAACTATGCCCCGCAACCCAAATTTGTGGAGCCGTTTAAAAAGCTGATCAAGTACCGCAGCCCCTGGTGGAATATTATCAAGGAATTTAATTTCAATTACCGGCCCAGCCTGCTCAGTTTCCGGGCCGATGTCAACCGGCAGTTTGGTGCAGCCCGTGCACGGGAAGTGCAGATTCAGGGGGTGCCTCCCAGTCCCTTCAAAATCCCGGAAACCTATGATAAGTATTTTGTATTTGACAGGGTTTATAACCTGCGCTGGGATCTGACGAAGTCGATCAATATCGATTTTTCTGCCACCAACAATGCACGTGTGGACGAACCTTTTGGAAGAATTGATACAAAAGAAAAACGGGATTCTGTCCGTAAAAATTTCCTGAAGGGGGGCAGAAATGTGATTTATAAGCAAACAGCCAATGCATCTTATAACCTGCCGCTCAGTAAAATTCCGGCGCTCGACTGGACTACGGCCCGTTTCAACTATTCCACCACGTATAACTGGATTGGTGCTTCGCGTCTTGCGGTGAACCTGGGTAATGTAATTGAAAACTCACAACAACGGATATTCACCGGTCAGCTCGACTTCAACCGGCTCTACTCCAAGTCGAAGTGGTTACGTGCACTGGATGTAACACCTGACCGCAATGCCACACCACAATTGGTGTCGCCCAATATTAAATTCAATCCGAAAGATACAGTTGGTAAAAGCAAGCAATATATCGCAAGGTTGTTCCGCCGCCTGAACCGTCTGGAATCAAAGAATGATAAAGGAATAGAACCCGAACTCAGCGGCGCCGTTCGGTTTGCAGGTAAATTGCTCACTTCGCTCAAGAATATCAATATAAATTTCAACGAGTCATTTAATTCGCGTATTCCCGGTTACACCGATAGCCCCCGTTTCTTCGGAAATAACTGGGGAACAAGGGCACCAGGTCTGGATTTTGTATTTGGCCGTCAACCCGATGTGGAATGGCTCAACCGTGCAGCCGGAAACGGATGGATGACACGCGATACCAATTTCAACTTCCTCTTTACCCAAAGCTACCGCCAGGAGTTAAAGCTGGAAGCAACCGTTGAGCCCTTCCGCGATTTTACCATTGATCTGAATCTCAGCCGTTCATTCAGTAAAAACTATTCCAGTCTCTTTAAGGATACCATGGGCTCCGGAAAGTTTGCCAACCTCAATCCCTATGCGGGAGGTGGATTCGACATCACATTCATTTCTTTCCAGACCATGTTCCGCAAGTATTCTGCAACGGCACCCGGTGAGTCATTCTTACAGTTTGAAAGGAACCGGTTGTTGCTTTCACAACGGCTGGGGATAGCGAATCCTTACAGCCAGGTTCAGAATCAGGACAACTATTTTAAAGGATATGGGCGCTATGCACAGGATGTGCTTATCCCCTCGTTTATTGCTGCTTATACCGACCAGGATCCGTTACAAGTGGGTCTCATAGATCAGAAGAACAGAAGAATCAACGATAATCCTTTCCGCCGTTATTTGCCAAAGCCGAACTGGCGTCTCACATACAGTGGTCTGAGCCGTTTGCCGGGGATGGAAAAAATATTCACCAATTTTACAATTACACATGGTTATAACAGTAACCTGAGTATGAATAATTTCACATCGGCATTGCTGTATGCTGATCAGTTTGGGTTGGGTTTCCCTTCATTTATAGATACGATTTCTGACAACTTTGTACCGTTCTTCCTGGTTCCCAATGTTACGATCAGTGAAAAGTTTACACCCTTAATCGGGGTGGATGTACAATTCGCCAACCAGTTGAGTCTGCGCCTGGATTACGGCAGAAGCCGGACAATCAGTCTGAGCCTGATAGATTTCCAGGTAAGTGAGGTTCGTAGTGTAGACATCACCGTTGGTGCCGGTTGGAGGAAACGCGGTTTGAAATTGCCGTTTAAAGTACCTTTCAGCAAGAAGGATTCACGCGTGCTGGAGAATGATATTAATTTCAGGTTTGATCTGACCTACCGTGATAATGCAATCTCCAACAATATTCTGGATCAGCGGAATACGATTCCCACAGGTGGACAAAAGGTGATAAGTATCAACCCTTCCATAGACTATGTGCTGAATAACCGCATCCGGCTGCGGTTGTTTATGGAGCAAAACAGAGTGGTGGGATATATTGCAACACCACCGCCGGTTGTAAATACAAGGGCGGGTCTGCAGGTGAATATCAGTCTGGCACAGTAAGCAGCGAAAGAAATTGTAAAAGGGCAATGTTGTAAACATTGCCCTTTTTTATGAAATCAGGATTTGTCTGTGGGATAGAGTGCCGGTTTGTATTCCGGGACTTTTCTTTTCAGCGTAACCTGCTCATAGGCATACGCGAGAGAAAATAACAAACCTTCCTGGTAGGCACCCGCTATAAAGGACAATCCTACCGGTAGTCCGTGTACATCGCCCATCGGAACAGTGATATGCGGATAACCGGCCATGGCAGCAGGTGGTGCAAAATAAAAACCAGGTTCAGAATCGCCATTCACCAGGTCAATGCAGCCTGCCGGTCCGTAACTGGTTCCGATTATCGCATCCAGCTTGTTTTTTTGCAGTAACTCATCAATGATGTTGCGGGCAGAGGTACTTTTACTGAGCGCTTCTTTGTATTCTTTATCCGATAATTCTCCTTTTGCCATGCTCATTTCCACCAGTTCCTGCTGGAAGTAAGGCATCAGGGTGGCCGCCTCTTTTTTATTGTAAGCAATCAGTTCCCCCATACTTTTTACACCGTTACTTACCGTGCCCAGGTATTTGTTCAGCCCGTCTTTAAACTCGTATAACAACACAGTAAATTCGGCTTCACCCAGCGGACGGGTTGCTTTCAGGAGTTCTACTTCCACCATTTCTGCACCCTGCTCTTTCAGGGTGTTGATGGCCTGCTGGTACAATGCCACCACTGCTTCATGTCTGCCTTTGAGAAACGAAGCTTCATAGCCAATCCGTTTTCCTTTCAGGCTGTCCTTTTTCAGAAAAGCTGTGTAATCGCTGAGCCCTTTTTCTTTACTCTGACTTGTTACAGCATCGGTTTCATCCACTCCTGTAAGGGCCCCCAACAGCAGTGCCGCATCGGTAACCGTACGGGCCATGGGACCGGCTGTATCCTGGGTGGCTGAAATGGGAATGATGCCGGAACGGCTGAGTAAGCCCACCGTGGGCTTCATCCCTACAATACCGCAGAAAGAAGCAGGAGCAATGACCGAACCATCTGTTTCCGTTCCAACTGCCACCATACATAAATTGGCAGCAACGGCTGTGGCCGATCCCGAGCTGGACCCACAGGGAGAACGGTCCAGGAAATAAGGATTCCGGGTTTGACCACCCCGGCTGCTCCAGCCGCTGGAAGAGCGGGTGGAACGGAAGTTGGCCCATTCGCTCAGGTTTGTTTTTCCAATTATAACGGCACCGGCTTTTCGAAGTTGTTGCACAATGAATGCATCTTTTTGTGCTGTATGGTTTGCCAGAGCCAGCGAACCGGCAGTGGTCTTCATCTGGTCAGCCGTGTCAATATTATCTTTGATCAGCACCGGTATGCCATGCAGGGCACCCCGTGCTTTACCTTCTTTCAGCTCTTTATCTCTTTCTTCAGCAATAGCAAGTGCATCGGGGTTTATTTCAATAACCGCATGCAGTCCTATGCCCGCCTGGTCTATTTCCCGGATCCGGTTCAGGTAAGCTTCTGTTAGCTGGCGGGAACTTAAAGAACCGTCTTTAAAGCGCTGCCTGATCTGCTCAATCGTTAGTTCCTTCCATTCAAACGTATCGGTGGAGGCGGAACCATTGTTTCCTGCTGTGTTTGTTGGGTTACTGCAGGAACCGGCACCCCAGGCAGTGAGTGTCATGCCTGCCAGGGAGCCAAACCGTAAGAAATTCTTCCTGTTCATAAAGGAGGGGTTGGAGGTTTGTAATTAGAATAAGTTCAGTGTTACAGCTTATGGATTATAAATGTACTGAATCGATAGTGCCATTACTGATCCACTGATAAAAAAAAGTAGCCAACGGCCCTTTCCGGTCAGATCACTTTCATTACCAGTGGCAGGATAAACCAGCAGAACAGACTGATCAGAACAATACAGAGGAGGTTGATTACAAAACCGGCCCTGAGCATATCCTTCAGCGGAACATGACCGCTTCCAAATACAATGGCATTCGGCGGCGTACCCATGGGCAGCATGGAGGCGGCACTGGCTGCCAGGGTCATGGGAATTCCCAGCAGCAGGGGGTCCAGCTGCAAGGCGTCAGCCATAGCGGCCAATACCGGGGCAAATACAATCACCTGCGCCACATTGCTCATGACTTCACTCAGAAAAATGGAAACCACCACTACCACCACTACAAGGCCAATACCGTTGGTGGGGCCTGTGTGCGCCAGTTTGTTACCAATTAATTGCATGACACCGGTTTCTTCCAGTGCACCGGCCAGCGCGATGCCACCGCCAAATAACAGGAGAATGCCCCATGACATTTTGGAGGTATCGCTCCATTCCAGAAGTTGTTTGGAACGCAGCGACACATCTGCTGAAGCAGGTGTGGCAAACAGGGCCAGGGCTCCGGTAATGGCAATCATATTGTCATCGAGCCGGAACCAGTTAAGCTGGTTGATAAAATCCTTGGTGATCCACAGGGCCGCTGTAGAAAGAAATATCAGCAGCACTCTCTTCTCGTTGCTGCTTACGGGACCCAATTGACGCAGTTCCTGTTCGATAAACAAGTTGACATCCCGGCTGTCGCTGATGCGGTTGGGGAATAACCAGTGTGTAAAAACAAAGTACATGGCTGCCAGCAGCAGCATAGAAAGGGGGGTGCAAACCAGCATCCAGTCAAGAAACTGAATCGTGTAATTGTATTTTTTTTCAATGAAACCCACGAAGGCCACATTGGGTGGCGTTCCGATGATAGTAGCCATTCCGCCGATGTTGCTGGCATAGGCAATGACCAGCATCAGCACCAATGAAAAATTCCGGATATGGGTTCCGGGTTGTTCATGCTCTTTCATGACACTGATTACACTCATCGCAATCGGGAACATCATCATGGTGGTGGCCGTGTTACTGAGCCACATACTCAGAAAGCCCGATGCCAGTATAAAGCCCAGAATAATGCGGTTGCCACTAGTACCTGTCCGTTTAACAATCAGGAGTGCAATCCGTTTGTGAAGGTTCCATTTTTCCATTGCCAGTCCCAGCAGGAAACCGCCCATAAACAAAAAAATGACCGGGTTGCTGTACGCCTTTGCAGCTGTTTCAATAGAGCTTATTCCAAACAGGGGGAAAAGCAACAGGGGTAATAAGGCCACAGCCGGCATGGGTAATGTTTCACTGACCCACCAGCCGATCATCAGGATGCCGGTTGCAACGGCTGTGTTGGCTCCGGGCGTAAGGTGCATCGGATTCCAAAGCCAAAGTAGTAAGGCAAGGAGGGGAAGTCCCACTAATTGCAGAAAGTAGCTGTATCGGTGCATCCTGCTCATCATACTAAAACTATTCCTTTTCGGTTTAATTTATGAGGGGTAACGTGGGGGTGGTCCGGTACATATAACCGGTACAACCATTTTGCTGCCCCGCCGGCATAATCAACACCTATACGGGGCGATACGGCAACAGGCAGTTCCGTGTCTTTTTCCTCTGCCAGGTACAGCTTGTTGCCCACTAAATTCCAGCCGTTCTGTTCCAGTGTGATACCCATCAGCCGCGATACCATTGCTGGTCCGGCGCCGGGTTGACGTCCTTTTCCCGCCGAAAGTTTACCACCACCTTCGATGGGTTCCACTCCGCGTATGAGTACGGCATCAGGGATGCCTTCCCGGCCGGTGACAACATTAAAGAGATAATGCATGCCGTAACATAAATACACATAGGAAGTGCCACCTGCTGCAAACAGCACCTCTGTTCGTTTTGTACGCCTGTTCCGGTAGGCATGTGAAGCAGCATCTGCAGCGCCGGCATAGGCTTCCGTTTCCACAATGCGTGCCACAACTGTTTGTCCGCTCAACCGGCTGATCAACAATTTTCCAATCAGTTCCCTGGCAATCTGCACCACATCCTCTCGCCTGTAAAAATCTGACTGCAGCTTCTGCATTTTGTTGTATTTTGCCTGAATTGCAACCCGGAACCACACCTGCATTTAGAGAGAATCAAAAAAGTTATTTACGTGCTAAAGGAACTTGTAATTTCAATACAGGCTTATTTCAGGGCGCACCAGTTCATCATCCGCCACAAGTTATGGAAATGGATTTTGATTCCGGGAATCATTTATGCGCTTTTATTTACAACCGGCATGTATCTTTTCTGGACAACGACGGGTACATTTTTAGACTGGTTGTTCAATGAAGTGGGTATCAAACGATGGCTGGATGCCATGAACAACAGCTTCCTGAATTTTCTGTTCATTTTCGGGACCATCATTTTTCAGCTGATCCTGATGTTCTTTTACTTTTCCCTGTTTAAATATGTGTTTTTAATTGCAGGATCACCGGTTTTCGCCTACCTGAGTGAGAAGGTGGAAAGCATCATTGAGGGAAAGGATTATCCCATCTCAGCATCTCAGCTGATCAGTGATATAGGCCGGGCTGTCCGCCTCGCCTTACGGAATACATTATGGCAATCGGTTTACACCTTTTCTATTTTGCTGCTTTCCCTTATTCCGGTAATAGGATGGGTGAGTCCGCTGATAGCCTACCTGGTTGAATGTTATTACTATGGTTTTTCCATGCTTGATTACAGCGCCGAGCGGCACCGGCTAACACCCCAGCAAAGTATTGCATTCATCAGCAGTAAAAAGGGACTGGCTATCGGTAACGGTATGGTCTTTTATTTAATGCACCTGGTACCCTTTGTAGGGTGGGTGCTGGCTCCTGCCTATGCCGTTATAGCGGCCACCCTGAGTTTGTACCATCCGAACGACACGCCCTGATGCCACTTGTCTACCTCATACCGGCTCCGCTGCACGACGAAACTGTTGCCGTCCTGCCTGCTTATCTGCTCGGTGCAGTGAGGCAGTGCCAGGTTCTTTTTGTGGAGAACGAACGGTCTGCCCGTCGTTACCTCAAAAAGCTGGATCCTTCCATTGTGATTGATGCTTTTGAATGGTTTACCATTCATAAGGCGGAAGAGGCCGTACAGCAACAGTTTATTCAAAAGCTCAACGAAGGGAAAACGATTGGCATTATCAGTGAGGCGGGTTGCCCCGGTGTGGCCGACCCGGGACAGTTACTGGTGGAAACAGCCTGGCGGCGGCATGCAACGGTAAAACCACTGGTTGGACCCAGTTCCATATTACTTGCATTGATGGCGAGTGGTTTCAACGGACAACAGTTTTGCTTCCAGGGCTATCTTCCGGTGGATGCAGCACAGCGGACCAGGAAGCTGAAGCAGCTCGAAGAAATTTCTGCAAAGCAGAAGAGCACACAGATTTTTATTGAAACACCTTACCGCAATAACCAGTTGCTCGAATCCATACTTAAGAACTGTGATCCACGTACCCGTCTTTGCGTAGCGGTTGACCTGACCGCTTCTTCCGAAGAAATTCATGTTGCCACCATCCGGGATTGGCAGCAAAAAAAAACCGACCTGCATAAGCGGCCGGCAATTTTCTTACTTTATGCAGGTTAGTAGCTCAGTTCGTTTTCATGTTAATGATTTTATCTACAACGTATTTTGAGTGTCCTCTCCACGGTAATACACCTAGGTATTCTTTGTAATGCAGTTCAAACTCTTTTCCGCTGTTGAGCATCAATACGTTTGCAATACTGTCATGTACCACACTGAATTCAAATTCGTAACTGGCAATAGAGCCCGGTGTTTTGGAGCGGAAACCGGATTGAATTAATTTCCCTTCATAAGTTTTAAACAGGTATCCTTTTTTTACCATGTAATTGAGTTCGCCGGCTTTCACTCCTTCGCCGAAAACATAATAGTATTTCCAGTAGACAAAGAGGGAAGCTCCGGCAAACAGCAGTACCAGCAAGTAAGTAATGAATTTTCTCATTCGGATGCTTTCTTTTTTAAAATTACCAATCTTCTGCCAATTATATCAGGCGGAATTCGTCGCCATCAAATAAACCCAGGTCACTCAGTTTCAGGTGCGGGATCACCAGCAGTGCCATGAAGGAAAGAGTCATGAAGGGAGCTGTGAGTGTGCTGCCCATTTCTTTCGCCAGTGCATCCACGGCGCTGTACTCTCTGGCCACTGCATAGCCGTCTTTTGTACTCATGAGTCCGGCTACAGGCAGCTGTACAACCACTTCGTCCCAGCCGGATGCCGTGGGCCGTACAGCGCTTACACCGCCTCTTGATTCAATGATCCGGTTCACAGCCTGGCACAGGCTCGCGGGGCTGGTTCCCACAGCAATGATGTTGTGGCTGTCATGTGCCACCGAAGAGGCGATAGCCCCGGTTTTCAGTCCGAAGTTTTTTACAAAGCACTTGGCAATGGGTGCCGCGTGATAGCGGTTTACCACTACCATGTGCAACAGATCTTTATCTGTATTAGCCTGCAGGTTGTTGTCAGAAAATGTGAAGGAAGAAATGGGCTCTTTCAGTTTGTGGGTGATCAGTTGTCCGTCCAAAGCTTCCACCACATATACCTGTTCCATATTTTCAGCATCTGTGTGTCCGAATTTTGTGAGGGGAAACAGGAAATCGGCCGTTTGTTTTGTATCACAATCAAAATGATTCAGCACTGCTGCCTTCCCGGCCTGGATAAGTGAGCTGCCTTTTTCGGCTACCCGTATACCGTTGATATAGGTTTGCTGCACTTTAAAATCCTGCAGGTCGGTCACGAGAATAAAATCCGCCGGATCGCCTTCCCGCAGCAGGCCCACAGGCATCCGGTAGTGAAGTACGGGGTTGATACAGGCAGCCTGCAATACATGAAATACATTAATTCCTTTTGCAACCGCTCTTGCGCAGAGCTGGTCAATGTGCCCGCTTACGAGGCTGTCGGGGTGTTTGTCGTCGCTGCAGAACATGATTTGGTCGGGGTAATCTTGCAGCAGGTCAATGAGCGCTTCAAAGTTTTTGGCGGCGCTTCCTTCCCGTATGAGAATTTTCATGCCATACTGGATTTTTTCAAACGCTTCTTCACGGGTAAAACATTCATGATCGGTGCTGATACCGGCGCTGATATACCTGCGAGCCGCATCACCCCTCAATCCCGGCGCATGGCCATCGACCGGTTTCCCCAGTTCGTGTGCGGCAGCTATTTTACTGAGGACCTCTTCATCGCCGTTCAAAACACCGGGAAAGTTCATCATTTCACTGAGGTACCTGACTTCCGGGCGTTCGAGGAGGGTTTTTACATCCGCGGCATTCAACGTGGCGCCGGCCGTTTCAAAGCTGGTGGCAGGTACACAACTGGGGGCTCCGAAACAAAACTTAAAAGGAACGGTTTGGCCGTTCTCGATCATGTATTCCACCCCGGCCATGCCGCATACATTGGCAATTTCATGCGGGTCGCTGATAGTTCCCACGGTTCCGTGCACTACAGCCAGCCGGGCAAATTCAGAAGGAACCAGCATGGAGCTTTCAATGTGTACATGGCTGTCAATAAATCCGGGAAGAAGATACGGAAGCCCGGGATCGGGCTCATTTCCAAGCACTTCGATCTGTTGGATGCATCCGTTTTCAACAGTGATGGTTCCGCTGAAAATCCTGCGGTCAGTTATGTTAACAATATTTCCTGAAACAGTAAAAGGCGCCATAACGGAATAAGAAGGATGGAGAAAATTTTTAACAATTCAAGTTAAGGGATAGAACTATTACAACCGGCATCCGGAGGCCTTTATTTTGGAAACAGAAGATTTAACGGGAAAATTGAAACCAACTGTAACTTTTTCTACAACTTTGCTACTTATTACCAAATACAATAAAATGAAATCAATCAAATTTCTCTCACTTGTTGTTGCAGCCTTTATGAGCCTGTCAACCCTGAAAGCACAAACTGCCGATGAAGTGGTGAACAAACACCTGGAAGCTATCGGAGGAAAAGATAACTGGAAGAAAATCACCAGTATGGTACAGAGCGGCTCCATGACGGTACAGGGTGCCGAAGTGCAGGTGGTTTCCACCGTGCTCCATGGAAAAGGTTTCCGTAACGAAATTACATTAATGGGTATGACTGGCTACCAGATTCTTACACCCACCGAAGGATGGAATTTTATGCCTTTCAGTGGCCAGACTGCCCCCGAAGCGGTTACCGCTGACGATCTGAAACAGGGACAGGATCAACTGGATGCCCATGGTTCCCTGGTTGATTATGAAGCAAAAGGACATAAAGTGGAATTACTGGGAAAAGAGGATGTAGATGGTACTCAGTGTTTCAAGCTCAAAATCACCCTGAAAAGCGGAAGCGTGCAGACCCATTTTATTGATCCGGCTTCTTATTATATTGTTAAGTCGGTTTCAACCCGTTCTGCCAATGGCCAGGAAATGGAACTGAGCACAACTTTCACTAACTACCAGAAATTACCCGAAGGAATTGTGATTCCCATGAGCATCTCTCTTCCTCTCGGACCCGGCTTCAATGCAGATTATACAGTTGAAAAAGTAGAAATCAATAAAGCGGTTGACGAATCTCTGTTCAAACCAGCTAAATAATTTATTTCAGATTTTTTAGAAACCCCGGCTATTCGTCGGGGTTTTGATTTTTAATTTTCATTTTATGCAAAAGATAGGATTCTTTTTCTTCTTCCTGTTGTCCGGGTTTGTAGCAGCCGCACAGGCAAATATCAATGCCGCCACTTTTGGTATGATGGAAGCACGTTACCTGGGACCGGGAACCATGAGCGGACGTATCACCGACATAGCGGGCGTTAACGAGGACGGTGGCAGAACACTGTATGTGGGAACTGCCGGCGGTGGTTTGTGGAAATCTGTGAATGCCGGATTTTCCTTTAAGCCCGTCTTTGATAAATACAATCAGAGTATTGGTGCTGTGGCTGTGGATCCCAAAAATTCAAAGATACTGTATGTTGGTACCGGTGAAAGCAATATGCGCAACAGTGTGTCCATCGGCGACGGCATGTATAAATCAACAGATGGGGGTGTTAACTGGACAAAAATCGGGCTCGACAGTACTGAGCATATTTCAAAGGTGCTGGTTGATCCGGTTAACTCATCCATCATTTATGTAGCTGCACCCGGTCCACTCTGGAGCAATGGAACACAGCGGGGTCTTTTCAAGTCAACAGATGCAGGCAAAACCTGGCATAAGATTTTATATATCAATGAAAAAACAGGTGTCGCGGATGTGGAGATCGATCCTTCCAATCCATCTGTCTTATATGCGACCACCTGGGAATTCCGCCGGCTTCCCTATGCTTTCAACAGCGGCGGAAGCGGCAGTGGTATTTTTAAAAGTACCGACGGTGGAGCAACCTGGAAAGAATTAACAAACGGCTTGCCGGCAAAGCCATTCGGACGTGTGGCCCTGGCACTTGCACCTTCTGCACCCTCTCAGCTCTGGGCCATTGTGGAAAGTGAAAATACTGGCTTATATATTTCTTCCGATGCCGGTGCCAGCTGGAAGCAGCTGAGTGCCACCAGCAATATCACGTCACGGCCCTTTTATTTTTCAACGCTCGAGGTGGATC
>Ga0315902_10010681_pt1 | contig 12135 bp, 7 predicted proteins | sample LakEriMetagenome_9_FD_203523 | JGI IMG/M metagenome (GOLD analysis project Ga0315902, IMG submission 203523) | Freshwater fungal communities from buoy surface, Lake Erie, Ohio, United States - Buoy 12 MA117 | ecosystem: Environmental > Aquatic > Freshwater > Lake > Lake biofilm | place: USA... | reverse complement strand
CCAGCTCCGCGGCGAGACCTGCGAGTCCTGCCAGTGATCCGCTAGCCCAGGCCGACCGGACCGAGGGCCCCGCAAGGGGCCCTTCCCTTTGCTTATCGTTCCGGAGGGCTTTCAGCAGTCTCTGCCTTGGACTCCTCCAGCGCGCGCGTCTCGACCCTGCCGTCGGGTAGGCGCGCCACGAAGACCAGGCTGCGCCGATCTGGGTCGAGGATGACGCGCGAGCTGAGCAGAATCCTCGGTTGGCCGCCCTGGGTGGGCGCGAGGAGCACCAGTTCCTCGGTGCGGCGCCCGGACGCGGCCTCGGAGGAAGCCTGGCCGCCCGGGGCCAGGTTCAGCCTCCGCCTGCCCACCCAGCCCTGCACCGGGTCGCCCGTTAGGTTGACCAGCCTGACGCTGCCCCAAGGGTGGCCTTGGTCGGAAAGTTCGATGGCCATGGCCCTGGGAGGGCTTGAGGGCACCACCAGGACCGCGACCCTCTTCGCGTCCGCGGCGAGCCTCACCTCGACGTAAGGGGTCCAGCCGGGTGGTTGATCCGGTCCGGACGGCGCCTCTTTGCGCAGCAGTCTCCAAGGCTCGCCCGGCACGCCCTTCGCGCTCTCGAGCGGGCAAAGTGCCAGCAGGCGGATGGGGCGGGGCCTGCCTCCTGCCTCGGCCGTCGCCAACTCGGGAGCGGGCGAGGGCGGATCGGTCCACCACATGGGAATCACGTCCGCGCCGGGGCATGCGGCGGAGAGGAGCAGGGGGAGGAAGAAGGGCCTCATGGCGAGTGGATCCATCGGAAGTCGGCCACGACGAAGCGACGGCCGAGCGTCCGGTTCACCGGCGAGAGCGCGGGATTGCGCCGCCGCATCTCGGCCAGGCCCCCCGGGGACCGGGACAGGGATGACCGGTAGCCGTCGAGCGCGACGAGGGAGTCTTGGGCCTGCGGGGAGACCCAGTCGGGAGTCCGCTGCACGGTGATCTCGCACCAAGCCGAACCTCCGCGCGACTCGCCGTAGGCGCGGATGACGAAGGTGTCCGACCGGGCCGACAGGTGTGGTCCGATGGCGGCGAGGAGATCCGACTGCAGGATCATGTCGGGTCGTCCAAGCGCGACCGGCGCCTCGGCGGCAATGCCCGAGGGGGCGAGGGCCGCGGCCTGCGGGAGTCGGCCGAGGGCAGCCGGGCCGATTCCTGGCGAGACGGCGGTGGTGTTGAGCTGGGCGGCGTCGATGGCTGCCTGAAGCGCGCCCTTGCGCCCGTTGGCGTCGTCGGTCAGCCGGCGGTTGACGAAGTCCGCAAGGCACATGAAGGGGCCGCGGGCGCGCACCTCCGCGACAATGGCTTCCGCCAGCCGATCCAGCGCCGGGTCGCCGTCGGCAAGGCTGCGGTAGGTTCTCCAGCGATTCTCCCCGCCTGATTCGACGGACTCTCCGGCGGGCGGGTGGAGTCGCGAGAAGGGGTTTCCGGATCTCTGGGCCAATCCTTCCGCCAGCGCGCCGAGCCCCCCGGTCAGCTGCGCCTTCCAGGCGGCCGCGGAGGTCGAGTTCACGTTGAAGGTGCCCTCCTGGATGAGCTGGCGCGCGGTGGTCGCCGGGTTGAGTAGGCCGGCCGCGCGGTCGGCGGCATCGACCCTGCTTGGCCAGGGGCGAAGGCGGGAGTTGGCGAAGGCCCGCCGCTCGCCCGCCAGCGCGGCGGAGGCCGCCGCTGCCAGCGTGATGTGCGGCTGGGCCGAGCCATCGGTCGCCCTCGCCTGGCCTGCGCTAAGGCCCGAGAAGAATGTCCGGTCCCACAGGGCGAGGTTGGCTGCGTAGGAGAGGTCGACTCGCTCGAGCGGCATCCCCGGGGAGCCGCCCGCGGGCCAGCGCAAGATGGTGTCCAGGCTGCCCAGCCCCGGGTGGGCGAAGCTGTTGCCAATGGCGTGGGATGGGTCCAGGTCGGTCTCCCCGATGTCGGCGTGGGCCAGCTGGGCGAGGGAGAGCAACGGCCGACGGGGCACTTGGAACAGGACGGCGGTCCGGGTTCCCTCGCCGGGAAAATGCGACTCGCCCCAGGAAGCCTGGTTTTTTTCCGGCGTGTTCCCGGGCCAGAACTGCAGCACCGCCAAGGGGTCGCCGGAGAGCGGGGTCACGCTCGCCTGCCATGAGGGCGCGGTGGCGCCGGCGCCGTCCCAATTGCGGGGATCGGCGAGCTGGGCGCGGGGATTGGAGGCGAGAATGGGCGAGGGGAAGCCGTTGCGCTCGGCGAGCGAGCGAAGGCGCAGCTCCGTCACGGCGAAAAATCGTTTGTCCGGCAGGTTGCGCGTGCCGTCTCGGGCGGGGGAGCGGGCGAAGGGCTGGCTGCGAACCGAACCGCCCGAGCCTGCGGGCGCCAGGGCCGCGGTGGCGCGGAAGCCGACGCGCTGCAGCAGGTGTTCGTCAGCATGGTCGCTGCCCGCCGGCAGCGAGGCGTCGCCAAGCCAGGCCCACCAGCCGGGCGCCGACGACGACAGGGCGTGGCGGTTGGCCCGGTACAGGTGGGTGTCGAATGCGTTCACCTGACCGGCGTCGCCCAGGAGAATCTCGGCGACAAGCGGCTCGCTCGGCCAGGTCGACCCCGGGGCCGGGGCGACAAGCGCGCTGAGCATGGCCTCGTTCTCGCGAAGCTCGGCCAGGTCGGGCAGCCGGTGCGCGTTGATGCGGAAGTTGCTCTGCAGGTCGTAGGTGAACGCCCCCATCGAGATATTCTGGTAGGCTTGCGCCCGGTAAACCTGCCAGCGGTTGCCGGCGAGGTTCGGGGTCAGGATCCGCGTCTCTCCGGGCTCGATCCTGAGATAGGCCTGCGGGGCCTGGCCCCAGCGTCCCGCGGGAGCGCCGCCCGGGGGGAAGGTGTGGAAGCCGCGGAGCGTGTAGCTTCGCTGGCGCAGGTCGTTGCCAAGCGAGCAGGTCGCAACCGGCGTTTCCCGGTTGTCCGCCCGGTAGATGTTGAACCGCGCGTTGTTGAACTGCGCCCAGGTCACTCCGATGCCGGCGAACTCCAGGGGCACATCGTAGGGATTGTGCACCGCCAGGAAAGCGTCGAGCCCGATGGCGAGGGTGTCCCGGCAGTAGATGAGCGAGTGGATCATGCCCACGCGTGTCACCTGGGGGGCCAGCCGGGCGCGCAGCTCGCGGATCCGGACAGCCGACGAGCCATCCTCGAGAGTCAGGGTCCGCGCATGGCGGGGCTGACCCTCGGCGGCGGCCGCGAGCGGCTGCAGCGCCGCCAAGTTGGCCTTGGGGCCGAACAGCGCCGGCGGCGAGGCGGGGAGGGCGGGCGTCCCCCCGGGATGAGGGCGCGCGGCTCCCTGGTTGGGCGAGCCGGCGAGGAAGGTGTAGGGGGCCGAGCCTCGGGCCAACCAGGCGTCGGAGGAGGCTGTCCAGGGGACTCCCGGCTGGACGCGCGCCTCGGCCTCGCGCTTGTACAGCCGGTAGTGGGCTCGGAGGACGTCCCAGGTCGGGCCGGCCACGGTGTGAGGGGCGCGGGAACGCCCGCCCGACTCCTCCTCCGGGATGGGCACCTCAAAGACGAACCGGAGGGGTTCCCCGTGGTTCCATTCCGCCGACCCGGGCTCGGATGCCTCGGTGATTCCCGCCGCCGCCGCGAGGTTCAGGTTATTGCGGTCGTCGGAGACGGGGAAGCAGGCGAGGTCTTTCCACCCGATCAAACCGCCCGAGGACAGGTACGGCAGCTCGAAGGCGACCGAAAGGTCGACGCGCAGGCCTCCGTCGAGCGTGTTGGTCATGAGGCCCCGGGAGACACCGGTTACCTCATGCCATGCCGCGCCGAGGGCGCTCGCGAGCCTTGCGCGGCCTGCCGCGTCCGCGGCCGCCGCCTGCGACGCCCACGCCTGGAGATCGGCTCTTCGGCTGGCTTGGACGAAGCGCGCGGACTCCGGCGTCAGCCCGGCGGCCGCGGCGGCGGTCAGGTCGGCCGCGCGCGCCTCGCGCAACCCCGCCGTCGCAGCGGACGATGTCGCCGGTTCCGCGCCTGATTGGCCGAAGGCCGTCAGCCTGAAACCGCGCCACCAGCCGTCGAGACCGATGGGCGCCACGGGGGCCGGCTCAGCCGTCTCGAGGAGGGGGTCGGCCAGGTTGACGCGCGCCTTCAGGCCCTCGTCAGCCGTCCACCACGCGATGCGGCCCTCTCCCTCGGGGAGGCGAAACGCGGGCCTGGCGACCCTGGCGTCGCTTGGCGCATCGGGTCCTAGATCGGCGGGGCCCAGCAGGATGATGTCGTTGCTGTCCGTGGAATTCTCCGGGGCAAGGGCTGCGCCCAGTGAGAGCGCGGGGGTGAGGTCGCCCGCCGGGGCAAGCTGAAGCACCTCGCCCGAGGGTGACGGCGAGACCAGCCAACCCAGGAAAACCCGCTCGTCGGGCCTCGCGGGTTCCCAGGCGCGCAGGCGGGTCGAGCCTCCGGTCCCGGTCATCCACACACCCGTCCAAAGCCGGCGCTCCGGATTGAGTCTTGCGAGTCGCAGCCCGCTGTTGCGGCTCGCGCCGGTCGCCGCCGGGTCGAGCAGGTCGGCCCGCGCCGTCACGCGCTGGTCATTGCCGGCCAATTGCTGCAATTGGGCGAGGGCGAGGCGTCCAGCGGCCAGGGCGTTGAGGCGCGCGGACCGGAGCGCCACCCCCTGCGAGGCCAGGCGGGATTCCACGGTCAGGAATCCCGCGAGGGAGAGGATCACCAGCACCAACAGCGACATGACCGTGAGCGCGAGAACAAGGGAGAATCCCGGGCGTCGGTCCATTTCCCTGATTGTCCCTAATCGCGGTTGACCCTCAAGCGGGGGCGAGACCGACTTGCTGGTAAAATCCCCTGCCGACGCGGCCTTGAAAAGGGCAAGTTCCAGCTCCTGCTTTCGACAAGGACTGGGTTGTCCTTGCCGCCGCCGCGTGGCGCGGCCAAAAAACGTTGCATGAGCGCCTTGTCCACCTTCGCTGGAATTGTCCATGTGCTCGAGAGGGAGGTCGCCTTCGCGGAGCTCGCCGGGCGGATCGGCGCCTTGCCGGGACCCCGGCCGACCGTCGCCCTGAGCGGCGGCTCGACCCCGAAGGCCTTCTTCGCCTGGGCGGTGGCATCCAAGGCCCTTTCCCCCGAGACGCTGGCGAGGATCGAGTGGCATGTCAGCGACGAGCGCTGCGTCCCCCTCGGATCCGACGACTCCAACTTCGGCAACGCGGCCAGGCTGCTGCTCGATCCGCTCGGGGTGCCCGCCGACCGGCGCTTTCCCTGGCCGACCGAGCTTCCGCCCCGGGAGGCCGCCTCGGCCTACGAGCGCTTTTGGCGCGTCGCCGGCCGCGACCATGCCTACGACCTCTGCGTCCTCGGCCTGGGCGATGACAGCCATGTCGCCTCGCTTTGGCCGGGCTGTCCCCTGCTCGCCTCCGACGGCGGCTCCCGTTTCGCGGCCACCGAGTGGCCGGGGCGCGGCTGGCGGCTGACCCTCACGCCCGCCGGCCTGTCGCTCTGCCGCCAGATCGTGGTGCTCGTCAACGGCGCCGCCAAGGCGCCGGCGCTGCGCGCGGTCTGCCGCGACACGGCCGAGGACCTCGCCCGGCATCCCGGCCAGGTGCTCCGGCGGATGTCGTCCTCGGTGAGCTGGTTGGCGGACGCCGAGGCCGCGGCGGGGCTCTGAGCCCTCAGCGACCCGCGGGCCTCGGCTCCGGCTGGGGGTAGTCGACGATGGTCCTGACCTCGAACCGGGCGGGTTCGGAGCCCGGGACCTCGATGACGAAGACCACCAGTCGATAGAGGTCGGAGAACTGGCTCTTGGTCGAGAAGACGGGCTGCGGCTCGCCGCCGACCGCCGCCAGGACGGTCACCTCGGCGATCTCCGGCTTCGCGAAGACGCGGGGGTGGGTGACGGTGCCGCCGGCGGGCACCCGCGCGCCCCGGCCGGAGATGCCGAGCGTCATCTCGCGGTTGCTCAGGTTGACGAGACGGATGCTGCCGAGGGGGAAGGCGGTGTTGCTCAGGGGGAAGGCGCGTCCGCCGCCACGCTTGCCGGCGGCGTCGCTGGTCAGCAACACGCCGAAGGTGTCCTCGCCGCGGGGCAGGGCGACGTTGCCGAAGGGATTCCAGCGGACGACCTCCTTGCCCTTCTCGTCCTTGGTCACCTCCTTGACCCGAAGGCTGGCGACATCGCCGCCGACATGGCGGACCTCCGTGGCGAAGTTCATGACCTGGGGCGAGAAGGTCCGGGGTTCGTTCCCGTCGCCGACGGCGAGGGTCGGGCCAGGCGTGGAGGCGGGCGGATCCCACCAGGCGACGCGAAGCAGGCAGGTCCGCTCCTGCTGGGCGACGAGGCCGAGGGGGGCGAGCAGCAGGGCCGCGAGAAGGGGGCGCATCGGGTCAGATCTCATTGGGTGCGAGCCAGCGCGCACCGACAACCCGGAACTTGCGCCCGAAATTTCGGTTGGCGCGCTCCTGCGGCGTCAGGCTGCCCCAGGCCCGCGCCCGGAAGCGCTCATCCACGGCCTGGTTGCTCGCCAGGTCGTGGAGGGATCGGTAGTCGCTGGCGCGCTCGTTCGGCTCGAGCGTGCCGCCCGCCACGGGGTCGGGGAAGCGCTGCACGGTGAGCTCAATCCAGGCGCCGCTGGTCGGTCTGCCGTCCGGCCCGACGGCCTCGCCGTAGGCGCGGATGACAAAGGTGTCCGAGCGCGCGGCGAGGGTGTGGCCGATGGCGTTGAGCACGTCGGACTGGAGCAGGTGGGAGGTCGCGCCGAGCGCCGCCTGGGCGGTCGTGGCCGTCGCCAGGGTCGACAGGGCCCTGCCCGAGGGGTGGCGCGTGCCGTCCGCGGCGAACGTGGCGTTGAGCGGGGCGACGTCGTTGATGGCCGCCTCGTCGATCGCCGCCTGCAGCGCGCCCTTGAGGCCGGTGTCGTCGCCCAGGGCGACCAGCCGGCGGTTGACGAAGTCGGCGAGCGACATGAACGGTCCGCGGCGGCGGACCTGCCGGACAATCGCCTCGGCCAGCCGGTCGACCTCGGCGTCGGTCAGGGCGCGGAACCGGGTGGAGGGGTTGGCGCCGTCGTGCGGCGCGCGCACGCTGTCGAACCGGGAGAGCGGGTTAAGGTCGGCCGCGGCCTTGCTCGAGCCGGGCAGCTGCTGGTGGCGCAGCCCCGACAGGACGGCCCTCCAGGATTCCTTGGAGATGGAGTTCACGTTGAACGCGCCCTCGAGCAGGACGAACCTGGCGACCTTCGCGGGGTCGCGGAACTCCGGGTAGGCGGCCTGGCCGCGGTTGAGCCAGATGAGGCTGCGGTTGGCGAGCGGCCGCCGGCCGGCCTGGAGGTCGGCAAAGACGGTCTCGAGGGTGTCCGGCACGGTGGCGTTGGGCTTGGGCGAGGCGCCGTAGGAGGAGGGCTCGTTGGCGTGGGCGCCGGAGAAGAAATACCGGTCCCAGAGCGCGTGGTTGGCCGCCCAGGTCGCGTCGTGCCGAATCTGGCGCGCCGCGGGCTCGTTGATGCTGACCGTCCCGTTGCCCAGGGGCCAGGTCAGGATGCGGTCGGTGTTGTCGAGGCCCGGGAGGGCGTAGCTGTTGCCGACGGTCAGGCCCGGCTGGCTGTCGATGTGGGTGTGGTCGGCGCTGCCCAGGCCGGCGAGCGAGACCAGGGGGCGCGTCGGCACCTGGTAGAGGATCACGCTCGGCTGGCCGCCGCCCGCGGCGTTCCACGCGCGCCCCCAGAAGCTGTTGTTCCGCTCGCCCGAGATCTCGTAGTTGGTCAGCAGGGCGTTGGCGGCGCCGAACTCAAGGAGCCAGCCCGAGGGGGCGTTGGCGTCGCCGTCATGGTTGCGGTAGTCGAGCAGGGGCGCGCGGTGGTTGACGAACAGCGGGGAGGCGGTGTCGGTCCGCTGGTTGGCCGTCGAGGAGTCGATCCAGGCCCTGGCCCGGAGGTCCATCATGGCGAAGGGAACCTGCAGCGGCGCGTTCGGCGAGATGTCGGGGCTGGCGACGACGCGCTGGGCGACGGGCAGGGCCCGGGGGTAGAACTGGACTCGGTGGACGAGCGCCTCGTCGGCCGTGTCGATCTCGGGGAGGTTGGTGTCGGAGGTCCACTCGGCGAAGCCGATCCAGGAGCGCGTGGCCGGGTTGATGGCGGTGCCGTTGTCGAACGCGCGGTGGAGCAGGTGGAAGTCCACCTGGCCCGTCTCGTAGAGCAAGCCGTCCTCGGCGCCGCTCGCCGCGTTGTAGCCGAAGCCCGCGCGGATCCGCACGGAGGGGCTGTCCCAGGTCGAGGGGTCGGGCGGGCTGGCCATCCGGTACACCAGGGATTGGCCGGCGTTGCCGTAGTTGAAGACGCCGGGGATGTTGCGCACCTCGCGCATGCCGGTGGCGTTGGCGTAGTTCACCTCGCCGATCTGCTGATTGGTCGTCGGCGAGGCGCAGTAGGTCCTGATCTCCCCCGGCTCGAGCCGGAGGTTGCCCGCGATGGGGTTGGCGAGGATGCCGTTGTTGTCGAAGATGCGGAAGGTCAGGGCCCGCCCCCAGGTGAAGGTCGGCTGGAGGATCATGCTGCCCAGGTTGGCGCCGTTGTCGGAGCGCTGGAAGCTGAAGCTGAGCTTGTAGAACTTGCTCAGGGTGAGGCCCATGCCGGTGAACTCGATGGGCACGTTGTAGGGGTTGTGGAGGGTGACGCGCGGGTCGATGGCGATGCCCAGCTTGGTCGCCGGCGAGGTTTCCCAGACGGGGCTGAAGGACAGGGCGAAGCGGACCACGTTGGGGGCGAGCTTCATCGCGGTGTGGACCGGGATGGGGCCGACGTTGCCGGCCATGTGGGCGTGGCTGGACAGGTTGGTCAGCTGGATCGGGTTGCCCGAGCTGTAATCGCCCACGGCGTTCTTGCGGGTCATCAGCGCCGCGTTGGCGCGATACGAGATAAAGGCCGGCTGCCCGTCGGGGGTTGCGCGGTGCAGGCTGCCGCCGCCGATGGCGTACGAGAACGGCTCCGAGCCGCGGGCGATCCAGGCGTCGGACGCGGGCGCGGCCATGGCTCGCGGCGGCCTGGCCTCGAGCTCGCGCTTGTAGAGGCGGTAGTAGTTGCGGAACAGGTCCCAGGTCGGGCCGCGCACCACCGAGGGCACGCCGTTCGGCCCCGGCGCGCCGGTGCTGGCGACTCGGCTTCCCACCGCGGCGGCGGGCACGGGCACCTCGAAGACAAAGCCCAGCCTGCGTCCGGGCAGCCCCCATTCCCTGAAGCCCGGGGTGTTCGTGGCATTGATGCCCATCGTCGCCGCCAGGTTGAAGCCGGAGGTCCAGCCGCCGCCCTCGCCGTTGATGTCGCCCGACTGCCCGGGGCTGTCATGGAACTCCGCGAGCAGGCGATACTCCTCGAACGGCAGCTCAAAGGCCACCGAGAGGTCGCGTCGCAGCCCGCCGTTGAGGGTGTCCGCGAGCACGCCCAGCGAGACGGGGGTCAGCTCGTGGTAGAACTGCCCCGCAAGCCGGGCGGCGGCGGTGTCGGTCGCCGCGGACGAGCCCCCGCGGAGGACGGCCCAGCCGCGCAGGCCCGGGTTGGTGGTCACCTTGGGCAGCAAGGCCTCGGTCCAGTTGGCGGCGTCGGCGATGTCCGCCGCGCGCCACGCCTCGTACTCGGCGAGGACGCGGGCGGAGGCCGGGGGCGTTGCCGGCCCCCCCACCAGCTCGATCCCGTGCGAATAGGACTGGGCCCGGAACGCGCGGTCCCAGTCGGTCAGGCCCGCATACTCCCTGCCATCCCGCGTGCGCGCGAGGGGGTTGGCCAAGGTGGTCTTGGCCTTGACCCCCTCGTCGCTGACCCACCAGGCGAAACGCCCGATGAGCCGCGAGGCGCCGGCGGCTTCGGTGGGCAGGGGGCCCGGGAGGGGGACGGAGGGCAGGGCGACGATGTCGGGGTCGACGTTCGTGGTGGCGCCCCCTGCGCTGTTGTAAGGCAGTCGGCCGGGATAATCCAGCGTGCCCAGGCCAACCAGGTTGACCAAGGTGGCGGAGGCCGGGAAGCCTTGGGTCAGGCCGACGATGCTGGCGCCGTTGATGAAGCCTGTCCCGCGGTTCTGGGAGTCGGCGTTGTTGGCGAAGTTTCGGCTGGGGTGCGCAAACGGCTGGAGGGTCAGGTCGGGGAGGTCGGGCTCGGTCGGGCTGGTGCCCAGCGGCGAGACCAGCCAGCCGAGCATGACGCGCCGATCCGGGCTCCGGGGGTCCCAGTCGCGGGGCTTGGAGCTGTCGGCCCCGCCCGTTGCCCAGACTCCGGTCCAGTTGCGCTTGCGGGGGTGGACAACCGAGCCGTTGATGCCAGAGGCGCCGGTCATGGGCGCGTAGGTGTTGCCCGTGGGGCCGGTTCCGGTCGGGTTCAGGGCCCCCGAGGCCGCCCCCTCGAAGAGGTCCGCCTTGGCGGTCACCCGCTGGTCGGGCCCGGCCAGCAGCTGGAGATGGCCCAGCGCGAGCCGCCCCGAGGCCAGCGCGTTCAGCCGCGCCTTTGCCAGCTCGAGGCGAACCGCCGCGACTCTCGACTCGATGCTGAGGAACCCGGCCAAGGAAAGAATGACCAAGACGAGCAGCGACATGATGCTCAGGCTCAGGACGAGCGAGAAGCCTCGGCGGCCTTGGGACATCGACTTACCACTGAATCGCGACGAGCCCGCCTTGCAAACTCGGAGAACCCGCTTTCCCGGCCGAGGTTTTGCCCAGGCGGCGACGGGAGCCGAGGCTTGCAGGTTCGGGGTAACCCCGTAAAAATAGTGTCAGCCGTGGAGTCCGTCTCGCTAATCGACGCCGCCGGCGTCTTCATCTGGCCCCTCGGGGCCTGTTCGGCAGTCGCCGCCTTCGTGGCCATCGAGAGGTCGCTTGCCCTGCTGCCCGGACGGACCATCAGCCCCGGTTTCCTCACCGCCGTCCGCGAGGGACGGGTTCCCGATTCCCCCGCCGGATCGCTGCAGGCTCGGCTGGTCGCCCTTTGGCGGTCGGGGCTCTCGGGCGAGCGCCTTCGCGCCCAGGCCGAGGCCGAGCTGGTCGGGCTCCAGAGAGGCCTTTTCCTGCTCGAGTCCTCCGTCTCCATCGCGCCCCTGCTGGGCTTGCTCGGCACGGTCATCGGTCTGGCATCCCTTTTCCCGACCCTCGGCCAGCCCGAGACCGCGCGCCTCGCAGGCGCCTTCGGCCTCGCCCTCAGCACCACCGCCATCGGCTTGGCCATCGCGATCCCCGCCCAGTTCGCCTCGCAGTGGCTTGCCCGCCGGCTCGACGTTGTCGCTAGCCGTTCCCGCCTGCTGGTCGAGGCGCTGGAAGCCCTCCCTCGCCCATGATCCCCGCCCGCCGCCGATCCCCCGTCGCGGTCAACATCATCCCGTTGGTCGATGTGCTGGTGGTCCTTGTCTTCTTCCTGCTCGTGACCCTCAAGGCCGGCGATCCCCGTTCCCTCCAGGTCACGCCGCCGGGAGCCGCCTCGGGCGCTGTCTCGAGCCTCGCCTCGGCCGTCGTGCTGGCGGTCGACGCCGAGGGCGCGATGTTCATCGACGGGCAGCCGGTGGCCTCGGCCGTCCTCGACGGCTCCCTCCGCTCGGCGCTCGCGGGCAAGCCCGACCCTGAGGTGGTCGTCGCCGCCGACCGCCGCGCCCGCACCGGGGACACCGTGCGCGCGCTCGACGCGGCGGCCCAGGCCGGCGCGCGCGTCCAAATCCAGGTCCTTCCCGAGCCACGCCGATGAGCGTCCCCAAGCCGACATCCCGCCGCGCCGGCTTCGCGCTGGTGCTGAGCCTGACCATCATGTCGCTGCTGGTGCTGGTCATCCTTTCCCTCGCCGGCTTCCTCGCCATCGAGTCGCGCCTCGCCGACCAGTCGCTCCGCCACGCGCTTGCGCGCCACAACGCGGTGATGTCCCTTCGCCTCGCCGTGGCCCAGCTCCAGTTGCTGGCCGGGCCCGACCAGCGTGTCACCGCCACCGCTGACCTGATCGACCCGGCCGCCGTCGGCCTCGCCGCGCCGACCAACCCCAACTACGCCCGGTTCACCGGCGTCTGGCATGCCGGACCCAAGGCCGACAGCAAGGCGCGCCGCCTCGGCCCGGTGCAGCGCTCGGCCAACGGCTACCTTTACGACACGCGCTTCACGGAGGATGGCGCCGCCCTGCCCGCCGCCGGGGTTCACGCCGACGGCACCGCCTA
>Ga0315902_10010678_pt1 | contig 12135 bp, 12 predicted proteins | sample LakEriMetagenome_9_FD_203523 | JGI IMG/M metagenome (GOLD analysis project Ga0315902, IMG submission 203523) | Freshwater fungal communities from buoy surface, Lake Erie, Ohio, United States - Buoy 12 MA117 | ecosystem: Environmental > Aquatic > Freshwater > Lake > Lake biofilm | place: USA... | reverse complement strand
GCAACGATGTGTGGTTTCATTTTGTAGCCGTTGCTGAAGTCGCCAAAATAAAAGTATGCAATCCAAGCGGATTTGATGTCGCTTTGGAACTATGGAATGCCGGAGCAACAGGAACCGCGATCTCTGCGGCCAACATAAATGGCGTCGGCGCAAAGGAAGTAATTTGTGCCTCATCACTGGTGGTTGGTAATACCTATAAAGTTCGTGTAGGTCGAGCCAACTCGAACGGAGCCGGCACATTCAATGTGATTTATGAGCACCTTGCTGTAGAAATACGTTCCGGATATTTCCCCGACCCTCCTGGAGCAGCAACCTGCTATGACTTCGCTACTAATTTCCAGCGCACCCCGATTTCCTACAGCGTGGGAGGAACTCGTTGGAAATTTGTCGATAGCAATGGAAACGTATATGGCCCGTATGGAGGCACCTATCTCTTCAACTTCAGTCAAGCGCCCGAAATTTGCGAGACAATTACTTCGCTCAATGCATATGTAGAGGTTCAGGCGAACGATGTTGATTGCGGTAATATTTGGTGGGGCTATTCCCTTGCCCGCCCCATGAATATTTGCCCGCAAATCTGCCCGACTATTAGCGCCGCGGGAGGCGCAGTTACCTGTGGAGGTACAATATGTGACATCTTCAACAACTCGGTATCTGGCTCCTATGTGGGCGTTGGTTTCCAATATCAGTTTCGTTTCGTAACTGATAATGGCCAAACTGAGTTCATTACTTCGTGGAGTACTTCGCCTATTTTCTCAACCAGCACAAACCCCTATGTAAATTATTTCCGTTACGGAAAAACCTACTTGGTGTACGTGCGTGTAAAACGCTGCAACAGTAACCCAAGCTGGTGCGGCCCTTGCGTGTTGAACTCGTGCGGACTTCCTTATGCCAATATTACGCCTGTAAATGCAACCAGTGGACTCTCCAACTATTGCCTCTGGAGAAATAAAACCGGACCGGAAATGGCTACTACAGCTATCCCGGGAATGGATCAATACCGCTTCCGTCTCATGCCTGTAGATCCCTGTGCCGCCAATCCATTCATTCCAACAGGAGGAGCCATTACAACAGGCTGGGGATCTAACTATTTCTTCTACCCTGCAGCTTATTCCATGACACTCAATCAAGTCTACATCCTACAAGCGCAATGCAGAGTTAACCCGGCAACGTATACGAACCCAAGCGGACAAACTACTACCATTCCTGGCCAGCAATCCGACTGGGGTTGGCCATGCTTCGTGGGCTTTAGAAACAGCTCTTCACCACCCGCAGGATCTACTATAAGTTGCTGTTCATTTCCAACTCCCGCATCCAATATGTTGCCCGAAGAGTATTTAGGGGAACATCGCTGGACCGAATTCTATGAGATAGAAGACGAAATTCCGGTTTCTTTCACCGGAGGAAAAATCACCATTATGAGCTATCAAGGCAACGACTTGGAGTTGAATACCTCCGAATCGATGCTCATTGGAAATGCGATTTGCGAAATTTATTCAGCCAGTGGGACGCTTATACATTCCGAACAATTGGCCGCTATTCACGAATCTGATTACACAACAATTACCATTCGTGAAGAGTTACCCAGTGGTATTTATCTCATCACTATAACAACAACGGAGGGAAGAGTTACCGAGAAATTTTTGGTGGCGCGCTAGCTAGCGCTGCGCTAAAGGATTTTCGGGAGAAGTTTCCGGTGTTGAGTGATGGGGATTCCTTCGAGTTAGATGTTTTTAACCGCAAAGGCGCAAACACCGCAAAGAAATTTTAATAAAAAACTCTGCGTCCTCTGCGCAGCAAATGGATTGTAGTTTTTTTAATATTAAACCACAGAGGACATAGAGTACACAGAGAATTTTTTCCTCCGTGTTCTCTGTGTCCTCTTTGTTTGAAAAAATTCTTATTCGGGCAGGATCTTCGTCACCGTCATTATAGCAGCCTATGGATTGCTCACAATTCCAATTGCAGCTGGCTCGGTAGCAAAGCAAACGTCATTCGATGATGCTCACATGGCCCCACACTGCGTATAGCCTCTCGGTGATCGATTGTTGGATAACCTTTATTCTTGCTCCAACCATACGTCGGGAATTCCGTGTGCAACTCACTCATGATTGTATCGCGGTGTGTTTTAGCCAAAATCGACGCAGCCGCGATTGACCTGTACTTACTATCGCCCTTGATAATACACGCATGATTAATCTCGGGATAGGGCTTAAAACGATTACCGTCAATGAGTAATAGTTCGGGCTTCGTCGCCAATTGTGCAATAGCTCGATGCATCGCTAGAAACGATGCATTCAGGATATTAATCTCATCAATTTCCGCTACGGATACAATACCCACAGCCCACGCCACAGCCTTCTCCTCAATGATGGGACGCAGCAATTCACGTTGCTTCTCACTCATCTTCTTTGAATCGTTCAACAAAGGATGATCAAACCGAGGCGGAAGAATTACGGCGGCAGCAACGACAGGGCCTGCAAGACAACCTCTGCCGGCCTCATCGCAACCGGCCTCCAGTAATCCCTTTTGATGATATCGCTTCAGCGCACTCATCCTCGTGGCATGATATGTTCGACGACCTTCCAAAAGTTCTTGGCGGAAGAATCCCAGTCAAAATTTTTCACTCGATTCAGTCCACGCTGAGTCAACTCCGTGCGCAAATTCTCATCAGAATCCATTCGAATCATAGCCTGTGCTATCTCCGACTCATCAAACGGATTCACCAACAAAGCTGCATCGCCGGCAACTTCAGGCATCGATGTAACATTGGATGTAATAACCGGCACTCCGCATTGGAATGCCTCAACGATGGGCACTCCAAAACCTTCAAAGTAGCTCACATATACGAGTGCGCGTGCAGCCCCTAAGACTTCACTCAATACTTGAATATCCAAATGCCCGGTAAAAATCACATCCGAACTAAACTTCATTGCTTGCAGTGTCTCATCGAGTTCTTGGTTCTTCCAAAACCTTCTGCCAACCGCTACAAGTTTTGCGTTGCTTCCTGTTTGACTGCGAAATTCATCATACGCCTTTAGCAAGCGCATCAGATTTTTACGCGGATGAATCGAGCTGATGAACACGAAGTAAGGTGCTCCTTGCGTCCAACGGTTTCGCACCTCCAATCGCTCGGAATCGCTCAACACGCGATATACTGATTGCGCTGCGTTGTTAACTACGTGGACCTTTTCGGGCAATACACCATAACACTTCACAATGTCGGATTTACTGAATTCGCTCACGGTTACGATGGCCTCTGCTTTGTGAGCAAACAAGGGTGTGAGTTTTTTAAGATACCTCGAAATCGAAGCCGGTAAATCGTTTGGATAATGTTCGAAGTTCAAATCATGAAGCACCACCAATTGCGGGCATTGAGCACGCAATGAAAGCATCATATCAGGAGAAATGAAAATATCTGCTCCAATTTCCTTGAGTTTGCGTGGAACCATCCAATCATACCAGATACGAAACAACCATGGATGGCGTGCTTGCGGAAACAAAACATGCGCTTTCACATTGGGGCCAAATACAAACTCCTTTGCATATGGGCGATCAAATAGAAAGTGGAATTCGTGCTCCGGGTGCATCTGTACTAACCGGGATAGTATTTCGTGCGTGAACCATCCTATGCCATCGAGCTTACCCCGCAGCATTAACCGTGTATTCACCGCAATCTTCATGGCTCGAAAATAACTACCGTATTGAATCAAAAAAAAAGGCCGCCCGAAAGCAGCCTGATATCTTTACCGAAGGAACTATTACAGACGAACAGTACCCTTGTGACGACGCTCGCTTGATACAGTCAATTTCTTACGACCTCTCTTGCGACGAGCAGCCAACACCGCGCGGCCCTTTACAGTTGACATACGCTTACGGAAGCCGTGCTTGTTACGACGCTTGGTATTCGAAGGTTGGTAGGTACGCTTACTCATGACTCAATTTTTTTAACGATTTACACAATTTTCCCTTTTGGGGGCCGCAAATATAGCTCAGTCCTTCGAAAATTCAAGCATGCGAAACCATTTTTTCAATTCAAACAAGTAAACCGCTTGAAATCAATTGTTTATGTCAAAAACCTAAATCCTCCTTTTTCAATCGCTGATTGAATTTGATGGGGACTGTTTTCGAAATCATGAATGCCTTGGCCGTTACGAATCCGGTTCCTTCGATTACCACATCCTTCTTGAACACCAAACCTATCGCTCCACCCACCAACTTCGGGATACTCGCCGGTTCAGCTGTGCAGGACAATTTCAGTTTCGTTGTTTGGTCGGCCGGTAATTCTGCGACAGCAGGCAATATCACCTCACCCAAACGAGTGCCCTCCAAAAACAAATCGACATCCGACTGCATTAAAGAAATTTTATACGGATTGGGATTGTACAATTCTATATCGAACTCACAGGTGATTCCCTGCGAATTGAAACTGGTAAATCGAGTTTCGGTAACACCCTTAAACTCGACGTCGCGATACACGCGGCACGACTCGAGTGTTACCATCGCAGCAAACAACAGCAAGAGCAACCAACCTTTACTCCGCATCAAAATCATGCTTGAGAAAAGTAGTGGTGGAAATATGGAATTGTTTCAATGCCCTTGAAGTAATTGAACACTCCATAATGCTCGTTGGGAGAGTGAAGCGCATCGCTATCAAGACCAAAGCCCATCAATACTGTTTTTACTCCCAGCTCCTTTTCGAACAAGGCTACAATCGGAATGGATCCGCCGCCGCGTGTTGGTATTGGCTTTTTACCATATGTCTTCAGCATTGCGTCGCTCGCTGCCTTGTAAGACTTCGAATCGGTTGGTGTAACAACGGGCTCACCACCATGATGGGGGCGAACTTCCACGCGAACACCTTTAGGCGCAATACTCTCAAAATGCTTCTGAAACAACCCGGTAATCTCATCACTCACCTGGTTGGGCACCAAGCGCATGGAAATTTTTGCAAAGGCCTTCGATGGCAAAACCGTCTTGGCTCCTTCACCAATGTACCCACCCCAAATACCGTTGCAATCCAATGTTGGGCGAATGCCGGTTCTTTCAATGGTGGTATAACCCTTCTCGCCCCATACCTCATCGATATCCAAATCACGCTTGTAGGCTTCAATATCGAAAGGCGCCTTATTCATCTCTTCACGCTCAGCAGCCGAAAGCTCCAGAACTTTATCGTAAAAACCTGGTATGGTAATGTGGTTGTTCTCGTCATGCATGCTTGCAATCATCTTCGCAAGAATGTTGATGGGATTGCAAACTGCTCCACCATAAACTCCGCTGTGCAAGTCGCGGTTCGATCCGGTAACCTCCACTTCCAAATAACTCAATCCACGCAAACCGCAGTCGATAGAGGGTGTATCGTTGGCGATGATGGATGTATCACTAATCAAGATTACATCGCTCTTCAGGCGTTCCTTGTTGGCCTTTACAAACGGACCCAAGTTGTTACTTCCGCATTCTTCCTCGCCTTCGATCATGAACTTGATGTTGCATGGCAGCGTGTCGGTTTTCATCATGGCCTCGAACGCCTTCACGTGTGAAAACATTTGACCTTTGTCGTCGCAAGAACCGCGGGCAAAAATGGCTCCCTCAGGATGAATTTCTGTTTTACGAATGGTCGGCTCAAATGGCGGTGTATGCCACAACTCAAAAGGATCGGCAGGCTGCACGTCGTAATGTCCATAAACTAGAACAGTGGGTAGCGCCGGATTAATCAACTTTTCTCCATAAACAATCGGATGACCTTTTGTGGCACAAATCTCCACGTTATCGGCCCCGGCATTGCGTAAATGCTCCGCTACTTTATCGGCACAACGCGCAACATCAGCGGCGTATTGAGGATCGGCACTTACACTTGGTATGCGCAATAAATCGAATAATTCGTCGAGAAAACGTTGCTTGTTTTCCTGTATGTATTGAGTTGCTTTTTCCATAGGACTTAATTTGGGCCACGAATGTAGTCCACAATCATTTTTGTTTTGTGAAACACCAAAGAGTGCTGAAATTCGCCCCGCATGGAAATACGACCGCAACCCTCGTTCGATAACACAGAAATTGCCTTCGGCGGAAAGTCGAATGCAGAATTGAAGCGCGCTTACTGGCTGTTCAAACTAATCAGTAATCCGTCGCTAGTGGCAGCAGGAAGAGTGCTGACCCATGTGGCACTTACTCTGCGAATTCCGATTGGATGGGCCCTGCGCGGCAACATATTCAAGCAATTCTGTGGTGGTGAAACCATTATGCAATGCACTCGTGCAGTGGATTCCTTGGGTAAATTCAACATCGGAACCATACTGGATTACTCAGTGGAAGGCAAAGAAAATGAGGCTGACTTCGAAAACACCAAAGCGGAGATTATGCTCACTGTGCAGCAAGCATCACGCAGCAATTCCATTCCGTTCAGTGTATTTAAAATTACCGGCATTGCACGCTTCGAGCTGCTCGAAAAAATGAACGACCTAAGTCCGCTTAGCGCAACTGAAAAGCTTGAGTGGGAGCGCGTGGAAGCGCGAGTAGATGCCATTTGTGCGCATGCTGCCACGCACAAGGTGCCTATTTTCATTGACGCAGAAGACAGCTGGATACAAGACGCCATTGATCGGTTGGCCGATGCTATGATGGCTCGCTACAATACCCATCAAGCCATTGTATACAACACCGTTCAATTGTATCGCCACGACCGACTTGCTTTCTTGAAAACATCGCATCAAAAAGCGATCAATCAAAACTATTTCTTGGGTGTTAAACTTGTGCGTGGAGCATACATGGAAAAAGAAAGAACCCGCGCTGTTTCTAAGGGATACGCTGATCCTATCCAACCTACCAAAGAAGCAAGCGACCGTGATTTTGACCTAGCTGTTGGATATTGCCTGGACCATATCGACCGCATCGCTGTTTGCGCCGGCACGCACAACGAAGAAAGTAGTTTACGCCTTGCCGCGGCTATCGATGCACGTAAACTGGAACGCAGCGACAAACGAATTTTTTTCGCACAACTTTTTGGCATGAGCGACCACATCAGTTACAACCTAGCCAACGCCGGTTTCAATGTGGCTAAATACCTTCCCTACGGTCCTATTCGGGAAGTAATACCCTACCTCATTCGCAGAGCGCAGGAAAACACCTCCGTAAAAGGCCAAACCGGAAGAGAATTATCGCTGATTCAAAAAGAAATGAAGCGTCGTCGCTTGAAGTAATTAGCCGTTATAGAATTCTGAAGCCCATTTCGCGCCGCTCTTCCACAACATTTGGAAGCCTACGTAGAGCATGAGAAGAGCAAACAAAAACTTGATCTTGTGCTCCGGAACTCGCATGGCGTATTTCGAGCCGAAGTAATTGCCCAGCACAAAACCGAGAGCAATTATGAGTACATAGTTGAATTGAATATGTCCGGCTTTGTAATAGTTCATCACCCCTAAAATGCCAACAGGCAACATCAACAACGCTAGACTCACCCCCTGCGCCTGCATCTGATTCATATTCATAAAATAAATCATGGCAGGCACGATGATGATTCCGCCCCCTACCCCAACGAACCCGCTGAGCGCGCCGGCCAACAATCCGACGAAGACCAAGATTAGCAACTGTGTTACACTGAAATCCATAGTGCAATTTTTGACGAATGTACCTTTTATTTCCAACCTGAAGAGAAAATTTAAAGTTTCCAATCCAGTATTCGTTTCATCTGTGCTCTTGCCTTTACATTTGAAGCAGAAATAAATCGATTATGAATTTTCCATCAGAACTCAAGTACACAAAAGACCACGAATGGGTGCGCATCGAAGGTGATGTAGCCACCATAGGCATCACTGATTTTGCTCAAGGTGAATTGGGTGATATCGTGTTTGTTGAAATTGAAACCAACGGACAATCGTTTGCGGCGCACGAAGTATTCGGAACCGTTGAGGCAGTGAAAACCGTGAGCGATTTGTACATGCCCATTGCAGGAACAATCATAGAAGTAAACGGCGCACTAGGTGATGATCCTGCAGCAGTGAACAACGACCCTTACCAAAGTGGTTGGATGATCAAGGTTAAAGTAGATGCAGGAGCTGACATGAGCCATCTCATGGACGCTGCCGCATATGAAGCGTCGCTATAAATAAAAAATCTTCGATGAGCGTATGATTAGCTCATTCCGATACAAGCAATTTTTAAAGGCCGCCCAGTGGATTTGGGCGGCTTTTGTTTTCGTCATTCACGTTGCGCCTTTTGACCCGGAACGTGCTAGCCGTTTCGATTTCCCATTTGCTGATAAATGGATTCATGCTATCCTGTTTTTTCTATTGGCAGCATTGAGCTACCTCGCCCGTGACTCGAAACAAGAATCAAGACAGACCATGTATTGGATTATTGGGCTTTGTGCTTGTTATGGTGGTTTACTCGAATGGGTTCAACAAACCTTTACCGATGAACGCGCAGGAGATGTGCTGGATTTGGCGGCTGACCTTGCGGGCACATTCGTCGGACTGATGGCCGCCCGCATCGTTGAGCGTCGACTTACTCCTCGGTCATAAGATTCGGAAACCGTCTCAATATTTTTTCAAGGACTTCTTGCATACGCGCGTCGCCCGTTCCTTTTACCACTTCCACGGTCTTTCCATCATTGAACAGATCTTCCATGTAGAGGGCAAATAAGCGTTCACGGTCCTGTTCATTTTCGCGCAGTGCGTCTGTTTCCCATGGTAAATCAGGCTGACAGACGAGATACAAATCGAAATCATACGTATCCTTCATGACGGCAATCTCTTCATTTGATTCGCCATAGCGTTCACGCCACCAAATATCCAGCACGTAAAAATCTGTGTCGACTATGAGTGCATCGCTGCTCGACTTAAACGCTTTATTCAACAGCTCGGATGTTCTGCGAGCTATGAGCAACACATCATCCTTGGTGTAGCAATAACCCGCTCCTTTTTTTTGAAGGTATTCGCGAGCATATTCTTTGACAACACGCGCATCAAAAATGCGCTCTGAAAGCCAATTACATAACGTTGACTTCCCACAACACTCCGGCCCCGTAATGGCAATTCTGATCATAATTCAAACCAATGCATCCGAAAATAACCGTCGATAGACAGTATGAAATAGATTGCAAACATACATGCTGCCGCAAATAAACGCCTCTTGAAATATATGAAAAAAGAAAGCACATTCACCGCTATTAAGTATAACCAGCACTCATGTATCTGATACATCATGAGCCAAGTAGCCAACATTCCCCAAGAAGCCATTAGCGCATCCATGAGTGGAAAATTCGCCGAGGTGTAACGCTTCAACCCAAAACCCCACGGAAGCGCTAAACCGGTGCTTAATAAAAACAGCATGAGATGCGTCTTTAAACTCAATTGCAGTGTAGACCAGCCCCCTTGCACATTGAGCCAACCAACCACGGCCGACACGATATAAACCACTTGCAGAACCGGTTCTGCATATAGTTTTTCGCGCCAACTGAGAATCAATAAAAACAAAGGACCTAGAATCCCCATCGTGAATGCCCATTCACTTTGGTTCATGTAAAGAACGGTAAATGACAGATTCGAAAGAACTGCAACCCATTCCAAGATCCGTCTCTGTGAACTATCCGAAGTTGCCTGTGTTTTTAAATTCTCTATCAAAACAATTTGTGTTAATCAGGATCTCCTATTAGTTTTAACAAAATTCCAATAAAAACCCCAACAAGATGAAGCAAATCTTTACTCTGTTAGTAACAGTACTCGCTTTGCAGCATAGCCTGCTTGCACAGCGTAACTGCGGCACCAACGAATACCAGATGATGCTGGAGCAGGAAGACCCAAGTATCATTCAACGCCGCGACGAAATTGAACAATTCACGCGCGACTACTTATTGAACAACCCTCAAGGTGAGCGTGCATTGGTTACCATTCCGGTAGTAGTGCATGTTGTTTACAACACCACTGCTGAAAATATCAGCGATGCTCAAATTCAATCGCAAATCACCGTTCTTAATCAAGACTTCAGAAGACTGAATGCCGACGTTGCAAATACGCCTTCAGCGTTTTCAAGTCTGGTTGGCGATGCAAATATCGAGTTTTGTCTTGCTACCGTGGATCCAAACGGAAATCCTACTAATGGTGTTTTGCGCGTTCCAACAACAGCAACATCGTTTGGTACCAATAACACTGTGAAATCTTCCACATCAGGCGGGTCGAACGCATGGAATGCGTCTAAATACCTCAATATGTGGGTTTGCGACATATCAGGTACAATCCTCGGATATGCGCAATTCCCGGGTGGTTCTGCCAGCACCGACGGTGTTGTAATTGACTACCAATATTTCGGTACAATTGGCACAGCCACAGCGCCTTTCAACAAAGGCCGCACAGCAACCCACGAGGTGGGTCACTGGTTGAATCTGTTCCATATCTGGGGCGACGATGGCACGGGCTGCACAGGTAGCGACCAGGTTTCAGATACACCTAATGCCGCAGGCTCTAATGTTGGCTGTCCGGCCTTCCCTCGAGTAACATGCAGCAATGGCCCAAACGGCGATATGTTCATGAACTACATGGACTACACCGATGATGCCTGCATGTATATGTTTTCCAATGGACAGGTATCACGCATGCAGGCCTTGTTTGCAGCCGGTGGAGCAAGAGCTTCACTCTTAACCTCGAACGGATGCGGTATTGCAGGTCCGGCACCCACCTGCAACGACGGCATTCAAAACGGAACTGAAACCGGTATAGACTGCGGTGGCTCATGCGCTGCATGCCCATGCAATGGCACAAGCCTCACTCTTACAATCATCTTCGATAACTACCCTGCGGAAACAGCCTGGAATATTCGGAATAGCGCCAACTCAATTATAGCCTCAGGCGGACCTTATAGCGGTCAAACAGCGGGATCAACTCTGAATGTTCCACTATGTTTAGGAAATGATTGCTACACCCTCACTTTCACCGACACCTACGGCGATGGAATGTGCTGTACGTATGGAAATGGAAGCTACCGCCTAATCGGCCCCTCAGGCACATTGGTATCGGGTGGTACATTTACTACAAGCCAAGCAACCCAATTCTGCGTTGGCAGCACGCCTGCTCCAACCTGCACGGATGGTATTCAAAACGGAAACGAAACTGGCATCGACTGCGGTGGTTCATGTGCTCCATGCATTACACCTTGCACCGTAACAACGGTTAACTCCAACAACTTCGAGGCAGGTTTCGGCATCTGGACAGATGGAGGTACGGACTGCGCTCGTATCAGCGGCACAACATCACCCAGCGGAACATGGGCTATTCGCCTGCGCGACAACACCAGCTCATCCGTGATGTCTACAACCAACATGAATTTGGTGAATTACAACGAAATAACCGTTAGCTTTAAATTTAGAACTATCAGTTTTGAAAACGGCGAAGATTTTTGGGTGCAACTTTCCACAAACGGCGGAACCACCTACACTACCCGCGCTACGTATGTTGCCGGAACCGGATTCGCTAATAACACCGTGTACACCGTTAATGTAGTAATCCCGGGTCCATTCACCAACACTACTCGCGTGCGCGTGCGCGCCGACGCTTCAGATGACGATGACGCTCTGTACATCGACGATATGGTTATTACAGGTTGCGTAGTTGCTGCCCGTGAAGCCGCACCTGCAGATGCTACTATTCTCAACAATTCGGTTGAAGCCATTTCATCGGTGAACATCTACCCAAACCCGGTAACAGATGCACTCTACATCGACTATATCCTTGCTCAAAGTGGCACAGTCGAAATTAGCGTTCTTGATTTACAAGGCCGTGTAATCGAAAAGAAGTCACAAAATCTCCAGGAAGGCATGCAACACCAGGCCTACGACACACAAAATCTTGCAGCAGGAACCTACCTAATCATGGTAAGTAACAATGGCCAGCGTTCGGTGAAACGCTTTATGGTGCAGCGATAGTGAATTGACTTTGTGCGGCAACACCAACGTTTTTGTAAGAAGTTTCAATAAAAAAACCCCCGATTAATCGGGGGTTTTTCTTTTGATATATATACAATTATGCATGTTGAACTTTGTGAATGAAATCTTCATAGCCTATTGCGATTTCATTCAAGGTACACTTTTCCTTCACTACCGCGATCATCTTTTCTTCATAAAGGAAATCATATACATTCTTTGCCTCT
>Ga0315902_10010677_pt1 | contig 12136 bp, 9 predicted proteins | sample LakEriMetagenome_9_FD_203523 | JGI IMG/M metagenome (GOLD analysis project Ga0315902, IMG submission 203523) | Freshwater fungal communities from buoy surface, Lake Erie, Ohio, United States - Buoy 12 MA117 | ecosystem: Environmental > Aquatic > Freshwater > Lake > Lake biofilm | place: USA... | reverse complement strand
CGGAAGTCCCTGAGTTCCATTGGACGTACGACAGTGCCGTTCCCCAAGCATTTGGCACGTCCGTACGGATGGTGCTGTTGGAGTTTTGGAAACGCACAAGAAAGGTCGCTGATCCCGACTTCGCGATGACAATCGTGCCGTTCGTGGAAGCCTGTAGCCCGGACACTATCCAGTTTGTCGAATCGAGAATTGCAGTGCCGGTGGAAACGACCATGTTTTGCGACGTGGCATTCACGCCCCCGGAAAATCGTAGCGTGCTGCCTGATCCAGGCCCGATATTCAACTGTGTTCCGGCACTCGTTCCCGTGAAGAAACCGTTGATCACAACCGTACTCGACACTGCAGTCGTCAGAGCATTCGTGGTGTTGACGCCTTGACCAAACACGCGGAACTGGTTGGCGTAGGTTCCGGAACTCAAGGAAACGGTGGAGACGCCGTCATTCGCAACGACCGACGTTCCGAATGCATCCTGGTTGCTCGCCGTGAGCGTGCCACCGCCGGCAGATGTCGTGGTGCCTGAATAGGTGTTCGAGCCGGTCAACACAAGTGTCCCCGAGCCCGACTTCACGAGCCCTGCAGAGCCGGCGAGCGTGCTCCCGATCGTGAGCGTGCGGCTCGGGTTCACTGAGATCGTCGGCGTCGTGCCGGCGAGATTGAGCGTGCCGCCGCGAATCGCGAACGTGCCGGACGCGGCCGTGTAGTCGAGGCGGTTGGCGAACACGCTGCCGTTCACGACGGCTGAGCCACTCGTCGCCGTGAACGTGGCCGTGCCCGTCAGGCCATTGGTGGAATCCCACGGCGTGCCCGACGCGTTCAACCAGTTGGTTGCGGTGGTATCCCACGTGGCGCCGTTCGCGCCGTTCCATGTCGCCTGCGCGTGCGCTGTCGACGCGAACACACCCCCGGCCATCATGGAGAACACGCCGGCAACAACAACCGCACTTCGCATCCGACCGTGCATGACGCACCCCCGAGATGTCGCGGTGGAGGCTCTCCCCACCAACAAGTCGAAAGTACGACGCCGCTCCGGCCGCCGCCATCGTCCCTAGGGACGGGCACAGAGAATATTTTGACCTGTCCTTAGGGACGGGGTCGGTCAGTCTGCGGGCCTGGTCGCCTTCAAGAGGCCGAGGTCAAATCCGCGGGCCACGAGGCCGGCCCGGTCGCTCGTGTGCAGCTTCGCGAGCATCGCCTTCACGTGCCATTTCACGGTGCGTTCGGAGATCCCGAGGGCCGCGCCGATCTCGGCATTCGTGCTGCCCTTCCGCAGTTGGACGAGCACGTCCATCTCGCGCGGCGACAGCAGCGAGTCGGCCGCCCGAGCGGGGGCCCGGACTCCCTTGCGGACGTTTTCCGCGCCGGCGTGCACTTCGCGGATCGTGGCCACGATCGCTTCGTGATTGACTGTCTTCGTGACATATGCCGCCACGCCGGTGGCGAGGGCCCGTGCGGCATCGTCGGCCGATTCCGACGACGTGAGCATCACGATCCGGGCCTGGGGGTGCTCCCGGCGGATGCGGCGCGTCGTCTCGATCCCGTCGACGCTCTCCATGCAGAGGTCGACCAGGCCGACGTGCGGCTTGACCTTGGCCCACATCGCCACCGCCGCCTCGCCCCCATCGGCCTCACCGACGACGGCGATGTCGGGCTCGAGCGCGAGCAGATTCGAGAGCCCGGCGCGGAGCACCGGGTGGTCGTCGACGATCAACAGACGAATCTTGCCGGACGGAGACATAGGGCGGCCGGAGGCATCGCGGGTCGGAGACGTCTTTCGCACTCTACCGCCTCACTGGGCCTGTGAAACCGTCCCTTGGGTCAGGCGCCCCTCGGCACCGATCCGGGGAATCGATGCCCGGACGGCCGTGCCCTGCCCCGGAGCGCTCTCGACGACGAGCCGGCCTCCCACCCGCTCCATGCGTTCGCGCATCCCCTCGAGGCCGAAGTGCCCCTGGGTTGGCCCGCGCTGTGTGCCCGGCATGAATCCGCAGCCGTCATCGCGAATCTCCACCTCGATCGAGGGCGTCTGTGGATCGTGCCTCACGATGATTCGCACGGCCTTCGGTTCGCCGTGATGCAGGGCGTTGTGCACCGCTTCCTGGATCACGAGGATCAGATTGCCCACCACGTAATCCGGCAGATCGGGATGCTCCCCCCGATACTCGATCACGATCCCCGCCGGATGCCCGGCGCCAATCCGCTCGACGAGCGCCTCGAGCGAATCGTGAAACGTGCCGCCTTCGACGGGCAGCGACCGCAGCGACCAGACCGTGCCACGGAGCTGCTCCGCCGCGTGATCGACCATCTTGTGGGCCACGTCGAGATGCCGGCCGATGCCCGTCGCCTCCCGGCCTGCCGGCTCGCCGCTGGTCCGCAGGCAGGCCTTGAGCTGGTAGCCGATGCCCGTGACGGTCTGCAGGATCGTGTCGTGCAGATTTGCCGCAAGCCGATTCCGCTCGCGAAGCGTGATTTCGTAGTCGACGGCCGCCTCGCGCCGGGCAGCCGTCTCCTCGGCCGCGCGGGCCGTCTGGATCGCCACCTCGCGGCGCAGCGACCAAATCCACGCCAGCGACGCGGCCACTGCCGCGAGCGAGGCGGCGACGGCCGCCAGCAGCCGGCGCGGCGTCCACCACGGCGGCGGCCGGAGCAGGCGGACGTCGCTCGGCGAGCGCAAGAGAACCCCGAGTCGCTCCACGGCGGGCTGACGCCGCGCGAGCCGCCCGGAGCGGCTTTCGGTGAAATCGAGCTTCACGACGCCCGTCACGGCCACGTCGCTGCCGGGCTGGAGATCGGCGAGCGATGCGAAGTCGGGGCCGGTGAACGTCACGTCCACACTGGCTTCGCCCTCGGCCAACGTCAGCCAGCCACCATCGTCGAGCACCTGCAGGTCGACGAGTCGCGCCGGAAACTCGACGAGGCAGCCCTCGTAGCTGCTCGGGGTGGCCATCTCGCCGCGGGCCACCGCCTCGCCATTGACGCGGAGAATCTCGGAGGGAGTGATCGAGAGCGGCAGGGGCGGTGCGCCCGAGTCGACGTGGCGTACGACCGCCTCGACCACTCGACCCACGTCGCCCGTCGAGTCGAGGAATCCGGCGACCTCCACCCTGTCGCCGACGGCTAGCGGCTCCGGGTCGAGCGTGCTCACGTGGATACCGTTGAGCCCGGACTGGAGGCAGAGAAACTCCCCTGGTACCGAGGCCGTGACGGTGCCAGCGGTGCGAAACCTCCGTCCGTTGAGTGCCGGGGAGCGATAGCGGGCGATCGCTTCGAGGGGCACGAGGGGCGCATCAATGGGGGCGGCTGGCGCCGGCTCGACGGTCGCCAAATCCGCCGGCCGCACCACGCGGATCACCGGCCCGAGGAAGTCGCCGCGGGTGTTGCGCACCGCGAGGACCGATCCTGCGCAGTGGATGCGGGCATCGACGAGATGGCCGGGATCGTCCGGGAAAATATTTTTTGGCAGGTCGATGAACAGCCGGCGGGCAGCCGATTCCACCACGAGCACCCACGTGCTGCTGTCGCTCCGGGTGCCTTGCACGACGCCATCAATCGCAATCCGCCGCCCCGTCGCGGCGCCGCCGAAGAGATTGCCGAGATCGATGGATTCCGCCTCCGGGAGGTCGCCGCGGGCGAGTACCTCGATCGAGTCGGCGGCGATCACGGGCACGAAGCCACCAGGGTTGAGCCGCCCGCTGACGGCGATCGTGGTGCCGAGGGTGTGGGCTGAAGTGCCATCGACGCGCAGCGTGACGTCGTTCACAAACAGGGCACCGGTGGCGTCCTGAACCAGCAGCGGATTGGCCACCGTCACCGTTCCAACGACATGCACCTCGGGAGTCGCGGCGATCTCGTCCGCTGTCAGGGCGAGCAACTCGCCGATCGACCGCGTAGGCGGAGCGGCGGAGGCACGTGGCTCGCTGTCGGCAGCGATCGCTGCCGACATGAGCACCATGAGCACGACGGCAAGAATTCCCTGCGGCAGCATCGCCACATTGTAAGACAGGCTTCAGCCTGTCACGAACCACCGACAGGCCTGTAGGACAGGCTTTAGCCTGTCATGAACTACCGACAGGCTTGTAGGACAGGCTTTAGCCTGTCATGAACTACCGACAGGCTAAAGCCTGTCCTACAGAAGCCTGTCCTCCACCGGAGAGGTCACTCCTCGAGTTCCGGGAGGACGGCTTCGGTGGCGGCGGCTTCGCGGAGCTTTTCGAGGGCTTTGGCCTCGATCTGACGCACCCGCTCCTTCGTCACGCCCAGGGCCGAGCCGACCTCCTTCAGGGTCTGCGGCTCGTGCTCGTGGTCGAGCCCGTAGCGGCGGATGATGATCGTCTGCTCGCGGGAGTCGAGCCGGTCGAGGAACTTGCCCACCTGCTGCAGGCGGTCGCTCTCGGCGATCCGTTGCTGATACTCATCGGTCCGCACATCCGTCGCCGACTGGAGCATGTCCATATCGGCCGCCCGAAACCGGTCGCGGCGCTTGTGCTCGTCGGGGATCGTGCGGGCGTAGTTCTTCATGATCGCCCACGAGGCGTAGGTGCTGAACTTGTTGCCCCGGGCGTAGTCGAACTTTTCGACGGCCCGGATGAGCGACATGTTGCCGTCGCTCACGAGATCGAAGAACGCGTCGCCCGGTGCCACGCGCCGCTTCGCGATCGAGACCACGAGCCGGAGATTGGATCGCACGAGCCGGTTTTTGAGGGCCACGATCTCGGCATAGATCTTGTCGATCTGGTCCATCAACCGGGTGCTCGGATGCTCCGGGTCGAGCTGCTCGCGGAGCTGCGAGGCCTTGTGCTTGAGGTAGTTGAACTTCCTGAACAGCCACACCTCCTGCTCTCGCGTGAGCAGCGGCACTTCGTAGAGGCTCGCGAGGTAGGCCGGCAGGCCGGAGGGACGCCGCACTTTCTTGACCGGGTCGTGCTCGCCGGGAAACGGCTGATTGACCACCTGCTCGGCGCTCTTCCGCGCGAAGAGGGCGTTGGGAATGTAATCGAGCGGCAGGTGCATCACGTGCTCCGCCCGTTGGGCGAGGATCACCCTATAGATGCTGGCCTTCGACCGCCGATATCGGGCGGCGATCGATTCGACCGGTTCGCCCTGGGCGTAGAAGTGGTAGATCCGCTCGCAGGTCTCGGGCCGGAGGCGGCCGTCGCTCGGGCCAAACACCGCCGCATCGGGGTGGTCGTGGTCGTGCTGCTTGATCGTGTAGCGGATCGTCTCGATGCTGCGATGCAGCCGCACGGCGATGCGGCGATGCACGTCGGCCGGGCAGGCCCCCGCGGTGGCGAGCCTGCGGGCCCAGGCAATGATCCGGTCGTGCTCGTCGTGCGAAAGCTGGCTGAAACGTGCCCCTCGCTCGATACGGCTTGGATTGGTGGCGATGAACCGCTCCACCGCACTCGCCAAAAAGCCGACCCGCTTCCGGCCGCCCACCTCGTAGCGCTGGGCGACGAGACCGTGCTCACGCCAGCGAGAGATCGTCTTCGTGGAGACGTTGAATCGCTTCGCCAAATCCTCGATCGACAGCACCTCTTCGTGTGCGAGGGGGCTGGCGGGCGATGCAGGATTGGTCACCGCCTGGGCATGCTCTGCCGTGGCGTGATCGTTTGACAAAAAGGACATGAAGGGGCCCGTCGAGTTGGAACGCATGACTGTTCTCCTTGCCGGCAATCCTTTGCCGACTGTGTTGTGTTGCTCGGAGCGAAACGACGCCTCGGAACCACTGTCCGCGCTCGAAGGGGCTTCCTGGCCCCCTGATCACCCATGCCCGGGACGCGAGAGTTATACGAGCGTCTGCCGCGGGTGGTTCATCAGGCGATTCGATTCTTGAATGTTTTTGGAGGCCTCCACGCAACCGGCCTGCGGCCCGGGCCGCGCAACTCCTTGGCACTGCTTGGCTTGTGCATGCTCGACGGCCTTGACTCCGTCGCACAGGCGAGTCTTCCTGATCCGTAAACCTAATCATTCGAGCGATTTCCTCACAGGAGACACTTGGTATTCGTGGCCGAAAGAGCCGACAACCCTCCAGGGAGCGGGGGACTTTGGGAGGAGGCAGACATGAATCGGGCAGCATTTCTCGGGGCCGTGTTGGCGGGGCTGGCCTGGGCCGGCGATGGCGTGGCTTCCAGCGACGAGGCCGTGCCTGAACAGCCCCCGACCGTGCGGCGAGTCGCCATGACGCTCACTGCCGAGGGGCAGTTGTTCGGCCCCGTGACGGGAGCCGCGGAGCCGGCCCGCCAGCCGATCGCCATGAACGGCGTGTTTCAGTTCGACGAAGCGGTGCGGCCTTCGGCGGCGGATGCCGTCGCAGTGCGGCGGTATGTGCGGGCCGAGGCGACGATCGACGCCGACGATGCCGAGCAGAGGCTTACGCTCGCCGCCGACGCCCGCGAGGTGTCGATGGCCCGACTGGGCACCACGCCCCTGCCCTACCTGGCCGCTGCCTACCTCTCACGGGATGAACTCGAGCTGCTGGAGACGCCGTTCGACTCGATCCTGCTCGAAGACCTGCTCCCTGGCCGCGCGGTCGCGAGCGACGATCACTGGCCGCTTGCCGGCGACCTGGCCGCGGGGCTGCTGGCGATCGACACGGTCGAGACCGGCACGCTCGAGGCGCGCATCGTCGAGATCGTCGACGGGATGGCCCGCATCACGCTCGCCGGCGCGGTGGACGGCGCCGTCGACGGCGTGCCCACGCACGTGGTCGTGGACGGCGCGTTCACCGTGGCCGCGGAACCCGACGAAGACGGATTCATCCTGGTGGGCGACGTAACGCGGGTCGATGCCACCGTGAAGGAAAATCGGCAGGCGAGCCACGTGGCGGCCGGATTCGAAATCGAGGCCACGATCGCGATCACCCGCGAGCCGGCCACCGATGCACCGATCGATGGTGCGGACGCCGCCGACGACACCCCGGCCCGTGTCGTCCGTCGCCGCGGCCCCGGGAAGCCCGGCAGCGTGTGGTATCGCGATGCGGAAGGCCGCTACGACCTCGTGCACGATTCCGGCTGGCGGGTGGTTGAAGAGGATGCCGGGGGCGTCGTGCTGCGGCTGCTCGACCTCGGTGCGCTCGTCGCCCAGTGTTCGATCACGGCGCTGCCGCGGTCGGAGGATGCCGCGGCGCCGACCGTCGCGGAGGTGAAGAAGCACGTCGAGCAGTCGCTCTCCGGGCAGTTCAGGCGGTTCGACGCGACGAACGAGACAACGCGCGAGGACGACGGCGTGCGGGCCGTTCGGGTGGCATCGGAAGGCAGCGCCGAGGGGCTGCCGTTTCGTTGGGTGCACTACGTGCTCACCGACGGCGAGGGCCGCCGCGTGAACGTGGCGTTCATGTACGAGGCGTCGCTCGAGAAGCGGTTTGCTGACGCCGACGCCCGGCTCGTGGCCGGCCTCGGCTTCCTCGCCGAACCCCACCGTGAGGCCCGCCTGCCACGGAAAACCGACATGCCTTGACGCCTCCCCCGGCGGGCAGGAATATGGGGGCACTTTCCCGGGGAACTGCGGCCCTCCACGTCAGGCGGCCGCCCGGGAAGCCGCGCGAGGAGCTGTGCTGTTGGCAAGTGCCGAGGCCACGACTGCATCCCCGCCGCTGGCGAGCAGTCAGTGACCGGAGGCGCGAGCCATAGATAAGCAGCATCGCATCAATGAGCAGATCCGGATCACTCCGATCCGGGTGATATCGGCCGAGGGCGGACAACTCGGCATCATCCCGACCGAGGAGGCGCTCTCGATCGCGCGGGAAGCCGGGCTCGACCTGGTGGAGGTGGCTCCCAACGAGAAGCCGCCCGTCTGCCGGATCATGGACTTCGGCAAGTTCAAATACCAGCAAAAGAAGAAGCAGCACAAAACCCACGTTCACCAAACGAAGATCAAGGAGATCCGCCTCCGCCCCAAGACGGGCGATCACGACATCGAGTTCAAGGTGAACCAGGCCAAAGGCTTCCTGCAGCACAAGGACAAGGTGATCGTGTCGGTCGTGTTTCGCGGCCGCGAGCTGGCCCACATCGACGAAGGGCAGCGGGTGATGAAAAACATCCTCGTGCAGCTCGACCCGGTGGGCAAAGTCGATTCCCCGCCGCAGCAAATGGGCCGCCGGCTGGTGTGCACACTGTCGCCCAAGTAACGTTCTCTGTTCCTCGAATCACAGGAGTTTCCCATGCCGAAGCAGAAGACCCACAAGGGCGTGAAGAAGCGTTTTCGGGCCACCGCCACCGGCAAGGTGAAGCACCGCCGCGCCGGCACGAGCCACCTCCAAGTCCGGCTCACGGCCAAGCGCAAGCGCGACCTCCGCGGCACAGGCGTGCTTGCGAAGTCCGACACCCCGAAGATCCTCGAAGCGCTCGCGCACAACAGCTACTGAGCCGCGTATCGTGGATTGGTCGGTGCCGGCTCGGGGTCGCCCCTACCATCTCGCCGGACGTTCGCCTTCGCCCTCCAGGCTACGGCTCACTCGGATTTGCCTGCGCTGCGCCATCCATGGCTCCGCTGGTCAAATACGCCGGCTCAACGGTAGGGGTAACCCCTCGCCTCCCATTCCAGTTGAGGAGGCTTCGGGCTCCCCGTGTCCCGGGAGCCGGCGGGAATTCGGGCTGCCCTTGCATTTCGGCGGGTTTGGGCGACAGTAAGGGGCTTCCCGGATTCACGAAGGCAGAGAGTCATGCGTACCAAGAGTGTCGTCCCCCGGCTGCGGGCTAAGAAGCGGCTGTTCAAGCGGGTGAAGGGTTCGGTGGGTGGCCGTCGTCGGCTGCTCCGCACGGCCAAGGAATCGATCATCCGCGCCGGTGTCTACGCTCGCCGCGATCGGCGGCGCAAGAAGCGCGACTTCCGCCGGCTGTGGATCGTGCGGATCAATGCGGCGGTCCGGGAACGGGGCATCCGCTACAGCCAGTTCATCGCGGGCCTCGAGAAGATCGGCAGCGAACTCGACCGGCGCACCCTCGCCGAGATGGCCGTGCTCGACCCCACCGGCTTCGACGCCGTCGTGGAGCAGGTGCGGAAGGCGCTTGGCCTGCCGGAGCCGGCCGCGGTCGCGTAAGGCAGTGTCCACGGTCGCGCTCGATTCGTTCGTGGCCGAACTCGACCGCCTTCGGGCCGATGCGGTCGCAATGCTTTCGGTGGCCGGCGATGCCGACGCCGTGGAGCGGGCGCGGGTTGAATTCCTCGGTGCCAAGAGCGGGCGGCTGAAGGCCGTCCAGAAACTGCTCGGCGGCCTGGCCGGGCCCGACAAGCCGGCCGGCGGCAAGCACTTCAACGAGGCGAAAGAGGCGGTCGGCGCGGCGCTCGAGGCGGCGCAGGCCCGCGTGGCGGGGGCGGCCGCAGCCGTCGAGGCGGTCGACGTGACGCTGCCGGGCGAGCCGGTGCGGCTCGGGCATCTGCATCCGATCACGCAAACGATCCGGCGCGTGCAGGAGATCATGGGGCGGCTCGGGTTCGAAAGCGTCGATGGACCCGAAGTCGAAGACCAGTGGCACAACTTCGACGCCCTGGCGATCGGGCCCGAGCATCCGGCCCGCGATCCGCTCGACAATTTCTATCTCGCGGTGGCCCGCGGGGCCGATCCCCTGCTCCTGCGGTCGCAGACGAGCACGGTGCAGATCCGCGTGATGGAGCGGCGGAAGCCTCCGCTGCGGATCGTGTCGCTCGGCCGGGTCTACCGGCCCGACACGGCCGATGCCACGCACTATCCGATGTTTCACCAGGTCGAGGGCTTGTTCGTCGAGCCGGGCACGACGATGGCCCACCTCAAGAGCGTGCTGCGGCTGTTTGCTTCGAGCTTCCTCGGCGGCGACGTGCACGTGCGGTTTCGGCCGTCGTTCTTCCCGTTCACCGAGCCGAGTGTCGAGGTGGACATGGAGTGGGGCGGCCGCTGGATCGAGATGGGCGGTGCCGGCATGGTGGATCCGGCGGTGCTCGCAGCCGTGGGCTACGACCCCGACGAGGTCTCGGGCTTCGCCTTTGGGCTGGGCGTCGAGCGGATCGCCGCCCGCCGCTACGGCGTCGCCGACATCCGCGATTTCTACCGCAACGACGTCAGGTTTCTGGAGCAGTTCTGACGCCATGATCATCTCGCTGAACTGGCTGGCGGATTACGTGCAGATTCAGTCGCCGACGGAGGCGCTCGTGGAGCGGCTCCTCATGGCGGGGCTCAATCACGAGTCAACCGAGACGGTCGGGGCCGATACGGCCGTCGACATCGAGGTGACGAGCAACCGCCCCGATTGCCTCGGGCACATCGGCGTGGCCCGGGAGGCGGCGCTGTTGTTCGCCCGCCCGCTCCACGTGCCCGATCCGCGGCCGCTCGAAGGCGCGGGCCGGGCCGCCGAGAGCGTGGCTGTGGAGATTCGTTCGGCCGACGTCTGCCCGTTCTATTCCGCCCGCGTGATCCGCGGCGTCCGGATCGGCCCGAGCCCGGAGTGGCTCGTCGACCGGCTGGCGACGGTGGGCATCGAGAGCGTGAACAACGTCGTCGACGTGACGAACTACGTGATGCTCGAGTGCGGCCAGCCGCTTCATGCCTTCGACTTGGAGAAGGTGCGCGGAGGCCGGATCGTCGTCCGCCGGGCGGTGGACGGCGAACAGTTCACCGCGATCAATCACAAGACGTATGCGCTCACCGGCCAAATGTGCGTGATCGCCGATGCCGAGCGGCCCGTGGCGCTCGCGGGTGTGATGGGAGGCGCTGACTCGGAGATCTCCGCCGACACGGCAGACGTGCTCCTCGAGTCGGCGCAGTTCGCGCCGCTCGCCGTCCGGGCCGCCGCCCGCGGGCTCGTGCTGCAGAGCGCGTCGTCGTATCGCTTCGAACGCACGCCCGATCCGGCTGCAGTGGAATGGGCGAGCCGCAGGGCGGCCGCGCTGATTCTCGACACCGCCGGCGGGACGCTCGAGCAGGGCGTGGCGACGGCGGGCACGCTCGCCGGCACGCAGGCCACGATTCCCTTGCAGCCCGGCCGCGTGGCCGAGGTGCTCGGCATCGACATTCCTGTGGCGCGGCAGCATGCGATTCTCACGGGGCTTGGATTCGTCGACACCAGCCGCGGTGATCCGGCCCGCGAGCCCGGCCTGTGGCTGGCCCCCACGTGGCGGCGCGACGTGTTTCGCGAGATCGACCTGGTCGAGGAGATCGGCCGCATCGAAGGCTACGGCCGTGTGCCGGAAGACCGCTCGATCACCGCGCGGCCGATCGAGCTTTCAACACGTGAGGTGACGATTCGCACCGCATCGAGCACGTTCGTCGGAGCTGGATTCTGCGAAGCGTTGACGCGAAGCGTGGTCAGCGAAACCCTCGAAGCCACCGCCAGCCCGTGGGGCGGATCGACGCCGCTCGTGGTGCAGCCGGCGCTCGTGCGCGGAGCCGACAGGCTGCGGCGCACGCTGCTGCCGAGCCTCGTCGAGGCGCGGGCCGGCAATCTGGCCGTGGGCGCTCCGCACGGCGAACTCTTCGAAGTGGCGCGGGCGTACGTGGCCCGTGCCCAGGCGGGGGGCGACCGCGAGTCGCCCGTGGAGGAGCCGCTGCTGGCGGCCTTCGTGACCGGCGGCGGCTTCTTTGCGGCGAAGGGCGTCGTGGAGGCCGTGCTCGATCGGCTGGGCGTCTTGCGGGCCAGCGGCACGATCGCGTGCCGACCAGTCGAACTCGATCTGTTCACCCGGGGACGAGCCGCCGAATTCGTGCTCGCCCACGGGTCGCGACCGCCGGAGCGTGTCGCGGTGATCGGCGAGGTGTCTCCAGCCGTGCGCGCGGCTGCGGGCATCACCGGCACCGTCACCGGTGGCGAAATCCGGCTCGACAGGCTCGAGTTCGCGGTAAACGCCGACCGCACGCTCCGCCGCCCGAGCGACTATCCCGCCGTGGAACGCGACGTGAACCTCGTCGTGGCCGAGACTGTGGCGTGGGCCGACATCGCCGCGGCAATCCAGGCCGCTGCCGGGCCTGTGCTCGAGCAGTGTCGGATCGTGCAGGTCTGGCAGGATGCCGAACGGCTCGGCGCGGGCAAGAAGAGCGTCGTCGTCACGCTCCGGCTCCGCAGCGATCAAGGCACGCTCTCGGGCGACGAGGCAAACCGGATCGTGCAGGCAGTCGTCGAGGCGTGCAGCCGTGCTGTCGGCGCGACACTGCGTGCGTAATTGAAACGGTAGG
>Ga0315902_10010674_pt1 | contig 12137 bp, 15 predicted proteins | sample LakEriMetagenome_9_FD_203523 | JGI IMG/M metagenome (GOLD analysis project Ga0315902, IMG submission 203523) | Freshwater fungal communities from buoy surface, Lake Erie, Ohio, United States - Buoy 12 MA117 | ecosystem: Environmental > Aquatic > Freshwater > Lake > Lake biofilm | place: USA... | reverse complement strand
GCTCGTTTCGTATGCGGCCGCCGCGCTTGCTTGATGACGGCCAGCGGTAGCCGGTTGGATCGGATCGCCAGCGCTCGATCTCCGCGACCGCGTAGAGCACACGGCCCTGTTGTGCCGCGCTCAACTTGGCGGCCGGTGCGGGGCCGCGCTTCTGCATGGCCCATCGCTTCATCGTGTCGGGACTAATGCCGATAATGGCGGCCGCACGTGTGCGGCTGATCGTCTGCCCAATGAATTTCGGAGTGGTGCTCATACCCGCAAGTTTGCGGGCCGAGCGCTATGGGGCGGAGGGGGTGTGGATGGGGCTTTCCGCCTGTGCGTTACGGGCCGGTTGTAACAGTTACTCGGCCCGCACAAGCCTGTTTTTTGCGGCAAACGCAACGGCCCGTCCCAACAAGGGGTGTAGGGTTTCTTTACATAGGGTCATCTTCCCTCGTTCGAGGTACACAATGTTTCCCCGATTGGTCTTCGCCGTCACGGCGTTCGTTCTCATTTCCAGCACGGCATCAGCGCAAGGCATCGTCCCGCTGATCGTCATCATGGCGCAGCAGAAAAAGTTTGCCGAAATGCAGCAGCGGCAGATTGCAGCTGATCGCCAGGAGGTCGCGCGCCACCTCAATGCCGATCGCGCGCTCCGCGAGCGTGAACTGCAACTTCGTGCTATTGAACTGAAGTTGCGTGCAGAAGCGCAGGCAATCGAACATGAGCGACAGAGACACTTGGACGGGCTGAGATCGACCTATCCAGATCGCACTTGGGACACATCGTCGCCCTCATACGCGGTGCCGTCGCCTGACTCTGGGGCTCACGCGGAAATCGACGGGGTAGCGTTTTCGCAGACGGCGGATGACGTGATTGCCGATGACACGGCGGCTACGCAGCAGGCCGCCCATCAACCTGCCTACTCAAACCAGCAGCCAGTGAAGTACAAAAAGGGCAAGCCTCGCCGGGGTGGTGGGCGGCGATGAAAGCAAGCGATGGCGACTGTGGGCATGCAGATAAAACTGTTTATGGCATCCGTCTGATTTCGATGCGCCGCCGCTCACCGCCCTGCGGAATCTCCGCTCTGCGACGCTTGCGTTGCATCGACTCCGCACCGGTCGCTGATATACCCGTGATGCTGGCCGCCACGGCATTCATCACCGCTGTGTCGAAAAGGTGATTCTCGCGCCCTGGCCCGCAGCGCCATTCATCGACGACGCGGCCGCGGGCTTCGACGGTGATCGGTTGCTCTGCGGTGAAGTGATCCGCGAGTAGGTCGTGCGACCCAGCATGAAACGTCAGGCTGCCCACGTCGCCTGCGGGCGTGCGCAGCCGTGCCGCCAGAAACGATTTCCATTGGTTCGTGTCGTAGGCGACGCTCCGCTGGCCGTTCATCTGCGAGATGCGCCATCCGGGGCCGACGATCTCGCCGCGTTTCTTGCTGTGTTCGTGAAACGGTTTCGACGTGGCCCCGATGCCTTTGCCGTGCGAAGGCAAAATGATCGCCGCGTTGACGTGCCGCCGTGCGAACTCGCGAATGGTTTGCGTGCTCGTGCCCCAGTTCGCATCGACGAGCACCTGGCTGATTCGCTGCGAAGTGCCATCTTCGCGCGGCCATTCGCGCGACAGCATTCCGTCGATCAGTTCCTTCAGGCCCGCGAGCAATGCCGCCTCGAAACCGCTGCCGCGGTAGCGGTCTGCCAACGTCCGCTTCGATGTGTTCGCAGACCACACGGCCGTGCCTTGCTCTGGAAAAGCGCCGTAGGCGAGCACATGGCCGCCAAACCCCGCACCCCAACTGCACACCATCCACGGCAGCAAGCGCTGTTGAACGTCGATTGCCAGCGTCAGCGTGCTATGCGACGACGGCATGATGCCGCGGGCGACGTTGACCGCACGAGCGTGTATCGCGTCGCGATCCAGCGTTGCCGCTTCCAACTGCGGCACGAGCGGCTGATTCTGAAACTCGGCTGCAAAGGCGGCTTCGCCCCGGTCGATCCGCAGGTTGTATGCGTGTTGCATCGCCGATAGTTCGTCAGCGTTGTGACGTTCCGGCCATGCGACGCGAGCGCCGGCGTCCATCGCCTCGCGATGCTCGCGGTAGAAGTCCGTTGCTGGTTGCGTGCCGGCCCCGCTGCGCTGGCCCTCGCGGCGAAGCTCCGCGTACTGCGCCCACAAGTTTTCATCGGTCGGCCATGCGTAGACCAGACTCGCACGCTCGCCTTGCCATGCAGGATTGGCAGCGCGATCGAGCAATTGATCCGCGAGATCACCGGGGCGAATCACGGTCACGGTGCAGAGTCCCGCGATCCGCGTTTCCGGGCCAGCCAAACCCAAGATCGCGCCATTGAGCACGCCCAACCGCTGCGCCACTTGCGACGCGCTCGCCGCTACTTCGTCGGTAGATGGATCATCCACGAGCACGAGATCCGGGCGAATCTTCGTGCCGTCCGCACGCTTGCTTGCCATGCCTCTGATCGCGCCGGTGATCCCGGCGGCGCGTAACACGCCACCGCTGGCTTTCGAGCCGCTGATCGTCGGCAACGTGATCGACGACGCGGTGCGCTCCACGCGTGTCGGCTGGCCCGCGTGTGTCTGCCCGCGGCACCGCTGACTGATTCGCTCAAGTTTTTGGATCGGCAAGCAAACCTCGGGAAAATCGTCGAGTAGGTCGTCGTTCGTTTCCAATTCGCTCCAGACGGTTTCCAGCAACCGCCGCGCGTGCGATTCGTCGGCACCGATCACGGCGACGAACCGGCGATGCCCGTAAAGCAATGCCCACAATGCGGCCTGCTCGACGAGCGAAGTTTTTCCGCTCGCCCTGGGCATCGCGAACGCGAACAACTCACCCGCGAGCACGGCCGCCTCGATCTTGGCGATCATCCGCAAATGGTCATCGCTCCACGCCAGCGGAAACGTCGCCGCCGCGTATGTCTCACAGAAGCGCCGGAAGTCTCGCGAGGCAGCCGCACGCCGGCGCGGCTTCGCAGGGGGCGGTATGTCGCCCACGTCACGACCGGCGGCGCTCACCGCACGATTGAACGCCGTCGATCCCGCGACGCGGCGATCATGGCGCGCGGCGTGCCGCTGCCGCTGGGCATCGGGGCTGGATTCACTCTTGCGGGGGCGGGGCATGATTACTGTCTCACTAAGTCAAAAAGTTGGAGGCTCGGCGTGCATGGGGAAAAAGGCGATTTGCCAGAAGTACCTTTTGCATCCCCGGCAGGGTGTGGCGGGGCGGTGCTGCGTTTCGCCACATCGGCGTGTCGGCCTCGCCTGCGTCGCCGCGTCGCCGCTGGTCGCGCGTCGCGTCACACGACGCCGTAGCCGTGACGATGGATGCAGCGTCACCGCATGCGGCGTCCAGACTTGTCCAGACGCATCCCGCATTCGCGTGTCGTCGCCCGTGATCGTGTCGCGACTTGCTGGGTCGCTCGGCACCAAGATGCACGGTGGGGTGAAGAGGCGCGCATCTTGGCACAGCGGCCGGTGCTAGGGCAAAAACAGGGGGCAAGATGTACGGGTGGCGGGGTAGGGTGTGCATCTTGGTTTGGATAAGGAAAAAAAGGGTTATTTCTCTCTCTTGCACCAAGATGCACACCCGAAACCCTCACCGTGCATCTTGGAACGCGGAGCAAGATGTACGCTTCCGCTCTCACCTGCGCATCTTGCTTCCACACCCGGCTGTAGCGGCTTGGTCATGTGCTGTTGAATCGATCAATCTCGTCAGGTGCCCATGCCGCGAACGCTGGTTCCGGCTGCGGGGCGTCATCCATCGCCCTGCGTGCCGGCAGCCGCCAATACCAGCCATCTCGATGCTTGATCTTGATGACGTTCAACACGCCGGCCGCATGGTCAATCTGCCGGCGGCCTAGCCCTGTGTCTTGCAGCCTCGCGGTGATCGCCGCGGCGCTCTGCTCTCCCGTTTGCAGGAGATCGCGCAGAGCATCTACCGCCTCCCCACGACGGCCTTCGTGCACACTTCCGCCTGTAGGACGACGGGCAATTTCGTCAGCGTCCATCGTGAGCGTGCCAGCCTGCCAGACTAGGCCCGGTTGCCCGCTGGCGCGTGTCTCGATTGCATAGGCTTGGCCGACGTTGGTTTCGCCATAGTTGTTCTTGCTGACGAGCATCACGCGACGTTTCCCGGCCTGCTTGTCCGCATCCTCGGGATGCGTGCCAATGGAGAGCACGACGCGGGCAATCTGTGCGAATGCAGACGAGCCGGCGATCCGCTGCACCGTCGTTAGGTCGTTTTTCTTGTTCTGGTGCGCAACCGCCACTACCGCCACGTTTCGCTCTTGAGCAAGCCTCGCGAGCGGCACGAGCGCGGCCCGCACCTCCGCAGATTTGTTCTCGTCCGCTGCGATGTAGTCGGGGAGGGGGTCAAAAACGATCAGCCGGCAGTCGGCCACGTCATCGAGCGCGGCCCGCAGTTCGCCGATGTGCCGCTCTAAAATCATCGCCGCCACCTCTGGCGATTGGTCGCCGTCGTCAGTGCCGTCGTCATCATCTACGGTGCCCTGGCAGACGTGCACGCGAGACAGATCGGCCCCGGCCGCCATCAATCGCGGCACCACCACCTTGCCGGCGTCATCCTCCGCGCCAAACAAGATGACGCTGCCCTGCGGTGCGTGCCCGGTCGCATCGGGCCACTTGCCGGCGGTCGTGACGCGAGCCGCCACGTCCACGCTAATGAGCGATTTTGAAATGCCCACCGGGCCGGTGATGATCGTCAGGCCGTCACCTACGATCCGCTGCGGCCATAGCCAATTGATTTCGCTGCACTCGATGTCGCTGGCGCGAACCAGCACAAGCCGGCGCTGCGGTCGCTGATTGCCGTCCGCATCGCCGCCCTTGTCGCCGGTTGCGGCTTTGATGGATTGTTTCCCGTTCCCCGATGCCGGCTTCCACGGCTCGCGTCCTAGCCGCTGCCTTGCAGCGTCGCGGAGGTTGATCGCGGTCAGGCCGGAATCATCTACCGCCATCTGCACCAGCGTGCCGACACTGGAACTCGGGCGAAACCGATTCCATCGGTCTTTGCATTCCTCCTCACTGCATTCAGACCAGCGGCGGGAGAAATCCAGCCACACGGGAAACAAAGATTCCGATGTCGCTTTCAGTGCGTAGCCCACGCGCCGCCAATCCTCCGAATTGAACGCGCGCTGATCGCGCAGGTGTTCAACGCATACTCGTGCCAGGGCTATATCGAACTCGGGATCATCCGATGGCACGACCGCGGCCGGTGTGTTGCTGGCGTGAGCCGCGCCGCCGAAATATGTATCGGCCAGCCACTCCATTGCCTCGCGCACGTCGATCACCGGCTTGTCGTGAATCACGTCCCCCGTGAACGTGAACCACCGATTTTCACTGTATCGCTCAACGGCGTCGGCATGGGGCACGATCTCCCGCCTCTTGTCGCCGACGACGCGAGGGCCGTAGCCAATGGAATGCAGTCCGCCGCCGGATGGTGTTCGCTCGCCGTAGGTGTGGCTGTACCTTGACGCGATTTTCTGCGCCCACGGCTTCAGTTGGTTGTCATCGGTGAACGCATCATCGAGATCGACAGCGTTGAATCCGTCGCCTTCATCAAACACGAACCCGATGCCCAGCCCGCCGCGATCCGTCGCCTCGCGAATCACTTCCTCGAACGAACGCCATGTGGTCGAGACATTCCAATTCAGGCCGTGATTCTTTCCGGGCGTTACAGGAACCTTGCGAGGTTTTTTGCCGTCGCGGTAGTCGATGTAATCCCAGACGACCCAGCGGTGCAGCGCCCGCAACTCCGCAGGAATGGCGGCGGGGTTCGTCGGCGGCTTCGCCTTGTGCAGCCGCTTGGGTGAAGCCGCCGCCGTGTAGGTTGCTTTCGTCGATGTGCTCATCGGTTGTTCCTCTTGCTAGGCCCGGCCTCCAGAGGATGCACGTCCGCTATACTGCGGGCGTTGTTCCTCTGGCCCCGTCCGGCTGATCCCCGGCGGGGCTTTTTCGTTGACTAAAACGGAATGTCGTCATCAGCCCCGTACTGCGGCACCGCGTTGCGGCTGCGGTTCGCGGGGCGCTGTTGCGGGGGCGGCTGCCGTTGCTCCTGGCGGTCGTCGCGTTCCCACGCCGCGGTCGCAGGAGCCGGCGCGGGCGTCGCGACGACGTTGGCCGGCAGCCACTTCCTGACCGTGGCTTTCGTCTCGCCGCGCTTCGTCTGGTAGTGGCCGATCTCGACCAGCGCGGTGCGGCCGACCAGCTCGGCCGGCTGCGGCAGCGTCACCTTGCCATCGGCATCGGGCTGGATGCCCAGCGCAGCGGCCAGCGCCTTGAACAGAAACGGCTTATCCTTTGGCAGATCAACGAACACGAACGCGTACTGCCGCCCCGCGGCCAGCCGCAATTTCAAACACGCGCCGGTCGGATTTTTTTCGTTGACCTTCCACGGCACGTCGCCGATGGATGCGGCCTTGATCTCGATCTCCGCGCGACCTTCGGGCGCGGCTGCATAGGTCGCGTCCGCTGGTCGCGCCTGCGGCTTGTCGAACATTGAATCGAATGCGTCGATGATCATTTCGATTTTCTCCTGCGATGCGATGTAGCGGTCGGGTTTGTTCGCGCCTCGATCCACGCGGCCACCGCCTCGCGCGGATACCGCACGCTGCAATTGCCGCCGTCGCCGGTTTTGAAAAAGGCCGGGCCGCGCATCGGTGTGGCCTGTCTCCAATCAGCAAGGCATTTGGTCGTGACTTGCAGGAGCCGCGAAACTTCTGCCGGGGTCATCGAGGGGGCGGGGGTGTCATCAACACGCATTCGTTTTCTCCTCATGTGCGAGAACCATGCCGACGTTTGACCACACGCAAAAACGGCCGCAGAGGGGGTCTGGCGACCGCCATCTAGCCGCGGTCAGGCCAGCCCTTTCTCTGCGGCGGCTGCCGTCTGGTAATCGCGGAGCACAACGCTGGCCCTCGCGATCCGCTCCGCATCGGCATCCGTGAGATCACGCGCGGCGGCTAGCCGTTGCGACGTGGCGTCCAGTTCCTCCGCGAGCCGTGCCGCGAGCGCCGGCCAATCGAGCACACCGGGAGTATCGCGCCGCATCAACGGCAACAGGCGAATGCGTCGCCGTATGTCGCGGCGCTCCTCTGCGCCGGGGTTGTCTCCGATTCGTCGTGTTGAAATCGGTTTCACGTTGGCGGCCTCCATGCCGGTGTTGAACGTCAGCGGCACGCGCCGCCTGCTACTACCGCTTCTGTTCCAGTTGCCCGTAAACGTTTGCCAGATGCCTTGCCAGATCCGCATAGCGGTCACGCCGCTGGTTGGGATGCGATGCGTGCAGTGCAGCCACAAGTGCCGTCCGCAGTGCGGTCAATGCGTTCACGAATGTCGCGTCGTCCCGCAGCTCGTCCACAATCATTTGATATTCACTTTGGGAAATCATCTTTCGGCCCTCCGTTGGTTTCACCGTCCATGCCACCGGCCCGGATCGAACGGGCACCGCGCCTATCGCGGCGGCGGGCACTGAATCACACTTGGCCCGTGCTGCCGATTGGCACGAACATGGCCGCCTGCTCAATCAACGTATCGGCCCGCCCCTCGACCCACTCGGTGATGCCGGTGATGTAGCCCTTCATCCATTCGGCTCGCGGCACCATGCCTGCATTCGTCGTCAGCCCGCACCAACGGCGCAGCACGCGCGGCAGTTCCTCATCGCTGCCGAACGGCGGCCCGATGCCCCTGAGCTGCTGCAACAGCAACACGCGCACCATCCACTCGCGTAGCGTGTCGGCCGTTAGGTCACCGGCTTCAAGCCTCACCGCGAGGAAAATGAGCGTATCCCGCTGCGATGCTTCGTCATCATCAAGCGGCAGCGGCACGCTGCATGCGCTGGTATCCCAACTGATTGCCATGATCGTGTTCCTCTTGTTCACCATCACCTCGCCGTGGCACGCGCCACGGTCATCCCGCCCGGCGGCATCGAGCCGCCACTACCCGTCACGGGGGCGGCTGCGATCACTCCGCGATCACCTCGCCGGGCCGCAGTGCGTTGCACTCGCGGGCGAGCTGCTCCAAATCGCAGTGCCGCCGATCTGGAAATCGGGTGTATGGATCGACGGTGTAGTAGTCGCCTAAATCCACCTTGGCCCACGTGTTGCCAGCGCGGGTTTTCCGTAGCACCTCGCCCTCGCGGGCCAACGCCCGCCGCACGCGGGCCTCGATCACACTCTGCGAAACGATCTGCGTTTTCATTCGCTGGTTTCCTTCAAGCCATCACCCACGCCAACGGCACCTCACCGCTGGTCTACTTGTCGAATTGCTTTTGCTCCTCGCGGATGATCCCCGCGAGCACCTTCCGCAGTTCGCGGTGATCCGCGACCGCGATCTTTTTCTTGATGCCTTCCCATGCCTTGACGATCTCCGCGCGGAATGCTGCCGCCGGATCGGCCGCAGGCTGCGGCTTGCTCTTGCTTGGCTTCGCTGGCAACGCCTCCTTCAACTTTTTCTTGCCCTTCATCACGGCTTGCTGAACGTCAGCCGACACGGCCCCCGATTCGACGGCCTTGTTGAGTGCGATGGCCTGCTTGGCCTTGTGGGTTGAAGTCTTTGTTTTCTTCGCCAACTTGGCCGCCGTAGTCCTGGCTTCCGATTTCTTGCGGTCGCGTTTCTGCGGTGACGGTGAATCTGCCGTCGCCGTTTTGTCGTGACGTTTTGCAGCGGCAGCCTTTGCTTTTTCAGCATCGAACTGCGAAGCCTTTTGGGCCTCGCGGGCCTCGGCTTCGATCATCGGATGCAAGGCTGCCGCAATCATCACGCGCTGGTCATCGGTCAGATGTCGCCGGTCGAAGTTTTGCGACTCGATCCATTCCACCTCAGTGATGCCGTCATCGCTGTAGTCGAATGACCGAACCGGCACCGTCACCGTGATGCCTTGCTCCTTCAGGCGCTCGACCGCCCGCAGTCGGTTGCGGCCGTCGAGGAGCACCGGCTTCTCGTCATCACCCCAGCCGAACATCACCGGAGTCTGGATGCCGTGCTCGCGGATGCTGTTCACAAGACTTTCAAAATCCTCGCCCTCGACCAGCGGAAACAACTCCGCAGCCGGATGCACCGTGAATGGCTTCTCGCCCTTCAACAACGCATTCATTTCCTCGACCTGGATTTCTTGCACGTCATCACCTCTTTCTGTTGCGTTCCTTCGCTCCGATCCCGGCGGCACCTCACCGCCGGGTGTTCGTTCGTCGCGCCTCCGCGTGCTCGCTCACGACCGCGAGCCGCGCTAGTAGGTGCTCGATCACCCGCGCCGCCTGCTCTAGCAACAGCCGTTCGCGGTCGGGCGTGTCGTCATCCCAAGCGCGGCCCATCAGCGTGTTCGCGAGCACGCGGGGGGCGGGGAGATCGAACGGATGATCGTCGTCGTGTGTGGCGTCCATGCCGGTGCTCCTCACTTCGCCTTGCGGCCAGGGCGACGCGGAGCGATCACACGGTCGAGATCATCGAGCGCCCGTTGCACTTGAGCGGCACGGGCGGGGCCAGCCGTGTGATCCACGGCATCGATCGGCAGCGTCGTGACGTGCCGCAGGAAATCCTCGATGTCGGCCTCGGTCGTGAACCAGCGGCCCGCGAGCGCCTCAGCCCGCAGCCGCTTGCCGCGGCAACCCTTGATGGCCCAGCGGATCAACGTCGAGCGATGGGGGCGGGGTGCCCCGGTGATGCGCGACCAGTAGGCCGCGCCTTGGTTCATCGAAATCTTTTTTGCTGACGTGTGCATGACCGTTTCCTCCGCGTGTGTGTTGCAGCGGTTGCAGACCGTGCATGCGAAGTAATCGCCGCAAAATTCCTTTTTGGCAACAGTCGCACACGCAAGAAATCCAACGCTTTAGCCTTGAAACACTGCGGGCGTTTTGTGGTGAGCGCAAAGAAAAACGGCAGCCGATTGGGCTGCCGTTGTGGAGCATCACGACGCAGGAGGTCAGACGACTATCGGCGCGGTTCTAGTTCGATCTCAGTCTTGCGCCGCCATGCAGTCGTGCGCGAGCATTTGAGCGCCGCCATGATCTCGCCCACGGTGACTTCGCGCCCTTCGGCGGTCGCCTTGTTCATCAGATCGCGGAGCGTCGAACGCGCCTTCACCGGCTTCGCCTTCGTCGCCGCTGTACCGCGCTTGCGGTTTTCTTCCAGCCGCACGATCAGCGCTCTGGCGGCAGGCGCGTGTTTCATCAGCGGCTCGCGAAAACGCGCCAGCGCCATCGCGAAACCAAACTCTATTCCCAGTAGCAGGATGCCCCGCACCTTCTCGCATTCCTGCCAGTAATCATCCATGCCCTGCATCCAACCGACTTGCTCATCGGTGAACGCGTCGGCATGGCGGCTGATCGTGTCTCGCATATCATCCGGCAGATAGTTCATCAGCCCCTTCGCCCACTCGAGATCGAGTGTGCCACCGCCTAGCGGCTTGTCGATTTCAACAAGCCTCGCGTGCTCCTGATGCTCGGCCTCACGCGGCAACGCTGGCCGGCGATCACGGCCCTGATGATGGCGTGTTGACCGCTTCGCCTTGCTGGTTGGTTTCTTCTTGCTCATGGTCTGCACCTCAACCGTGTTGTGCCGCGAACCGGGCAGCCTTGCCCCAATTCTCCGGCGCATAGTGATCGGTCATCGTCGCGCGGCTATGGCCCGCGACGGCACGGGCAGTCTCGCGACCGCCTCGCGCCCTGGCTTCCTTCGTGCGCGTGTAACGCAACTGGTACGGCGTCCATGACGGCAGCGGCAATTCGCCTTCCGCCTTACGAGCCGTGTTTGCTTTCACGATGGCACGCGCGACGGCACGGCGGATCGCGTCTTTGGTGAACTTTCTACCGACCAGCGGCGAGGGCTTCGTCGGCTCGATGGAGATCACACCATCGCGAACCTGGCGCGGCCGCACGCTCCTCTGCGGTGTGAACACGAAATCGTCATCGCTGCGGCCAGCGGTGTGCGCCAGAATGATCGCCTGCGCCTGCGGCCCGATGGCGATGTGCCGCTGTTTGCCGTGATGGGCAGTCTTGTGCTTCCGCGGCACATACCGCCACACGCGACGATCCCGGTCGCGGATGCGGTTCAACTTCATGCGGGCGGCTTCGCTGGGGCGGCAGCCGGTCAGCCGCATGAACCAGATCAGATCGGCCATTTCGGGCGTCAGGTAGGGCAACGTCGCCCGCACGACGCTGGGGCGGACAGGTTTCCGTTTCTTCGTCTCGCGGGCCTTCGTCTGCCCGCGGACAATCGTGGGGACGATTTGGAGCGCCTTCACCCGGTCGTCGGGAACAAGCTCCTGCAACACGCCCCAGTTGAACATTTGCCGCACCCGGCCGATCACGTCGTTGATGTACCGCCGCGAGCGGTGTTTCGGCGGCGGCGGTTCGTCGCCCGCCTTTGCCTTGCGGCGTGTCGGCATCGGCGTGTCGATCAGTTGCTGTTGAACCTGTGCCAACGCTCGCGAGCCGAACGCGGCCGCAGGCATGGCGGCGATAGGCCGCACCGCGCGGCTGGCCGCCAGCGCCCCGTGCCACAGTGACGAGCCGCGATAGTTGGGCTTCGTCTCTTGGATGTGCCGCAGGTAGCGGGACGCCAGTTCGCCTACGGTCAGGCCGCTCTCAGCCTGCGTAGGGGCAGGGGAGCGGGGCGGGGGAGTAACGACAGCCCGAACCGCCGTAGCGGGCCTGACGGCCGCCGTGGGGGCCGCCAGCGCGGCCCGTGCGGCGTCGATGCTCGTGCGGCCGCTAGTCACATAGGCGGCGATGAACGTGTCGAACCGCATACGGGCTTCGTCACTGCCCCAGCGGCCCAACGAGTAAACCTTGCCATTGATCACGATCCGGGCCGTGTTGGTCGGCCTGTGCCGACGCATGACGGGCAACGCACCAGAGGGGCGGCGTCCCATTTGCAAAACCTCCGCTTCGGGGTGTCGCAAAAGGGTAGAACCCATCGGTTTACCCTTTTGCGTCGTTTTCCCTCGCGGGCGCTGCCGACCATCGGCAGGTTGCTTGCACTTGAAATCACGAACCATTCATCAAATGGGCAGCACAGGATTCGAACCTGTGACCTCTACGGTGTGAACGTAGCGCTCTAACCAACTGAGCTAGCTGCCCGGCAAATCATCTCCGGCGGATCGTAGCATCCGCCGGCAAGGCCGTCAC
>Ga0315902_10010673_pt1 | contig 12138 bp, 11 predicted proteins | sample LakEriMetagenome_9_FD_203523 | JGI IMG/M metagenome (GOLD analysis project Ga0315902, IMG submission 203523) | Freshwater fungal communities from buoy surface, Lake Erie, Ohio, United States - Buoy 12 MA117 | ecosystem: Environmental > Aquatic > Freshwater > Lake > Lake biofilm | place: USA... | reverse complement strand
GATGGCACGATTCAACGCCGAAGCCTTGATGATTTGTGGACGTGCTCCAAGCACAGTTAAGATGCGAAACCTATTCATACGCTACAGTAAACCGCTATCGGCGAAGCTAAAGTAACCATTCTCGCTAAAAATCAGGTGATCAATTACAGGCAAATCGATGTACTTTCCAAATTCGGCTAATTGACGTGTCAATTGAATATCCTTTTCGCTAGGCCTTATGTTACCGCTGGGGTGATTGTGCATCAGAATGATTGCTTGAGCACCCATATCAATGGCTTTTTTAAAGATTATTTTTCCGTCTGCGACCGTTCCAGACATCCCACCAATTGAAACCTGAACAGTCCGTATTACATGATTAGCTCTGTCAAGCAAGAGCACATGAAATTCCTCATGGAGCATATCGACGAAGTAGGAACCCATGTGTTCAAATACCATGTTGGAATTGGTAACCCTCTGTTCCTTCGGTTTGTTATATCCCTGCCTGCGTCGACCGAGTTCAAAAGCCGCAACCAGTTTGACCGCTTTTGCTGATCCAACCCCTTGAAACTTCCTAAAATGTTCCCATGAATGTTTGGATAAACTAGAAAGGTCATTCTCCGCATCCGCCAAAATTTCTTTAGCCAGCTCCAACGCATTTTTCTGCGGATTTCCTGAACCAAGCATAATAGAAAGTAATTCTGCATCCGACAAGGCAGTTTTACCCTTCTGCATGAGTTTCTCGCGTGGACGATCGTCTTCTGCCCAAGATTTAATGCCTGCGAACTTTTTCATGTTTCATAGCTTTATAGGGTAAAGTTTATACTTTTACCTGCGAACAACGGAGATCATTCAACCGTCAACCCTAAAAAATCAATGGATTCGTTAACACAAATAGTTTTGGGCGCTGCAGTTGCGGAAGCGGTAGCTGGAAAAGAGATAGGTAACAAGGCCATTTTGTGGGGGGCAGTTGCCGGAACAATTCCGGACCTGGATGTATTTGTGGGGCAATTGTTCCATCCCATTGATGCCGCATTAGTACACCGTGGTCTTTCACACTCGCTTCTATTTGCGCTGATTACAGGACCTATTTTGGGCTACCTTTTCTTTTTGATGTACCGAAAAAAGCACCCACTTCAAATGTGGATATGGCTGTTTTTCCTTGGAATTGTCACACATCCTATGTTAGATATGTTCACCAATTACGGAACACAATTCCTCTGGCCGTTTTCAACAAGGATTACATTTAATACCGTTTTTGTAATAGATCCGCTTTATACGCTTCCTTTTCTCGTTTGTTTGCTGGTAGTTATGTTCCATAAAAGAGACAACCCACGAAGAAAGTGGTGGAACCTCGGCGGAATCCTTTGGTCTTGTGGCTATTTGCTTTGGGGCGTCATAATTAAACTGTCTGTTTTAAGCGATGCGCCAAGTTATTTCAAAACGCACGATGCTCAACCTCAGATTAAAATGGTCACACCTATGCCGCTTACCAGTTTTTACTGGATGGTTTTGGCAGAAGATAGATCAAATTACTACGTGGCTTACAAGTCCATTTTTTCCTCTTACCGACCAGAGCATACGGATACTATCAAGAAATCTTCGATTACATTGAACAAAATTCGTTGGCAAGGCCACAATTACAGCGGGCAGCTGAAGTTCATTTCAGACGGCAACTATGTGATTGAAAAAACAAAGAACGGCTATGTCTTCTCTGACCTGAGGTTTGGGGTAACGTCGGCCATGACGGATGGAAAGTTGAAAAAACCCATTATGGGGTTTGAGTTAATGCAGACAAAAAACAAAATTGACAAGGTAAACAGGCATCGGCCGGATGCACTCTTTGATAATGTGAATTTCGATCGCTATTGGAGCAGGGTGTTGGGCAATGACTAAATTCAAGTTATGGCTTGGTTATTGACAAGCCGACGCGGATAAGTAAAAATACCCTATGTTCTCAAATGCCGTAAAGGCACTAATTTTACGACAAATTAATTTCATCATGAAAAGAATTTCCTTTTTTCTTTTACTCCTAGGCCTTTCTCAAGGTTGTGCTCAACAAGAAAAACCCAGAACCCAGCCTAAAGTCGATACCACATTTCAATTAAATGATTTCCTGAAAGACAATCCTGAACTTGATAAAGCGGTTGAAAAGGTCTTCTCTCAATTAGATGATACGGCTATCGTAGCTCAACTTATCATGCCTGCTGTTGGAAGGCTTGGCGAAACGGATGCTGCCATTCAAGCGATGATCAAACAACGGATTATTGGTGGCGTACTCATGTTGAATGGAACAAAAAGTCAATTCACCAACTGGATCACAACCTACGAGAAGTTAAACGATTCAATTGGTAACCTTCCCTTTCTTTACAGTGCCGACGCTGAACCGAGTTTAGTCAATCGAAAAATAATCGGTTCCACCCCGGTCAAAAAGGCCAATGAATTAAAAAGCATCGAAGAGGTACACAAAGTTGCTCAAACCATTGCGAACGATTTGAAAGACATTGGTATCAATTACAATTTCTCACCAGTTGTAGACATGTCACCGAATAAAACGGTTGGATTTCGCAGTTTCGGCGCTGTACCTGAAAACATCATTCCTTGGTCGGGAGCCTTCATTGAAACAACCCAGAAAAACAACATCATAGCAACTGCCAAACATTTCCCCGGTCATGGCTTGGTTTCCGGCGACACCCACAAATCCCTGCAGCTGATCAATGGCGAACTGAAGGAAATCGGGAATTATCCCGAACTGATTAAAAATGGTTTACTCTCCATCATGGTAGCTCATATCGCTGTGAAAAACAATCCTGCCTACGACACAAAAGGAAAGCCAGCAACCATCTCGGAAACCATTGTAAATCAACTGCTCAGAAAAGAATTTGGCTTTAAGGGATTAATTGTTACCGATGCGATGAACATGGGGGGCGTATCCAACATTCCTGAATGCGAAATGCTGGCCATTGATGCGGGGTGTGACATCGTTCTAATGCCTGTAGATTCTAAAAAAGCGCATAGCGATATTCTAAAAAAATACAGGGAAGATGCCAGCTTCAAAACAAAAGTAAACGACGCTGCAAAAAGGATCATACGTATGAAAATCGCCTTGAATTTGCTTAAACCTTAGTCGGATTAACAACAACGGTATCGGCGAGCGTCCGCGCTTTTGACGTTAACTCCTCAACGGGACTTGAACCATAGGTTAGAACCACCCCCATACGACGATACGGCTTTGTTACAGGTTTTCCGAAAATGCGATAATCACAGTTATCATGTGTTGAAAGCTCCTCCAGTCCACTAATTTCCGGAAAATCATTGCTTTGCTCATGTGCCAGAATAACCGCACTAGCACCATTCGTTTTTAACTTAATGGACGGGACTGTCAACCCCAAAACAGCTCGGGCATGCAATTCAAATTCAGAGAAATTCTGCGTATTTGCAAGCGTAACCATGCCTGTATCGTGCGGACGAGGGGATAATTCAGAAAAATAAGCTCCTTCCTTGGTGATGAAAAATTCTACACCCCAGATTCCCCATCCACCTAATGCCGAAGTAACCTTTTGCGCCATTTCCTGAGCTTCCTTCAAATGTTCTTCCTTCATTGGCATGGGCTGCCAACTTTCCTGGTAATCTCCACGTTCTTGACGATGACCAATAGGCGGACAAAACAAGGTTTCGCCGTTTTTCTGTGTCAAGGTTAATAAGGTAATCTCGTAGTCAAAATCGATGAATCCTTCCACAATGACCTCACGCACATCGCCTCGTGAACCTTCCATGGCATGGTTCCAAGCTTGCTCAACCTCCTCCTGCTTGCGAATCACGGATTGTCCTTTGCCTGAACTCGACATCAAAGGCTTTACGACACATGGAATTCCGGTAAACGCAACCCCATCCTGAAGTTCCTTCAAAGTGGTGGCATATCGATATGGGGCAGTTCTTACACCAAGATCAAGAGCAGCCAAATCTCGAATCGCTTTACGGTTCATGGTAAAGTTAGCCGCTTTGGCACTGGGTACCACTTGAATTCCCTGAGACTCGTATGCATAAAATCGTTCGGTTCGAATGGCCTCAATTTCAGGAACAATGACATCCGGCTGGTATTTTTCCACAATGGCATCTAATGCATTTCCGTCCAGCATATCAATTACCTCTGTCTCGTGCGCGACTTGCATGGCTGGCGCATGATCATAACTGTCTACCGCAATGATGTACTGACCTAAACGTTGGCATGCAATAACGAATTCTTTTCCCAGTTCGCCTGAACCCAAGAGCATAATTTTTTTTCTCATGTGGGCAAAAATAGGCAACTGATAAGAATTATGGTTCATGTTATGAACCATTTCATGTTTTGGAGTGCGATACCATCGAGGAAGGCTTATCCTTTTTCGTAGCCTTTGAATAGCAGATATTTCAATTATTCCCTTAACTTTGGCTTAATGTTGCCAGATAATATTCATCAACTTATTCAATCCTTCGATCCAATAAGTCTATTTGAGATGGACAGGGTAAAATTGATGAATAGAACGGATACAAAATTTTGTATTTCAATGCCTGAATTGGCAGCTGCCTTACCTAGTTTATTGGAGTTCTACCGTATTTTGGAAATAGAAGATTGCAGAATTCCTTCGTATAAAAGCTTGTACTTTGATACGGAATCGTTCAAATTTTTTAAGGACCACCATAACCAAAAATGCAGCAGGCACAAAGTTCGTTTCCGAACATACGTGGAATCAGATTTATCGTTTTTGGAGATTAAACACAAAACAAAAGGCCGTACAAATAAGCGTAGAATACCTGTAGATCAAATTCCAGGTTTTCTTGACGATTCACATGCCGAATTCGTTCAGAAGGTGTTACCAGAAAAGCTCCATTTAATTCCCGTTATGTGGAACGCATTTCACCGAATCACATTCGTTCACAAAGTAGAAAATGAACGATTGACTTTAGATTTCAATCTTTCCTTTAGTTGGGAAGAGAAGGAAGCCTCCTACCCAAACCTAGTCATAGCCGAGCTAAAACAAGAAAAGGTTAATAGAAATTCCACTTTCTATTCCCTTATGAAAAGCCACATTATTCGCCCATACCGGTTGAGTAAATATTGCCTTGGATGCATTCAACTTCATGGTGAAAAGAACATCAAATACAACCGGTTTAAAAAGAAATTACTAAAATTGGCTAAAATAAATCCGCATGCTGCCTGAACTATTACTACCTCTTGAAAAACAGTCGATGGGGCTAACCCTATACAGCGACGATGCTTACGTGCTTTTGTTACGTCTTGCAGTCAATATCACCGTGTTGACCCTGTTAATCCGGTACCTATACTACCCCAAAACAAAACGAAAAGACTACCTTTTCACCTATTACCTGATTGGTACAATCACCTTTTTCTTGTGTTTCGGATTGAAAAAACTCGACATTGACACGGGAATGGGACTTGGGCTTTTCGCCATTTTCGGCATCATTCGTTACCGCACCGATGCCATCGAAATCAAGGAGATGACCTACCTTTTTCTTATTATTGGAATCAGTGTGGTGAATTCATTGGCCTCAAACCAGATCAGCATCATGGAAATGGCCATTATAAATCTTGCAGTGATCCTATTAACCTATGGCCTTGAAAACCTATGGCTGGTGAAACATGAGACGCGTAAAACTGTTATATACGAGCGCATTGACCTCATTGTACCCGAGCGTTACGATGAAATGAAAACCGATTTAGAAGCCCGGACTGGAATAAATATCAACCGACTGGAGATAGGCAAAATTGATTTCCTCAATGACACCGCCCAGGTGCGCATTTACTATTACGCCGACGACCAAGAATTTTCAGATTATTCTGCCCAGTAAACGGCGTAAAATTTCCATTCTACCTATTTTATGCCCTACCTTTGTAGGATGAATCTTCGTTTTTTGCTTTTTCCTTTCTCTCTCCTGTATGGAGCGGTTATATTCGGGAGAAACATATTATACGATTTTAACCTTATCAAATCCTATTCATCAACGCTGCCGGTCATTTCTATCGGCAACCTAAGTGCGGGTGGAACAGGAAAATCGCCCTTGGTAAAATACATTGCACAAACATTTTCCAATCAACGCCAAATCGCGATACTAAGCCGAGGATACAAACGTCGAAGCAAAGGTTTTAAATGGGTTTTTGCGACAGATGATGTGACTCAATCCGGAGATGAACCGCTCATGTATGCGAAGTCGTTGCCTGAAAAAGTGAGCATTGCAGTATGCGAAAACCGAGTGGAGGGGATTCATGTCCTTGAAAAGGCGCAAGTAAAAATCCAATGCATCCTTCTGGACGATGCCTTTCAACATAGAAAGGTTTTACCTAAATTGAGCATCCTAGTAACCGAATACAACAAACCCTACTTCAATGACTTTCTGCTGCCTACCGGGAATTTAAGGGAATCACGCTCAGGCGCAAACCGTGCTCATCTACTGATGGTTTCAAAATGTCCGAACGCCATAAGTGATTCGGATAAAACCAAATTTATCAACCAAACCCATTTTTTACCCGAAAACGTTTTCTTTAGCACCATTATTTATGGCCCGCTTATTCCCAAAGGAAAACGGAATCCAGCTGCAAAATCGTTACTATTGGTCACTGGAATTGGTAATCCTTTACCCCTATTCGAAGAATTAAAAACGGCTTTCAACGTTGTTCACCTCAACTTCCCAGATCATCACCCATTTACACCTTCTGACGTATTGAAAATTCATCGAAAATTTGGTACTTTTACACCGGAAGAAGCGATCATCCTTACAACAGAAAAAGACTGGATGCGCCTCGAACCGCATTTATCGGTCGCTGAGTTGGAACAATTTCCTTGGCAGGTGATTCCAATTCAATTAAGCATTGACCGCGAAGATGAATTTAAAAAACGTATATATGAGTGCATTGGAACAATTTAACGCATCTGCAGAGTACCTTCGGAGTAAAACGTCTATCAAACCAAGTATTGGTATCATTCTCGGGACAGGTCTCGGAGGCTTAGTAAAAGAAATCGACGTTGTAGACGAAATTCCTTATCAAGACATTCCCAATTTTCCGGTATCAACTGTGGAGAGTCACTCTGGCAAACTTATTTTTGGTCACTTGGGTGGAAAACAAGTCATGGCCATGCAGGGACGCTTTCATTTTTACGAAGGCTACAACATGCAACAGGTAACTTTTCCAGTTCGCGTAATGAAATTGATGGGCATAGAACGGCTTTTTGTATCGAATGCCTCAGGAGGCGTAAATCCTGACTTTGAGGTCGGTGAAATCATGATTCAAAACGACCACATCAACCTCTTTCCAGCACATCCGCTGATCGGAAGGAACATCGACGAATTAGGACCACGGTTTCCCGATATGAGCGAGCCTTACGACAAACATATGATTTCCATTGCGCAAGAAATTGCCAAGGAAAACGGTATTAAGGTATCAACCGGAATTTACGCAGGATTGACCGGTCCAACCCTTGAAACGCCTGCGGAATACAGTTACGTACGCTCCATTGGTGCCGATGCTGTTGGGATGTCCACCGTGCCCGAAGTTATTGTGGCTCGCCACATGGAAATCCCATGTTTCGCTATTTCGATCATAACCGATTTGGGTGTTCCAGGGAAAATACATAAAGTATCCCTACAAGACGTCATTGACGTGGCAAACCGTCAAGAACCCAAAATGACCTTGATCATGCGCGAACTTATTACTCGTATTTAAATGTTGGAAGAACACGTCAAGGAGCAATATGAAGCCGTCATTGGTTTGGAGGTTCACGCACAGCTTTTAACTAAATCCAAAGCTTATTCCAATGACAAAAACGAATATGGTGCGGCACCAAACACCTTGGTAAGTGCCATTTCACTCGGTCATCCAGGAACCCTACCCAAATTAAACAAGGAAAGCATACGCTATGCAATCAGGTTGGGTCTAGCTTGTGGATCTCACATTGCACCCGTTCAACATTTCGCGCGAAAAAATTACTTTTATCCAGACCTCCCGAAGGGCTATCAAATTACCCAAGATACCACACCTATCTGCACAGGTGGTAGCATCATCATTCAAAACGATAACGGAGAAGAAAAGGAAATTGGCATTACGCGTATTCACATGGAAGAAGATGCTGGGAAAAGCATTCACGATGTAGACCTTTTTGATACGTTGGTTGACCTAAACCGTGCGGGAGTTCCCCTCCTAGAAATTGTTTCCGAACCTGACTTGAGGACACCTCAACACGCATACAATTACTTAACAGAAATTAGAAAGCTCGTTCGTTATTTAGATGTTTGCGATGGAAACATGGAGGAAGGTTCTCTGCGTTGCGATGCCAACATTTCCGTTCGCAAAAAGGGCGTTTCAGAATTTGGCACTAAGGTAGAGGTTAAAAACATGAACTCCATCCGAAACGTTCAGCGTGCAATTGCCTTTGAAATTGACCGTCAAATTGAAGCCATTGAAAAGGGAGCGTTAATCCATCAAGAAACACGCAGTTTTGACGCATTAAAAGGTATCACCATCTCTATGCGTTCAAAGGAGGCAGCCAATGATTACAGGTATTTTCCAGAGCCCGATCTTCTCCCAATAAAGGTCGAAAAAGAATTGATTGAGGAGGTGAAAGGATTGATGCCCAAGCTGCCGCGAGAGCTCTTTAAAAAATACACCGATGCGTTCGGCCTTTCAACTTATGACGCAAATATTCTTACAGAAAACAAGGGAATTGCTTCATATTATGAGCAAGTGACCGCATATACTAAAAACTTCAAAGCCGCAGCGAATTGGATCATTGGCGACGTGAAGGCATACCTTAACGAGTATGGAGTTGAAATCGATCAATTCCCATTGAAACCTATTCGAATTGCGGAAATCATACACCTCATAGAAGAAGGAAAAATTTCCCACTCCGTAGCCTCCCAAAAAATTTATCCTGCACTGCTAAAACAACCAGATAAGGAACCGTTGCGTCTTGCTGAAGAAATGAACTTACTCCAGGATTCTGGCGAGGAACATTTGCTCCAATATATTGCCAACGTAATGAAGAATAACCCCATGGAAACCGAACGATACCGGGCTGGTGAAAAGCAGCTTATTGGGTTCTTTATGGGGCAGTTGATGCGCGAATCAAAAGGAAAGGCCGATCCAAAAATGGCGAACATCTTACTTAAAAACGAACTAGAGAAATGAAATCGACTTGGATAGGCCTACTCTTTGGGTTATTTGCACTTGTTTCATGTGGTGAAAATTCGGATGAAAACGAAAAAGAGCTGCCCGATAATTTTACCCTTTCCGGAACCATTAGCGGTGCATCAAATCAATCCCTATATGTCGAAGCGTTAAGCGGCGATGGAGTCATCAAAGTGGCAGAAGGTAAAACGGATGCACAAGGAAACTTTGAGTTTAAAGGAAACGTACCAGGATTGGGAATTTACCAACTTAGGCTTGGTGAAGGACAGAGCCAAGTTATTCCGCTTACATTGATGCCTGGTGATCACCTGAAAATGCAATGCAATGCCACAGAATTTTCACTTAAACCCAACGTTCGTGGCACCGAGTGGGCACAGGTTATGAATCAATACATGGCCTATTATGCCGACTTCTTGAAAGCCCAACAGCAACTGACAGCTATGCAGGGCAAGTTATCGGAAGAACAAATGAATGCGGGCTACTTGGAAATCCGCAAGGAAATGGACATGTTTTCCATTGAGTTCATGAAAAAAGATCCCGACAATCCATTCAATATCATCCTATCTGCCGCTGCAACCCCTATGACTGGTTTTGAAACATGGGATCCGGCAAATCTTGAGGTGTTACGAACCGTTTCCAATGCATACAATAAGCGCTTCGTAAATTCGCCGATGGCTGAAACCCTTGCAAGTCAGGTGGAACAAATTGAATCGGCTTACCAACAATTTAAAGGTGACGGAACTCAAGGAGCAGGGAAAATGGCCCCAGACATATCAATGAAATCACCCTCAGGAAAACTGTTGAAGTTGTCCGCACTTAAAGGAAAGGTAGTACTCATCGATTTTTGGGCATCATGGTGCGGGCCCTGCCGAAAAGAAAATCCAAACGTGGTTAAATTGTACAAAAAATACAAGAATAAAGGCTTTGAAATTTTCTCTGTCTCACTTGACGACGACCCACAAGCTTGGCAGCAAGCCATTGAGGCCGACGGTTTAACATGGCCCAACCACGTGAGCGATTTACTCGGATGGAAAACACCCCTCGTACAACAATATGGCTTTAACGGTATTCCACATACTGTTTTATTGAATAAGAACGGAGAAATTGCCGCTACCGGTTTACGGGGCGAGCAATTGGAACAAAAATTGAAAGAACTTTTAGTAAATTGAGAATTATGCGCAACTTTTCTTTGGCCCTCTTCATAGGCCTAATCACTTCAGCTTTAGGGCAAAATCCGATTACCGTAAGCATCTCGGGAACCATCTTCAATCCAACCACTGATAGTATTTCGCTCTCTCAGAATTTTGGAACACATTACCTCGATCACGTCAAAGTACCCTTGTCAGCCAAAGGGGATTTTTCCATCAAAACAACACTTCCCAATCCAGACTATTACGTCTTAAGAATAGGGGCATCTAACGTGAACCTTATCCTCCGAAACGGTGCTGACATCAAACTTTACGGAGATGGAAAGGATTTATTTTCGCATTGCAACATTGTTGGTTCGGATGAGAGCGATAAAATGAATGGCTTTATAAAAATCATGACCGTTTGGTATCACAAACGCGATTCTGCCGTTGCGTTGATTCAACAAAATCCAGCACGTCAAGAAGAAATCAGCAATTCGGTCATGACCGATTATTACAATTTCCAGAGCAACATGCAGAGCTTTGTAGCACAAAACCAAAACTCTGCCGCGTTGGTTCCTGTGGTTTCGACCCTTGACACTGAAAAAGATTTCGCTACTTACGAATCCATCATCGCACAATTGAATGCAGGCTTTCCTGAATCTCCAACCGTAAAACAACTTACTTTAAATTACCAACAAGCAAAAGCGAAAAAAGAAGCCGCAAACGTCGTTGCCCCAGGGAAATTAGCTCCTGACTTTGAAGAACTCATGCTGGATGGAACCACCAAAATGAAGCTCTCAGACTTGCGTGGTAACATTGTACTTCTAGATTTTTGGGCTTCATGGTGTGGTCCTTGTCGTAAAGAAAATCCCAATGTAGTAAAGTTGTACGATAAATACCAGAAAAGTGGATTTACGGTCATGAGTGTCTCCCTTGATCGCGATAGAGCCGCATGGAAAGCAGCAATTGAAAAAGACAACCTAAAATGGCCCAACCATGTCAGCGACTTACTTCAATGGTCGAGTAAAGTTGGGCAAATGTATCAAGTAAAGGGAATACCTTTTACCGTATTGATTGATAAAGAGGGGAAAATCATCAAAACCAACCTACGGGGAGAAGCGCTGGAAGCGGAATTGAAACAGATTTTTGGATTTTAACCTAATAAGTGGTTTCTAAGAGTTATTACTTCGCCTCTGATTTTCATTTGGGGGCTCCAGATTACGACAGCAGCCTCCTTCGAGAAAAAAAAATAGTTCGTTGGCTTGATGCAATCGCGCATGATGCTGAAGAAATTTTTCTTGTTGGCGATGTTTTCGACTTTTGGTTCGAATACAAACACGCCATTCCAAAGGGTTTCGTTCGCTTGCAAGGAAAAATTGCACAATTGACCGACGCAGGCATTCCCGTTCATTTGTTTACCGGTAACCACGACATGTGGATTTTTGATTACCTCCCCAAAGAGTTGGGTATTCAATTACACCGAAAACCCATCATTCGTTCCTTGCACGGTAAAAAAGTATTTATCGGTCATGGAGATGGCTTGGGCCCCGGGGATCGTTCTTATAAGTTTCTCAAGCGCATTTTTGAGAACCGCCTCTGCCAATGGGCATTTGAGCGCATTCATCCTAATTTGGGTATTTCCTTAGCCAATTTTTCCTCAAAAACGAGTCGAAAAACAACGGGAAACAGCGACGATTTGTTTCATGGAAACGAACGCGAATGGCTCTATACCTTTTGTATGGACTACCTAAAAAAGGAACACATCGATTTATTCTTGTTTGGACACAGGCACCTTCCTTTACAAATTGCACTCAACGAGCAATCCACATATGTCAACCTCGGGGACTGGCT
>Ga0315902_10010670_pt1 | contig 12141 bp, 10 predicted proteins | sample LakEriMetagenome_9_FD_203523 | JGI IMG/M metagenome (GOLD analysis project Ga0315902, IMG submission 203523) | Freshwater fungal communities from buoy surface, Lake Erie, Ohio, United States - Buoy 12 MA117 | ecosystem: Environmental > Aquatic > Freshwater > Lake > Lake biofilm | place: USA... | reverse complement strand
GGCTGGGGGGCGAGTGCAGAACGCTCACCCGGCCGCAGGGTGGCCGGTAGAGCGGGGGGCCTTGGCGTCGCGGGCTCCTTGGTGGCCAGCAGGGGGTGCAGCAGGTCGGCGTACTCCTCCCCCATGTACCGGCCGCGGGCGGCGAGTGGGGCGTGGGGGGGGCTCTGGAGGAGCGTTGTGTACCGGGCGGCGCCCAGGAGGAGGCGGTATCGCCGATCCTTGTGGGCAAGGATGGCCACGTCCCAGTGCCGGAAGGCCAGCCGGGTGGCGAGTTTCATGGCGGAGACGATCTTCCGGGGTAGGGTTCCCCTGAGCAGCGGGGCGAGTTCCACACCGATTACGTCGTGGACGCCGTGCAGCCGGCTGACCAGCGGAACGAGCGCGGTGTCGGTGACCCAGGTCACGTGGCATTCTGGCCACGTGGCGTGGAGCGCCGGGAGCAGCGTCGACGCCATGACCACGTCTCCCATGGCGGCCACTTTGACAATGAGTATGCGTCGTAACATGACCACCGAAGCATCAGGGCACGCCCCGGCACGGGCGGAGCGCGAGAAGCGGGAATATGACGAGGGGACCGTACATGCCGAAAGCGACCGGCTGCACCGGCGTTTCGCGCATGTCTTCTCCTGCCCCAACACCCTGCGGGGGGAGCGGTTCTTCGCGCAGGTGATTTCCGAGCGGGTGCCCGGGGCGCGGGTGCTGGATTACGGCTGTTACGACGGGTGGCTGTACCCCACGCTGGCGGCGCATGGGCCGGGCGAGGTGGTGGGGATCGACATTTCCGAGAAGGGGATTGCCGCGGCGCGAGCGGCGTACGGGCATGCCGCGCAGTACCTCGTGATGGACGCGCACCGGCTGGAGTTCCCGGACGGGGCGTTCGATTTCGTGGTGGGGCGGGCCATTCTGCACCACTTGGACTATGAGCGGGCCGTTCGGGAGGTGCACCGGGTGCTGCGCCCCGGGGGTTGCGCCCTCTTTTACGAGCCCATTCGCGGGAATCCGGCGGGGGCGCTTCTGCGGGCCCTTACGCCGCGGGCGCGGACCGCCGATGAGCTGCCGCTATCGCGCCGGCAGCTGGAGTGGGCGGCGGGGCTCTTCGGCCCGGCGTCGCGGAGCCATTTTCTCAATCTTGTGTCCGTGCCGGTCGGCATGTTCACTTCTGTCATGGCTAGCTCTCCGGACAATGTGCTGCTCCGCCTGGCCGACCGGGTGGATCAGCTAGTGTCGCACACGCCGCTCCGCTACTGGATGCGGCAGGCCGTGGTGTGCTGGGAGCGGGCGGCATGATTCTTATTCTGACCGTATTCTCTCCTTTCCATTTGACTGGATTTCCGAAACGGCAATGGTAGTTCGCAATCGTTATTTGCTGGTCAGTGATATCGTCACCTCCGTTGCCGCTGGGGTTCTGGCATATACCGCACGGTTCGAAGGGCTGGGTTGGATGGCCACGGAGGGGCGCGTACTACTTGCGTACCTGGCGCTGGCCATCCCACTTCGGCTGATCATCCGGTGGTCACTGGGGCTCTACCAGCGGGTATGGAGCCTGGCCAGCATTGCCGAAATGGAGCGGATGGCCGTGGCCGGGGTGATCTCTGGCAGCTCATCAGTGCTAGTTGGAACGGTTGGCCTTACGTCACTGGGGTTAGCCGACCACCGCATACCATTGGGCGTGTTGCTGTTGGATGGACTGTTGGCCATTTGCGGCATGGTGGCCCCACGGATTGCCGTACGAATCAGCGAGCGGCGAGCGGCGCGCTCGAGTGGCCGGGATAGGGGGTACCTTGAGCTCCCCGGGGCGCTCATCGTTGGTGCGGGTTCGGCCGGTCAGATAGCCGCGCGGGAGTTGGCGGCGCGCAAGAGTGCCGGCTTCCGCCCGGTGGCGTTTCTTGACGACGACCCGCGCAAGCATGGGCTCGTGGTGGGGGACCTGCCCGTTTTGGGGGCGTCGGAGGACTTGGCCAAGGTGGCAATGGCAACCGGAGCCCGCTTTGCCGTGATTGCCGTACCCAGCGCCTCCGGGGATGCCATCCGCACGCTGGTGCAGCGGGCCCGGCAGGCGGGGTTGGAATCGCGCATTGTGCCGTCACTGCACGAGCACATCGCCCGAGCCAGTGGCGCGCAACCCGTTCGCCAGGTGCGCATTGAGGACCTGTTGCAGCGGGAGCCCATTGTAACCGACACGGCGGCCGTGCGGGCCATGGTGGCCGGGAACGTGGTGCTGGTGACCGGCGCCGGCGGCTCCATTGGTTCCGAGCTGTGCCGCCAACTGGCGGCCATGAACCCTAGCGAGCTTGTGTTGGTGGGGCGTGGAGAGAACTCCATTTTTGAAATCCAGCAGGAGCTTACTTGGGCGTATCCGCTGCTTCCACTAACGCCGGTCATTCTGGATGTGCGCGATGCCGAGCGGATGCGAGCCGTGATGATGGAGCGGCGACCAGCGGCCGTGTTCCATGCCGCCGCGCACAAGCATGTGCCGCTCATGGAGGCCAACGTGCTGGAGGCCCTACGGAACAACGTGTTGGGGACCAAGAGCGTGGTGGACGCCGCACTGGCGGCCAATGTACCCCGATTCGTACTCATTTCTACTGATAAGGCGGTACGACCAACCAGCGTGATGGGGGCCTCAAAGCGGATCGCCGAGCAGGTGGTACAGCTGGCGGCGCAGGAGAGCGGTCGACCCTATGTCTCCGTGCGTTTTGGCAATGTGCTCGGGAGCCGCGGGTCAGTGATCCCAACGTTCCTCAAGCAGATCGAACAGGGCGGGCCAGTATTGATCACACACCCCGAGATGCGTCGATATTTCATGACTATTCCGGAGGCGGTCCAGCTGGTGCTTCAGGCGTGCGTGATGGGGAGTGGCGAGGAGGTGTTCTGCCTCGACATGGGGGAGCCGGTCAAGATCGTCGACCTAGCCAAGGATCTCATTGCTCTAACGGCCGGGCCAAGCAGGCCCGAGATTGAAATTCGATTTATGGGTGCGAGACCAGGCGAAAAGCTTTACGAAGAAATGTTTTTTGATGCCGAGCATGCACAACCGACATCCCATCCCAAAGTGCTCCATTCATTGGGCACGCAGATTGATAGAGGATTGGGAGAGAGACTTAGGACACTGCTGCCAACTTTCGAAGGGATTCCAAATGAGATCCAGCTGAGGAAGTTGCTGGATTCGTCAGTTGAGGATTTTAGGGTAGAGGTGGTTCAAGCTTTAGTTATGAGCGTGCCATTGAGGGTCCCCCCGGAAATCCCGCCAGTGGGTAGGTGACAGCAGGGCCCAAGGGCATCGACTCCTTAAAACACGTCAACACCCATCTTCGGTTTTTCAGCGTACGGTACGGAGCTGGTAAGTGCCGGCCCGTAGAAATTCGGCCGGCGGTTGTAGCCCCAAGCTGGTATGGGTCGGTGGTTACTGTAATCAGTCCGCCATGTGGCCAAGGTTGCCTGGGCCTCGGCTAGGGTGGCAAACCGGTGTTGTGAGAGACACACTCGCCGAACGCCCCCGTTGAAGGCCTCGCAGACGCAGTTGTCCACGGGTTTTGCCGGCCGACTGAATCGGTCACCGGGGTACCCGTCTCGGCTGGCTAGGTGTAGTTGACGAGGACGTTGTTTACACGGCGATGGGCAGGCGTGAGGCCGGTGGCACGTCCTTCAGGGCGCTGTGGCGCCGGTGAAAGTTGTAGTAGGTCAGGTACGGGGGTAAGGCGGCCGTGCGCCGGGCGGACCGGCCATAGGCCGTGGCATAGGCCCATTCCGTCAGCAGGGTCCGGATGAAGCGTTCGGCTTTGCCGTTGGTCTGCGGGCGATAGGCCTGCGTGAAGCGCTGGCTGATCCCGAGGGCCAGCGCGACCTGCGCGAAGTGGTGGGAGCGATAGGCGCTGCCGTTGTCGGTCAGCAGCCGCTCGACGGTGATCCCCTGCGCGGCATACCACGCGACGGCCCGCTGGAGAAAGCCCGCCGTGGTCTCCGCCGTTTCGTCGGCGAGGACCTCGGCGTAGGTGAGCCGCGAGTGATCGTCGATGGCCACGTGCGTGTACTCCCACCCGATCCCGTGCACGCGCGTCCGCCGGTTGCCGTGGATCCGATGCCCGACGCGGCCGATTCAAGCCGAGCCGTCGAATCTCGGTGACCACCGTGGAGATGGGCAGATCGTATTACTGGGCAATCTGCCGACTGCTCCAGCGCTGCCGGCGCCGCTTTTCGATCTGGCGGCGCCGGTAGCGGACGAGCCGTCGCGGCGAATGATGCGGCGTCGACGCGCGGTCCTGCAGCCCCTCCGGGGCGGCCTGCTCGGCCCGACGGCACCACTGGTAGACAGTCTGGCGCGAGACGCCAGCCTCGCGCGCCACCACCGCGACGGGCACGCCCGCGCGGACCCGCTGCACCAACACCTCTCGCCCAAACGGGGTGAGACGTGCCAACTTGAGGATGTTCATGGGGGCTCTGATGGTTGTGGATTGATGCTTCGACAACCTCAGCTTGCAGCCATTATCCCCTGTGAACAACCTCCTTGTCATCTACAGCTAGGGCGCCTTTACGATCTGCTCCTGGGTCAATTGATGCTTTTCGAATCGAGACTCCTCTCTTACGGGAGTGTTGCTCCGAACCGCGCGGCTATCAAAACGAGAGTCGGACTGGCGGTGTTTTCAAGGCTCCAGGCCACCCCGCTCCGTTATCAGGCTAGAACTGGATAACAAACGAGGGGATCCTTAAAACTTCACACGTAGACGAAGCTGCTCATCATCGACGAACTCGAATATATTCTGATTGGCCGGCAGGGGGAGAATCTCATCTTCCAGCTGATCAGTAGGTGCTATGAGCGCGGGGCGAGCCTGCTAACGAGCAATCAGAGCCTCGGGGCCTCGTGCGATGCCTTTGCGACACCGTCATCGCCAGCGCCATTCTCGACCGCCTCCTGAACCACGCGAGCACGATAGACATCAGAGAGGACTCCTACCTTCGATGCGAGAAGCGCAAAGCCTGGCTGATGCGATACACTGTCACGGCTCACGCAGAGCTGTGATCTTCACCGGGTAGGGACTTTGAGACGATATTTTGGTGAGGAGAATCAGACGATCATTGACTTCAAGAGAATGCTGCTCCAAAAGAGACGCCCAACAAGGGGCTCATCCACTCAGTCCCGGGATCATTCTCGGACTTCTAGCGGCAAGAAAAAATTCCTCGGCCGAGGCCATGATATCCGCGTATGTGTTAGATGTCCTGCCTCTGATTGCAGTATCAAGAGTATTACGGTGAGCCCTTTTCGATAGGACCTACCTTCAGATCTTTGTTTGAGCATCCGGGCATTTACGACACTATCCACATGTCAATCACACTTCGGAATTCTCGTCAATTTCGTTTCTTGACAGTGTGTACCCTGGCTGCCGTCTTCTCCGCCTGCGCTGGTGTCACGGAGCCTCGTCCCAAAGACCGTGAAGCTACTTCGCTAGCCCCGCGCGCCCTTATGTGGCTAGAGCACTTTGATCGGCAGCTCGACCGCGCAGCGCCCGCCTGCGCCGACAGATCCAATGATGACGGATCGCTATCGTGGGGAGGCAGTTACCTTCTTCTAGCTCTACTTGAGGCATGGAGTGCCACGCGTGAGGTACGGTATCTTGACCGCTTCATTTTAGAGGCTGACAAGATCACTGCATGGTCAGATCGGTCCCGCGGGGTCGAGGACTGGCTCGGTCGCAGTACAGATGGATGGAGTTCGACTAGGTACAGTTCAGGGAATCTGCGCGCCAAATGGATCGTGTTGGATGCGGTCGTCGCAGAGCCCCTTGCGGCCTTCGCGGTCGAAAGCAGAGCAAATCCGAAACTTCCAAATCGCATCGCAAGCGCGGGTCAAGCATACTTAGACCTTGTTAAATCGGTAGTAAGCGGTTGGAACAGCACTTGGATCGACATAGGAGAGGAGGGAGCATACTTAATGGAGGCGAACTTCCCTTCCTCCGTCAGTGACACCATTGCCTCCCACCTGCCCCTAAACCAGATCGCCGCTGCGGGCTTAGTCCACTGGGAGCTATGGCGGGCTACAGGTGACCGAAGCCATCTCGACCGAGCGTTACGCATCGGACGGCGGGTCCGTTCACATTTAGTGCCCCGTGAAAATGGATGGACATGGACCTATTGGGGCAGAGAATCTTGGGAACGTTTCAACACATCTCCGGAAGACATTTCACACGCGGCCTTGAGCGTGCGCCTTCTCGCTAAACTCGGGGGAGAAGGTCACGTTCTCTCCAACTCAGACCGCCGTCGGTTAGCTCAGACGCTCATTTCTATCAAGGATCCAGCAGGCGGATTCTACCGAGATGTTAATGGAACTTCTCGCGACTTCGTCACGCTTGATCCCAAATGTGGAGCGATGTATCCGAGGACATATTCGGATGCGGCTCCACATTGGTCTGTTCTCCAAGATTCTCTTTTGACGATCGAACTGGCTTCCTTCATTGACGCCCGATTGGATGCCACGGGATGGCAGGACCCTGTGCGCCTTCTTGGATTAGCTGCAGTTGCTCGAGCATGGCCTCGGATCTCAGCGGCACCTTAGTGCTGGATCTATAACTTGTGGTAAGAGGCTGACTCATCGTGTATTCCCTTTGAGTTTCTCACGAACACCACTGCACCTGAATCCGGTGTGCCCAGTGGTCTTGTGCCCTTGCCGTTAGTTCCGTGTCTGGTCACATGCATTCAGCTTCGGCACCTTTCACTATCGGCGTACATGTGCTTTCGCCAAGCGTGCTCGCGTTTGAGGGTCCCCCCGGAAATCCCGCCAGTTTGTAGTTGACAGCGGGGCCCAATCGGTCGTCGATTCTGGCGACCCTAGGAGGCCCTGATGAAGAAATCCCGATTCGAGACGGAGCAGATCATCGCCATCCTGCAGGAGCACGCGGCGGGGACGCCCCCGGCCGAGCTGCTGCGTCGGCATGGCATTTCCCGCCAGACGTCCTATGCTTGGAAAAAGCGCTACGGGGACCTGCAGGTCAGCGAGGCACGGCGGCTCAAGACGCTGGAAGAGGAGAATCGCCGGCTGAAACGCCTCGTCGCCGACCAAGCCCTCAATCTGCAGATCCTGAAGGACGTGTTGGGAAAAGAGGGATGACCACGGCCGAGCGCCGGGCGGTGGTCGAGCGGATCGAGGCGCCGTACGCCGTGAGCGAGCGCTGGGCCTGCCGCGCCTTGGGGTTCGAGCGATCGGTCGTGCGGTACGTGCCCCAACGCCAGCTGCGGGATGCCCCGCTCCGGGCCCAGCTCCGTGAGCTGGCGGCGGCGTATCCCCGGTGGGGCGTGCCCCGCCTGCACTGGCGCCTCCGCCGTGACGGACTGCCCATCAACTACAAGCGAGTGGAGCGGCTCTACCGGCTCGAACACCTGGCCGTCCGGCGCCGGGATCGGAAACGCCTGGCGGTGCCTCGCGTCCCTCGGCTCCCCGTGGACGCGCCCAACACCTGCTGGAGCATCGACTTCGTCAGCGATCAGCTCGCGAACGGCCGGCGCTTTCGGTGTTTCACCGTCATCGACACCGGCACGCGGGAATGTCTCGCGATCGGGGTCGCGCACAGCCTCCCCGCCACGGCCGTGGTCGACGTACTCACCCACATCGGGGACACCCGCGGCCTGCCCGACCGGCTGTCGCTCGACAACGGCAGCGAATTCCGATCGCAACACTTCGACGCCTGAGCCGCCGATCATCACGTGGCCCTGCAGTTCATCCAGCCGGGTAAGCCCATCCAAAACGCCCACATCGAAAGCTTCAACGGGAAATTCCGGGACGAGTGCCTGAACCAGCACTGGTTCTTGTCGCTGACCGATGCCCGGTTCCACATCGAGCAGTACCGCCGGCGCTACAACACCGAACGGCCCCATGAAGCCTGCTTTCCCTTGACCCCCAGCGAGTACGCCGTGACCTTCACCCACCCCGCTCCGTTGTCAGCCTAGAACTGGAGAACAAACGGGGGGACCCTCACGTTCTTGGGTCGTTTAGCGCTGCAATTCGGCGACCCTTACGCCACCGTACGTTTTCTTCTGCTTGAAAAATATTGGGCGACTGATCTTGTGTTTGCGCAGCATATCAGCCACTGCGCATGATGCGCGGCGCTAGTTTCTCTTTGATGCCTCGCGCGTCAAACTTACAGATCGCAAGCTATATATTTACACATGGGCTTAACACCCAGCACTACGATCATTTCGGTCTTCACGAAAAAGTGAACGTCGCGGTGATTACTTCATCACACGGCCCGATGCCAGGCGCTATACGTGCAATGAGAAGCGCTTTGGTTCCACTTGATACGGGGAGCCCTGCCTATCATTACAGCGAGCATTTTCTGTTTCGCAGCACCTCCTTCTAATTGGCCAACTGCACGGCACTTGATCCGAGCTTTTTTAGTCCGACCCATGCGACACCGAAGATTCCTCCGAGAAAGACACTTAAAATCATAATGCGTCCACGCCGAGGGCTCGCTCGATCTGGTGGTACAGTGACCCGCTCGATCACGGTGAACACCGGTGTCTCCTGATTAATCTTGATTCGAGACTGCTCTAGTTCTCGACTGAATTGTTGAAAGACTTCGAACGCAACATCGTTTGCACGCTGAAGGCGATCCTGCTCTAGTCGTGAAATGGCGGTCACAAGAACGCGATTCCGATCGGCGAAATTTGCCAGGTCTCGCTGTGTACGCTCATATCGTTCTTTTGCTCGCAAATATTCCGTGTTCACGAATCGAAATTGCTCATGGGCCTTTCTCGAGTCAAAGGCGATCACTTGTTCCATCAACTTATCTGAGGTCACGTTCACCAGATCCGCCGAGGCATACGGATCTGGCATGATTCCCGTTATTGTAATGATTGATGTTTTGCGGTCGATGCTCACGGACAAACGATCATCCAACTCATTTATGAGATTCAGATACGCGCGGTCGTATCCAGATAGAGATGAAGAATCGTGCAGGCCTTCAACTGTTGCGGATTTCTCCTGAGGCCGACTTTCACCTGAAGAAAGACGGAGGTGTGCAATTACCTGCGAAGGCAAGCCGATGGTGTACCGCGATAAAAGCTCTGTTAATGGCGGCTCGCGCAGATCACGAAAGTATTCCACTAGCGTCGCCTTTTGCCCCACTGAACTAAATCGCAGCGGCGTCTCTGCGACGGCGACACGGAAGTCCTGTGTGCCCACGATCGCTGGGTATAGATCCGCCGTTATCGTTTGGTCGCCAGCTCCGGCAGGTAGCCGAACCCCTGCGAGACTCGCGAGACCAGAGAGGCCACCTCCCGATACAGCTCCATTTCGATAAGGAAGGATCTTCGCACTGGCTGAGTACTCTTCGCCGCTTCCCAAGGCGCCGATCGCCCCAATTATAGAAGCCAAGACAACAAACCGAATGATGGTCTTCCTTTCACCCCAGACAATCCGCAGTGCAGTATGCGCGCGCGCTATAAGCCAAGAGAGGGTCAAATCCTCTGAAATGTCTGGAGCTTCTGGAAGCATTGTTGACTTGGGAAAGCGACGAGAGTGATCGGAATTCAGGAAAACGGATTACCGTCACGAGAGGTCACGATCTTCGTTCCTCCAGGCGGTGGACTAGGCCTCAGCGGAGCTGACCTTGATGCAAGCTCGACGAGGTCAGGCTGCGCCTCGAGACGGCGTAAGAGTGACTGTACTGAAATTAGAGCTCGGCGGCGGGATAGGATTGCGGTAAGTGTGAGAATACAAAGTTGAACATCAATCCAAAACGAGCGGTGTTCAATGTAGAACAGGCCTAGGCGGCTCTTCCCAGGTCGAATGAGTTGGTTGTAGGCGATGTCAGGATCAGCATGGTCTTTCAAGATCTCCCCTTCATCCGCAAATACGATTGAAGCAAAGTCCGTGATCCCAGGGCGGACAGTCAACAACTGCTTTTCGATTGGTGTGTACAAGTCAGTCTCGCGCTTCACATTGGGCCGTGGCCCGACGAGGCTCATATCACCAATCACGACATTCCAAAGTTGAGTCAGCTCGTCAAGTTTATACTTCCGAATAAAGCGTCCAACTGATGTAATCCGCATATCGTTTGCTCCAGTGGAATCAACACCGGAGCTGTCGGCATTTTTCACCATGGAACGCAACTTGACCATACGAAACGGACGCTCTCCGGCTCCCATGCGAGGAGCGACATAGAACGGCGAACTCTTGTCCTGCCACCACACAAGTATCATCACGGGCAGGAGAATGGGTGCTGCGCATACGAGTCCAATGGTCGATGCAACGAGATCAAAAAGGCGCTTCATCTATTCACCCACGATAAAACGTCCGCACTTGATCGCAGACATAATGAATATCATCATCGGATAGGAACATATTCATTGGTAGCATCACGCAACGAGTGAAGAATCGCTCCGTACGCGGCAGTCTGGCGGTGAATCCTAGTCGTTCCCATTGATGAACAGCTTTGCCTCCCCATTGGATCAAAGTGCCAATTCCATTTGCCGTCAGGTGGGCGCGAAGGTCATCGCGACGATCAGCCTCCAACTCGAAATTCTGATATACGTCAAAATGATCGGAGTTCGCCTGGGGGGATGGGGGCAGGACAAGCTCGTTCAGATCACCAAGTCGCTCATGATAGACTGCAGCGACATGGCGGCGCCGAGCAATCACAGCGGAATACGATCCAAAGCGGTAACGAAGCAGTGCGGCTTGGAGATTGTCTAGTCGACTGTTGCGCCCCCAACTACGGACTTCGCCGTCGGCATCTCGGCCATGATCATGTAACTGCCATGCCTTGTCAGCGATTGCGGCATCATTGGTCAAGAATGCACCGCCATCGCCGAGGCAGCCAAGGACCTTTGCTGGAAAGAAGCTGATGGCTGATGCCATACCGAAGGTACCAGCATGACGACCTTTGAATCGTGAGCCTAGGGCCTGCGCTGCATCTTCAACGACAAAAAGTTGATGGCGCGCGGCGATAGACATCAGCCGATCCATGTCACAGGTTCTCCCGTTGAGATGTGTGGGCATCACCCCAACAGTTCGGTGAGTAATTGCTGCCTCCACAGCATCGGGATCGATTAGGTTGTCCGATCCGAGCTCCACAGGTACAGGAACACCACCTGCAGTTTTGATAGCGGACGCCGTTGCGAGCATGGTGTGAGAGCTAATGATTACTTCGTCACCGTGCCGGAGACCGAGGGCCATCCATCCGAACTCCAGCCCATCGGTCGCGTTGGCAACTCCCATCGCGTACTGCGCGCCTGTGTATACCGCCAGCTCTTGCTCAAAAGCTCGAAGGTCTTGCTGCATAATAAAGGCACCACGACTTCCGACATCCTCAATAATACGCAGGATTTCTTCGCGGTCATCGGTGTAAACACGAGGATAATCGAAAAAGGGAACTTTACGTGAAGCCGACATCAGAGATCTCCTAGACGTGAGTTGAAAACATCAGATCGCCAAAATTGAGCGCGCCGCTTTAATTACTTGTTGCACACCCGGATAATACAGCTCCTCAAGGACCTTAGAGGATGGGGCAGGAGCATCGGGCAAGCAGACTCGCTGTGGCGGAGCTAGCAGGGTTCCCACAGGGACACTTTCGAATATTGACGCGATAACTTCAGCGGCCATACCGCAGGTACGCCACCCCCCGTCAACTACCAAAAGGCGGCGTGTCTTGCTTACTGAAGCGACAAGAGTCTGGGGAATGAGAGGATTGAGCACGCGAAGATCGATCACCTCTATCGAAGATCCCTGTTGGACCATCTGGTCGGCCGCTTGTTGGGCAAGCCAGGTCGAATAGCCGCTACCAACGATCGTTAGGTCTGTCCCCTCAACTAGGCACCGCGGCCCCTGTTGACGCAGGTCAAGCTCGACGACCGGATCAAGGTCGTCTGCTCGGTCATACAACCACCGATCATCAATGTACACGACGGGGTCATCACAGAGCACAGATGCGATCAGCAGATCCCGTGCATCGGCAACAGTTGCGGGCATGACGACTCGCAGTCCAGGAATATGTGCGAACCACGAATGCAGTGCTTGAGAGTGTTGCGCACCTTGTTCCCCGCCTCTATTGATAATCCCGCGAATTGTGACCGCGGGGTGCGCCTGTCCTCCAACCATGTGCGACCATTTCGCGGCCTGATTTACGATGGCATCCATGCCGTAAAGCATAAAGT
>Ga0315902_10010667_pt1 | contig 12142 bp, 13 predicted proteins | sample LakEriMetagenome_9_FD_203523 | JGI IMG/M metagenome (GOLD analysis project Ga0315902, IMG submission 203523) | Freshwater fungal communities from buoy surface, Lake Erie, Ohio, United States - Buoy 12 MA117 | ecosystem: Environmental > Aquatic > Freshwater > Lake > Lake biofilm | place: USA... | reverse complement strand
GGCATGCTGTTTCAGGGCGCAGCGCTCTTTGACTCGCTCAGCGTCTGGGAAAACATCGCCTTTCGCCTGATCTACGCCGACAACGTCCCGCGCAAGGACGCGCGCGAGCGCGCCATCGAGACGATGCGCAAAGTCCGCCTCTCGCCCGACTTCGCAGACGTGCGCCCCATCGAACTTTCCGGCGGCATGCAAAAGCGCGCAGGCCTCGCCCGCGCCATCATCGCCAAGCCCGATATCCTCTTCTTCGACGAACCCACCACCGGGCTCGACCCCATCACCGCCGACGCCATCAACGACCTCATCGTCGAAATGGTGAAAGAGCTCAATTGCGCCGCAATCTCGATCACGCACGACATGCCCAGCGCGCGCAAAATCTCCGACGAAATCGCCATGCTCCATAACGGCAAAATCGTCTGGCGCGGCCCCACCAGCACGCTCGATGCAAGCGGCAACGCGATGGTCGACCAATTCGTCGCCGGCCGCGCCGATGGCCCGATTCAGGCTGTGGTGTGATCCCGCCCACGCCTCCCACGCGCGCGCCCTATTATATCGACAATGAAAGTCATGGCTGGCCGCTTGAATCTTGCGCCAGCGCCTTGATCAGCACGCTCGCAAGCTGGGTGAGTGAGCCCTACGAATTTCGCGGTCACGCCAATGGCCGCATCTGGCGCCAGCGCGTCGACAGAACCAGCGCACGGCTCCTCTTCGTCTGCGACCAAGGCGACGGCCACATCGATCTTAGCATCGATGCGAGCGCGTGGGTGCGCGCCGAACTCTTCATCATCGGCGAACTTAGGTTCCGCGCTTGGATCGACGAGCCCTACGAAGAAAAAGATTTCTGGCCCGACGGCGCTGATGGCGTCACGCCGCCCAACGAAGACCCACCCGGCCGCATCTCCAAACGCGGCCGCTGGCTCCAACTGCGCCGCGTCGATTTCGGCCTGGCGCCCGCCGCAAGCATCTTCTGGGACGTCGCGGATATCTGGTCCTAGGCGTCGTCGCTAAACTTCAAGCACAGCGCCACGATCGTCAGCACCAGCATCAAGCACACCGCGTTGGACACGATAATCGGCCACGAGCCCTGTAGCGCACCAAACGCCGTCGCGGACACCGCAAACGTCCCCAACGACACGGACGACGCATCGCATTCACGCCAGGTTCTCACGACTTGCGGCAGAAAGCTCAGCATCGACGCGACGCCTGCGAGCAAATCGGCTACGCGCCGGAGGTGTTCCTCAACGCATCGGCCACGATCTGCGCATGATCGAAGGCAAGCGTCTTCTCTCGCCAATCGCTCACAAACGCCGCCGACGCCGCATCATCGCCGCCGCTCACCGCCGACCCATCCCATTCCACCAGAAACGCCGCGCTCACATTGTGCCCGCGCGGATCGCGCGATGGCTCCGAATAGACACCGATCAAACGCACCACATGCCCAGACGAACCCGTCTCTTCCTTTAATTCCCGAAGAGCGGCCTCTTGCACCGTCTCGCCCACATCGACAAACCCGCCCGGCAGCGCATAGCAGCCCTTGAACGGCTCATGCCCGCGCTCGATCAACAGCAGCGCACCGCTCGCATCGAACACGACGCAATCGACCGTCAGCAGCGGTGTTTTCGGCGGGCCTTTCACAGCGCCCGCGCAATCACGCTATCGAGCGCTTCCGGCTTCGCCGTCGGCGGGAAGCGCTTCAACACGCGCCCATCGCGCCCAATCAAGAACTTCGTGAAATTCCATTTGATCTCGCGCCCCAACAAACCGCCGCCCTTTTCACGCGTCAGAAAACCATAAAGCGGATGCGCGTTTGGCCCCTTCACGTCGATCTTCGCGAACATCGGGAACGTCACGTCATAGGTGAGCGAGCAGAAATTCTTGATCTCTTTTTCATCGCCGGGCTCTTGGCTGCCGAACTGATTGCTGGGAAAGCCCAGCACCTCGACGCCCTGCGCCACATATTTCCGATGCAGCTCTTCCAGGCCCTTATATTGATAGGTGAACCCACACTGGCTCGCCGTATTCACAATCAGCAGCACCTTGCCGCGATACTCGCTGAGCGAGCGCTCCTTGCCATCAATATCGCGCGCGCTGAAATCATAGATGCTGGCCATGTGCGTGCGTATCAAAGCTCCGAAGGCGCGCCAACAATGACGCCACAGCGCTTGCCCCACGGCGCTTGCCCCACGGCGCCTTATGTTCTATATTCGTTCTCACCATTGTGAGCGCGCATAGGCCGGCGCAGGATGTGACGATGACAGTTTCGCTTCCCGAAGACATCGAACGCCGCCTTCAAGCCGAGGTCGTCGCCGGTCGCGCCGAGAGCGTGGAGGCGGCGGCGGCAGCCGTGATCCGCGCACAACTCGCTAGCATGGATGAGTTGCGCCGCAGTCTGGACGAGGCGGAAGCCGATTACGATCGCAACGGCGGCGTGCCTTGGGCCGACGTGCGTAAGCGGTTCGCACGTGATTAGGATCGAGTTGGCGCGCCAGGCGCACGCCGACCTCGATGACATCCAAACTTATCTGAAAGGCGAGCTCCGCATGCAGTGCATGCTGGCGCGCATCAGCAACAAGATCGATCTCCTCACCGACTTTGCCGAACTTGGCGTCGCGCGCGAAGATCTCGACCAACGCCGCGTGCTGCAGTGTCGCCCTTACATCATCATCTATCGTCTGCGCGCCACCGGCGCCGACACTGTGCTCATCATCCTGCGAATCGTGCATGGCGCACGCGATCTCCCAACTTTGTTATCGAGCGAATAATGGCCAAGGACCACGTCTTCACCTGCCAAGCCTGCGGCGCGGTCTGGCCCAAATGGGCCGGCAAGTGTGAGGCGTGCGGCGAATGGAATACGCTGGTTGAGGAGACCGCGCGCACCGCGGTGCCCGGCGCGCTCGCCGCGCCCACCGGCAAGAAGAGCAAAGCCCTCGCCTTCGTTGAGCTTGCCGGCCAAGCCGATCCGCCGCCGCGGCTTCCTACCGGCATTTCCGAATTCGACCGCGTCTGCGGCGGCGGCCTCGTGCCCGCCTCCGCTATTCTGATCGGCGGCGATCCCGGCGTCGGCAAATCCACGTTGCTGCTGCAAGCCGCCGCCGCCATTGCCCGCAGCGGCGCACGCGTCGCCTACGTCACCGGCGAAGAAGCCGAAGCCCAAGTGCAAGACCGCGCCCGCCGCCTCAAAGCCGGCGACGCGCCCGTCCACCTCGCGGCCGAAACCGATCTGCGCAAAATTCTCGACGGCCTCAAAACGCTGCGCCCCGACGTCGTCATCGTCGACTCGATTCAAACTGTCTGGGCCGACGGCGTCGAAGCCGCACCGGGCACAGTCGCGCAAGTGCGCGCCTGCGCACATGAACTCGTGCGCTTCGCCAAGAAAAGCGGCTGCGTCGTCATTCTCGTCGGCCACGTCACCAAGGACGGCCAGATCGCCGGCCCGCGCGTGGTCGAACATTTGGTCGACGCCGTGATTTATTTCGAAGGCGAGCGCGGCCTGCCGTTCCGCATCCTGCGCGCCGTCAAAAACCGCTACGGCCCCACCGACGAAATCGGCGTGTTCGAAATGCTCGAACAAGGCCTGGTCGAAACGCCGAACCCCTCGGCGCTCTTCATGGGCGGCGCAGGCGATCGTCCGTCAGGCGCGGCCGTCTTCGCCGGCGTCGAAGGCTCACGGCCCGTGCTCGTGGAAATCCAAGCGCTCGCCGCGCCCACCGCCTATGGCACGCCGCGACGCGCCGTCGTCGGCTGGGATAGCGCGCGCCTCGCCATGATCCTCGCCGTGTTGGAAACGCGCTGCGGCCTCTCCTTTTCCGGCCGCGACGTCTATCTCTCCGTCGCCGGGGGCCTGCGCATCACCGAACCCGCCGCCGACCTCGCGGTCGCTGCAGCGCTCATCTCAGCACTCGTTGATCACCCACTGCCCTCGCATTGCGTCACCTTCGGCGAAGTCGCCCTCTCCGGCGAAATCCGCCCCGCCGGCCGCACCGATCTGCGCTTAAAAGAAGCAGCCAAACTCGGCTTCCAAACCGCCTTCGCCCCGCCACAAAAAAAGAGCGGCGGCGCAGCGGGCGTGAAACTGCGCGAGCTAAAGCACATCGCGGACTTGGCGGCGGCGTTGGGGGTTGAGGACTGAGCATTGCCCAGGCAGACGACGCTATCGGTTGGGTGGCGATAGCGCCGTTGGCGCGCTGAACGACCCAAATTCCTCTTGCCGCTGTTCAATCCAGCGCTGTGTAGCCAAATTCGTAATGAGGCGAAGGCCTGGGCAGCCCCGGAGTTCAATTGCGCACGCGTCCTGAAGCAGCCAGCGCGTGGGCGCGACATTGATCTCTTCGTATCGAAAAAAGAGCGGCTCATGTAGAAGTGAGAAGCCCGGCAGCAGGCTTACGAACACGCCCTCTCGATTGACGCCAAACAGCGTAATCCCAGCGTAGTTTACCCAGCCAAAACTTAGCCCTTCCAACACCATGTTCGTCCAGCGCCGCTTCAGCGGCCGCTGATCTTCTGGTGCGGCATAGACCTCCGCTAAGCGTCTCCAACGCCAAGAGTTTCGGAAAAGCGCAAAGCCATAAAAGCCGGCAAATGCCAAGACGCCGACAATCGCAAGATACGCTTGCTCCAGGAACGCACCGATTGCCACGCTGCTTTGCCCTTACGCCGTTCCAGCCAAGGATAGAGCTTAAGAGGGGGCGACTTAAGATGAATTGAAGGGCGACGCCTATTCGTCGTCCGCCAAAGCACCCATGCAGCGCAGATTATGGCTGGCGCTGATCGCGCCGTCCTGGGCGATATCGACCGTTCGCACGTCGGCGCATGCATCATGCATCGTCACATGCGTGCATGACGCACCAGACGCCTCGCAGCTGAAGCTCTGCGCGCGCAGGTCCGCCAGCACTTGCGCGCGCGTCACGCCCGACGCGTAGCGCGCCGTCACCGAGCGGGCGAAGGCGCTATCCTCGCCATTTCCCGAAGCAGACCCGCGTTCGGAAAAATCAAGCACCTGGCGCCCAACCAATTGCGCCAAAGCTTCGCCTGCACCGCAGAACGCGATCGCGAACACCAAAACCGACACGCCGATCCGCTTCATCCCAAGTCCCCAATATGTGGCCATTGCGGCCGTCTATCCCACTTTGAAGCGCTGCTTCACGGCTGGCAATCGTGGAAAAACCCGAAAGCAATCCGCAGTTTCCCGGCCGCGTGCGCTGGACGCGGAAAGACTGAACCGCGCCGAGCCAAGCTTCACGCGGCCAAGCGTGCTCGCGCTAAACGATCTTGGAATCCGTCTTGCCCCAATAGGCATCACGGATCAGCCGCTTGTAGAGTTTACCTGTCGGATGCCGCGGCAGCTCTTCCATGAAATCGAGCACACGCGGCGCTTTCACGTGGCTCAAATTCGCCCGCGCATAAGCCAGCAATTCTTGGCGCAAGGCATCGCCCGCTTCATTCCAATCGGCCGGTTGGATTACGGCGACGACCTTTTCACCCATCTCTTCATCGGGCGCGCCGACCACGGCCACGTCCGTCACCTTCGGATGCGTGACGAGCAAATTCTCTATCTCTTGGGGATAGATGTTCACGCCGCCTGAAATGATCATGAAGCTCTTGCGGTCGGTGAGATAAAGATAGCCATCCTCATCGACCCAACCCACATCGCCCAATGTCGTCCAGCCATGCTGGTTTGTGTTCTCCGCCGCTTTGCCGGGATCATTGTGATAGGCAAGCGGCGGGCCGTTGGCGAAATAGACAACGCCTTCACTGCGCACCGGCAATTGCTCGTTATCGTCGCCGCAAATCCGCACTTCCCCGATCACGGCCTTGCCGACTGAACCTTTGCGCTCAAGCCAAGCTTCCGGCCCGATATAGCAAAAGCCATTGCCCTCGGTGCCCGCGTAATATTCGTAAATCACCGGCCCCCACCAGGCGATCATCTGCTCTTTCACCGGGATCGGGCACGGTGCGGCTGCATGCACAGCGGAAACTAAACTCGACACATCATATTTCGCGCGCACCGCTTCGGGCAGTTTCAGCATGCGCACGAAATGCGTCGGCACGAATTGCGCGGTTTGGATCTTGTGTTTCTCGATCAGCGCCAGCGCTTGCTCAGGATCGAACTTCTCCATCACCACAACCGTGCCGCCAAGTCGCTGCACGCTCATGCACCAGCGCAAAGGCGCGGCATGATAGAGCGGCGCGGGCGAGAGATAGCAGCTCTGATCTGGAAAATTGAAAAACGCTTTCGGCAAAACGGTCAGCGCATCGCCAACATCAATATCAACGTCGCGCAAAGGCGGCTTCACGCCCTTCGGCCGCCCCGTCGTGCCCGACGAATAGAGCATGTCCGAACCGGACGTCTGATCGGAAATGGGTTCCGCCGGCATCGCGTCGCGCGCGGCTTCGTAACTTGCATACGCGCCCTGCGCGCCGCCGACAGCAAAGAGCCTCACGCCCGCGAGCAGCATCGGCATTTGTTCGAACACCGGCCCCACCGCCGGCGACGCAATCAACACCTGCGCCCCGCAATCGCGCACGATGTATTCGACCTCGCCCGCCGTCAGCTTCGACGAGATGCAAGTGTAATAAAGCCCCGCCCGCTGCGCCGCCCAGGTGAGCTCCAGATAGCGCGCGTTGTTCTCCATAAGGATCGCGATCACATCGCCCACCTTCAGCCCGAGCGAACGCAACAGCTGCGCCGTCTGGTTTGAACGCGCGTCGAGTTCGCCATACGTCACCGCCTCGCCCGAGCCCGCCAGCACATAGGCGACACGATCAGGGTCGCTCTTGGCGTGGATTGCCGGATGCATCATCTCCTCCCGCGCGGGCTTGTTTTACCGCTTGGGTGGACTTGGCGGATGCCCCAAGGGCGGTGTCAACGACGACGTGGCGGAAGCTCCGCCGGCTTTCAGCCCTGCGCATCCGCCAAGAGCAGCCCTGCGGCTTTGCGGGCCATGTCGCGGGCGCTGTTGCGCCTGATCTCCCGGCCAGCATCGTTACGGGCTTTCAATCGGCCCCCGAGCCGTCTATCGATTCACCAAGCGCCCGAGAACACGGCGCGCGCAGGGCTGCGGCGGCTGGCAAGGGCCGGCGGCAGGAGTGGGGAGCGATTTAGATGGAACTCGGCTTCACTTGGTTTGATTTCGCCGCGCTCGTCGTGGTCGGCCTATCGGCAGTCATGGCGTTCGCCAGAGGGCTGATTCGCGAAGTGTTTTCGCTGATCGCCTTCGCAGCCGGCGGCATCGCCGGCTATTTCTTCGCCGGCCTCGTCGCCCCCTTCGTGGAACGCTTCACCCCGCTTGAGGGCTTCCTCGCGGCGGTAGCCGGGGGCCTGCTCATCTTCCTGGTCGTCTTCATCGCCATCACCGTGGTCGTTTCGACCATGGCCAAGACCGTTCACCAATCGACCGAAATCGGCTCGTTCGACCGCGCCGCTGGCCTAGCCTTCGGCGTGCTGCGCGGCGTGCTGTTCGTGGCGATTTTCTTCATTCTGCCGCTGCGCCTGGTCGGCCAGGACAGCCAAACCCCCGCAGATCCCATGCAAGACGCCGTGCGCGGCGCCCGCACTTATCCTATCTATGACAGTGTTGCGTCAGCGCTTGAGGCAGTCTTGCCCCGGGCCGGTGCGCGCGCGCGTGATATACTAGATCGTCAACAGGGCGAGTCGGCCCCGATTCCTCCCGCGGAACCGGAGCCGGAAGCCCCACCGACCTGAGGACACATGACCGCCGAGCGCCCCTCCCTCCGATTTGACCAGGCGCCGGCGGACCCGGTCGACAAATGGGCCGACGACGATAAGCCCCGCGAAGAATGCGGCGTGTTCGGCGTCTTTGGTTCGGAGGACGCCTCGGTCCTCACCGCCCTTGGCCTCCACGGCCTCCAGCATCGCGGCCAAGAGGGTTGCGGCATCGTCTCGTATGACGGCCGTTTCCACCACGAACGCCACCTTGGCCTCGTCGGCGAGCATTTCTCCGGCGAGAACATGCCGCATCGCCTGCCGGGCACATCGGCCATCGGCCACACCCGCTACGCCACGCAAGGCGGCACCATTCTTCGCAACGTCCAGCCGCTCTTTGCTGACCTCGCACTTGGCGGCTTCGCCGTCGCTCACAACGGCAACCTCACCAACGCCCGCGACCTGCGCGAACGCTTGGTCGAAGCGGGCGCGATCTTCCAGTCCACCTCCGACACCGAATGCATCCTGCAGCTGATCGCCAAGTCGCGGAAAGCCAAAGTGGTCGAACGCTTCGTTGAGGCCCTGCACCAGATCGAAGGCGCCTACGCGTTGGTCGCCCTCACCAACAACATGATGATCGGCGCGCGCGACCCTGTCGGCATCCGCCCACTCGTGCTGGGCGAGCGCGACGGCTCACCGATCCTCGCGTCCGAGACTTGCGCGCTCGACATGATCGGCGCGCGCTTCGTGCGCACGATCGAGCCTGGCGAAGTAATCACCATCACCCGCCACATGGGCGAGATCACAATCGACAGCCACTTCCCATTCCCTCGCCGCCAAGCGCGCTCGTGCCTGTTCGAGTTCGTCTATTTTGCGCGACCGGACTCCGTCGTTGACGGCCGCTCCGTCTATGACGTGCGCAAGCGCATGGGCCACAGACTCGCGCAGGAGACGGGCGTCGAAGCTGACGTGGTCGTGCCGGTGCCGGACTCGGGCGTGCCGTCCGCGATGGGTTACGCGCTCGAAAGCGGCATCCCGTACGAGCTCGGCATCATCCGCAGCCACTACGCCGGCCGCACCTTCATTCAGCCCAAGCAGGAAATCCGCCAACTTGGCGTGCGCCTGAAACACGCCGCCAACCGCGAAGTGCTTAAGGGCAAGCGCGTCGTGCTCGTAGATGACTCGATCGTGCGCGGAACCACCTCGCGCAAGATCGTGCAGATGGTGCGCGAAGCGGGCGCGGCGGAAGTGCATTTCCGCTCGGCCTCGCCGCCGATCAAATTCCCTGACTTCTACGGCATCGACATGCCGAGCGTGGATCAGCTGATGGCCGCGCAAATGACGCTCGAGGAAATGCGCAAGTCGCTGGGCGTGGATTCGCTGGGCTTCCTTTCGGTAGAGGGGCTCTACGCCGCGATGGGCGCGGAGCTGCGCAACGCCGCCGAACCGCAATTCACCGACCATTGCTTCACCGGCGAGTATCCAACGACGCTGACGGACCACGCCTCCGACCGCGCCGACAAGGATTTCCAACTCTCGCTGCTGGCCGAAAACGCCGCGGAATAAACTTATCCAACACCGCGAGCGCTGAGCTAAACTCAGCTTTAATCATGACTGACACATCCAAACGTATTGCCCTGGTTACGGGCGCCTCGCGCGGCATTGGCCGCGCCGTAGCCCTCGAACTCGCTCGCCAGAAGTGGCGCGTCATCGTCATCGCCCGCGCCACCAAGGCGCTTGAGGCGCTGGACGATGAAATCAAGGCGTTGGGCGGCGAAGCGACACTCGTACCGAGCGATCTGCGCGATTATGACGGCCTCGATCGCCTGGGCGGCGCACTGTTCGAACGCTTCGGCAAGCTCGATGGCCTTGCGGCATGCGCCGGCGTGCTGGGCTCGCTGACGCCCACCCATCAAGTCACGCCCGCGATCATGGAAGAAGCGTTCGGCGTGAATTTCATCGCCAATTGGCGCCTGATCCGCGCCATGCACCCGCTGCTGCGCGCGTCCGATGCAGGCCGCGCCGTGTTCGTCACCTCAGGCGCGTCGAAGAACCCGCGCGCCTATTGGAGCCCCTACGCCGCCTCCAAAGCCGCGCTCGACGCGATGGTCACCTCGTACGCGGCCGAGCTCAACGTGACGCCGATCAAAGCCAACCTCTTCAACCCCGGCCCCACGCGCACAGCCATGCGCGCCAAGGCGTTTCCAGGCGAAGACCCGCTGACGCTGCCGACCCCGGAAGAGGTCGCGCCCGCCATCGTCGCGATGCTCGACCCGAGCTCTACGCAAAACGGCGCGTGGGTTCAGTTCGAACGCAAATGAGCAGCGCGATGCAGCGCTACGACGGCATCGTCATCGGCGCGGGCGCCGCGGGGCTTTACGCGGCTTTGCACGCGGGCAAACGCGGACGACGCATTCTGCTGTTGGAGCACAATGGGGAGGTCGGCGCGAAAATTTTGATCTCCGGCGGCGGCCGCTGCAATTTCACCAATCTCAACGCCGCGCCAGATCGCTTCATCTCCGCCAATCCGCATTTCGCGCGATCCGCGCTCGCGCGGCACACGCAAACTGATTTCATCGCGCTGATCGAAAAGCATCGCATCGCCTATTACGAAAAGACGCTGGGCCAACTCTTCTGCGAAGGCGCGCGCTCGGCGCAGAAGATCGTGCGGATGCTGCTGGATGAGTGCGCGGCTGCAGGCGTCGATATCCGCACCAATCACCGCATCAATGCCGTGCGCCGCAGCGATCGCTTTGTCGTTGAGACCATGATCGGGCCGTTCGAGAGCGAGACGCTCACCATCGCCACCGGCGGATTCCCAATTCCAAAACTCGGCGCAACCGGCTTTGCCTTCGACATCGCTACGCAATTTGGCGTGCCGCTCGTCGAGACTCGCCCCGGCCTCGTCCCGCTCACATTCGCTGAATCCGATCTTGCCTGGATGCGTCCTCTCTCCGGCGTTTCCGCCGAGATCCTAGCACGCGCCGGCAAAGCCGCGTTCCGCGAAGCCGCACTCTTCACCCATCGCGGCCTCTCCGGCCCCGCCATCCTGCAAGCCTCGTCCTATTGGCGCAAAGGCGAGAGCATCGTCATCGACTGGCTACCCGACGCGCACGAAGACGCACTCGCCGCTCGCAAGCGCGAACGTCCAAAGGCGCAACTGAAAACGGTGTTGGCAGACTTCATGTCCGAGCGCCTGGCGGACACCCTCCTTCAATCTTGGACCGGCGGCGTCTCGCCGGCGGTCCAAGAAATGGGCGCGTTCAAGGACGCCGTGCTGCTCGATCTCACGCGTGCGTTGAAATCCTTCACGCTCACGCCGAACGGCGATGAAGGCTACGCGAAAGCCGAAGTCATGGTCGGCGGCATCGACACCAACGCGCTCTCACAACAGAGCATGGAGACGCGCGCCGTGCCCGGCCTCTTCTTCATCGGCGAAGCCGTGGACGTCACCGGCTGGCTCGGCGGCTATAATTTCCAATGGGCCTGGTCCAGCGGCTGGGCCGCAGGACAAGCGATCTAGTCCGCGAAGCGTTTCGCAATCAGCGCGATCGGGACGCCAACGACCAGCGTGTGCGCAAGCAAGCCGCCGCAAAAGAATTGATTGAGCTCCGACGCCTGGATCGTGCGGTGGCCTAACGTTTAAGAATGGCGCGACGACAAAGTTCATCACCGCATAGGGCCCCAGCCCCCAAGATCACACCCCTCAACAAAGGCGCGCGATTGGGCGCGGGGTATGGCGCGGACCGCGGAGACGAAGAACGCGGCCATGATCGTCGTCATCGCGAAGTGCAACAAAAAGATCGAGCCGGCCGTATTCCAGCCGCCCGCCACAAGCCGCATCGCGCCCGAGCAAGCCAGCCGCTACGGATTGGACAATCCGCATCGGCGCCACGTCGTGGGCAATGTTCCAGTGAACGCACGCGCAGGTAATGTCGAGCGCACCGGCGGCGAGGCCGCCTGGCAAGGTCGCGGTAAACGGCTTCGCCATGCGCTCCTCCGCGCGAGAGCTCAGCGCGGGCGCTTCGAACACACCACCCGATTGCGACCAACGCCTATTTCTTGTCTTTGTCTTCGTCGAACGGGTTCTTACCGGCTTTGACGATCAGGCGGATGGGTGCTGCGTGCATGTTGAACGCTTCACGCAGGCCGTTGACCAGATAGCGCTTGTAGCTTTCGGGCATGTCTTCTGCGCGCGAGCAGATCAGCACGAAGGTCGGCGGGCGAGCTTTGATCTGGGTGAGGTAGCGCGGCTTGATGCGCTTGCCGTGCACGGCCGGCGGCGGGTGGCGCGCGATCGTCGCGTAGAGCCAGTCGTTCAAGTCTTTGGTTTTGATCCGCGCGGTCCAATCGCCGTGCGCTTCCTCAACCGCCTTCATCACGCGGTCAAGACCCACGCCAGAGAGCGCAGCCACCGTCACCAGCGGCGCCCCGCGCGCTTGCGGCAGGCTTTCGCGCGCGACCAATTTCATCTCTTCAAAG
>Ga0315902_10010663_pt1 | contig 12146 bp, 10 predicted proteins | sample LakEriMetagenome_9_FD_203523 | JGI IMG/M metagenome (GOLD analysis project Ga0315902, IMG submission 203523) | Freshwater fungal communities from buoy surface, Lake Erie, Ohio, United States - Buoy 12 MA117 | ecosystem: Environmental > Aquatic > Freshwater > Lake > Lake biofilm | place: USA... | reverse complement strand
TTTTCCCCTATAACCACAGCTATTGGTCCGAGGTTAAACTTCCTAATTTGGAATCACGCTATTTCCAATCCACTGAGACAGATTCCAAAGAGAAAATCGTCACCACCAATAACTACGACAGCTCGAAAGTTGATCTCAAGGAGCTCACCACTAACCTGGAGACTTCCAAAATCACAACCCTGGAAAAAACCTTCAGTCAACCAAACGTCAGGGATCTTATTTCCGCGATTCTTTTTGTTAGAAGCCAGAAACTCGATGTCGGTGATACCCACACCATGCTAATCCTTCCATTCAAAAGCCCCTACTTACTCAAAGTCCACGTGGTAGCCAAAGAAAAGCACGAAGGCAAAGACGCGATCAAATTGAGCTTTGCGATGCAGAAAATCAAATTCGATACTGATGAATTGGTCGCTTACAAAAAACTCAAGAAGCCGGTCACTCTCTGGCTCTCTGATGATACTGATCGTATCCCTCTGGAAGTAAGAGCCTCTGTTTACATCGGTGATGTGCGGGCTGTATTGTCAAAACATACCAAAACCCCATGAATCGTTGTTTCACGGCATCTTCACCTAAGGCGATGATGGATCTTGGTGCAGAGTTTGCCGCCCAAGCGAAGCCCGGTGATGTGTTCGCCTTGGTCGGAAATTTAGGCAGCGGCAAAACTCATTGGACGAAAGGTTTTCTTAAACAGCTCCAACCCGAAACCGCAGTCACTAGCCCCACCTTCAGCATCGTCAATTCCTACGCAAATGGAGTAAGTCCTGTTCATCACTTCGATTTCTATCGACTCAAATCCGCCAACGAACTCATCGAGCTCGGTTGGGATGAATACCTGGACGATCACAGCATTTTGATCTGCGAGTGGGCGGATTTATTTCCCGAACTCTTTCCCGAACACACCCAATGGTTGGAGTTCAGTCATCAGGATAGCGATGAACGGCAGGTGCGCAGGATTGATGCGATGTAAAGATTACTCTAAACATTCGCGAAAATCATCTTCTCGACCGGTCTTATCCAATTACTGTGATTTAGAGCAGTTTGCGAAAAGGTGTAGCCGCTGGAGCGAGAAGATTTTGGTCAGTGCAAGGCGTTTGGAGCGCATAAAGCTAGCTCTACTAAGCCCTCCGGAGGAGGGAGCATCCCGCTTGGCCGGAGCGGAGCGCAGGCAAATGAACATCCATAAGCGAGAAATAACGCAGCAATGACCGAAAGATTCCGCTCATCCGATAATGCTCGGCGCAGCCGCATAATCAAAACCCAAATGAAAACCAGCGGCTACAGATTTGAGCAAAATGCTCTAAACCACGGATTACACGGAGTACACAGAAAATCCGCTGACGCGCCCAACGTTGACTTCATCAAAATTTCCCCATTCCGTGCATTCCGTGCAATCCGTGGTTCAAAATCCGCTAGCAAGCCTATGTGTAAAGCGAAGTGATCGGCTTACCTTGATCCGCGATTTTAAAGGGTCGCTTCGTCGGTGACATCAGCACCAAATCGTGTGGCAGGCCTAATGCATACGCAATGGTCGCATTGAAATCTTGGACACTCACCACATCCTGCTTCACTTTATTTCCAGAAGTATCTGTCAGTCCATACTTCACGCCACCCTTGATCCCGCCACCCGCCAAGACACAACTGAACGCGTTCGGATGATGATCTCGTCCCTCTTTATGCTCGGCTTTAATTTCAGGTGTTCTGCCAAACTCCGTCGCCACCACAACCAAGGTGTCTTTGAGTTTACCACGCGCTTCCAAATCCGTAAGCAAGGCTGCGTATGCTTGATCGAATTCTTTGCAACGCCCTTCAACTCCCGTGAAATTGTCGTAATGCGTATCCCATCCACCCAACTGCACCTCCACAAAACGCACATCATGCTCGATCAAACGCCTCGCCAATAAACATCCCTGAGCAAAATTCCCCGAACCATAAAGATTGCGTGTGGCTTGTGTTTCTTTTGATAGATCAAACGCAGCAAGATCGGATGATTTCATTAGCGCAATCGCATCACGATATAGCTCTTCATAAGCTTTCACATCCGCATTCGGATATCGCGTGTGGAACTGTTGATTCAACTTATCCGCAAGCGACAAACGTCGATCAAAATTCCCTTCTGAAATTTCATCGGGTCGCTTCGAATCCAGCAAACCTTCATCTGGCTTGCCAATGGGAGCCGCTGAAAATTTCGCACCAAAAAATCCACCTGAGGTTACTGCAGGAGGCGTGTTGATCGCAACAAATCCAGGCAATTGCGGATGTATTGGCCCAGCAAGCTTCAACACCCATGAGCCGAACGCAGGATGCCGTATCGTCCCTCGCTGGGTGTAACTATGATGCATCACATACGTTCCTTGCTCATGCGCGCCTTGAGTGGAACTCAACGAGTTGATGATGCACATCTTGTCCGTCACCTGTGCAGTCTTCGGCAAATATCCACTAATCGGCACATCTGCCTTACCCATGATGGTCTCGGTCGGGCCCATCACCGCTTTCTTTTTCGGCTTGGGATCAAACGTGTCCAAATGACTCATCCCGCCAGACATATAAAGATAGATCACATACTTCGCTTTTCCTCCAGCACCCACAGCTGCCGGAGCGGCACTGGCAATTGACGTGCCCAACATCGGGAAAAGATGAACCCCGAGATACGCACGTGCCGCATTCAACATGAATTGCCGTCTCGTCAACTCATCGGTGCGATTCAAATGGTGGATATTCATATCTCGGATAAATGGTTAGATTATTGCAGAAAAACAAATTCGGATGACATCACCAATGCCGCAACGATGTTGCGATATGCCTGATCACCTGCAGACTCGACCTCGGCCAACATCCACTTCATCTCCTCTTCGGTCGGAGGCCGACTCAAGATCGCGAGATACAGGCGGCGAATTTTCTCATGAGATGACGTCACGTCTTTAAGGCTCTTATAAACATGAGCATCTGGTTTATTGACGAGATTTTTCTGCACGTAACCATTCATCAGCGAAAGCATTTGCCCAACATTTGGATCCTTACTAGCCGCTTCTACCACCTCGCGATCTGACGCGCCGAACAAGTAGAGAAAATGCTCACGTGGTGCAGGCGATGGTAATTCCGATGCTCTCACAACTGAGTTAGCACCGTATTTCTGGACTTCCTCCATCATCATCTGTGTACCCCCACTCTTCACTCCCCCACCTTTTTTGACGCGTTCTAAAAATTCCTTATAATACTTTCTCACCTGCGCTTCCGATTTCAATGCGAGCACTTCATTTGAGAGTTGCACCATATCCATCTCACCGACCAATACCGGCTTACCTCCCACATAGATCCGATTATCCACGGTGCGTTTTTTCAACCGGTCTGGATCGCCATTTGAGAGTGTAATCAAAGAATCCCAAATCTGCTCCGCTGAAAGACGCTCGATTTTTCGTCCATGAAAATCATCTCCGCCATCCAGTGTTGATGGCTTGGGATTGGTTGCAAATTGAAACGTTTTCGTCAGCAAAAGCACATTTTGAAACTTCTTGAGATCATAATCGAGATCCTTCATGAGCGTTGAAAGATACAACATCAGTTCAGGATAAACTGTTTTCGAAGCTTCAATATATTCGTCTACAGGCTCGTAAATGCCTTTTCCCATAACACGTTTCCACATCCGGTTTGCAATCACCGATGAAAACTGGGGATCGGTCTTCACCGTAATCCATTCGGAAAACTTCTCGCGCCCATCATCGCTAACTTCCCGATCCGATGTTCTGGTAAATTTTCCAAACGGGGTCTTACCACCTAAGACTTCTCCGGGCTTCCCATCGCGATATTGATAATCCGATGGCAGTTCTATCCTTCCATCTCCACCCCCGCCCAGTGACATTCCATATATCCTATCCCAAAACAACTGCCCTACCTGATATTCAATCCCTCGCGACTCTCTCTCATCTCTAAGCTCCCCCCAGAGCTTGCTCATCAGGTGCTGATTCAACTGACCCTGACCATGGGTAAAGGCGGCAAGATGATAGAAATCTTTACGATCGGTATCTCCAAAGGGATCGTCATGGCATTGCGCACACTCCATACGAGTTCCAAGAAAGATGCGCATGGTGTTAGATAAATTATCCAACGGCATACCTCGGTCGCTGGTATAATATCCCACCGCCGCAGTCTTGGGATCCCAACCATTTCCACTACTGCCTACCAACTGATCCACAAACTCATTCCATGGCACGTTCTGATCCATCGCCTCACGTATCCAGTTGCGATACGGCTCGCTATTTCCCTGACCTCCCTGACGATAATCACGCAGCCTCAATAAATCGAACGCCCAGTTCGTCATGTGACTCGAGTAACCCTGCGACTTCATTAAGTAAGCCACCAAATCCACACGCTTGTTCGGTTCTTCAATTTCAATAAACGCCCAAGCTTCCTCAGCCGTCGGAATTCGTCCTATCGTCACCATGAAAGCCCGGCGCATAAACGTGGCGTCATCCGTCACTTCCGGAACTGGCAGTTTCTTATTCCGATAAAAATTGGCGATCAGTGTATCAATTTGCAAAGCCGCCTTTTTCAAATACTCCGGATCACCCTTGGGCTTTACATCAGTAAATCCATGCACACTCAGTTTCGTGCAAAAAATACAAACCACAATATATGTAAGAATTCGAAACATGGATTTTTGAGATACTTACAAATTACTCTTTTCTAATTTCGAGTCAATCCTGCGAATCACAGACAGGCAGGGACGTTTATCCTTAAACGTCCATATCTAGAGGCTTCTATGACCCTTAGGGATTCTGACCAAATTGCGACCGCGAGATATGGACGCCTAAGGATAGGCAACCATGCCTGATGAATCATTGTGAATAACTGTGAAAAAATCACCGACCAAAAAGCCCAAGCAATCGTTTAAATATAAGGAAAAACAAAGAGCCTCATAGTAAACCCTAGGCTCTTCACAAGTTATTCACAATGTTAACTCTGCGATTTCCCCCTCATACTTCCGCGCGCATCTAAAGTGAATGATTGCCAGCTTATCAGGTCACAACGGAGACATCCGATTTTTTATGAGCTTGCGGGATTTCCACCCTTCCTGTAGACGCTGTCCTAATATGAGTAATGATATCTATTCCCAGCATCTTCCAATGGCATCCGATACGGGTGAAAACGAGCGCGCCGAATTCATCCGTAAGACCTATTGGCATCTTGGTGGGGCGATCGGCTTGTTCGTCTTGCTTGAGGCCATGTTCATCAGCATGGGACTGGGTGCGGTTGCCCTGCAAATCCTCGGAGCCAGCAAGTATTCATGGCTAGCCGTAATTGGAGGATTCATGCTCGTATCATGGGTTGCCGAGAAATGGGCGACAAACGACACTTCGCTGCAAATGCAGTATGCTGGTCTCATACTCTACACCGTTGCGGAAGCCGTGATTTTCCTACCTCTGATCATGATGGCGATGGTGATGACCGGTGACACTTCTCTGATCACACAAGCGGGCATGATCACCGTGGGTATGCTCCTGGGAATCACTGCCGTGGCGTTTACTACCAAAAAGGATTTCAGCTTCCTTGGCGGATTTATCAAGATCGTCGGCTTCGTGGCTCTCGCGATGATCATCGCGTCGTTTTTCCTGCCGATCAGTCTGGGGCTTTGGTTCTCTGCCGCAATGGTGGTGTTCGCGTCCGTTTGCATACTTTATAATACCAGCAACCTGATCCACCGCTACCATACCTCACAGTACGTCGCAGCCTCGCTCTCGCTGTTCGCAAGTGTCGCGTTGCTGTTCTGGTATGTCCTGCGCCTGTTGATGAGCCGGGATTGATATCTGCAAATTACCCAATCGCGATCTAATTTGTCAGATGGCGAAGCCGTTCATTGCATCGCTTTTTCCATAAGCGCGTTCATGCGGCGGATCATTTCGCGAGCATCATCAAGAAGGCCTGCGGAAATGAGGGCGTTATCGAGCATTTGTGCGGCGACCAATTTCGCGACTTCTGGATGGCTTTCACGGGTTTCCGAGAGTTTCTTGATCAAGGCATGACGCGGGTTGATCTCGAGTTCGACTTTGACCTCGTCTTTGAAATTCTCATCCATCGCCTTCATCATCTGGCGCACCTGCGGGCTCATTCCATCTTCCGGCACTAGGGCGATCACAGGACTTTCCACCAAGCGTTTGCCGCTGGAAACTTTGGTGACTTTCTCGCCCAGTTCGGTTTTCAAAAACTCACACAGAGCGTTGACCTGTTCTTCGCTGAGTCCGTCGGCATCAGAATCCACATCATCCAGCTCAACGCCGGCATGACGAACCGATACCAATTTCTTGCCTTCAAATTCACCCAGGGAATCGACCACGTATTCATCCACCGCATCCATGAAGTAAATCACTTCCAAGCCGCGAGCTTTAAATGCCTCGATGTATGGGCCGCTTTCGATTTGATCACGATTGGAACCGATCAAATAATAGATTTTGTCCTGACCATCTTTCACGCGACCGGCGTAATCGGTTAGACTGCAGACTTCGCCCGCTTCCGTCATCGACGTCTCGAATCGCAGCAATTTTGCCAATGCATCTTTGTTAGAATAATCGGTGGCGATTCCTTCTTTGAAGAAGCGCTCGAACTTTTTGTAGAAATCGCGATATTTCGCCGGATCCGCGGATGCTTCTTTCTCGAACATCTTGATGATGCGCTTGGTGATCACGCCGTTCAATTTCCGCACCAATGCGCTGTCCTGCATGGTTTCACGGGAAATGTTCAGCGGTAAATCCGCACTATCGACCACACCTTTCACAAAGCGCAACCATTCCGGCAACAGGCCTTTCGGCTCGGGATCGATCAGCACTTTTTTGCAATACAACGCCACACCGCCATCGACTTTACCAAAGCCTGTTTTCTCAGGATTCTCACCCGGCGTGAAAATCAAGGCATTGATCGTGATCGGCGCATCCGCGCTAAAATGCAGGCGATAGGTAGGATCATCGAAACCCTTGCAAGCGAACTGATAGAACGCCTTGTATTCCTCATCCGTGATCTCGGATTTATTTTTCAACCACAAGGCCTCGACCTCATTGACGCGTTTGCCTTCGATCAAAATCGGAAAGCCAACGAAGTTGCTGTAGCGCTGGATCAAGCCTTTGATGCGAAAATCATCTGCGAATTCTTTGCTCGCTTCGTTGAGATGCAGCACGATTTTCACTCCGCGTGGAAGTTCGTCCACCGGCTCGATCTCGTAACCGGTTTTGCCATCGCTTTCCCAGCGCAGGCTCTCCGCATCTTCTTTCCATGAGCGGCTGAATACTTCCACTTTATCCGCAACCATGAACGCCGAGTAAAAACCCACACCGAACTGTCCGATCAAACCAGAAGAGCTGCCTCCGTTGGCTTTGATTTGTTCGAGAAACGCTTTCGTCCCTGAATGAGCGATGGTTCCAAGGTTTTCGATCAACTCCTCACGCGTCATGCCTATGCCGCGGTCGGTCAAAGTCACCGTGCCGGCGTCTTTATTGGCCTCAAGTGTGATTTGAAGCTCTTCACCCGCATCTTTGAAATGCTTTTCAGTACCCTCAAGATGCCGAACTTTTTCCATCGAATCCGATGCATTCGAAATCAACTCCCGCAGGAAAATATCCTTATCGGTGTAAAGCGAATGCACCACCAAATCCAGCAGTTGTTGAATCTCTGCCTGGAATACATGCTTTTCTGTCGTTGCTGTGCTCATAAATGAATGGGGTTAATAAGTTGGCAGGGACATAGCCGCTCTTCCACCTTTTTGTCAAAATAAACAGCGAGTGAGTCTCTATCGACAGGACAGTTATGAGAAAAAAGGCGTTTTTAAATCAATACCTCTTTTTACCGACCCAGTGGCGCGGTCCGCCCACCTTCTTTTTCCGTCAATATTCTGAGTAACTTCTGCATTTCTTCACGTTTAACTGCTTGTGAAAAATACAGATTATTTGTTTCACCAAGATCCTCTGCTAGATCATATAGCTGTCCCTTCGCCTCGGGAGCTTTTTCAGGAAGAACATATTTCTCCAACTCGGGCTTATGATAATTATTGCCGCCCGATCCCACGTGATCGAGATATTTCCAAGCTCCCACTCGCAGCTGAAACTCCCCTCTGGCACTCTGCGTCAGCATATGGGGTCGGATCGACTGCTTCTCATCCTGCTTACCAAGCAACACAGGAAGCATATCAAAGCTATCCACGGCATCTTCATCGTTCAGATGATATCCTGTCACCGCAGCAAGGGTCGCAAATAGATCGGTGGTGTTGATCATCTGTTTGGAAGTTACGCCTTTCGGAATCTTCGCCGGCCACCGGAAAATCATCGGCACGCGATGTCCTCCTTCCCAACCATCGCGCTTCATTCCACGATAACCACCCACCGCATCATGCGAATAATCTTCTCTCATCCAAACGGTGTGCATGACTTCAGCTCCGTTGTCGGCATTGAAAATAACCAGAGTGTTATCGTCGATCTTGAGCTCTTTCAAGACATCTAGCAACCGACCCGTGATATCATCGAGTTGATAGATAAAATCCCCACGAGGTCCGCATTGGGTTTTGCCGTTGAATTTCGGATCTGGCAAAACCGGTGCATGTGCAATCTGGGTGGAAAGCAGAGCAAAGAAGGGTTTTTCCGGTGTTTGCTTGCGATGCTCTTTGATGAAATTCACGGTCTTTTCAAAAAACAATTCATCCACGCCCTCAAAACGATAACCTGGCGATTTCCAACCTGCATCGTTATCCCAACGCCATTTCCCTCCGGGATTTGGCAAGCTGTTAGGATCGTGCTGCTCGCTTGCCGGAATTGGAACCATGCCGTCTTCGATAAAAACATACAAAGGATCGGTGCCCGGACAGTTCGGAGTGATGAATGATTTATCAAAGCCCCTTGCGTTCGGCCCATCGATCAAGGGCGTGCTCTTTTCATAATCGATCAGAGGCGGGGTTTTAAATCCACCCCCTAAAACTTTTCCGTCTTTGTCATGCCACGTCAGGCCTAGATGCCATTTCCCAAAAGCTCCGGTGCGATAGCCTTGCTTGCGCAACATGTCGCCCAAAGTTAGTTCTCCTTCTTTGAGGTAACTCGGTCCACCTGGTCCTTCAAATGCAGTGGGTCCTCGCCCAGTTCGACAGACCAAGTTTCCCGAAAGCAATCCATACCTTGATGGAGAGCAGATCGTGCAAGGACTATGCGCATCAGTGAACTTGATCCCTTCCGCTGCCATGCGATCCAAATGGGAAGTCTTGTATGCAGCCTTTGGATTGTAACAGGACAAATCACCCAAACCCAAATCATCTGCATAAATGATCACTATATTTGGGCGATCATTAGCACGCACAAAGCCACCTAAACTTATAGCAACAACGAAACACGACACATATTTTAACGATTGTTTCATCATTGCATTCACCTTAACAAGCAGCTCGTTACAATTCGCTTAGCTTTGCTCTGCTTTCACCATTCACTCTATAAAATTCACTCTTTTTATCACCCGCCAAACATCTTGGTGATGGCTCGCTTGAGTTTCGAAGTGATGGACCCACCACGCTCGGGCAATGGCGAATTCATGGCATTGGGATCAATCAAATTTTCATTTAGCGGTTTTGTATCCTGAGTGTAATCTCCCACTGGTACGATTTTTTTGCAGTGTGGGCACGGCGCCGTCTTGCCTCTCAGTTTTTCCTTCGCCTCGATCCGGCCTCCGCAGGATGAGCAATGAAACTTAAACAGCTTATCCATGGAATGGATCGCCACAAAGTTGCCGCTACATTTCACACATTTAATAGACATCCCTTCGTAATGAGACGGGGTCTTATTCACAGCAGCACATGCAGTGCAAATAGCATCGAACATCATAATTTGAAGGGGTTAATATATTTTAAAAGCCATAGCATCATACTATAGATTCCTACCATTAATAAAATTTGATCAGTTAGGTCAATGCTAATTCATCGCGAAATGGTGAAAATTCTCCAAATATTAAAATGATCCAAAATAATATGTCGATTCTCAAATCGGCATCTGATTGAGCATTTTCGTTACCTCATCAAACTGCTTCGCGAAGGCGACGATGGCTTGGTAAGTCACCCAGCAGACCAAGAGGATGATGGCCGTAATGATCAATTTCCATACCACATGAAGTTTTGGATGGAGCCAAACCAGAGGCAGAGCAAAAGGCGGGACCATTGCAAATGTTAGAATAATAAATCCAGCGCGACAATACCATGGCACGTCATTATCAGTCGTAATTGAAGCTGCTACGCTAACAGGTCGCTTCGACTCATCAAGAAATTCCATGCAATGTTTGCATTTCACAGCCTCTTCCTGAATCTCCTCCGCACAATAGGGGCATTTCTTCATCTACCTTTTACATTACGAACATAAGACGCTCATGTCTATATCCGTTTATAACATCTCCGCAGCTATACCTAGGGAATAAACTTCAGAAATAATCTTGTTAGAAAATCAGCCTATTGATTTTCTGGGGGAGGCGTTGGCCGGCTCGGCGTAAGGAGAAGGCGACGAGGTGCTCCTGCATTTTCAGGAGGCGCCCCACTTGGCAGAAGCACTCGCGTAGGAGTGCCGGTTGGATTGGCTGGAGGCGCTCCGCTAGGAAGGAGTGCACGAGTTGGAGTGCCCGTTGGATTAACTGGCGGCGTTCCGCTAGGGAGGAGTGCGCGTTTTGGAGTAGGAGAAACTATTGTAGCAGAGGCCTGATGCGGATCAGCTGGTACAAATGCTGCAGGAGCCATCGGTGGTGATTGCGGTGCTGCTGGAGAAACCGCTGAAACTGGCTGTACGAACGGCCTAGGCGCAGGAACTGGAGCAGTGACGGGTGCAAAGTCTGCATCTGGTCCAGCAGGCGCAGTGCTCCATTTTTCTTGCAAGGGTGTGGTAGGCACCGAGGATGAACGGATAGGTATGGCAGCGGGCACAGGTGTATTTTTTTTCTCTGTAACTGACTGAACTGCCGCAGGATTACTTTCTTCGGTATTTTCCAACTGAATTGACGGAAGTTTAATCTGACTGGAAGGGGTTGGATCCGCAAAAAACGAAGTCACCTCAGCCTCTTGAACCGATGAAGATGGGGTCGGATCTGCGAAGAAGGCAGCTATCGACTGAGGTGCGATTACTGGCTCAAGTATTACTGCATCAGGAATAGGTATGGGTGTCGGAATTGGGGTCGGAGTAGTAGCCGCAGCTGGTTCTAAAGGAGCAACTACTTTAGCGGGAGCACTGTTAACCACGGAAGCTCCGTAAGTCGCATCAAACAAGCGGTCTTTGGGATCAACGCGATCAATAGGAATCGTGACAGCGGGAGGAGGCGTGATTTTTGCGTTGTGTGCAGGCTCTTGCTGATAGAGTTCGTGTTTGATTTTTTCACCAGCAACGGTTGGCAAATCTGGAACATAAATTGGAGTCGTGTGCAGGCTGACACGCGAGGTAAGTCTGAGAGCTTCTTTGGGATCGCGAATCATCCAAGGAAGTTCTCCGAGTTTAGGACGATGTTTTTCAAACAAACCCCACATCGTGCACTCGTCGTCAGACCACAATATAAAATGCTCCAAATCTGAATTAGCAAGGGAAGGATCGGCATCCAAGGCAGCACCATAAAACCGAGCCGCTTGAAGAACCATGCCATGATGAAGCAAAGCATTAGCCATCGCCATGTTTTGCACAGCCTTGCCAGCATTGAGTTCAAGCACAGCTGTTAGAAGCCTTATCGCGCGACGTGGCTGAGCTTTCGCTAGAATGCGTATAGCGAAAGCGAGATCAAGATCGGTACTAGGAATCTGATCCGCATTCCAGATGATTTCAGCCGCCTCTGCGTAAGCTTGCTTGTTGTAAAGTCCATGTGCGAGCTCACGACGCGTCTCCCAAGCCGTCGTGTCGTTTTTAAGTTTTTCCTTGAGAAAAGATTCGTTGAAGGGTAGGCGTTCAGCACTCACGGTAGATCGATAATTTTTTTGTTGATTTACTAAAACGACATTCTAGTTCATTTTTCGCAAGCAAGAAAGTTCTCAGAAGCCTAATTTATCAGGGCGATTGCATCGCAGAGCCTTGAAAGCGTAGCTTTCAAGGCTTTTAAGATTCGCGCTAGACTTTCACTCTAAAACAGCCAGATTAGGCGAGTCATGATATGCACTCACATCTGCTCGCCTC
>Ga0315902_10010662_pt1 | contig 12147 bp, 10 predicted proteins | sample LakEriMetagenome_9_FD_203523 | JGI IMG/M metagenome (GOLD analysis project Ga0315902, IMG submission 203523) | Freshwater fungal communities from buoy surface, Lake Erie, Ohio, United States - Buoy 12 MA117 | ecosystem: Environmental > Aquatic > Freshwater > Lake > Lake biofilm | place: USA... | reverse complement strand
TGCCCATCGTCGAGGGGGTGCTGGGAAAAAACGCACGTCATGATCATCGACACCGCTACGACCGTTTCGACAGTTATTTTCGCCACAGTCGGGCGTCACCTTCCCAGATTGCCCAGCCGCGCCGGTCGGCTGCCCGGGCCGCAGGGCCGGCATCGTCGGTGCAACCGGTCTCGGCCCGGCACGGCTCCAGCCCCGCCCGGGGCGCGGACCGATGCTTCCGCTGACGGGCCGCGTCTCCGGACCCGAAAGGCACGCCATGGTTCCCCGCCGCAACCAACTCCTGTTCGCCGGCCTGCTGCTCTTCCTGCTCGGGCTCCAGTTCCGGATGGTGCCGTCGTTCTCGCTCAACGAGCGGTCGAGCCGGTTCGTCGCCGCCAGGATGGGGGACCGCGGACAGGCGATGCCGGGGATGTGGCCCGGGCCGACGCCCTCCCGGACGGTCCAACCGCCCCGCTGGCTGGGGCTGGCCCTGATGTCGGCGGGCGCGGTCCTGACCGTGAAGAGCCTGTCGATGAAGGGGGGCTGATCGCCGGCCTTCAGGCCGCCGTCACGCCCGGGCTCTCGCCGAAGTAGTACTTCCGCGCCTCGGGATTGGAGAGCACCTCCTCGGCACTGCCGTGGCAGAGCACCTTGCCGGCCCGGATCACGTAGCTCCGGTCGGTGATCGCCAGCGTCTCCCGCTCCCGGTGGTCGGTGATCAGGATCGAGATCCCGTCGTCCCTAAGCCCCTGGATGATCTTCTGGATGGAGTGGATCGTGACCGGGTCGATCCCGGTGAACGGCTCGTCGAGGAGGATGATCCGCGGCTCGGTGACCAGGCAGCGGGCGATCTCCAGCCGACGCTTCTCACCCCCGGAAATGTAGTGCGCCCGCGACCGGCGGATCCGGCCGATGTCGAACTGCTCGAGGAGTTCCTCGCACCGCCGGCGCCGTTCCGACGACGTCATGCCCACCAGTTCCATGATCGCCAGCAGGTTCTGCTCGACGGTCAGCTTGCGGAACACGCTCTGTTCCTGGGCGAGATAGCCCATGCCGCCGTCCCGGGCCCGGCGATACATCGGCCAGGTGGTGATCTCCTCGTCGTCGAGGAGCACGCGACCGGCGTCGGGGATCACCATCCCGCAGGTCATGCGGAAACTGGTCGTCTTGCCGGCGCCGTTGGGCCCCAGCAGGCCGACGATTTCCCCGGCCTCGACGTGGAAATCGACGCCGTCCACGACCCGGCGCCGGCCGTAGTTCTTGACCAGTCCCTCGACCGACAACAGCGACATGCGGGATCCCTCCCTGCCCGAAGCCGGCCGCGGGGACGGGCCGGCTCAGCGGACGAACCCCATCCTCCCGAAGTTCGGCCAGCAGGGCAAGCGGACTTCCCAGCCGCCCAGCCTGACCGGAACGCTCCAGCGTGCCGGGATGGCATGCGGCCAGAAGATGACCAGCGCCCGGCCGATCAGCAGGCTGCGATCGACGTGGAACGGCCCGTCGTCCGGGTGCCCCCAGGCCCGGCTGTCCTTGCTGGCCGAAGAATTGTCGCCGAGCATGAGAAACTGGCCGTCGCCCAGGGGGGGGAAGGTGAACAGGGGTTTTTCCGGAATCCGTCCCGCCATCGCCGCGGCGTCGCCGGAGGCGATGTAATAAACGTCGCGCAGCACACGGAGGCCGCGGACCACGACGTCGGCGCCGGTCGCGGTGACCCCGACGGGAGCAAGGTCGTCGGCCCGGCGGTCACCGGGCGTGCCGCCGTGGACGACCGGCGCGTTGCGGGCGGCCTCCGCCAGCGGCCGCTGCCAAGCACTGGAGCGGTCGAACGTGACCGGCCGCCCGTTGACGAACAGCCGCAGCTCATCGTCCACGTTCGTGAACAGCAGCGTCCACGTCCCCCGGCCTCGGACCCGCGTGGTCGCCCGGGCTGGATCCTCCGTGACGCCGCCGCGGCGCAGCCGGGCCGTGCCGTCGCCGAGATCGATCTCGCAGCGGTGGGCGACGCCCGCCTCGACGAGATCGAGGGCGACGGCCCCCGCCGCAGCCCGGCTTTCGAGCACGACCTCGATGCCCAGATCGCCGACGAAGTGCGGCCCGCGGGAGTCGGCATTGTAGGGCTGCAGGTCCCCGATCACGGTCGGCGCCGCCAGGCCGGCGAGCGACCGGCCGTTCCGCGCCGCCGCCCACTGGGCGTCGTCGGGCACCATGTGCCGGTAGCGGAGGGTCGCCGGCTCGCCGGCGGGGCAGCTGACGGCGAACGACCGGCCGCCGTCGGCGGTCTGCCAGCGGGCGCCGGCCGGGGCGTCGGCGGCACTCCAGTCGCACCATGGCAGCGGCCAGTCGGCCGCGGCCAGTTCGGCGGCGACGTCCCGGCTGTCGTGCACCAACTGCAGCAACTGCGGCAGCCGCGCGGCGGGCTTGCGGGCGATCGTCGCGGCAGCGCCGTCGCGGGCGATCCACAGGTCGCCCCCGGAGATCGACAGCGTCTCGCCGGGCAGGGCCACGAGCCGCTTGATGTAGTTCGTCTTCGCATCCTCCGGATACTTGAACACCACCACGTCCCAGCGGTCGGGATCGGCGAAGTCGTAGGCGAACTTGTCGACGAGGATCCTGTCGCCGTTGAAGGACGGATGGCGGTCGTCGTTGACCCGCTGTTGCCCGTCGCCGCGGGCGAGCCGCGTGGCGTCGCCGCAGCCCGGGCAGCGGGCCTGCTCGAGCATCAGCAGCGGATTGACCCGCTGCTCGCGCTCGTCGAACTCGGCGCTGCAGCCGACGCGGAAGTCGCGGCCGCACGCCTCGCAGACGAGGTCCTTGTGGCGGCCCATCAGCGTGGGGGCCATCGACCCCGTGGGGATGACGAACGCCTCCGCCTCGAAACCGCGAAACAGCAGTGCCAGCGTGAAGGCGACGACGATCGACTCCAGCGTCTCGCGCAGCCCGGGCAGCGGATTCCAGTCGCCGCCACGGGCCGCCGCGACTCCGGCCGGCGGCTCGCGCCGCGCCGCGTCGTCCGACCGCCGCTGTCCATCCGTCCGCTCGCCCATCGTGCCCGCTCCGTTGGCGTTGACGCCGTCCGGGGCGGACGGCTCGGGAAAATCGTATCACGGGCCGAGCAGGGCCCGCACCTCCAGTTCGACATCGTCGTAGGTGAACGGCCGCCCCAGCCGCGCGGCGGCGTCGGCCGCGTCGAACCGCCGGGCCAGACTGCCATCGGCCCGCCAGACGTAGACCGCCGGCACGCTGTCGAGTTCCAGTTTGCGATACATGACGTCGGCCTCCTCCGCGGAGAGCAGGTTGACGATCCGGCCGGCGTCGGCCTGACGCAGGAACGCCTCGACCCGCCCGGCGGCCTGCTCCACGGTTCCCAGGCCCTCGAAATCGAACGCCAACGACAGGCAGGCGACCCGCCCCCGGTACCGGGCCTCGAGCGCCACCAGCCGGGGAAACTCCTTGACGCACGGCGGGCAGGAGGTGCTCCAGCAGTCGAGCACCACCACCTTCCCGCGCTGCTCGTTCACCTCCCGCAGCAGGCCGGCGTGATCGACCGGCGTGAGCCGGACCGGCGGCGGGGCTGCGGGGGGGGCGGGTGCGCCGCCGCAGCCGGCGGCCCCGACGAGGGAAATGACGAGCAGGATTCCCGTTCCGGCGCCGCTGCAGCAGAATGCGGCACGTCGCCCGCCGGCCCCGGCGCCCCCCATGCCACGGTTCGTCCACATCCGTCACAAGCCTCCGGAAACGCTCCCCGCACCACGGGAGTTGGTGGTCGCCTGCGCGGCGATGCGCAGCCACGTCAACCTCTCGCACATCGTACGGACCTGCGGCTGCTTCGGCATCCGCCGGGTCGTGGCCTGCGGCGCCGCCGGCCTCCACGGCCGGATCGCGCGGGACGGCGCGGAGGCCGTGACGCTGGAGGTCCACCGCAGCCTGCCCCCGGTACTCGACCGGCTGCGGGCCGAGGGCTATCAGATCGTGGGCCTCGAGCAGACGACCAACGCGGAACGGCTGTTTTCCTTCTCCTTCGTGCCACGCACGGCCCTGGTGATCGGCAACGAACGGCTCGGACTGGAGACGGACGTGCTGGAACGGCTCGATCGGGTGGCCGAGATCCCCATGGCGGGCATGCCGCACAGCCTCAACGCGGCCACGAGCGCGGCGCTGGCGGTCTATGAATACTGCCGGCAGTTTCCCGGCCCGTGTTCCGGACCCGAGACAGCCGGCCCCGCGTCATGACGCTCGTCGTCGGCACCGACGAGGCGGGCTACGGGCCGAACCTCGGGCCGCTGGTGGTCACCGCCACGGTCTGGGACGTGGCCGGTCCGCCTGCCGGCGTGGAGGCGATTTTCGCGGCGGCGGCCGCGGCCGGTCGCGTTCCATGGCGGGACTCGAAGCGGATCTACCGGGCCGGGAGCGGCCTGGTGGCGCTGGAACGCGGGGCCCTGGCCGGGCTGACGATCGCCGCGGGCAGCCCGCCGGGCGACTGGCCGGCGCTGGCGGCGCTGGTCGCCGACACGACGCCGGACGTCCGCCCGCCGGAGACGGCGGCGCTCGACGCCCTGACACTGCCGCGGGCGACGACGGCAGCGGACGCGGCAACGCTGGCCGCCGAGTTGGCGACGGGCCTGGCCGGTCACGGGGTCCGGCTGGTTGCGATCCGCTGCCGCGTCGTGCAGCCTGCCGAGTTCAATCGCCTGCTCGACGCCGGCCTCAACAAGTCCGACATTCTCTCCCGGACGACGCTCGCCCTCGCGGCCGGCCTGCTCCCGGCCGCGCCGCGCGAGCCGGCGGTGGTGTGGTGCGACCGCCACGGCGGTCGACGCGGTTACGCGGCGCTCCTTGCGACGCACTTCGAGGCGGTCACGGTCCGCACGCTCGCCGAGACGCCACTGTCATCCGCCTATGAACTGCCGGCCAGCGGCTGCCGGATCGAGTTCTCCGTCGGGGGCGAGTCGCGCATGCCCGTGGCCCTGGCGAGCATGGCCGCCAAGTATCTGCGCGAGCTTTCCATGCAAGCCTTCAACGCCCACTGGTCCGCGCAGATTCCCGGCCTCCGGGAGACGGCCGGCTACCCGGTCGATGCGGCCCGGTGGCGCCGCGAAGCCGAGGCCGCCGTGCAGCGGGCCGGAATCCCGTGGGACGCGGTCTGGCGCAGGGCCTGACCTTGCCCGGCATCGCGCGGCGACGCACAATCGTCGGCATGCCGACGCTCACCACCCGTCTGTACCTCGTCCGCCACGCCGTCGCCGAGGAACCGGAGGCCGGCATCGCCGACGAGGCCCGCCGGCTCACCAAGCGCGGCCGCCGGCGGTTCGCCCGACTCGTCCGACGGCTCGCGGACGCCGGCATGGAGATCGACCTGGTCGCCACGAGCCCGCTGGTCCGGGCCCGGCAGACGGCCGAAATCCTCGCCGAAACGCTCGCTCCCGCTCCACCAATCGAGGTCGTCGACGCGCTCGCCCCGCCGGCAGACTGGCAGGCGCTCGTCGAGTGGACCGTGCAACAGGATGCGGCCACGGTGGCCTGGGTGGGGCACGCCCCCTGCATCGGCCGGCTCGTGTCGCTGGCGATCGGCGACGGCTCCGCCGCCATCCGCATGCAGAAGGGGGCCGTGGCCTGCGTCCGCCTCGACGACGGCCCCGGCCTGGCGGGCGAACTGGAGTGGCTGGCGACCACCGACCTGGCGGGCGACGACTGATGGCCGCCGAAAACCGCCGCGGCCGGCCCCCGGTGCGGCCGGACTTGGCGCGGCGACTACACTACTGGACCGGAGAATGCCGTCCGGCACGCCCCTCCGGTCGTGCATCCGTTCCCCGTCGTTGCGGAGGTTTTCGCATGTCGTTGTCCGTCGTTTCACGTTCAACGGTCGGTCGCCGACCGTCCGCCACGCAGCCCCGCGCCTCGGCATGGGTGCTGGCCGGTGTGGTGCTCACGGCCGCGTGCGGGTGCAGCGGGGCACGGACGAAGCCGACCGAGGAGATCGTGGAGATCGAGACGATCGAGCGACTGCCCGCCGAGGAGCCTGCGGCCGCGGCCGCTGCAACCGCCACCGGGCAGCAGCCCGCGTCCACGGACACGAAGCCCATCGCCAGCCAGCCCGCCACTCCCGCCACTCCCGCCACGCCGGTCGTGCCCGTCGCGCCCGTCGCGCCGGCCGCGGCACCGATCGCCGAGGAGAAGGTGACGCTCGGTGATCCGACGCTCACGGCCGGGATTCCCGGCAGCGGCAAGGTGACGGTCGAGCAGGTCGAGACCTGGCTCGGCGATCCGCGGAATCACGCCGTCCTCAACCCGCTACTGCCGCTCGGACTCGCGCAGGGTGCGGCCCAGATCTCGGGGCTCGACAAGAACCCGCTGACGCGGGCGAAGGTCGAACTCGGTCGCCAGTTGTATTTCGACACCCGGCTGTCGGCCGATTCCACCGTCAGCTGTGCCAGTTGCCACGACCCGGCCTCGGGCTACACGGCGCACACGCCGACCGGCGTCGGCATCGGCGGCCAGAAGGGGGGCCGCAACTCTCCGGTGTCGTTCAACCGGATCCTGTCGGCCGCCCAGTTCTGGGACGGCCGCGCCGACTCGCTCGAAGCCCAGGCCGTCGGCCCGATCGCCAACCCGATCGAGATGGGCTTCACGCACGAGGGCGTCGTGGAGCGGCTGCGGGGGATTCCCGCCTATCGTCGGCAGTTCGACAAGGTGTTCGGCGAGCTGACGATCGATCGGATCGGTCAGGCGATCGCCGCCTTCGAGCGGGTCCTGGTCACGGCCCCCTCACCCTACGACGTGGGCGAGGAGTGGCGCCGGCTCCAGTCGCTCGACGCCGACGATTTGGCCGACGATCCCGAACTCGCCCGCCGGCACTCGGCCGCCAAGGTCGCGGCCGCGGCCCAGCCGCTCTCGGAATCCGCCGCCCGCGGCCGGGAGATCTTCTTCGGCACGAAGGGCAACTGCTCGGCCTGCCACGTCGGTGCCAACCTCGCCGACGAGAAGTTCCACAACATCGGCATCGGCATGGACCGTCCCGAGCCCGATCCGGGCCGGTTCGCGGTCTCCAAGGACACCAAGGACACCGGGGCCTTCAAGACCCCCACGGTGAGAAACGTGGCGCTCACCGGCCCCTACATGCACGACGGGTCGATCGCCACGCTGGAAGAGGTCGTCGAATGGTACGACAAGGGGGGGCACGCGAACCCGTTCCTGAGCGAGAAGGTCAAGCCCCTGAAGCTCAGCGCCGAGGAGAAGGCCGACCTCGTGGCCTTCATGCAGGCCTGCACCGGCCCGACACCGACGGTGGAAACGGGCCGGTTGCCGGAATGACGACCGGCCGCACGTTGATCGCCGCCGCCGAGGCCCGCTGGCCGCTGTTCGCCGGCATCGATCTCGGGGGCACGAACATCAAGGCGGCCCTCGTCGATTCCGCGGGGAGGATGCTGGCGTTCCACACCGAACCGACCGCGGTGTCCCGCGGCCCGGAGGATGCCGCAACGCGGATGGGGGGTGCTGTTCGGGTGCTGGCGGACCGGGCCGGTGTCGCCCCGGCGGACGTCGCCCGCGTGGGCCTGGGCACACCCGGCCCGCAGGACCTGCCGGCGGGCTTGATCCTCCGCGCGGGCAACCTGCCCGGCTGGGACAACTTCCCGATCCGCGACCGCGTCGCCGCGCACTGCGGCCTCGCGGTGACGTATGCCAACGATGCCAACGCCGCGGCCTACGGTGAGTTCTGGGTCGGCTCCGGCCGCGACCACACGAGCATCGTCCTGCTCACGCTCGGCACGGGGGTCGGTGGCGGGATCATCATCGGCGACCTGAACGTCTCCGGTGCCCACAGCCACGGGTCGGAGTGCGGCCACATCGTCGTCGATGCCTCGGCCGCCGCCCGGCGCTGCCCGCTGGGCCATCCCGGCGACCTCGAGGCCTACGCCAGCGCCACGGCCCTGGTGGCCCGGGCCCGCGAGGCGGTCGCCGGCGGGGCGCGGGGACCGCTCGCCGAAGCGGTCGCCGGCGGCGAGGACCTGACACCGCTGGTCATCGCGCGCGAGGCCCGGGATGGCGACCCGCTGGCCCGCGACCTGGTCCTCGACACGGCCCGCTGGCTGGGGATCGGCGTCGTCACCCTCATGCACACGATCGATCCCGAGGCGGTGCTGATCGGCGGTGCCATGACGTTCGGCGGCGAGGCCGACCCGCTGGGCCGGGAGTTTATCGAGCGGGTGCGGAGCGAGGTCCGCGGCCGAACGTTCCCGGTGCTCGCCGAAAAGACCGTGATCCGCTACGCGAGCCTCGGAGGCGACGCGGGATCGATCGGCGCCGCCGGCCTCGCCCGGCTCGACCACCTGCGCAGCGGCTGAACCGCGCCACGATCGACGCCCGGCCGCATCCCGGCCTCCGGGTGGCGGTCCCGCCGACCCCTGCAGCCGGGGGAAAAACCGTCTAGAATCCTCGCATGGCTATCGACTGCAAGCAGATCCGCAACTTCTCCATCATCGCCCACATCGACCACGGCAAGAGCACGCTCGCCGACCGGCTCCTGGAGCGGACCGGCACCGTGGACAAGCGTCAGCTCAAGGAGCAGATGCTCGACGACATGGAGCTGGAGCGGCAGCGCGGGATCACGATCAAGGCCCGGGCCGTGCGCATGGAATACCGCCACGGCGGCACGCTCTACGAGCTCAACCTCATCGACACCCCCGGCCACGTCGACTTCCACTACGAGGTCTCCCGCAGCCTCGCCTGCTGCGAGGGGGCGGTGCTCCTCGTCGACGCCTTCCAGGGGGTCGAGGCCCAGACCGTCGCCAACGCCTACGCCGCCCTCAACCAGGACCTGGCGATCGTGCCGGTGATCAACAAGGTCGATCTCGTCCATGCCCGGGTGGACGAGGTGCTCCTGGAGATGGAGCAGAGCCTGGCCATCGACCCCGCCGAGGTGATCCGGGCCAGCGCCAAGACGGGGATCGGGATCGACGACCTGCTGGCCGCGATCGTGGAGCGGATCCCGCCCCCGAACGGTGATCCCGGGGCCGTGCTCCGGGCGATGATCTTCGACAGCCATTACGACAGCTACCGCGGCGCCATCACCTACGTGCGGCTGGTGGACGGCACGATCCGCAAGGGGCAGAAGATCCGCTTCCTGCGGACCGGGGCCACGCACGAGGTCCTCGAACTCGGCCAGTTCGTCCCCCAGCGCCGGGCCTGCGACGAGCTCGTCGCCGGCCAGGTGGGCTACCTCGTCTGCAACATCAAGGATGTCAAGCAGGTCCACATCGGCGACACGGTGACGATCCCCGGCGACCATGCGGCCCCGGCGCTGCCCGGCTACAAGCCGCCGCAGCGGATGGTCTACTGCGGGCTCTATCCGTCGGAGGGGGAGAACTTCGAGGAGCTGCGGGATTCGCTGGAGAAGCTCGCCATCAACGACCCGTCGTTCGAGTACGCGCCGGAGTCGAGCGAGGCGCTGGGCTTCGGGTTCCGCTGCGGCTTCCTCGGCCTGCTCCACATGGAGATCATCCAGCAGCGGCTGGAGCAGGAGGCGGATCTGGACCTCGTGCAGACCGCCCCCAACGTCACCTACCAGATCCTCAAGACGACCGGCGAAACCGTCGAGATCACCAATCCCCAGGATGTTCCCGAATCGGGTCAGATCGAGGAGTTCCGCCAGCCGATCGTGCGCACGAACTTCCTCACCCCGGTCGAGCACATCGGGCCGATCATGCAGTTGTGCACCGACCGGCGCGGCACGTACCTGAAAACCGAATACCTGTCGCCGACCCGGGCGATGCTCACCTTCGACCTGCCGCTGGCCGAGGTGATCTACGACATGCACGACAAGCTCAAGAGCGTGACCCGGGGCTACGGCACGATGGACTACGAGCTGATCGGCTATTTCCCCGCCGACCTCGTCCGCCTCGACATCCTCGTGGGGGGCAAGAAGGTCGATGCCCTGTCGATCATCTGCGACCGGCGCGACGCCGACCGCCGCGGCCGGGCGATCGTCAAGAAGCTCCGCGGGGAGATCGACCGGCACATGTTCGAGATCGCCCTCCAGGCGGCGATCGGCACCAAGGTCATCGCCCGGGAGACGATCTCGGCGATGCGCAAGAACGTCACCGCCAAGTGCTACGGCGGCGACATCTCCCGGAAGAAAAAGCTCTGGGCGAAGCAGAAGGAGGGCAAGAAGCGGATGAAGAGCATCGGCTCGGTCGATATCCCGCAGAAGGCCTTCATGGCGGTGCTCGACACCGGCGCCGAGCGGACCTAGCGGCGCGGGATCAGCCCGAGGTCGAGGCCGAACACGAACAGCATCAGCGTCAGGATCAGGGCCAGGCCGAGGTAGCTGAGCACCGCCACGACGCCCTCGCTCGGCGGCTTGCCGCGCAGCCATTCGTAGGCCAGGAACACCATGTGCCCGCCGTCGAGCACGGGGATGGGGAGGAAGTTCACGACGGCCAGATTCGCAGACAGCATCGTCAGGAACAGGAGCAGGCTGCTGAAGCCGTCCTCGGCCGACCGGGCGGCCTGCTGGGCGATCGTGATCGGCCCGCCGAGCAGCCGCGGGCTGATCTGGGCCTGCGTCAGCTTCCGCAGGAAGCCGTAGACCATCGACAGTCCCTGAAACGCCTTGGCCGTCCCGCGCGACAGCGCCTCGCCGACCGACCGGGCCTGCACCTCCCGCTCGACGGGCTCGAAGAACAGGCCGCGGTCCACGACGAACGCGTCGCGGGCCGGGGCGGGCTCGATGTCCACGTCGCGCGGCTTGCCGCCGGCGGCGGGCTCGAGCGTGACGCGGAGCCGCCTGTCGGGATCGAGGTACTGCAATTCAGCCGCCACCATCGGCCAGCACTGGTTGTCGGCCGTCAGGGCGACCGACGTCCCCTTGCCGCCGTCCTTGGCGGCCGGATCGACCACCCGGACGGCCGCCACCCGGTCGCCTATCTCGACGCCGGCCCGCGCGGCGGGACCGTCGGCATCGAGGGCGGCCACGACCGCCTCCACGGCGATGGCGACCCCGATCGCCGGCACCGAGGCGAGCCGGGAGAGCACGGCCGGCTCGATCCACGTGACGGGCCGGGGCTCCAGTTCGACGGCGATGCGTTCTCCGCCCCGATCGACGTCGATCCGCACGGTCCGGCCCGCGGCCGCCCGCAGCCGGTCGTCGAGCGTGAGCGGGTCGCCGGCCGGCGCGCCGGCGACCGCGAGGATTCGATCCCCCGGACGGAGGCCGGCGGCCGCCGCCGGCGATCCTTCCTGCACCGCCTTGATCGGGCCGGCCGTCATCATCAGGCCCGTGGTCCGGCGCGGCTGCGGTTCGAGGACGACGTCGAGCTGCTCCGCCGCCGCTTTTTCGCCGGCCGCCTTGCGACTCACCGTCAGCGACACCGGCCGGTCGGCGACCGGCGAGAGCGCGGCGATCAGCTCCGCGTACGACGACACTGGCTGGCCTGCCACGGCGGTCACCGTGTCGCCGGCGAGGAGCGCCGGCCGGGCCTTGCCGGCCGATCCGGGCAGTCCCTCCTTGCCATACCGCACCACCGTGAGCGAGTTCGGGCCGCCGATCCCGAGCGTCGGCTTGCCGAGGTCGATGTCGGGCTTCAGGGTCACCGTCCGGCTCGACCCGTCGGCGGGCCGGCGCACCGTCAGCGTGACTCCCCGGTCCACGCTGCCGACGGTGACGGCGTGGATCAGGTCCTCGAAGATCGGGTCCTGCCTGTCCCCCACGGCCGTGATCTCGTCGCCGGTCCGCAGGCCGGCACGCCAGGCGGCGCCACCCGGGCGGGTGCCCGACAGCGTGGCGATCTGCTCGCGCACGCCGAGGCCGTAGGCCAGCGAGGCCATCAACACGGCGAAGATGACGTTCATGATCACGCCGGCGGAGATGATCGCCATCCGCTCGGGCACGCTCTGGGCCGGGTAGCTGCGCGGATCCCAGGCGGGATGGGCTCCGGCGACCGGCTCCGGCGGCAGGTCGCCCGACGCGCGGGCCCGCTCGGCCTCGGCGGCGGCCGCGGCCGGGTTGTCGTCCTGGCCGAGCATTTTCACATAGCCCCCCAGCGGCAGGGCGCCGATGCCGTACTCCGTCTCGCCCCACTTGAAACTGCAGAGCTTCAGGCCGCCGACGTCGAACCCGAGGTAGAACTTCTCGCACTTCACACCGCACGCCTTGGCGACGAGGAAGTGTCCCAG
>Ga0315902_10010658_pt1 | contig 12148 bp, 11 predicted proteins | sample LakEriMetagenome_9_FD_203523 | JGI IMG/M metagenome (GOLD analysis project Ga0315902, IMG submission 203523) | Freshwater fungal communities from buoy surface, Lake Erie, Ohio, United States - Buoy 12 MA117 | ecosystem: Environmental > Aquatic > Freshwater > Lake > Lake biofilm | place: USA... | reverse complement strand
CGGCAAGCGCCGTTTCCATCGCCTCCAGGTGGTCGTGGTTGCCCCAGTAGCCTTCCAGCGCGGGGTCGAACATCTCACCCAGCCAATGGATGATCACGGGCTGCGCGACGCCCGACAGGATGCGGCCATAGACGCGTTCGTAATCCGCCGGCGACCTCGCCGCCTTCGCCAGCGCGCGCGACGCCATCAGGATGATGCGGCCGCCCATCTTCTCGACGGCTTCGCATTGCTCCTCATAGGCGCGGATCACGTCGTCCACGGTCACATCGGGGCCGGGCGCGAGGTGGTCGGTGCCCGCGCCGCTGGCCATCACCGCGCCGGGCACATCCTTCATGGCGTCGAGCGAGCGTCGGATCAGCTCCTGCGCCGCGACCCAGTCGAGGCCCATGCCGCGCTGCGCGGTATCCATCGCCTCCGCGACGCCAAGGCCGAGCGACCACAGGTAGCGGCGATAGGCGATGGTGCGGTCCCAGTTGATCTTGGCATCGAGCCAGGGATCCTGGTCCGCCAGCGGATCGGCCACGACGTGCGCGGCCGCAAGCGCGACACGCGGAAAAGGTGGCGTTGCCTTGGGGAAGTCGCGCGGGGCGCCCAGCGTGTAGTCGCCATCCGGCAGCCTGATGGTCGGCATGGCGTCAGACCTCCAGCTTCGGCAAGTCGATCCAGCGGCGTTCCGCCCAGGATTGCAGCCCGGCTTCCGCCAGCTGCACGCCCTTCGCACCCGCCAGCAGGTCCCAGGGATAGGTCGCCGTCTCTCCGGCGAGGTAGCGGAAGAACATCTCCCACTGCACCCGGAAACCGTTCGGATAGGGCTGGGTGTCGGGCACTTCCTGCCAGCCTTCGTAGAAATCGATCGGCTGCGCGATGTCGGGGTTCCACACCGGCTTCGGCGTGTTCACGCGGCTCTGCGTCCAGCATTTCTGCAGACCCGCAACGGCGGATCCATGCGTGCCATCGACCTGGAAGGTCACGAGGTCGTCGCGGCGCACGCGCGTGACCCAGCTGGAATTGATATGCGCGATCACGCCGCCTTGGAGCTGGAAGGTCGCATAGGCCGCGTCATCCGTATCGGCGGCATAGGCCCTGCCCTGTTCGTCATAGCGCGTCGGAATATGCGTGGCGCCGAGGCAGGACACGCTTTCGACATTGCCGAACAGGTTGTCCAGCACGTAGCGCCAATGGCAGAGCATATCGAGGATCATCCCCCCGCCCTCGGCCTTCTTGTAGTTCCAGGACGGGCGCTGGGTGGGCTGCAGATCGCCTTCGAAGACCCAGTAGCCGAATTCGCCTTTCACAGAGCAGATGCGGCCGAAGAAGCCGCTGTCGATCACCATCCGCAGCTTGCGGAGCCCGGGCAGGAACAGCTTGTCCTGCACCACGCCCGCCTTGATGCCCGCCTGCTTCGCCAGCCGGGCGACATCCATCGCATCGGCCAAATTGTCGGCCGTCGGCTTCTCGCAATAGATGTGCTTGCCCGCCGCGATGGCCTTCCGCAGCAGCGCCGCGCGCATCTGCGTCGTCGCCGCGTCGAAGAACACCTCATCCTTCGGATCGGCAAGGCAGGCGTCGAGATCGGTCGAGACGCGGGCGATGCCATGCGCCTTGGCCAGCGCTTCCAGCTTGTCGCGGTTGCGGCCGACCAGGATCGGGTCGGGCATCACGCGGTCGCCATTGGCCAATGGCACGCCGCCATCCTTGCGGATGGCCGCGATGGAGCGGATCAGATGCTGGTTCATCCCCATCCGGCCCGTGACGCCGTTCATGATGAGGCCAATGCGGCGTTCCGCCATGACGTTCTTCCCTATCTAGTAACCGAACAGTTACCTAGGCAGGGGACAGCGTCAAGTCACGGTCGCAGGTAGCCCAGCACGACCTCCGCGATATGCGCTTCCCGCGCCGCGATCGCGTCTTCGGTGTCGAGCGGCGCGTCGAAGATCGTGGACAGCGTGTGCCGGTTCGCGACGTAGAAATGCCCGAGTGCGATCATGGTGATGTAGAGTTGCATGGGGTCAACGCCTGAGCGGAACACATCCGCCGCCACGCCCCGCGCCAGCACGCCGCGCAGCGCATCGAGCAGGGGGGAATAGAGCGCGGGCACGTCTTCAGACCGGCGCAGATAGGCGGCGCGGTGCAGATTTTCCTGGTTCAGCAGCGCCACGAATTCCGGATGGCGCGCGGTGTAGCGCAGGTTGAACGCCACCAGCCGGACCATGGCCTGCATGGGCGGAAGGCCCTCCACCTCCACCGCGCGTTCCTCGGCGCGCTTGGCGGCATAGGCGCGTTCCAGCACCACCAGCCACAGCTCCTCCTTGGAGCCGAAATGGGCGTAGAGCATGCGCTTGTTCGCCCCCGCGCGGGCCGCGATCTCATCCACCCGCGCGCCGGCCAGGCCATTCGCGGCGAATTCGACCAGCGCCGCATCCAGGATCCGCTGGCGCGTGGCGGCGGCGCGGGCGGATAGCGGGGCCGCGCCCGGCTTCCCCTTGGCGGTGCGGGCCGTGGCCTGGTCCATGTTCCCCTCTCCTCCGCTTCGGGGCAACATGAGGCCGACAGGGCGGTCGCGCCAAGATGGGGGAGACAATCGAGATGAGCTGGACCGAGAGCATGCGCTACCCGGACCCCGCGATCCGCGCGCTGGACCCGGCCTTCCGGCGCCTGCACCTGCCGCTGAGCTCGGTGGAGCGGCTCTGGACGGGGTCGCGCTGGGGCGAAGGCCCGGTCTGGCTGGGCGAGATGCGCTGCCTCCTGTGGTCCGACATCCCCAACAACCGCGTCCTGCGGTGGGAGGAGGAGACGGGACAGGTCTCGATCTTTCGCAAACCGTCGGGCAACGCGAACGGCCACACCCGCGACCGGCAGGGGCGGATCATCGCCTGCGAACATGGCGGCCGGCGCGTCATCCGCTACGAATATGATGGCGCCGTCACTGTCATCGCCGACAGCTACCAGGGCAAGCGGCTGAACAGCCCGAACGACGTGGTGGTGAAGTCTGACGGCAGCATCTGGTTCACCGACCCGCCCTTCGGCATCGGCGGCTTCTACGAGGGCGAGAAGCACCCGCCGGAACTGCCGCACACCAATGTCTATCGCGTGGATGGCCAGACCGGCGCCATCACGCTGGTGGCCGATGATGTGGACCACCCCAATGGCCTCGCCTTCAGCCCCGATGAGAGCATTCTCTACGTGGTCGAAAGCCGCAGCGAGCCGCGGAACATCCTGGCCTATGATGTCGCGGGCGCGACGCTGTCCAACCGCCGCGTCCATATCCGCGGCGAGCCCGGCGAGACGCCGGACGGCTTCCGCGTGGATGTGGACGGCAATCTCTGGTGCGGCTGGGGCATGGGCGGGCCGGGGATGGATGGCGTGAAGGTGTTCAACGCCGCCGGCGCGCCGATCGGCTTCATCGACCTGCCGGAACGCTGCGCGAATGTCTGCTTCGGCGGCCGCTACCGGAACCGCCTGTTCATGGCGGCGGCGCATTCGCTGTATTCGCTCTACGTCAACACGCAGGGCGTGGCCGGCGGCTAGAACTCCCCACAAAACCGCTTCGCGGTTTTGCGGGGACCCCGCCTAGGCACTGTACTTCCAAGGTGGTGCTGCGTTGCCGCGGCAAAGCCGCGGCGCCGCCCATGGCTGGGTCATTGGTGGGTTAGGCAGCGGACCGCCTTTTAGACGGGATGGTCGGCACCCATTCCGGCCGGCCCCTACGCGATCACCGCCCGCAGCGCCGCGCCGAGGGTGGCCGTATCGCGATCCGCCAGCGCCAGCGGGTTCACCACCAGCACGCCCTCTCGCAACCGTCCCTGGTTCACATGGATCGCCGGACGATGGGCGCGCAGCCGCGCTTCCGCCGCCCGCGCGGCCGCCGCATCGGCGCAGCGCAGCAGCAGCAGCGGTACGGCGCCATCGGTGATCTCGGCCTGTGCATCGCCCATCGCTTCGCGCACCGCATCCAGCCTGGCGCGCAGCCGCGCCTGGCGGGGCGCGTCACCTTCCGCGACGAAGCGGCGCAGGGCGACGATCAGGCCGACGATCTCCTCCTTCCCCGTCTTGCAGGACCGGCCGATGCCGTGATGCGGCAGATGCGGCGGGGCGTCGTTCACCGCGAAATCCGGCGGCAGCCGGAACTGCGAATCCGGCAGGTCGAGGTCGAGCATCTGCATCAAAGCGGACGCCACCAGCGCGCGACGCCCCGCCAGGATCCCGCTGGATTGCGGCCCGCCGATCGCCTTGCCGCCGGAGAAGCAGACGAGGTCCGCCCCGTCCTCGATGAAGCGCCGCAGGTTCGACGCCGGCGGCAGTTGCGCGGCCGCATCCACCAGCACCGGCACGCCGGCCTGCTGCGCGAAACGCACCACATCCGGCAGCGTCGGCTCCGACCAGGGCTGCGCCACCCACAGCACGCCCGCCGTGCGCGGGCCGATGGCGGCGGCGATCTCGGCGGCGGAGGCATCGCGGATGCCGGCGCCGGAGAAACGGTCGGGGATGCCGACCTCCACGATGCGCCCGCCAGCCACGCGGATCGCGCGGTCGTACATGTTGCGCTGGCTGCGGGCCATGACGAATTCGTTGCGCGCGGCGGCTTCCGGCAGCGCATCCATCGCCGCGACATCCAGCCGCGCCATGCAGGCCGCCGCGCCGAGCAGCAGCGCGGCAGACGCACCGCTGGTCACGATGCCGGCTTCCGCGCCCGTGGCCGCCGCGATGGCGCGCGCAGCGGCGGCCTGGAGCGTGGGCATCTCGACGCAGGCCGTCGCGGCTTCCGCCATCGCGGCCGTCACGTCGGGATGCATCATCCCGCCCGACAGGCGGGTGTTGGTGCCGGCGGCGTTGATCACCGTCTCGACGCCCAGCGTGTCGTAGATGTCTGTCATGTCGTCAGCACCCGCTTCACCGCATCCTTCCAGACGGCATAGCGCCGATCCGCGTCTTCCCGCGCCATGCGCGGCGTGAAGCGCCGCTCCATCCGCCAATGCGCGACAGCCGGCCCGGGCGGCGGCAGCAGCCCGGCCTGCAAGCCGGCCAGATAGGCCGCGCCCAGCGCCGTTGTCTCCCGCACCTCTGGCCGGTCCACCGGTGCGCCGAGCAGGTCGGACAGGAACTGCATCGTCCAGTCGGACGCGGCCATGCCGCCATCCACGCGCAGCACGCGGCCGCCGCCCGCCGCGCCCCAATCGGCCTCCATCGCCTCGATCAGGTCGCGGGTCTGGAAGGCGACGGCTTCCAGCGCCGCCCGCGCGATCTCGGCCGGGCCGGTACCGCGCGTGAGGCCGAGGATCGCGCCGCGCGCCTCCGCATCCCAATAGGGCGCGCCGAGGCCCACGAAGGCGGGGACGAAGACCACCTGCTGCGCCGGGTCCGCCTGCTGGGCCAGCGTGCCGCTCTCGGCGGCATCACCGAACAGGCGCAGCCCGTCGCGCAGCCATTGCACCGCCGCGCCGGCCACGAAGATCGCGCCTTCCAGCGCGTAGCTGCGCTGGCCGCTCAGCTGCCAGGCCAGCGTGGTCAGCAGCCGGTTGCGCGAGACGACCGGCGCATCGCCGGTGTTCAGCAGCGCGAAGCAGCCGGTGCCGTAGGTGGACTTCACCATCCCCGGCGCGAAGCAGGCCTGGCCGAGCATAGCGGCGTGCTGGTCGCCCGCGATGCCGCGGATCGGCACCACCGCGCCCAGCAGGCCGGGATCGGTGGTGCCGAATTCGGCCGCGCAATCGCGGATGGCAGGCAGCACCACGCGCGGGATGCGGAACAGCTTCAGCAGCTCGTCATCCCAGTCGCCGCGACGGATGTCATACAGCATGGTGCGGCAGGCATTGGTCGCGTCGGTGGCGTGCACGCGCCCGCCGGTCAGCCGCCACAGCAGGAAGCTGTCCACCGTGCCGAAGGCCAGCTCGCCGCGTTCCGCCGCCGCTCGCGCGCCCGGGATGTTGTCCAGCAGCCAGGCCAGCTTGGTCGCGGAAAAATAAGGATCGCAGAGCAGCCCGGTGCGCGCTGTAACCATCTCCGCCGCGCCATCCGCCACCAGCCGCGCGCAATCCGCGGCCGTACGCCGGTCCTGCCAGACGATGGCGCGGTGCAGCGCGCGGCCGGTCGCGCGGTCCCACAGCAGCGTCGTCTCCCGCTGGTTGGTGATGCCGATCCCGGCGACGGCGGCGGCTTCCGTCCCGCCTTCGGCCAAGGCGCGCCGCAGCACGGCGAGTGTCGCCTGCCAGATCTCCTCCGGCTCATGCTCCACCCAGCCGGGAGACGGGTAGTGCTGGTCAAGCGGCACCTGCGCCGTTGCACGCGGCACCAGCGCCGCATCGTGCAGGATCGCGCGGGTCGAGGTCGTGCCCTGGTCGAGGGCCAGCAAGGCATCCTTCATGGACATCTCCTCCCACAGCGTGGACCATGCTGATATCGGCTGCGCGCGGCATGCGCCAGGGCAAGGAGCGGGCGGGATGGAGCTTTACGAATTGGCGGGGGCGGATCCCGCGCGGGTGTTCAGCCCCTTCTGCTGGCGGATCCGCATGGCGCTGGCCGCCAAGGGCCTGGAAGCCCGCACCATCCCCTGGCGCTTCATGCAGAAGGACGCGCTGACGGCGCATGGGGCGGAGAAGGTGCCTGTGCTGGTCCATGGCGACACCGCCGTGACCGACTCCTGGACCATCGCGGAATACCTCGAGGCGCAGTTCCCCGACCGGCCGAGCCTGTTCGGCGGCGCGGCGGGCCATGCGCTGGCGCGCTTCGTGAACAACTGGGCGGATGCGGTGGTGATACCGGGCATCGCGAAGCTGATCGTGGCCGATGTGGCGGCCGTGCTCGACCCCGGCGACGTCACCTATTTCCGGACCAGTCGGGAAGCGCGCTTCGGCATGACGCTGGAACAGGTGCAGGCGGATCGCGACAGCGCGGTGAAGGGCTTCCGCCAGTCGCTGCACCCGATGCGGATGACGCTCCGCAGCCAGCCCTTCCTGGGCGGGGCGGCGCCGCTGCATGCGGATTCGATCGTCTTCGGCTGCTTCCAATGGGCCCGCTGCTGCAGCCCGTTCCGCCTGCTGGAACAGGACGACCCGATCGAGGCCTGGCGCCAGCGCATGCTGGACCTGCATGGCGGGCTGGCGCGCCGCGTGCCGGCCTTCGACTGATCCGCGCAGCGCGGCGATGACCTTCTCCCTGATCGGCCGCTGCGCGCGCACGGGCGCCTTCGGCGCGGCGGCCACCACATCATCGCTCGCGGTCGGGGCCCGCGTGCACGCGGTGGCGCCGGGGATCGGCGCGGTCCTGACGCAGCACCGCACCGACCCGCGGCTCGGCCCGCGCGGGCTTGGGCTGCTGCGGTCCGGCTGCACGGCGGCGGAGACGGTCGCCGCGCTCGTCGCCTCCACGCCCGACCATGCCTGGCGCCAACTGGCCGTGATTGATGCCGCAGGCCGCACCGCTCATTTCCACGGCGCGCATGTGAAGCGGGAGATGGGGCAGGCGCATGGGCAGGATGTCGTCGCCATCGGCAACATCCTCGCCTCCGCCGCCGTGCCAGCCGCGATGGCGCGTGCCTTCGCGGCCGACCCGTCCCTGCCCCTGGCGGAACGGCTGCTGCGTGGGCTGGAGGCCGGGGAGGCAGCGGGGGGCGAGCACGGCGATGTCCGCTCGGCCAGCCTGCTGGTCTACGGCCCGCATGATTTCGCGCTGGTGGATCTGCGCGTGGACGGCGACACGGCGCCCATCCCGCGGCTTCGCGCGCTGTGGGACGAATACGCGCCACTGGTGGACGCCTATGTCACCCGCGTTGTAAGGCCCGATGACGCCATCGTCCTCTGATCGCTCCGCGACTGACGCCAATCGGACCGGACGATGCGGCGGATGACGGGGAAGACGCCGAATGCAGCATGAAGCAATCCTGATCACGGGCGGCGCGGGCGGCATCGGGCGCGCCATTGCGCGCCGCGCGGCGGAAGCGGGCTGGCGACCGGTCATCCTCGATCTGCACGCGCCGGCCGACCCCTTGCCGCATGAAGTCTTCATCCACTGCGACTTCGCCGACGTCATGCAGGCCCGCGCCGCGCTGGCAGAGGCCGCGATGCGCCACGCCCCCAGGCGGCTGGTCAACAATGTCGGCATCGTGCGCCCCGCACCGCTGGAAGAGACCTCGGTCGAGGATCTGGCGGCGGTGCTGGATGTGAACCTGCGCAGCGCGATCCTCGCCGCGCAGGCGCTGCTGCCGGCGATGCGCGACGCTGGCTTCGGGCGGATCGTGAACATCGCGTCCCGCGCCGCACTGGGGAAGGAATTGCGGACAGCCTACGCGGCCAGCAAGGCCGGCCTGATCGGGCTTACGCGGACCTGGGCGCTGGAACTCGCTGGCCAGGGCATCACGGTGAACGCGATCGGCCCCGGCCCCATCGCGACGGAGTTGTTCCGCCGCGCCAATCCCGACAACAGCCCGAAGACGCGCGCCATCATCGAAGGCGTGCCGGTGAAGCGGCTCGGCACGCCGGAGGATGTGGCGCATGGCTGCGCCTTCTTCCTCGACGACCGGGCCGGCTTCGTCACCGGCCAGGTCGTCTATGTCTGCGGCGGGATGACGGTGGGCGTGGCGCCCATCTGATTACTCCCCTGCCCTGCCGCGTGGCGCCACAGGCGGCGGCCTGGTGGTGTCCGTGGCCTGGAAGCGGCTTTTGCCGCCGGCGATATGGGCTTCTCCGGCGGCCCGCGCCGCCGGCACGTCGCCGCGGGCGATCGCGCGCAGGATGTCGGCATGCTCGGCATTGCTCGCGCGCATGTTCTCGGGCTGGACCAGCGCGCGACGGCGATAGAGGTGCAACTCGTTGCCGAGTTCCTCGTAAAGCCGCTGCGCGCGCGGGCCGCCGCCGAAATCCAGCAGCGCCGCGTGGAAATCGAGATTGGCGGCGTAGTAGACGGCCGGTTCGGCGGCGCGCCGCGCCACATCCATCCGCTTCACGATCGCGCGGAGCGCCGCGATCTGCGCCGTGTCCCGCGCCTCCGCCAGCCGCGCGCAAGCCAGCCCGGTGATCGCCGCGCGCAGGTCATAGATCTCGAGCGCTTCGGCGGCGCTGACATGGCGGACGAAGCTGCCCTGGTTGCGGACCCCGACCAGAAGCCCCGTGCGTTCCAGCCCCCGCACCGCTTCCCGCACCGGCCCGCGCGAAACGCCGAGGCGGGTGGCCAGCGCCTGTTCGTTCAGCCGTTCTCCGGCGGCCAGCGTCCCGGCCAGGATCATCCGCTCGATCTCCTGCGCCACGAGGGAGGAGAGCGATCGGGTGCGGACGATGTCGAGATGGCTCGGAGGGCCCGGATCGGCTGGTGCCGATGCCGGCGCCGCGCTGCGGGCGGGGCGGGCGAGGCCGGCGCTTCTCCGGGCGCGCTTGGCGGTTTCCTCCATGGCGGGCGAAGGTGCCGCTCGGGACTGTCATCTGTCAACAGTTTGCGCTTGCCGGCGGCAATGCTAATCAGGCGGCCCGCAGGAGGAACCGCCGATGCCCGAAGGTCACATGCCGCAGCCGAAGCTGGCCTCGACCGCGCTGTCTCGCTTCAAGGTCCTGGACCTGACCCGCGTGCGGTCCGGCCCGACCTGCGTGCGCCAGCTGGCCGATTGGGGCGCCCAGGTCATCAAGATCGAGATGCCGCCCGCGCTCGACGAAGGTGACCCGATGGGCGGGCCGCGCCAGGGTTCGGACTTCCAGAACCTGCACCGCAACAAGCGGGGCATGACGCTGAACCTGAAGTCGCCCGAAGGCGTGGCGCTGTTCAAGAAACTGGCGGAGACCGCCGACGTCATCGTCGAGAATTTCCGCCCGGACGTGAAGCAGCGCCTGGGCATCGACTATGATTCGATGGCCAAGGTGAACCCGCGCATCGTCTACGCCTCGATCTCCGGCTTCGGCCAGGACGGGCCCTATGCGACGCGACCGGGCTTCGACCAGATCGCGCAGGGCATGGGCGGGCTGATGTCCATCACCGGCCTGCCGGGCCAGGGCCCGGTGCGCGTCGGTATCCCGATCGCGGACCTGACGGCCGGCATCTTCGCTGCCCAGGGCATCCTGGTGGCGCTGCTGGAACGCGAGGTCTCGGGCAAGGGGCAGTGGGTGCAGACGTCGCTGCTGCAGGCGCAGATCTTCATGCTCGACTTCCAGGCGAGCCGCTGGCTGATGTCGGGCGAGGTGCCCAAGCAGGCCGGTAACAACCACCCGACCTCGATCCCGACCGGCGTCTTCACGACCTCGGACGGCTACATGAACATCGCGGCGTCCGGCAACAAGATCTGGGAACGCTGCGCCCGCGCGCTGGGCCGTGACGATCTGCTGGCGGATGACCGCTACAAGACTGCCGGCGGCCGCAGCCAGCACCGGGACGAGTTGAACGCGGAGTTGGAGAAGACGACGCGCACCAACACCACCGCGCATTGGGTCGCGGCGTTGAACGACGCCGGCGTGCCCTGCGGCCCGATCTACCGCGTGGATGAGATGTTCGCCGATCCGCAGGTTCAGCATCTCGGCCTCGCGCAGACATCCGAAGAAAGCGCCGGCCGGAACGTCGCCTATGTCAGCCAGCCGATCCGGCTGTCGCGGACACCGTCCAAGATCGTGGCGCATCCGCCGGAACTCGGCGAGCACACGGATGCCATCCTGGCCGAATGCGGGTTCGACCAGGCGACCATCGACGACCTGCGCGCGCGCCAGGTGATCTGACCCACGCAATCGCGGGCCGCCCCGAGGACTGGAAAATGGCCGCCGAAAGGCGGCCCGCGCACAGACCGACAGCGCCGCTGGTGGACCAGTACGTAGGCGCGCAGCCAAGGCCGCGGAGCGGCCGCCCGGCGTTTGAGGGAGAAGACCATGGACGGCATGATGATCACCGGGTCCGAGAAGATGCTCGGGCGCAAGGCCGACGGCATCGGCTGGATGACCTTCAACAACCCCGAGCGGCACAACGCCGTCTCGATGGAGATGTGGCAGGCGGCCGAGCGCATCCTGACGGATTTCAACGCCGATCCCGAGATCCGCGTGGTCGTCATCACCGGCGCGGGCGGCAAGGCCTTCGTCTCCGGCGCCGACATCTCGAAGTTCGAATCCGAACGCTCGAGCGAAGAAGCGGTGAACGCCTATCAGGCGCAGACCGCGAAGGTGTATGACCTGCTCGCCAATTGTCCGAAGCCCACCATCGCGATGATCCAGGGCCATTGCATCGGCGGCGGCACCGCGCTCGCGGTCTGCTGCGACCTTCGCATCGCCGGCGAGACGGCGAGCTTCGGCGTGCCGGCGGCGAAGCTCGGCCTCGGCTACCCGTTGTCGGGCCTGCGGCGCCTGGTGGACCTCGTCGGACCCTCCTTCGCGAAGGAGATCTTCTTCACCGCGAAGAAGTGGACGACCGAGGAAGCGCGCATCATGGGGCTGGTGAACCGCGTGGTGCCGAACGACGCGCTGGAAGCCTATGTGCTCGACTACGCGAAGATGATCGCGGGGAACGCGCCGCTGACGGTCGGCAGCGCCAAGGCGATCATCCATGAGGCGCTGAAGGATCGCGGCGCGGCGAATGAGGAAATGTGCGACCGCCTGGTGAAGCAGTGCTTCGCCAGCGAGGACTACATCGAAGGCCGCCGCGCTTTCATGGAAAAGCGCCCGCCCCAGTTCAAGGGGCGCTGAGCCTCATGCGCGACGCCGGTGATCCTCTTTTCCCACGGGATGAGGCGATCGCCGGCTTCCCGCTGGATGGCACCATCAAGGGCGTGAAGCCCGGTGCCGCGCTGCGGCTGGATCAGGTCGCGGCGCAGGGCTGGCAACTGCCGGACATGCCTCTGCCGCTGGCCGTGCTGCGCGTGGATATCATGCGCCGCAACGCGGCCTGGATGGCGGATTTCGCGCGGCGCAACGGCCTGTCGCTCTGCCCGCACGGCAAGACGACCATGTCGCCGCAGCTGTGGAACCTGCAGCTGGCGGAAGGCGCCTGGGGCATCACCGTCGCCACCGCCCATCAATTGCAAGTCGCACGCCGCTTCGGCATCCCGCGCGTGATCTGGGCGAATCAGCCGATCGGCCGTATCGCCGTCGATGCTGTCTTCGAGGCGCTGCGCGATCCTGCCTTCGAATTGTTCGTGCTGGCCGACAGCCTCGCCGTGATCGAAGGGCTGGCCGCGGGCGCCGCACGCGCGCGG